>Ga0073934_10005626_pt1 | contig 19102 bp, 19 predicted proteins | sample LarsenN4metaG_FD_76834 | JGI IMG/M metagenome (GOLD analysis project Ga0073934, IMG submission 76834) | Hot spring sediment bacterial and archeal communities from British Columbia, Canada, to study Microbial Dark Matter (Phase II) - Larsen... ... | reverse complement strand
CAAGAAAAAACATTCGAAAAGACGAATGGTCAATCCGATGATGGTCGCAACCCTGGCTGAAAATCTGCAAACAGGCGGACAGGTTTTCATTCAGACCGATATTGAGTTTTTAGCCGACGAAATGTTTGGTCTTTTTCGTGAAAACAAAGAATTTACTGAACTCGGAGTTACCGAAAATCCATTTCCGGTAAAAAGTGAACGTGAAAAGGCCGTTGAGGCGAAAGGCGGCGAAATCTTTCGTAGTATTTTTGCAAAAGTTTGAATGGGCGGCCCCGGCAGAGCCGGCTATCTTCGTGTTTTTTCTTTTCGAAACTTTCTGATAACCATTTCTCTACGCAGACGCGGCAGGTGATCGATGAAAAGAATGCCATTGCAGTGATCGGTTTCATGCAGAAATGCACGTGCAGCATAACCCTCAGCACGCCGTTCGAACCAATTTCCATGTTCATCCTGTGCCCGTAGAGTTGCGGCAAAAGGACGCGAAAGCACGGCCGGAACTTTACCTACGGAAAGGCATCCCTCCGGACCGGTTTGTTCACCTTCGACTTCAATAATCTCCGGATTAGCCGCAATAAGTTTGATCCCGTCGCAATCCATTACAAATAGCCGGAGCCCAAGTCCGATTTGCGGAGCCGCGAGTCCTACGCCTTCTGCCGCATACATTGTTTCAAACATATCGGAGCATAGCTCCACAAGCTTTTCATCAAAGGTTTTAACCGGCTTTCCACGTTCCGAGAGAACTGCGGCCGGGTATTCAGTGATGCGCATTAAGGTCATAAACTCGATGCCTGACTCTCAATCATTTCAATCTTTCCTGATAAATCGGGCCGTTATCTTGGGATAAAGCCGCGTCTTGAGCCCCGACCAAAGCCCGGACGGGCGAAAAAGCCCTTTTCCTTTCGCTGCAGGCATTCCCAGCAGACATTTTTAACCTCATTTCGCGGTGAAATAAAGGTATTGTAATGCGTTACTTCGCGGTCACATTCATCGCACCTGACCGGCGGTTTTTTCATTTGTTTGGGATCGGCTAGATTTATGACCATAAAAATTAAACTGAAAATCAGAGATTAACTGCAAATAATAGAGTTTAATTAGAACTGCACATTATTACCAAATAGGGTTAATAAGTTAAAGCCCTGAAGGCAAAGGGAGCAATAACTTATTAAAAGTATAAAAAAAGAGTTACGAGCCACGCAGCGTCCGGGCACTCTCGGACGGCCGCTGCGTTCTCATAACTTCTTATCTTATAGTAATTTGCCGCCGGCCCGGCTATTCCGGCTGGCCTTTGCAGTTGGGTCCGAAGAGTGCCGGCTGCTTTGTCGAGATAATCGGATATTTTTCTGCTTCTTTATTTATTTCAAGCCAGGGCAGATATTCTTCCGGTATTGACATATCAGAAAATATCGCTTCTACAGGGCATTCCGGCAAGCACGCGTCACAGTCAATACAGGTATCAGGGTTGATGAGCAGCTTATCGGGCAACTCATGAAATGCCTCTACCGGGCAAACAGCCGCGCAGTCAGTATATTTACAATCCACGCAAGGTTCGGTAACGATATATGTCATTTTAGGGCAAAACTCCTGAGTAAATGGCTAAAAATCCAAAATAAAACCGTAATATTCCGAGCATAACTTGTCAAATCGGGCCTGACAAGTGATAGAATGCCTGGATAAATAAATCCTATAAAATCAATAAAATTTTGAGATACTCTGAAAACATTATGAAAGCCGAACGGGAATTGTCTTTAGATTTTCTGCGCGTAACGGAAGCGGCAGCCATCGAGGCAGCCAAAACAATGGGTCAAGGCGACCGCAAACATTCCGATCATGTTGCGGTCGAGGCAATGCGACGAATAATGGATACCGTCCCAATGCGAGGCCGAATAGTAATCGGCGAAGGTGAACGGGATGAGGCGCCAATGCTTTATATAGGCGAGGAAGTCGGGGGCGGGATATTTCCGGATGAGGCGCGGAAGGATTTCCCGGAAGTAGATATTGCTGTTGATCCGCTCGAGGGGACGAATCTTTGTGCATTAGGTGCCAATAACGCAATTGCGGTTTTGGCGGCGGCGGAGCGGGGAGGCCTTTTGAATGCTCCGGATATTTACATGGACAAGATAGTGGTCGGGCCGTCATGCCGCGGCGCCGTCGATATTGAGGCACCTGTCCAGGAAAATCTTAAGAATATTGCACGGCGGCTCGGACGTGATGTAGAAGACTTAACAGTAATATGCCTTGACCGTCCGAGGCATAAACAATTGATTGCCGATGTCAGGGCTTCCGGGGCACGTATCCGGTTAATTTCTGACGGAGACCTCTCGGCAGGTATCTCGGCGGCTGTCGCCGGAACGAACATACATGCTCTGATGGGAATCGGCGGAGCTCCGGAGGGCGTTATAACGGCCGCAGCAATGAAGTGCCTGAATGGCGAGATTCAGGCGAAACTGGTTTTCGATCCGGAACGTCTGGGTATAGACCGGACAAAAGTTCCACCTGCTGAAAAAGTAATGGCGCGGCTCAAAGAAATGGGTATCAACGATCCGGATAAAGTTTACGATACCAATGACCTGGCTCCCGGCAAAAAGATTATTTTTGCCGCAACTGGAGTAACGGATGGAGCTTTGCTTCGCGGAGTACGATTTTTCGGTACCGGTAAGCGGACGCATTCCGTTGTAATGACGACCGAGAGCAAATGCATACGTTTTGTTGACACCGTTCATGTAGAGGGAGGCCCTGACGCGGTAATTCGGTTTTGATACCCGGCACATCGGGCAAATTCAGGTTCAGAAACTACCGGTAAGCGGAATAATTTCGTTGATACAGCCTTTATTCTCTACGTTTTCTTAATTTTAATCGGGAGGGGCTAATATGTCATCTAACGTCGGAGTGCTTACTCATGAAAGTGTTGCGGCGGTTTCTACCAAAAAGGTTGCAAGCCGGGGGAAACTAATAGTACTGACCGCACCGCTTACTGAATCTATTGATCACGCCGGGTATTTCATCCAAATGGCAATGGCCAGCCTGCCAATATGGCTTGAGGGTATTCTCAATCGCAAGTATCCGAAATGGCGTGAGGTTGAGCGGAATCCGGACGGCTCGGCCAGGTATATGCCGGCCGGAGTGCGACTGGTAGAAACTTCTATCCGGCGTGTTTATTCGCGTGATGACATCGTCGCCTGTTATCCTGACGATCTGGAAAAATTTATTGGTCCCGAAACGCGGGTAGTTGCCGTTTCAACACATAATCCGCTGGGAGTAACCTTTGCTGCCGGTGTCTATACCTCAATCTTCGGCTCATCAAGGATGCCGATAAATTCACATTATGCACGGCAGCTTTTTGCAAGGATCAAGTCAAACCCTTTCCGGGATAATTTCAAGGTTATAGTCGGCGGTTCCGGCGGATGGCAGATTATACAAACCGATACTTTCGAGGAACTAGGCGTTGACTGCGTCGTAGAAGGGCGAAGCGAATCACAAGATGCTATAGAACTATTTCGCAAGGCCATAGCAGGCGAAGATCTTCCCCGTGAAATCGAAGTAAAGCACCCCGTAGATCGCGATGCGATACTTTTCCCGGATTCCAGGACAACGTTTGGCGTCGTCGAGATGACGACCGGTTGCGGACGTCGCTGCAAGTTCTGTGTTCCGGATCTTAACCCGCAGATTGATCTTCCAAAGGAGCGAATAATGGAAGCAGTGCGTGCGAATGTACGCGAAGGTAATAAACAGATCTCTCTTGCCACCGAGGATATGTTTATCTGGGGACAAGTCCATACCGATACACCCTTTTATTTTCCCAATCGCGAAGCTCTCCTGGATCTGTATTCAGACGTAGTAAATACGCCGGGCGTCGAACAGCACGTTCTCAGCCATGCGACAATTGCTCCTGCGGTTGTCGATCCGATACTAATCAGGGAGCTTTCCAAAATTCTCCTGCCAAAGAGCCCGATCCATTTCCCGTATTTAAGTTCTCACCCGGAGAAAAAAGCGCTCGCACCATTGATCGGACTTGAAACAGGCTCGGTGCGTATGGCCAAAAAGATAATGCCTGGCAAAGCTGTACCTTTCTCTATTGATCACTGGCCGAGCGTCGTACTCGAGGGCCTTCGGGTTTTGAATGAAAATAACTGGTTCCCGGCCATGACGCTAATTGTCGGCAATCCGGACGAAACAGATGAAGATATTATGGAAACTCTCGATCTGGTTTACGAAATGGAACGACGCGGGCTTTTCGCATTTCTTATACCATCGATCTTTACGCCTCTTCACGATACAAGGATGGAAATGGAGAAGGGCGTAACGCAAACAAGGCAGCTTACGCCGCTGCAGTGGCAACTCATGATGAAATGCTGGAAGATGAATTTACGCCCCGGCCAATACAGTTGGTGGGGACCGACAGCCTGGCGTATCGGCAGCCTTGTGATGTGGCTCTATAAATTACGGCGTCTCAATGGTCCGAATTTTACCTATCCGCTGTTTATGTTCTCGGGGCTTTTGTCTGAAAAACGGCTGGAAAAGATGGGAAAAATTTATATCGGCAAGCCGCTGAAAACTTTGACGCGTCGCGAACTTATCGAAACCGTCAATCCTAAAATGCGGCGGCATTTCAGGCAGGATTGCGGAGTGCCTGAGGATAGTACTTCAGCGCAAGCAGCTGCCTGAAAACAGGTAATTTATTGAGCGGAAAAAAATCAGGTATTTGTTTATGGACAGTCTGAAACCCTTGGTTCTTGATTTCAGTCAAATCGGGGCTGGCGATGTGGCCATTGTCGGCGGAAAATGTGCCAGTCTCGGGGAATTGTTTCGCGAACTTACCGGACAGGGAGTTCGTGCCGTTGATGGATTTTCAACTACCAGTTACGCCTATGACCGGCTTTTGGAAACTGATCGCCTTCGTGAAAGATTACGAAAATTGCTGAAGGGATTGGATGTAAACGATGTTGAGAGACTGGCAGAAGTCGGGTCTAAGGCCCGTTCCATGATTTTGGAAACTCCCATGCCGGTTGAGGTTGAGGCCGCCATCATAGACGCCTATCATCGCTTGGGCAAGCGAATAGGCAAGCGTAATTTCGAGGTTGCGGTACGTTCTTCAGCCACTGCCGAGGACCTGCCTGATGCTTCATTCGCCGGTCAACAGGATACTTTGCTGAATGTTCGCGGCGAGGCAAGGCTTATTCAGGCTTGCCGCGAATGCTATGCATCGCTGTGGACGGACAGGGCAATTTCCTACAGGGAAGCCAAAGGTTTCGACCATTTCGACATTTCACTTTCGATCGGGGTGCAGCCGATGGTGCGTTCCGATGGTGCCTGTTCCGGCGTTATGTTTACCCTCGACACAGAAAGCGGTTTTCGTGACGTCGTAGTGATAAACGGTGCCTGGGGACTTGGTGAAGCGATAGTACAAGGAATGGCGACGCCTGATGAATGGATTGTTTTCAAACCGACGCTGAAACAAGGCTTTCGGCCGATTATCACGCGAAAATTAGGGGTCAAGGAAGTAAAAATGGTTTTTGCCGATGACGGAGCCGGCACGCAGGTTCGGCCTGTCGTCGAATCGCAGAGAAAACGATTCTGTCTCGCGGGCTTCGAGGTGCTGCAATTGGCCAAATGGGCATGTGCAATCGAAGATCATTTTTCGGGACTTGCCGGCAAGCCGCAGCCAATGGATATCGAATGGGCAAAGGACGGTATTACCGGCGAGTTATTCATACTACAGGCTCGTCCGGAAACCGTTCATACGCAAAAAGATGAGCAATATATAGAAACCTATGAACTGACGGGTATCCACGGTGCGCCCTTGACTTCCGGAGTCGCCGTCGGGCAGAAAATCGGCTCCGGTACTGCTCATGTTCTTCTCGACCCGTCACGGCTCAGTAGTTTCAAAGAAGGCGAAATTCTGGTCACGACAATGACGGATCCTGCATGGGAGCCGATAATGAAGCGGGCTGCCGCCATAGTAACCGAACGTGGCGGTCGTACCTGCCACAGCGCGATCATCAGCCGTGAACTAGGAATCCCCTGCATTGTGGGCACCGGAAACGCTACGGAAAAAATCAAAAACGGAATGGAGATTACGGTTTCCTGCGCTGAGGGCGACATCGGCAACGTTTACTACGGAAAAATAGATTTTAAGGTTACGAAACTTAAAATTCGCGATGATATCCGCCCGAAAACGCAGATTATGATGAACGTGGGCGATCCCGATCACGCTTTTGTTGTTTCCAGATTACCGAATGACGGTGTCGGGCTCGCAAGGCTTGAATTTATTATCAATAACCATATCGGCATTCATCCTATGGCGCTTGTAAATTATCCTAACTTGCGCCGCCGCGAAGACATCGAAGAGATAGCAAACCGTATTCTCGAGGAAGACCCGAAAGAGTTTTTCATTCGTTCGCTTGCCGAGGGCGTCGGCCGTATCGCTGCCGCATTTTACCCGAAGCCGGTCATTGTCCGAATGTCCGATTTCAAATCGAATGAATATGCAATGCTCATCGGAGGGCGGGAATTCGAACCGGCCGAAGAAAATCCAATGATAGGCTTTCGTGGAGCATCACGTTATTATGATGAGCGCTACAGGCCGGGTTTTCGCCTCGAATGTCTTGCGCTGCTTCGTGCACGTGAGGATATGGGACTGACCAATATCAAACCCATGATTCCTTTTTGCCGGACAGTGGAAGAGGGCGAACGCGTCATTAAGCTGATGGCGGAATACGGCTTGGTGCAGGGCGAAAACGGGCTTGAAATCTATGCCATGTGCGAATTGCCTGCCAATGTAGTTATAGCGGACGATTTTTTGAAAGTTTTTGATGGATATTCGATTGGTTCCAATGACCTGACGCAGCTTGCTCTAGGGCTTGATCGCGATTCGGAAATGGTTGCCCATCTCTTTGACGAGCGCAATCCCGCAGTTGAGAAGATGGTCGAAATGGCTATCGCCGCCGCCAAACGCAACGGAAAGAAAATCGGCATCTGTGGACAGGCTCCGTCAGATTATCCGGAGTTTGCGGATTTCCTGGTTGAAAAGGGTATTACTTCCATTTCGCTTAATCCAGATACGGTAATCAAAACAACACAGCATATTCTCGAGACCGAACAAAAACTGGTAGAGAAAACCACCGGTGCCGGGAGCTGACAAAATGCCGAACGTGAAAAAATGAAAACCGGTTATCGCCGTTACTTATCTCCGGATGACAAGTCAATGATTCTGCAGAGAAGCCGTTTTGTATGGTTTATGGCAGTCACGGCGGTTGTTCTGTGGTTGGGAGCGATTCTTTTTCCGCCGCTCTCGGCTGCGGCCGGTGCCGGCTGGCTGTCGAAGCCGATATACGGCCTGTTTGGTTTTATCTGCCATCAAATTCCTGAACGCTCTTTCTTTTTATTCGGACATCAACTTGCTGTCTGCTCACGTTGTTTTGGTGTATATACGGGGTTACTCATCGGACTTGTGATTTATCCACTCTGGCGGCGGATTGATAACGTCGAGCCGCTGCCAAGATTTTGGCTGTTTGCCTCGATGATACCGATTTTGCTGGATTGGTCGCTGACTATTCTCGGTATTTGGGAAAATACTTTTGCCAGCCGGTACATAACCGGAGCGATTCTCGGTATTGCCTGTTCGACATATATACTGCCTGCCGCAATAGAAATCGCAATTCTTCAAGCCATGCGCAACCGCCGCGCAGCTGCCCAAATTCATTGACTATTTCTTTTGCCAGGTTCAGAATTAATATTGAGAATATGAAATTTGATAAGGAATCGGCCGCCGAAGCTGCAATCGTTGATTTGGCCGCAAGGCTCGGTATTTCCACTGATGAGATTGAAGTGGTTGGTGTGACTGAAAAAGATTTTCCCGATATGTCGCTGGGTGCCGCGGTCCCGGAAGAAATGGCCGCGCAGATGATTTCTACCGGCTGGATGATCCGGCTCAGGGCCTCCGGCCACGATTACGAATATCGTGCCGATAAATACCAGCTTCGTTTGGTTGGCTTTAACGGGCGAAATCATATCATCCGTGGGTAAAATCGTGGAGGAAACTTTATGAATCGCGGAAATATCTGGATAAATATCGGTATAGCGTCAGTTCTTGTAGCGCTGGCTGCAATCCTCGGGCAGATAGATCGTTGGAGAGCCGCCCTTCAGGACGGTGATATTGCCTTCAGGAACGCAAATCAGAGAACAGTAACACTTCGTCGTGAAAATTATGAATCCGAACCCGAAGTCCTGGTGCGTTTTGACAGTAATGTTACTCCGGATCAAATTCGCCGAATAGTTTCCTCACACAACGACCGCATTGAAGACAAGATTGAATCAGTCAGCGGGCTCTACGCCATTGATGACCTGGACGGAGTAACAGCCGATGAGGTTGCAGGCGAATACCGCCGGATGTCCGATCTTGTAGTTTATGCAGAGCCGGTAATGGAAATCAGTCTCGATGACCCTGCCGTATCACCGCTCAGACGCGCGGTACGTACTGGTGCTCGATCGGATGCCTATCCAAACGATCCTGAGTTTTCCGAGCAATGGGCGCTCAATAACACAGGTAAACAGGGCGGCAAGGAAAATGCCGATATTTCAGCCCTCAAGGCTTGGGAAAAAACCCAGGGAAGCGGAGAAATCGTTGTTGCCGTTCTGGATACCGGTGTTGATTACACGCATCCGGATCTCACGGAAAATATGTGGATACGGCCTGAAAAGGTTCCGCCTTATTACGACGATGAATTGGGTGCCGTAGACGACGTTCATGGTTTCGATGCCGAAACCAATACGCCGGACCCAATGGATGATAACGGACATGGTACTCATGTTGCTGGTATTATCGGTGCGGAAGGCGATAACGGTGAAGGAATTGCAGGTATAAACTGGAAAGTTAAAATACTTCCGCTCAAGTTTCTTGGCCGTGGCGGTTTTGGCTCTACAAAAAATGCGATCGAAGCTATTAATTACGCTATTGACCGCAAAAAGAATGGTGTCAATATCCGCGTTATCAATGCAAGCTGGGGCTCAACGCAGCGCTCTCGTGCTTTGGAGGATGCAATCCGCGCTGCCGGCGATGCGGGAATACTTTTTGTCGCTGCTGCCGGCAATAACGGTACGGACAATGACCGCAGCCCGCATTATCCATCCAATTACGACCTTCAGAATGTTATCAGCGTAGCCGCGCTGGACCGAAACGACAACCTTGCCAATTTTTCGAATTTCGGGTTAAAAACGGTTCATATAGCCGCTCCCGGACGCGAGATACTTTCGACCTGGCTCGGTAACGTTTACAGGGAGGCTTCCGGCACCTCGATGGCGGCACCCCAGGTTGCCGGTGTTGCTGCATTGATTCTGGCGGCAGAACCTGATCTGACGCTTCCTGAACTCAGAAAAAGGCTTTTGAAATCGGTTGACAAAATTGACGGCCTGAAAGATAAAATTGCCTCAGGCGGAAGAGTCAATGCCGCTGCCGCGCTTGCGGTAAAGTAACGCTACCATCTCATTCATCCTTTAGACGAAATGGGGCAACGGTGTATTTCCGTTGCTTTCAATCGTTTTATTACGTCCTGCTCTCAACTGCCGTAACCGCTTGATTTGAAACCATTTGCGGGCTTTTCAAATGTATTGCCAAATACGTGGCACGCCTCTTGCCCATAAACTGCGCAGGCAGCAGCAAATGCTGCAATAACAATTTTGTAAAGGGGAAATTCAATGAAACGATTCAGTAAATACTTTGCAATGATAGCTTTATTCGGGGCCGCACTTGCATTGCCGGCGGCTGCCCAATGGCGAAATGATCCGCGCGACTATGACGATTATTACGGCCGCGGACGTTACAACACCAATATCCGTGCCACGGTTCAGAATCTACGCAATAATGCCCGTTATTTTGAGCGTCTGACCAATCGTATTGAAGACCGCCGCGATGATGACCGCAATCGCAGAGGTGGCTGGGGAAACTGGGGCAATTGGGGGAACTGGGGAAGCCGCAATGCCAACTACGGCCGTATCGAGGATTTGGCCGATGATTTCAAAAAAGCCACGGAGAAACTTGCCGATAAATACGGCAATGGACGGAATCTGAATAAAAGCCGTGATGAGGCATATCGCGTGATCGAAATCGGTCGTTCGCTTGATGCCGAGATTTCGCGATCGCCCAGACGTAGCGAGCTGCGGTCTGCCTGGGAGCAGATACGCTATGACCTGGATGTTATCGCCAGAGTATATGGAATAGATACTTATCGACGGCCCATTCGCTTCCCATTCTGATGAAATATCGAAAACACAACGTTTCAAAGCCGGGGCAATTTTCCGCTCCGGCTTTTTGAATTTGAATTTACGGGATCTCTCGGCTAAGGTTTTATTACCTGCTTATTATCTGGACGATGCCCGGAACGCTTTATATTGTTTCGACGCCCATTGGCAATCTCGGCGATATCAGCCCGCGCGCGCTTGAAGTGCTGGCTTCAGTCGATGTAATCGCATGCGAAGATACACGGCGAACCGGAGCCCTTTTGCGACATTTCGGAATTCGGTCGCGGCTGATCAGTTACCATGAGCATAATGAGCAGCAAAGGGAGGCTGCACTGCTGCAAATGCTCTCAGGTGGCAATAATGTCGCTCTTGTATCAGATGCGGGCACGCCCTGCATCAGTGATCCGGGCTATCGTCTTGTCCGGGCTGCCAGGTTGTCGGGAGCGAATGTAACTGCAATCCCTGGTCCGGTATCATTTGTAACTGCGGTAGTAATTTCCGGTTTACCGACGGATGCGATTTTTTTCGGCGGATTCCTTCCCGCAAAAAAAACACAGCGGCAAAAAAAGCTTGCCGATTTGAAATTTCTCGATGCGACTTTGGTTTTCTTCGAGGCGCCGCACAGGCTTGTTTCGGCTCTCGAGGATGCGGCAGATGTGCTTGGTAACAGGCAAGCCGCAGCAATCCGGGAACTGACAAAAGTTTACGAGGAAACCATAACAGGTGATCTTAATAATATCGCGGCTCATTTCCGCAATTCAAAGCCGCGCGGTGAATTCGTAATAGTCATAGATCGTCCCGGTAAGGAAATCGGGGACGACATACGGATAGAAACTTCATTACGCGAAAGATTCAACGCTTTGATCGAGGCCGGAGCCGACAAAAGAACCGCTCTGAAAACAGCAGCAAAGGAATCAGGCATTTCCCGGGCTGAAGCTTACCGCCGGCTTCAGGTTGCCTATGACGAAAAGCAATAGAAAAACCATGCATGCAATTACATCAATTTTGTCCCGGGCGGCACTTCTCCGTCCGGTACACAAAGAACGATGTTGCCATTATTATCCGAAAAACCTGTTACAAGACATTCGGACATAAACGGCCCGATTTGTTTGGGTGGAAAATTAATAACCGCCACAACCAGACGTCCGATCAGGCCTTCGGGAGAATACAAACCGGTAATTTGCGCGCTGGATTTACGAATGCCGATTTCATCTCCGAAATCAATCCGCAGAATATAGGCCGGCTTTCTCGCTTCGGGAAAATTGCGAACCTCCACGATGCGACCAACGCGGAGTTCTACCTTTTCAAAATCATTCCAACCGATCAATTCCATTTCAGCAGTTTACCAAAATAAAAAAAGCGGCGTTTTTAGTTAACTCTGCAAAAGTTTACGGTAGCAACGCCGCTTAACACGAATTTCAGACTGTCAAAAGCTGCCTATCGCCTGGTAAGTTCCGGGGGCAACTGTTTATCAACTTTTGGCCTCTCTTTGGCATTTGCCAATTGAAGCAGGGTGAGATAAATGGTCCGTGTTACTTTTTCCATTTTTGCGTAATCGATTTTGTCCGGTGTATCGCTTGGTTGATGATAGTCTTCATGCACGCCGTCAAACCAAAAGACGATTGGAATTCCGTTTACGGCATAGTTGAAATGGTCTGAGCGGAAAAAGAACCGGTTAGGGTCTTTCGGGTCATCATAGCGGGTATTATACTGAAGATTCAGATATCCCTTATTTACGCCATCGACTATCGAGCCAAGAGACGAACTCATCATATCCTTTCCGATAACGTATATTTCATTCGGCTTGGACAGTTCCTCATTGCAACGCATATTGGGGCGTTCGCATTTGATTATATTATTGGGATCCTGGCTTCTGCCGATCATGTCTATGTTTAGCTGGGCAATGACATTTTTGATATCGACGGTAGGGAACTTGTTGAAATATTCACTGCCCCATAAACCTTTCTCTTCGCCGCAGTGCCAGACGAAAAGCACTGATCGCTTCGGGCGTGTTTTTGCTTTTGCCAGTGCTTCGGCAATACCGAGAACGGCGACTGTTCCGGAGCCGTCATCATCGGCGCCGTTCCAGATTTTATCGTCACCGGGAGCATTCGGATTTGTTCCTACGTGGTCATAATGTGCTCCGATGGCAACCATTTCATTTTTCAGCTGCGGGTCGCTACCCTCCCAGATGGCAACTACGTTTTGAGTCCAGACGGTTTCTACCTTCGCCGCTGCGGACAAAAATGCGGATTTCTGCAGCACGGCCGGAGTCTTGGACGAAGGGGTTATAGTCTCGCCTGCAAAGATTGCTTCAGACACTTTCGGCGAAATCAAAAAAACGGGCAGATTGCTTTGATTATTCGGCTGTGCGGGGCGAAGTTTTTCGGGGAAAGTCGTGCCCCGGCCGAGAAAATTGCGAAGCTGTCCCCAGGCAGCCTGCAGTTGTTGCGGTGCGACGACTAAAATGCCGGCAGCTCCGCGGATGCGAGCGTATTCAAGCGGATCAGCCCAATCTTCACCTTTAGTTCCTTTCAGATCGTCTGCCGTAACGCCTTCCGGTCGCGGGGAGATTGTGGATTGCGAAAACATCTGGGGTGCGATAACAACGATTTTTCCTGAAACGTCTGTTCCCGCATAGGCATCAATGCCTTTGGATTTGACCATCCAGCCGTCGCCGGCAAAGACGAGTTTACCTTCGGCTCTGCCATCTCCGCGAAGGCGGAAAAAATCATCGCCGAATGCATAAGCCGTATCGCCTATCTTCAAAGCGGTTTTTTGCGAGTCGAGAGTCTCTCGTCGCAAAGCAATCTTTTGAAAGTATGTGCCATTGTCACCTGCAGGTTTGAAGCCCCAGCGCTGAAGATTCATCTTGATGAATTCGGCCGTTACATCCAGTCCCTGAGACGGCGTATCGCGGCCGCCCATTGCATCTGAAGCGACGAAATAAAGATAATTGCTGAGCTGCGAGGCCGTAATCGCTTCTGCAGACCTGCGATCTGCGACCGGTATTCTGACCGTCTGTCCGAAAACTGCAATTGGAAGCAGCAATGCGATTGAAAGAAAAGAGGCAAGGAATTTTTTTCTCATTTTTACTCCGGATTTTCTCTTTTTTGGATGAATAAAAACTTGTTTACGATCGGGAATCGCTAAATGTTTCATTCATCGAGCCGATGATGGCAATTCCGTTTTCGTCTGCCAGCCGGACAGTTTCGCTCCGTTCGAAAATAAGCGTTTTACCCGGAGTTATTGAAAGACAGGTTGCGCCAGCGCGAATCATTGTTTGAATAGTCGGCGGACCGATAACCGGCACGTCGAAACGCATATCCTGATTTGGTTTGGCAACCTTGACCACGGTCAGTTTGCCGTTTGCCAGTTCACCGGCACGTAAAATTGTTGCATCAGTTCCTTCCATCGCTTCTATTGCAACACACGCTTTGGCACGTACGACTATCGTCTGCCCGAGGTCCAGCCGTGCAATCTCCCTTGCGATGAAAAGTCCATACTCGATATTTTCGGCCTCAAGAGCCGTCGGGCCACGGCGGGTAATAACACCTTCCGGGGCTAGGTGGTCGCGAATAAAAAATGTGGAATCGATCAGTTCGATACCGTCGGCCGCCAGTTCCTTCGCAACGCCGCCGATCAATGAATCGGTATTTCGTTGCGGAAGATTCCAAAGCATTTTAAGCATTCGGGCATCGGGCAAAGCGCCGGAAAATATCTGGACGTGTTTGACCTGCCCGGCCATAATTACCTTTTCTATACCCAGGTTTTTGAAGAAACGGATCATTTTTCCGAGTTGGCCGATCCCGACCCAGCAGACCGTGTCGGCCACATGTTCTATTGCGGGATCCGTTTCTTCGCGGATAGCAACGACGGCAAGGTTTTCGCCCTGCCGTTTGGCGCCTTCGATTACAAGGAATGGAAATTTGCCGTTACCGGCTATCAGGCCATATTTCATAGAAAGCGGAGCAGAGCGGCCCCGCGTTTTTCGGGCAAAACGCTTACGGGAAAAGAAAAATATTTTGGATTATTCGGTAAATGGTTGAATATCGCCGGGCCGTCGAAGCATTTTGTTAACCTCGTCGAGGTGTAATTCTTCCTGTAAAATCATCTCGCGTGCATATTCTTCAAGCGCAACGGATTTGCCCTCGACCAGGCCGAGCAGTTCGTAATACGCATCTAATGTCGAACGTTCCTGTTCGAGACTCTCGCGGAGAATATCGCCGATGTCATGCTTGTGCGTTTCGAGAAGCGGTCCGATTTTCAAGCTTGGGTGGCCGCCGAGCATCGTAACGAATTCGCCGGCTTTATGTGCATGTGTCATTGATTCATCGGCATTTCCCTTCAGCCATGAAACAATTGGAATACGGTTGTAACCAAATACCATTAGCGAGTAATGGATATAGCGGACTACGCCTGCAAGCTCAAGTTCAAGGATTTTGTTCAAAATTTCGATAGCTTTTTGTTTTTCGGCTTCGTTCATTTCTTCACTCCATTTGATTGTGTCCCGATGGCAGTGCCCGTCTCTGTTTGTTGCCGTGCGTGATATGACGAGCGTGTCAATGGTGATGATTCAACGTGCTTAAACCCGAGCGATTCACCAATGCGTTTCCATTCAGCAAATTCTTCAGGCGTTACGTAACGCTCGACAGGCAATCTCCGCTCATATGGCTGCAGGTATTGCCCTATTGTCATAATATCGCAGGAAACACGACGGAGATCATGCATCAGCTCTACAACTTCCTCGAAAGTTTCGCCAAGCCCGACCATAATTCCGCTCTTAGTCAGCATTGCAGGAAACTGAGTATCGCGAAAGTGCGCTGCCCGCCCGAGAAGTTCCAGTGACTGGTGATATCTGGCATCGGGGCGAACGCGGCGATAGAGCCGTGCAATGGTTTCCGTGTTGTGATTCAGAACGTCCGGCCGGGCAGCGAGCACGTTATTAAGAGCAATTTCATCGCCGTTGAAATCCGGTATCAAAACTTCAATCTTGCAATCCGGATTTACTTCGCGCACTTTGCGGATTGTTTCAGCCCAGTGCATCGAACCGCCATCGGGCAGGTCGTCGCGATTGACGGAGGTGATTACTGCGTGAGCGAGCCCGAGATGACGCACCGCTTCGGCGACATTTGCCGGTTCCATCGGATCGAGCGGCATAGGCTTGCCTTTGTTGACCGCGCAAAAGCCGCAATGACGCGTACAGGTATCACCGCCGAGCATAAAAGTGGCTGTTTTGTCCGTCCAGCATTCGAAGATGTTTGGACAACGTGCCTCCTGGCAGACGGTGTGCAGATTTAGACCTTCGATCAAAGCCAGGACGGCATTCTGGTTACGCGGGTCGCCAAGCTTGATTTTGAGCCAATCGGGCTTTTTGAGCCGCGGGCGCTGCTTTCGGTTTAGAAATTTCGCTACGAGTCTCTGCTCTTCAATCATACTCAGATAATCTTAGGATACATTTTCAAAGGGAAAAATGAAACCGTCAGCAAATCGCAAAGAAATCTATTGCCCCGATTGCCAAGCCAAAGAACAGCATCAGGACAGCGCGGATATGGGGCAAATCCAACCGCAAAGCAGTTGCGGCATCATAATCCTGCATTTTCGCGATATTCATTACGGGGAAAATACTTATCAAATTGCCTAAGTGCCGGATTGTCAATACAATAACGGATGGTCGAAAAGGCTGAGACCCCGCGGCGCCGGTACCGCCGGCATTTAATCCGATGTTTAATTTCAATATGGAAGAAATCACAGCAATTGAACTGAAAAAGTGGATAGACGAAGGCAGCGATTTTCAACTCATAGACGTTCGCGAACCTCACGAAGCAGAAATTGCACATATCCCGCAGGCTAAATTGATTCCGCTCGGGAATCTGCCTTCGCGGTTGGAGGAAATCGATGCCGGTAAAACGGCCGTCGTTCATTGCCGCAGCGGCGTCAGAAGCGCTAAGGCAATAGAGTTTCTTCGCGCAAAGGGCTTCGAAAACCGTTTGTTGAATCTGAAAGGCGGTATTCTTGCATGGTCGGACGAAGTTGATCCGACAGTGCCGAAATACTAAAAAACCTTTACAAGACGTTTTCGGCCACAGGAGCGATCAGACCGCCTGGAATAATTCAAGAGCACGTTTTCTGTCGAGCCGGTCTGTTTCGAAACGTTGGTCGAAATCGAGAATGCAACGCGGACAAGCGCTATCGCAATTGGCGGGGCAATGCAGCCGCTGAATCGCTTTCGGAATTAAAGCGTTCAGGAAAATACCGGCCCGCGATGAATAACCGGCCGCGAACCGGTCAAAAATGAAAATTGACCGGCAAGGCGAACCGTCTTCCGTCCGCGACGGATGTGCGAAGGAGTCGAACTCGGTGGCCTGAATGCCGAGCGATGCAGCGAATGCATCGCGAAGAGCAACGCCGATTGTCCGGGCGGCTGTACTGTCATTAACCCATTCGCCGTTGTACCCACGAAGTTGGATCTCGCAAATATCTGTTCTCACTTCAGCGCCAAGTACGACTCGGGTTATTTTCCATTCGTTTTCACTGCCCGGGCAAAATGCCGCTTCGGATTGCGAGCGCCTTAGTTTTCTGTGCGGTTCGGTAAACACTCTGGGCAGGGCATTAGAGGCGGAAACAGGGGCGCAGCGTCCGCATTCGAGACATACCGCATACCCAAGGCCGGATTCGCCGGCCGAATATACAAAAATATTACCCTCGGTCGAAACGCGAAATCGCCCGAGATCGGGATTGCCGAGAGGCTGCCATTCGCCGCTGATGCCAATCCAAGGCGGCTGGACCGGGACAAAATGCTGCGAAGTGTAATCATTGCCCGGCTCTTCGTAGAAATCGACTGCGAAGCCGGCCGGCTCGAGGTAATTCAATAGGTGTTTCCGGTCCAGCCCGGCATTACACTGCCGGCATCTGAGATCGTTTGCCCATCGCATCGAACCGCTTGCCCCACATTCAATACAGCGCCAGGCAATCTTCAAATTCTGGACTTCGCGCACCTGGTCGCGGTCTGCCGGTATTTTCCAATTCAGCGTAATGCCGGCCGAGCGATAAACGAGTCCGTCGATTACAACCTGGCTTCCCGGAGCATACTCACGAAGCGCGACGCCGATATCGCGGTTCGGGAGTTCGCGTCGCTTATAGAGGTTGTCCTCGCGGCCTGTTTCGGTCCCGGCATTTTGCCGTCGGCGTTTAAATTCGGATACGGTCATATTGTCAAACGCAACGACGTTTCGTGGAAAGCCATATGCAGGCAAAAAGCCGCGTGCGGTAAGTTCTCGCAGAAGAAACTCGTCTCGCTGCCGGCGTTTTCGGTATTCAATAGCCCGTAAAACCGGCTCGTCGGGATTAATGGCTTTATCCCTGATTTCTTTTTCCGTTACCAGTAGGCCATTCCATTCGATGTTCCATTGTTCGATAATTCCGGACATTTGTGCGGCGGTGCGTGCGGCTAATTCCAGCGGCGGCGTGTCCTCAAAGACGCTTCGCCGAACAATCGATGCCAGAGCTTCGAGCGTTTTACGGCCGATCTGGTTGCGGCGGTTTTTGCACCATTTGACGAAATCATCCGCCATGGTTTGTTTGGCGTCGCTGTCATTCTCATTAAGGAAGAAGGCGCCGCATGTGAATATAACCGGCTCTTTGCCGGCCCCGGCGAGTCGTTTTTTCAGATAATGAGAGAGAAGAAATGCGTTTACGTGCCGCTCGACTATGGTAGGACTATCCAGGGCGACGCGAGGTGGCGATATCGAATGCTCAAACGCCCAGAGGCTGTTTGCGAAGGCGGCCTGGTCATGAGGATTAGAGCGGCATAGAGTGGCGGCAACAGATCGGCCTTCGCCGCGGCGGCCTGAGCGTCCGGCCCGCTGCAGATAATTGGCCGGATGAGGCGGCACGTTGTTCATCCCGACCAGACTGACGCCGCCGATATCGATTCCCATCTCCATTGTCGTCGAGCAGGAGAGGATGTTTATTCTGCCGTTCCTGAAATCGCTTTCGTAACGAGAGAGTTTTTGCGAATCGATCTGCGCGGAATGCTCCACCGTTACGTAATACGGGGCGAGCTCAATTACGCGGTCATTCGCCGAAGTCCAGACGCCTTTTGCGCGTAAGAATTCGATCAGCCGCTCATTCCGTAGCCAGGCGCGTCCGCGTTCGATCTGTTTCAGCGGATCCGTTTCGCCACTGAAGGGCAGGTCATAGACCGGAATTTCGATTTTTTCGCATTTATCAGATTCACGCCTGGGAGTTTTCGGCACGTGCGGCGTAATGCCGCGGAGTGTTACGTCCAGCACGCGGCGTGTGACGGGGCAAATCCAGCCTTCGCGCATCAGTATAAAAGCGAGATGTGACAGCGGAAGCTGATAACCATCGGCGCCGGGCTGCAGGACTCCTACTTTAATCAAATTTACCCACGCAGCGTCCAGAATCGTATTTATATGGTCGCGATGGGCGTTATCTTCCGGGTTCAAGTTGAGGCAGAGAGCAAGGAGTTTGGCGATTTTGTTTGTTTGCCTGGTGCGTAATCGTGGCCAGCGAACCTGATTATTCGCCAATTGCTCCTCGCGGCCACTGACCAGATATTTCCTCGGCAATCTGAAACCAATCCAATGCCTAACGGTCGCGTCTATTTCCAGAGCTCCCTGCCGGCGGACAAAATAATCCAGGCAGATCTTGAGAAAATCGCGCCAATCGCCGACGGAAAAGCCTGTAATTTCGGCTACCTCTTCGGGCACGCCGTTGATTACATCCAGGCCCGGATAAGCAGTTGCGATCATGCCGATCGTTTCCAGATTCTGCATACGGCTTGGCCTTCGCGCAAATTCGCGAAGAATGAGCGTTTTGGCGAGCGTCAGATATCCGGTGGCGT
>Ga0073934_10005625_pt1 | contig 19104 bp, 16 predicted proteins | sample LarsenN4metaG_FD_76834 | JGI IMG/M metagenome (GOLD analysis project Ga0073934, IMG submission 76834) | Hot spring sediment bacterial and archeal communities from British Columbia, Canada, to study Microbial Dark Matter (Phase II) - Larsen... ... | reverse complement strand
GCGCAACACGCGCCACCTCGGCATCCCGAGCGTGACGCGGGCGGCCACGCTGGCGCTGGAGGCGGGCGCCGACGGCATCACCGTGCACCCGCGGCCCGACGAGCGCCACATCCGCGCTGGCGACGTGCCCGAGCTCGCCGCGCTGCTGGCGCGCTGGCCCGGCCGCGAGTTCAACATCGAGGGCAACCCGTTCCACAACCTGATGCCCTTCGTGCGCGCGCTGCGCCCGCAGCAGGTGACCTTCGTGCCCGACAGCGCCGGCCAGTTCACCAGCGACCACGGCTGGGACCTCGCCGCCGAAGGCGCACGCGTGCGCCCGCTGATCGAGGAGGCGCGTTCGCTCGGCGTGCGCGTGAGCCTGTTCATGGACGCGGCGCCCGAGGCGATGGCGCTGGCGCGCGAGGTCGGGGCCGACCGCGTCGAGCTCTACACCGAGCCCTACGCGGCCGCCTTCGGCACGCCGCAGCAGGCCGTGCAGCTCGAGCGCTTCGCCGCGGCGGCGCGGGCGGCGGCGCGCGCCGGGCTCGGCGTGAACGCCGGGCACGACCTGAACCTCGACAACCTCGGGCCCTTCCTGCGCGCCGTGCCGGGCGTGCTCGAGGTCTCGATCGGCCACGCGCTGGTGGCCGATGCGCTCGAGCGGGGCCTCGCCGAGACGGTGCGCGAATACCAGCGCCGCATCGCCGACGCCGCGGCGCGCGCGCCGTGATCTACGGCATCGGCACCGACGTGTGCGACATCCGCCGCGTGCGCGACACCTGGCAGCGCCGCGGCGACCGCTTCGCCGAGCGCGTGCTCGGGCCCGACGAGCTGAAGGTCTTCCACGCGCGCAGCGAGCGCTTCGCGCAGCGCGGCGTGGTCTATCTCGCCACCCGCTTCTCGGCCAAGGAGGCGTTCAGCAAGGCCATCGGCCTGGGCATCCGCAGCCCGATGCGCTGGGCCGACTGCCAGATCCTCAACCAGCCGAGCGGCAAGCCGGTGGTGGTGCTGTCCGGCGCGCTCGCGCAGTGGTTCGCCGAGCGCTCGCTCGTCGCCCACGTCAGCGTGAGCGACGAGACCGACTACGCCACCGCCTTCGTCGTCGTCGAGGTCAAAGCCCCATGAACACCCAGCCTTCGCACCGTGCCCACAGCCCGGTCGTGCTCGACGTCGCCGGCACCCGCCTGACCGACGCCGACCGCCGCCGCCTCGCGCACCCGCTCGCCGGCGGCGTGATCCTGTTCGCGCGCAACTGGGTCGACCGCGCCCAGCTCACCACCCTGTGCGCCGAGATCAAGTCGGTGCGCGCGGACCTGCTGATCTGCGTCGACCACGAAGGCGGCCGCGTGCAGCGCTTCCGCAGCGACGGCTTCACCGCGCTGCCGGCGATGCGCACGCTCGGCGAGCTGTGGATGAAGGATGCGCTGGCCGCCACCGATGCGGCCAGCGCGCTCGGCCACGTGCTCGCCGCCGAGCTGCGCGCCTGCGGCGTGGACTTCAGCTTCGCGCCGGTGCTCGACCTCGACCACGGCGGCAGCAGCGTGATCGGCGACCGCGCCTTCCACCGCGACGCCCGCGTGGCCACGCTGCTCGCCAAGAGCGTGGCGCACGGCATGCTGCGCGCCGGCATGGCGCATTGCGGCAAGCACTTCCCGGGGCATGGTTTCGTCAAGGCCGACAGCCACGTGGCGGTGCCGGTGGACCGCCGCCCGTTGAAGACGATCCTCGCCGACGACGCCGCGCCCTACGCCTGGCTGAGCGCCACGCTCACCGCGGTGATGCCGGCGCACGTGGTCTACCCCAAGGTCGACCTGCGCCCGGCGGGCTTCTCGCCGCGCTGGCTGAAGGACATCCTGCGCGGCCAGCTGGGCTTCACCGGCGCGATCTTCAGCGACGACCTCAGCATGGGAGGCGCGCGCCACGTCGAGGTGACGCACCCGGCCGAGCCGGGTGGGGCCGGCAGCGAGCTCACCTACGCCGAAGCGGCGGCGCTCGCGCTCGACGCCGGCTGCGACCTGGTGCTGCTGTGCAACCAGTCGCTGGACGGCGGCGAGGCGGTCGACGCGCTGCTCGACGGGCTCACGCGCGCCGCCGCGCAGGGGCGCTGGCAGCCCGACCCGGACAGCGAGGCGCGCCGCCGCGCCCTGCTGCCGCAGCTGCCGCCGCTCGCCTGGGACGAGCTGATGCACGACGCCGCCTACCAGCGCTCGCTCGAGCGCCTGCCCTGAGCGGCCGGTCGACCCGGCCGCGCCGCGATCAGCCCTGGTTCTCGAACGGCAGCTTGAGCTGCGCGAGATCCTTGCGCGTCTCCACCAGCACCAGCGGGCCCTCGTCGGGCAGCACGTGGCGCCTGGGCTCGCGCGGCACGTGCACCGGCTTGGGCTCCGCGGCCATCGCCTCCTGCACGGCGCGCACGCGCTCGGCGTCGGAGTGCACCCACTGCAGGCCGGCGGCCTCGGCCAGGCTCTGCAGCGCGGCGGCCGGCAGCTCGTAGGGCTCGATGCGGATCGGCTCGCGCGCGAGCGGCGGCACCGGCTGCGCGGCCGCCGGGGTCACCGGCGGCGCGAGGTCGAGCGCGGTCTGCGGCGAGGGCGGGGCCAGTTCGGCTTCGCCGACCGGGATGTCGGCGCCGTCGCGGCGGCCGCGGCCGCGGCGGCGGCGGCCATCGCGTTCACCCCGTTCACCCCGTTCGGACTGATCGCCGCGGTCGACCGGCTCGCCGCGTTCGGCATCGGCGCGCGCCTCGCCGGCTTCGCCGGCGATCGGCTCGGCCATCGTCTCGGCGCCGGTCTCGTCCAGCGTGCGCGCCTCGCCCGACTCGGGCGCGGCTTCGGGCCGGCCTTCGCCGCTGCGACCACGACCGCCACGCCGACGGCGGCGCCGGCCTTCGCGCTCCATCGCCTCGGGCGTGGTGGGCACGGTGTCGACGAAGTCGGCTCCGGTCGCCTCGGCATCGCCTTCGGCCGGGACGCGCGGCGCTCGCGCGTCGGCGGGCGGCACCGCGGTGCCGTCGCGGCGCGGGCGTGAATCGCGCCCTTCGCGGGCCTCGCGGCCTTCGCGCTGCTGGTCGCGGCTGTCGCGCGATTCGCGCGGCTCGCGCGGCTCCCGGTTCTCGCGCGGTTCACGGGCTTCGCGGGCTTCACGCGGCTCGCGACCTTCGCGTCCCTCTCGGCCTTCACGGCCTTCGCGTCCTTCGCGACCCTCACGCTCGCGCCGCGGACCACGATCGCCGCGGCGCTGGTCGCCACGGCCCCCGCGTTCGCCGCGCTCGCCACGCTCGCCACGACGCCCATCGCGGCCCTCGCGCTTGTCGCCACCCGCCGCCGCGCCCGCGGCCGCCTGCGCGGTGGCCGGCTGCGCGTTCGGCACCGCCATCGGCTCGGCCGTGATCACCACCGGAGCCGGCGTGCTCGTGCCGCCGAACAGCTTCTTCACCCAACCGAAGAAGCCACTGCCGGCCTCGGCCGCCGGCGCCGCAACCGGCACGGCCACCGGGGCCGGTGCCGGCACCGGCGCGGCCGCCACCGGGGCGGGCGCGGCCACCGGGGGCGGCGCGGGCGGTGCCGGCTGGTCGGGCAGCACGCCCTTGATCACCGGCTCCTGGCGCGGCTTGCCGCGCTCGGCGGCGTCGCGCCGGCGCGTGATGCCGACTTCCTCGTCGGGCTCCTCGACCATCGTGTAGCTGGCGCGGAAGCTGTCCAGGCGCGGGTCGTCGTGGCGCAGCCGCTCGAGCTTGTAGTTCGGCGTCTCCAGGTGCTTGTTGGGCACCAGCAGCACGGTCACGCGCTGCTTGAGCTCGATCTTGCTGATCTCGCTGCGCTTCTCGTTGAGCAGGAAGCTCGTCACCTCCACCGGCACCTGCACGTGCACGGCGGCGGTGTTGTCCTTCATCGACTCCTCCTGCACCATGCGCAGGATCTGCAGCGCCGAGCTCTCGGTGTCGCGGATGTGGCCGGTGCCGTTGCAGCGCGGGCAGGTGATGTGGCTGCCCTCGCTGAGCGCCGGGCGCAGCCGCTGGCGCGAGAGCTCGAGCAGGCCGAACTTGCTGATCGGCGAGATCTGCACCCGCGCGCGGTCGTAGCGCAGCGCGTCGCGCAGGCGCTGCTCCACCTCGCGGCGGTTCTTGCTCTCCTCCATGTCGATGAAGTCGACGACGATCAGGCCGCCGAGGTCGCGCAGCCGCATCTGGCGCGCGATCTCGTCGGCCGCCTCGAGGTTGGTGCGCGTGGCCGTCTCCTCGATGTCGCCGCCGCGCGTGGCGCGCGCGCTGTTCACGTCCACCGCCACCAGCGCCTCGGTGTGGTCGATGACGATGGCGCCGCCCGAGGGCAGGTTCACGGTGCGGCTGAACGCCGTCTCGATCTGGTGCTCGATCTGGAAGCGGCTGAACAGCGGCGCGTCGTCGCGGTAGCGCTTCACGCGGTGCGCGTTGTCCGGCATCACGTGCGTCATGAACTGACGCGCCTGCTCGTAGATGTCGTCCGTGTCGATCAGGATCTCGCCGATGTCGGCGGTGAAGTAGTCGCGGATCGAGCGGATGACGAGCGTGCTCTCCTGGTAGATCAGCTCGGGCTTGCTCATCGCCTTGGCGGCACCGTCGATGGCGTCCCAGAGCTTGAGCATGTAGTTCAGGTCCCACTGCAGCTCGGCCGCGCTGCGGCCGATGCCGGCGGTGCGCGCGATCAGGCTCATGCCCTTGGGGTACTCGAGCTGCTCGAGGTTGTCCTTCAGCTCCTCGCGGTCCTCGCCCTCGATGCGCCGCGAAACGCCGCCGCCGCGCGGGTTGTTGGGCATCAGCACCAGGTAGCGCCCGGCCAAGCTCACGAAGGTGGTGAGCGCCGCGCCCTTGTTGCCGCGCTCCTCCTTCTCCACCTGCACGAGCAGGCTGTCGCCTTCCTTGACCGCGTCGGCGATCTTGCCGTCGCGCGCGTTCACGCCGTCGCGGAAGTACTGCTTGCTGATCTCCTTGAAGGGCAGGAAGCCGTGGCGCTCCTCGCCGTAGTCGACGAAGCAGGCCTCCAGCGAGGGCTCCACGCGCGTGATCACGGCCTTGTAGATGTTGCCCTTGCGCTGCTCGCGGCCCTCGATCTCGGTCTCGAAGTCGAGCAGCTTCTGGCCGTCGACGATCGCCAGCCGCCGCTCCTCGGGCTGCGTGGCGTTGATGAGCATTCTTTTCATGCGTCCTCCGATGCGGGCCCCTGCGAAGGGCCCGGTTCACACCAGATGCACGAAAGAAGCGGGAGAACCTGACGCGAAATGCCCTGGACCGCGATGCCTGCCCGCTGTTGGCGGTGCTCAGCGCTGCGGCGTTGGCGCGTGCGGCACACGCCGCCCCGGGGTGCGGGCCCGCGCGCGTGCGCCGCGGGCCGCACCGGCAAGGAGCCGGGGCCTGGCGGACGAAGCGTGGGGCATGGACATCGGGGTGGGCGTGGACGCGGGCTCGAGACGGCAACGGTGGTCGGCGTCTCGGGCCGAGGTGTTTCGGGGCCTGCTCGAAGGCGAGGCGGTTCTTGTCGCTGCTTTCTGCCGTCTGCGCGCTCCGCGCTGCCGGGTCACTTCGGGACCACGGCCCGCTGCAGGCACCGCAGGCGTTGCATCACCAGCCACGTCGCCGCCGGGGTGCCGGCTAAACTCTCCGTCGAATCAAGCACTTACGGCGCAAACGTGGAGCGGCGGATTATAGGGGTCAAAGCTGCATCCGGGGCGCCCTCGGTGCCGCAGGTGCATTACCTCAGGGTCGACACCGAGTCGGCCGGACAGCGGCTGGACAACTTCCTGCTGCGCCACCTGAAGGGCGTGCCCAAGGCGCATGTCTACCGCGTCATCCGCTCCGGCGAGGTGCGGCTCAACAAGGGCCGCGCGGCGGCCGACACGCGCGTGCAGGCGGGCGACGAGGTGCGCGTGCCGCCGGTGCGCGTGGCCCGGCCGCGCGAGGACGCGGCGGCGCCGGTGCCGCCGCGTGAGTTCCCGATCCTGTTCGAGGACGAGCACCTGCTCGCCATCGACAAGCCCGCCGGCGTGGCGGTGCATGGCGGCAGCGGCGTGAGCCACGGCGTGATCGAGCAGCTGCGCCGCGCGCGGCCCGAGGCGCGATTCCTCGAACTCGTGCACCGCCTGGACAAGGAGACCTCCGGCGTGCTGCTGCTGGCCAAGAAGCGCAGCGCGCTGACCGCGCTGCAGGACCAGTTCCGCGCGCGCGGCACGACCAAGGTCTACGCCGCGCTGGTGTTCGGCGCCTGGCCGAAGAACCTCAAGGTCATCGACGAGCCGCTGCACAAGACCCTCGACGCCAAGGGCGAGCGCCACGTGCGCGTGGTGAGCAAGGCCGACGAGGACGGCCGGCGCTCGATCACGCTGGTCAAGGTGACGCAGGCCCTGCCCGGACCGCCGGCGCTCACGCTGCTCGACGTGAGCATCAAGACCGGCCGCACGCACCAGATCCGCGTGCACCTGGCGCACGCCGGCTTTCCGATCGTGGGCGATCCGAAGTACGGCGACTTCGCGCGCAACAAGGCCTTCGCGAAGGAAAGCGGCTTCGCGCGCATGTTCCTGCACGCGCGCGAGCTGGCCTTCGATCATCCGGCGGGCGGCGAGCGCATCGTGCTGCCGGCGGCCTTGCCGGCCGAGTGCGCGGCCCTGCTGGGCTGAGCAGCCCCGCCCGCGCGGGGATCCGGCGTCAGCGCTGAACGACGCTGGCGGTGCCGTCGGGCTTGACGCGCCGGCAGGGCCCGGCCAGCGCGATGGACACCTCGCTCGACAGCCGGTACAGCGCCCCGGTCACGGTCTGCCCGGAGGCCTTGGCGAGCGCGGCGCCCAGCAGGTAGCCGCCGTGCCTGATGCCGCTCGCGCCCGGCTTGTTGGCCTGCCCGTAGCGCCGCCCGCCGATGATCTGCACGTCGTCGGCCAGCGCCTCGCAGGACACCACCTCGACGCCCAGGGAGCCTTCGTCGAACAGGTCCGACAGCCACGACACCAGCCTGTCGGCATTGCCGGCGTCGATGTCCTCGCCGAGCTTGAACGTGCCCGGGCTCCCGTGTGCCACCAGCACCAGGCGTGTCATCCGCTGGTCGTGTTCGTACAGGTACTTGCAGGCGCGGCCGGCCACGGTGTACGGGTCCAGGCCCTCCCAGATGTAGACGATGCCCTTGCGGTCGTCGCTGCGAAGCTTCTGGTTGACCTGCCCCCACAGCTCCGCGGCGACCAGGTAGAGGGTGAAGCCGGGTCGAAGCGAGTCCATGCGGCCTTGTAGCGCCGGCGAGCCCGCGGCGTCATCATGCAGAAGAGGGGGGTCGCCGCATCGTGCCTCCTACAATTTGCGGCGATGAGCTCCCGCCCGCGCCGCTTCGACCTCATCGCCTTCGACTGGGACGGCACGCTCTCCGACAGCACCACGCTGATCGTGCAGTGCATCCAGGCGGCCTGCCGCGACATCGGCATCGCGGTGCCGAGCGACGCGACCGCCGCTTACGTGATCGGACTCGGCCTGCACGATGCCCTCAAGCACGCCGCCCCCGGCCTGCCGCCCGAGCGCTACCCGGAGCTCGGCAACCGCTACCGCCACCACTACTTCGCGCGCCAGCACGAACTGGTGCTGTTCCCGGGCACGATCGAGATGCTCGGCGCGCTCAAGGCGCGCAAGCACCGGCTGGCGGTGGCCACCGGCAAGGGCCGGCGCGGGCTGGACGAGGCGCTGGCGCAGACGCAGATCGCCGGGCTGTTCGACGGCTCGCGCACCGCCGACGAGACCGCCAGCAAGCCCGACCCGCTGATGCTGCACGAGCTGATGCGCGAGTTCGGCGTCGCGCCCGAGCGCACGCTGATGATCGGCGACACCACGCACGACCTGCAGCTCGCGGTCAATGCCGGCACCGCGCGCGTCGGCGTGAGCTTCGGCGCGCACGACCACGAGTCCTTCGAGCCGTTCGGGCCGCTCTTCGTGGCGCACAGCACGCGCGAACTCGCCGACTGGCTCCTCGCGCATGCCTGAAGCGCCGCGCGAACGCATCTGCGCCTCGGCCGACCTCGCCGAGCGCGGTCGCGCCTTCGTGTGGGACGTGCTTCAGTGGGGCCAGCCGGCGCGCGCCTTCGTGCTGCGCTTCGACGGCCGGCTCGTCGCCTACCTCAACCGCTGCGCCCACGTGCCCACCGAGATGGACTGGCAGCCGGGCGAGTTCCTCGACATGGACCGGCGCTGGATCCTCTGCTCGATCCACGGCGCCGCCTACGAGCCGGCCGACGGCCGCTGCGTGGGCGGGCCCTGCGGGCGCGGCCGGCTGACCGCGCTGCGCGTCGAAGAGAGCGACGGCGAGGTGTATTGGTATCCTTCCCGCGACACCCGCGCGGTGGCCTTCGACGACGTCGAAGCCGCGGCACCGCCCCCACCCCATGAGCCATGACACCATTCCCGGCCCGCCGGGCGACTACGGCCGCGGGCCGATCGAGCCCACGTTCGGTGGCGGCGAGCCGCCCTTGACGCCGCCACCACCAGCACCTCCGCCCCCATCGCCGCCGCCCCCGCCGGCGGCCTTCCCGCCTGCCCCGGCCGCGGCGCTCGCGGCAACGGCCGCGGAGACGCCACCCGCCTACGTCGCCACGCTCGAGCGCATCGCGCGCGAGCTGTTGCGCCAGCAGCGCAGCGAGCGGCGCTGGCGGCTGTTCATCCGCCTGGCCTGGTTCGGCCTCGCGCTCGCCGTGGCCTGGGCGCTCTTCGCGCAGCGCGGCGGGCCGAGCACGACGAGCACGCCGCATACCGCGCTGATCGAGGTGCGCGGCGAGATCGCCCCCGGCACCGAGGCCAGCGCCGAGGCGCTGACCGGCGCGCTCAAGCTGGCCTTCGAAGACGCCGGCGCGCAGGCGGTGGTGCTGCGCATCAATTCGCCCGGCGGCAGCCCGGTGCAGGCCGGCATCGTCAACGACGAGATCCGGCGCCTGAAGGCCAAGCACGGCAAGAAGGTCTACGCGGTGGTCGACGAGGTCTGCGCCTCGGGCGCCTACTACATCGCGGTGGCCGCCGACGAGATCTTCGTCGACAAGGCGAGCCTGGTCGGGTCGATCGGCGTGCTGATGGACGGCTTCGGCTTCACCGGCCTGATGGAGAAGCTCGGCATCGAGCGCCGCTTGCTCACCGCCGGCGACAACAAGGGCATGCTCGACCCCTTCAGCCCGCAGAACGAGCAGCACCGCGCCTATGCCAAGGCGATGATCGAGCAGATCCACCAGCAGTTCATCCGCGTCGTCAAGGAAGGGCGCGGCGCGCGGCTCAAGGAGACGCCGGAGACCTTCTCGGGCCTGTTCTGGAACGGCGAGGACGCCGTCAGGCAGGGCCTGGCCGACCGCTTCGGCAACCTCGACCACGTGGCGCGCGAGGTCGTCAAGGCCGAGGAGGTGGTGGACTACACGCCGCACGAGAACGTGGCCGAACGGCTGGCCAAGCGTTTCGGCGCCGCCGTCGGCGAGGGCGCGGTGAAGGCGCTGCGCGCGCTGCCGACATTGAAGTGAACGACGCCGCACCGCCGCTCGGCGAGCGCCTCGCCGTGGCCGCGCAGTACCTGCTGCCGCAACAGGCGCTCACGGCGCTGATGGGTCGGCTGGCCGGCCTGCAAGGCGGGGCGCGCACGACGGCGGTGATCCGCTGGTTCATCCGGCGCTACGGCGTCAACATGGCCGAGGCGGCCAACCCCGACCCGGCCGCCTACCCGACCTTCAATGCCTTCTTCACGCGCGCGCTCGAGCCCGGCGCGCGGGCGCTCGCGCGCGCCGACCTGCTGTGCCCGGTGGACGGCGCGATCAGCCAGTTCGGCGCCATCGACGGCGACCAGGTCTTCCAGGCCAAGGGCCACCGCTACCCGACCACCGCGCTGGTGGGCGGCGACGCGGCGCTGGCCGCGCACTTCCACGGCGGCCACTTCGCCACGCTGTACCTGAGCCCGAAGGACTACCACCGCATCCACATGCCCTGCGCCGGCCGGCTGCTGCGCATGATCCACGTGCCTGGCGCGCTGTTCTCGGTGAACCCGGCCACGGCGCGCGGCGTTCCGGGGCTGTTCGCGCGCAACGAGCGCGTGGTCTGCGTGTTCGAGGGCGAGGGCGCGATGGCCGGCCCCTGGGTGCTGGTGCTGGTGGGCGCCACCATCGTGGGCAGCATGGCCACCGTGTGGCACGGCGTGGTCAACCCGCCGCGCCCTGGCACGCTGCGCGAGTGGAGCTACGCCGATCGCGAGCTGCGCCTCGCGCAGGGCGAGGAGATGGGCCGCTTCCTGCTCGGCTCCACCGTGGTCATGCTGTTCCCGCGCGGGCCGCTGGCCTGGAACCCGGCCTGGGCGCCGGGCGGGGCCATCCGCATGGGCGAGGTGATGGCCAACCGTTCCTGAGGCCGTGAAGCCGTGAAGCGGCATCCGCTGCTCGCGCGCGCGCTGCTCTTCGTGGTGCCGGCGCTGTGGAGCTCCAACTACGTCATCGCGCGCGCCGCCAACGGCGTGGTGCACCCGCACGCGCTCGCTTTCGGGCGCTGGGGCCTGGCGCTCGTGCTGATGCTGCCCTTCGTGGCCGGCGCGCTGTGGGCCGGCCGCGCCGCGCTGCGCGCCGAGTGGCGGCACACGCTGGTGCTGGGCGCGCTCGGCATGTGGATCTGCGGCGCCTGGGTCTACCTCGGCGGGCAGGGCACCAGCGCGACCAACATCGCGCTCATCTACGCGGCCACGCCGGCGCTCATCGCGGTGGCCGGGGTGAAGCTGCTGCACGAGCGCATGAGCCGCGCGCAGCGCCTGGCGGTGCCGGTGGCGCTGGCCGGCGTGCTCTTCGTCATCGCGCGCGGCGACGTGAACACGCTGCTGGCGGTGCGTTTCGGCGCCGGCGACCTGTGGATCGTGGCCGCCTCGGTGTCGTGGATCGCCTACTCGGTGCTGCTGCGCCACTGGCCTTCGGCGCTCGGCCCGGCGGCGCGGCTGGCGGCCATCATCGCCGGCGGGCTCGTCGTGCTGCTGCCCTTCACGCTGTGGGAGGCGGCCACGCAGCCGCCGCTGCCGCTGTCGGCGAAGGCCGTGCTGCTGATCGTGCTGGCCGCCGTGCTGCCCGGCGTGCTGAGCTACGGCGCCTACTCGTTCCTGCAGCGCGAGCTGGGCGCCGCGCGCACGGCGCTGATGCTGTACCTGGCGCCGGTGTACGGCGCGCTGCTCGGCTGGCTCGTGCTGGGCGAGCGGCCCGGCTGGCACCACCTGGTCGGCGGCGCGCTGATCCTGCCGAGCATCTGGCTGGCCACGCGCTCGGGGGTCCAGAATCGGGCGTGACCCGGCCCGCGCGAGGAGCGTCCATGGCCCCGCCCCCTGCCTCCCCCGCCGCCCCCGCGCCGCACCCGTTGCTGACCGCCGGCATGGCCGCGCACCAGGAAGGGCGCGCCGGCGAGGCGCGCGCCGCCTACGAGCAGCTGCTCGCCGAAGAGCCCGACCACCCCGACGCGCACCACCTGCTCGGCCTGCTCGAGGTGGCCGAGGGCCACGCCGACGAGGCGCTGGCGCTGATCCGCCGCGCCGTGGCGCTGCGCCCGGCCGAGCCGATGTTCCACAACAACCTGGGCAACCTGCTGCAGTGGCTGGGGCGGCTCGACGAGGCCGAGCGGCACTACATCCAGGCCCTCGAGCTCGACCCGACGCGCATCGACGTGCTCAACAACGCCGCGCTGCTGCAGGCACGGCGCGGCGACCTGGATGCGGCCACCGAAACCCTGAGCCGCATCGTGCTGGTGGCGCCCGGGTACACCGACGCGCGCCACAACCTGGTCGGCCTGCACCTGCGCGCGGGCCGGCTGCACGAGGCGATCCAGGAGTGCAGCGAGGGCCTGATCACGAGCCCGCGCCACCCCGGCCTGCGCCGCATGCTCGGCATGGCCTACAGCACGCTCGGCCAGACCGAGCAGGCCATCGAGGTCTACCGTCACTGGCTGGCCGACGAGCCGGGCAACGCCCAGGCGCGCCACCACCTGGCCGGCCTGACGGGCGAAGACGTGCCCGAGCAGGCCGCGGCCGACTACGTGCGCCAGACCTTCAAGACCTTCGCCGCCAGCTTCGACGCCAAGCTGGCGCAGCTCGGCTACCGGGCGCCGCAGTTCGTGGCCGACCTGGTGGGGCGCCGGCGGGGCGGCGCCGGCCGCATGCTGCGCATGGCCGACGCCGGCTGCGGCACCGGGCTGTGCGCGCCGCTGCTCGCGCCGATGGCGTGCCGGCTCGTCGGCGTGGACCTGTCGGAGACGATGCTCGAGCAGGCGCGCCAGCGCGGCGGCTACGACGAGCTGGTCGAGTCCGACCTGGTGGCCTTCCTGCAGGCGCGGCCGCGCGCCTTCGACGTGGTGGTCTCGGCCGACACGCTGTGCTACTTCGGGCGGCTCGACCGCGCCGCGGCCGCCGCGCGCGCCAGCCTCGTCGATGGCGGGCTGCTCGTCTTCACGGTCGAGTCGCATCCCGACGAGCCGGGCGCGCCCGACTACCGGCTGCACCACCACGGCCGCTACAGCCACCGGCTGGGCTACTTGCAAGCCGTGCTCGAGGCCGCAGGGTTCGCCGGCATCGACGCCGAGCCGGTGGTGCTGCGGCAGGAGGGGGCCCAGCCGGTGGCCGGCTGGCTGGTCGGGGCCGAGGTGGCGACGTGATGCGGCCGACGTGAGTCAGCCGACCTGAATCAGCCGAAGAGCCCGGGCGCACGCGCCGAGTCGGCGCCGTCCTCGGCGTAGTAGCAGGCCGGGCACACCGCGCGGTAGCGGTCGTTGCCGCCGATCAGCACCTGCTCGCCTTCGAGCACGCGCCGGCCCTGCTCGTCGATGCGCATGTTCATGCTCGCCTTGCGGCCGCAGGCGCAGATCGTCTTCATCTCCTCGAGCTCGTCGGCCAGCGTGAGCAGCGCCGCCGAGCCCGGGAAGGCCTCGGCGCGGAAGTCGCCGCGCAGGCCGTAGCAGAGCACCGGCAGGTCGTCGCGGTGCGCCAGCCGGTGCAACTGGTGCACCTGCGAGGGCGTGAGGAACTGCGCCTCGTCGATCAGCAGGCAGGCCAGGTCGGGCGCGAAGGCCGAGCGGTAGAAGCGCGTCGCCGGCCCGAAGGTCTGCGCGGCGCGCTTCAGGCCCAGGCGCGAGGCGATCACGCCCAGGCCGCTGCGGCTGTCGTGCGCGGCGGTGAACAGCGCCACCTTCATGCCGCGCTCCTCGTAGTTGTAGGCGGCCTGCAGCAGCGCGGTGCTCTTGCCGGCGTTCATCGCGGCGTAGCGGAAATGGAGCTTGGCCATCGGGCTGGCGCTGCGGTCAGAGCGTCTCGCCGGCGTCGAAGTCGAGTTCCACCTTCGCCCCGTTGGGGTCGTGCGCGAAGAGCTGCCAGGTGCCGGCGCCGGCCTGGCGGCGCAGGTCGTAGCGCAGGCCGCGCTCGTCCAAGCGCGCCTTCACCGCCTTCAGGCCCTGTGCGGTGAAGGCCATGTGGTCGATCACGCCGGTGCGCGGCTCGGGCATCGGGCGGTCCCAGTAGACGTGCAGCACGGCGCTGCCGCCGCCCGGCGGGTACAGCCAGGCGCCGGGGAAGCCGAGGTCGGGGCGCGCGCCTTCCACCAGACCGAGCAGGCCGCAGTAGAAGTCGAGCGTGCGCTCGCGGTCCTGCGCCGTGATGGTGAAGTGGTTCATGCCGACGATCATCGGGACGCTCCGCACAGACGATGCCCGCGATTGTGAGACCACAATCGCAGCCCATGGCGGCGAACGACTTCGGATTGATCGGCCTGGCCGTGATGGGCCAGAACCTGGTGCTCAACGTGGCGAGCCGCGGCTTCGCGGTCAGCGTGTTCAACCGCAGCGTGGCGGTGACCGAGGCCTTCGCCGCCGCGCACCCGGGCAAGCGCATCACGCCCACGCGCACGCTCCCCGAGTTCGTCGCCAGCCTGGCGCGGCCGCGCCGCATCATGCTGATGGTCAAGGCCGGCGGCGCGGTCGACGCGGTGCTCGACGCGCTGCTGCCGCTGCTCGACCAGGGCGACATCGTCATCGACGGCGGCAACAGCCTGTACACCGACACCGAGCGGCGCGAAGCGCGCCTGGCCGCGCTCGGCCTGCGCTTCGTGGGCGCCGGCGTCTCGGGCGGCGAGGAGGGCGCGCGCAAGGGCCCGGCCATCATGCCCGGCGGCCCGGCCAGCACGTGGGCCGAGCTGAAGCCGATCTTCGAGAGCATCGCCGCACGCGCCGACGGACAGCCCTGCGTGATGCACATCGGCGAAGGCGGCGCCGGCCACTACGTGAAGATGGTGCACAACGGCATCGAGTACGGCGACATGCAGCTCATCGGCGAGGCCTACGCGCTGATGCAGGCGGCCGGCCTGGACGCACCGGCGATGGCCGCCGTCTTCGCGCGCTGGAACGAAGGCGAGCTGCAGAGCTACCTGATCGAGATCACCGCGCGCATCCTCGAGCAGCGCGACGAGATCACCGGCCGCCCGCTCGTCGACGTCATCCTCGACAAGGCCGGGCAGAAGGGCACCGGGCAGTGGACGCTGATCAACGCCGCCGAGAACGCGGTGGTGGTGAGCACCATCAACGCCGCGGTGGAGGCGCGCGTGCTGTCGTCGATGAAGGCGGCGCGCGTGGTGGCGAGCACGCGGCTGCAAGGCCCGGCGGCGCCGTCATCGTTGACAGCGCTCGCGCCCGAGGTGCTGGTGCCCAAGCTGCACGAGGCGCTCTACGCGAGCAAGATCGTCAGCTACGCGCAGGGCCTGGCGCTGATGCGCGCGATGAGCCAGAAGAAGGGCTGGAACCTCGACCTCGCGGGCATCGCCGCCATCTGGCGCGGCGGCTGCATCATCCGCGCGCGTTTCCTGTCGCGCATCAGCGAGGCCTTCCAGGCCGATCCGCAGCTCGCCAACCTGATGCTCGCGCCGTTCTTCGAGGCCGCGCTCAACCGCGCGCAGGCGGCGTGGCGCGAGGTGGTGGCGCTGGCCGTGACGGCCGGCATCCCGGTGCCGGCGACGAGCGCCTCGCTCGCCTACTACGACGCCTACCGCAGCGCGCGGCTGCCGGCCAACCTGCTGCAGGCGCAGCGCGACTTCTTCGGCGCGCACACCTACGAGCGGGTGGACCGGCCGGAGGGCGAGGCGTTTCACACGGCGTGGCCGGAGGTGATCGGCTGAGGGGCGGCTGGCGTGATCTTCGCGTGCGAAGGTTGGCGCGAGCAAGGCTGCGGGTGGGGGCGCTTTCGGGGCTTCGGTGCGGCGGCCTTCGCTTCGCTCAGGCTGCCCTGCGGTGCTCGGTCTTTCGGCCTGCGGCAGAACTCGCTCCGCTCACTTCGTTCGCTATGCTCGAACAGCCTGCCGCAAGTCAGACTGTGGGTCGCTCGCTGTGCTCGCTGGCCGAAAGCCCTGCGCTCCTCGGCGCCGCACAGGCGCCCCGAAAGCGCCCCCACCCGCAGCCTTGCCGATGCCGCGCTGTTTTCGACGGGCCCGGCTCAAAGGCGTTGCGGCTCAGGCCGGCGGCGCCGTCGATGGTGGGTAGGCCGCCTCTCGCATCGCACCAGCCAAGGTGCTGTAGGCCAACAGCCAGGCTTCGCGGGCTGAAGGCGTGAGCGCGGCACCCAGGCCTTGTTCCAAGGTCCAGATCAGCGCGGTGCCGACGCTGTCATAGTGATGCGCTTGCACGCCGTAGCCGACGTGCCGCCTGGCCAGTTGCTGCGCGGCGGGCAACACGGCTGGCAAGTGGTGCAGGCTGCGTACCACGGTGTCCAGCGTGCTCATCAGCATTGCGCCTTGGGCGTGGATGTCGCGTTTGAACATCGGTCGAACCTCGGGCGCCAGCTCGAACAGGCGGCCGTAGAAGAGGTTCACCGCAGCAGCCTGGATGGGCAGCACCTGTTGCCAGGTGGACTGGACGAGTTGGACTTGCAGCGGAGTCATTGCGCTGGTCTCCTGTGGTCAGAACACCGTGAAGTTGGCCAAGTTGCCACCGCCGGTACGCACATTGACTGCTGCGCTGCCATGTCCAGTCCCGCGCGCTCGTCTGAGACCTTGCGCTTCGGTCGCTTCGAGTTGCGGCCGCTGGAGCACCGTTTGCTGGCCGATGGCGAGCCGGTGATGCTGGGCGGCCGTGCCTTCGATCTCCTGCTGGCGCTGGCGCAGCGCGCCGGACAGCTGGTCACGCGCAGTGAGCTGATCGAGCAGGTCTGGCCCGGCCGCGTCGTCGAAGAAAACAACCTCAGCGTCCAGGTCAACGCATTGCGCAAGGCGCTGGGCGGTGAGTGGGTGGTCACGGTGCCGGGGCGCGGTTATCGCTTGGTGGCGCCGCTGCAAGCTGTCGAGCCGCGCGTCGTGACGCCACCTGCGCGGGCGCCCAGTCCGCGCACCCATCTGCCGACACGGCAGGCCTTGCTCATCGGCCGCAGCGACGACCTCGCAGCGCTCGGCACCCTGATCGACCAGCACCGGCTCGTCACTGTGGTGGGGGCCGGTGGCGTGGGCAAGTCGCGGCTCGTGCAGGCATTGCTGCAGCTGCGAGCCAACACTTATGCGCAGAACGTGTGCTGGGTCGAGCTGGCCCCGGTTGCCGCACCCCGAGCGCTGCCCGCGGCCGTGGCGGCGGCGCTTGGCGTGCAACTGCCGCCGGGCGACGCACTGGAGCTGCTGTTGAAGGACGTGTCAGGCATGGAGATGCTTCTGGCGCTCGACAACGCCGAGCATCTGCTGGACGACGTGGCGCGGCTGGCACAGGCGCTGCTTGATGCGGCGCCGGGGCTGCGCCTGGTGGTCACGAGTCAAGCACCGTTGCGGCTTGCGTCCGAACGGGTGTTCCGCCTGGGACCGCTGGCCGTGCCGCAAGGCGCGCTGCCGGCCAAGCAGGCGCAAGCTTTCGGCGCGGTGGCGCTGTTCTGCGAGCGCGCCGCAGCGGCCGACCACCGCTTCGTGTTGAGCGATGCCGATGTGCCGGTGGTGATCGAGCTGTGCCGGCGGCTCGACGGCCTCGCCCTGGCGATCGAGTTGGCCGCAGCGCGCGCGCCGGCGCTCGGGCTCGCGCGACTGCTGAGTGCGCTTACCGACCGCCTGCACGTCCTCAAGCAGAGCCGCAATCGCTTAGCGCCGCTGCGCCAGCAGAGCCTGCGCGCGGCGCTGGAGTGGAGCGTGTCGCTGCTCGCGCCGCTCGAGCAACAGATGTTCCGTCGCCTGGGCGTGCTGGCTGGCAGCGCGCCGCTCGAGCTGGTGCAGCAGCTAGGCAGCGACATACCGGGCGCTGCACAAACCGACCCCTGGGCGGTGGTGGACGCGCTCGACCAACTGGTGCAGCGCTCGCTGGTCGAGGTGGTGAACGAAGAGGGGGCAACCACGCCGCGCTACCGACTGCTCGAGTCGCCTCGCGCGCTGGCGCTGGAGCAGCTCGCCGCCGGGGGTGAAGAGCCGTTGGTGCGCCAGCGCCATGCGTGGGCAGTGCTGCAGGCCTTCGACCAGGCCGAGGGTGCCTTGCTTGCGGGCGCGCAGGACGTTTCGAGCTGGCGCCGCGACGGCGAGCCGCTTTTCGGCGATGTGCAGCAGGCGCTGGCCTGGGCCATCGCCGCCGCTGACGACACGCTGGCGCTGAGGCTGGCCATCGCACTGCTGGCGCGCGTGCCCGACCCCCGGCATGTGGACGCACGAATGGCGGTGAACACCTGCGAAGCCTTGATCGATGCCGAGGGCACGGACCACCGGCTGGCCTGCCGTGCCTGGCTTCACGTGAGCCTGCTCTCCTCTGACGGGCCGCAGCGCAGCCTGGATGCCGCGGCCCGGGCGCTGACGAGGGTACGGCGGTTGGGCGCGTCGGACGAAGACCGCTTCATCCGGTACGCCACGCTGTGCGAGGCCGCCCGTGTCTACGCCGCCGGCTCGCGCCCCGACGAGGCTCAGGCGCTGCTGGACGAAGCGCAGGCGCTGGAAGACCCGGCCTGGCCAGCAGTGCGACTGCGTATCGCGCCGCGCGCCAGGGCCTTCGTCGCCCGTGCACGGCAGCAGCCCGAGCTGGCGCTGCATCACCTTCGCGAAGCCCTCAGGCTCAGCCTGGCCGCCGGTGACCCCAGCCTCGCCACCCGGCTCAACATCGCCGACATGGAACTGCTGGCCGGCGACGCCGCCGCTGCCGTCGCGAGTGGTCGCGCGCTGTTGCAGGCGCTGGCCGGCAGTCGCGCCATGGGGCTGCTGCAACAGGCGCGCCTGAATCTGGTGGCTGCCCATCTGGCCTTGCAGCAAGTGCAAGAGGCGCGCGAGTTGCTGCACGCCGCCTGGCAGACCTCGCGCAGCGAGGGCCGGTCCTGGCACCTGCGTCCGCAGTGCCTGGACCTGCTGGCGCTGCTGCGCGCGCTGGAGGGCGGCCTCGAGGCCGCGGCCCAGTTGGTGGGTGCCGCCGACGCCGAGCATCACGCCGCCGCCAGCCAGCGCTACGCCGATGGACAGCAGGCCCACGAGCGTACGCTCAGCCTGCTGAGCGGAGCATTCGACGACGTAGCGCTGGCCGCCCTGCGCACGCGCGGTTCCTGTTTGGGCGACGCCGAGCTGGAGCAGCTCGTGCAAGCCGCTTGAGGCAGGCGTGCACATCGGTTCAAGTGCGCCTCAGGTCGCCAGGTGCGCAACGCGTCGCTCGCGGGCCTGCCCCGTCGTGGCCGGGCGACCGGCAACGCCGCCAGGGCCATCAGCGCCAGTGCAGCGCTGCCCGGCTCAGGGACCGCGGCGGAACCGACCTTGATGTCGTCGAGCCAGAGGTAGTTGCAGGGGTGCTCCGGCGGTGCGCCGCAGCTGTCAAGCGTGAAAGGGCCGCGACCCCCGCGCAGCCGCACTTCGTCGAAGTCACCACCGGCAAAGCCGCGCCACTGGCCCCAGAAAGTGGCATCGAAGGTGCCGCTGAGCACAACGATGCCGTCATCGGCGAGCTCGTAGTAGATCGTCTGTGGCTGCGTGATCCAGCCCGTGTCGCCGAAGAAGGAAATGGCGTCGAAGTTCGTTCCACCGTCGAGCGTGATGCGTGTCCAGCCGAAGTGTAAGCGTCCGGCGAACCCGTCTTGACGACTGGTGCGGAACTCAGGCCAAGGTGATGGGCTGCCAGTGATGCGGCAGGAGTTCGGTGATCTGGCTGGCCGGTTGTGTTGGCAGCCGCTCGAG
>Ga0073934_10005624_pt1 | contig 19104 bp, 20 predicted proteins | sample LarsenN4metaG_FD_76834 | JGI IMG/M metagenome (GOLD analysis project Ga0073934, IMG submission 76834) | Hot spring sediment bacterial and archeal communities from British Columbia, Canada, to study Microbial Dark Matter (Phase II) - Larsen... ... | reverse complement strand
GGCCGCCGCGCTCCTGCCGGGGGCGGAGGTCGTGCTCGAGCCGCGGCTCGTCACCGACGCCCTGCCGGCCGATCCGGGCGACGTCCTCGCCTGCGGGCCCGAGCCGATGCTGGAGGCGTTGCGGGCGCGCGTGCCCGGCGCACAGCTCGCGTGGGAGGCGCCGATGGCCTGCGGGTACGGCGCCTGCTTCGGCTGCGCGGTCGAGACCGCCGACGGGTACCTCCGGCTCTGCCTGGACGGGCCCGTCCTCCGCGTGGCCGCATGAGGGTTCCCATCCTGAACGCCTCCGGCTGCCTCGACGCCCTCGCCGCTCCCGGCGTCGCCCGCAGCCTGGACGCCTTCGTGACGAAGACGGTCACCCCGCTGCCCCGCCGGGGGAATCCGCCGCCTCGCCTCGCCGAGACCGAGCACGGGCTCTTGAACTCGATCGGGCTGCAGAACCCGGGCCTCGAGGCTTTCGTCATCCACCACCTGCCCCGGCTGGCGGAGTTGGGAGTGCCGATCTGGGTCTCCGCCGGCGGGTTCTCCGCGCGCGACTACCGGGAGGTCTGCGAGCGGCTCGACGGCTGCGAGGCGGTCGCGGCGATCGAGCTGAACCTCTCCTGCCCGAACGTGGAGGAGGCTCCGGAGACGGCCGCCGAGCTGGTCGGCGCTGCTCGCCGGGTGACGGAGAAGCCCCTCTACGCGAAGCTCTCGCCGGCGACCGGAGACGTCGCGGAGGTGGCGCGGGCGGTGGCGGCAGCGGGCGCGGACGGGCTCTCGCTCGTGAACACGATCCGCGGCGCCGCCCTCGATCCCGAGACGCTGCGCCCGCGGCTCGCGCTCGGCGTCGGCGGCTACTCCGGGCCCGCCCTGCGCCCGGTGGCGCTCGCCTGCGTGCTCGCCTGCGCGCGCGCGGTCGACCTCCCGATCGTGGCGATGGGCGGGATCACCTCCGGGCAGGATGCGCTCGAGGCGGTGAGCGCGGGGGCGAGCGCGGTCGCCCTGGGCACGGTGCTCTTCGCCGATCCCTTCGCCCCGGCGCGGGTGCGCTCGGAGCTGGCCACGCTCGCCGCAAGACGCGCGGAGGAGGATCAGGCGCGTGCGTCTTCGGACCGGGCAACGATAAAATCCCTGCAAATAAGGCAAAACGTTCCCGCTTGACCCGGGGAGGAGTCTTGCTAGACTCGTCCGGCTCATGGTCGCGTCGAAGACCCACGCCCAGACGCCAGCGCGGTCTCTCGATCAGCGGATGGAGGCGTTGCAGCGGGCCAACGACGTCCGGGTCCGGCGCGCCCGCCTGAAGCGCGACCTCAAGGCCGGCCGGGTACAGATCGAGTCGATCCTCCTCGACCCGCCGGAGTGGGTCTCCACGGCGAAGGTCTTCGACATGCTCATGGCAGTGCCGAAGTTCGGGCGGGTCAAGGCCGCGCGCCTCCTCAACCAGTGCCGGATCAGCCAGTCGAAGACCGTGGGCGGGCTCTCCGAGCGCCAGCGGGCCGAGCTGGTCCAGCTCTTCAACCACCGCTCGTAGGAGCTGCCCGCTCCGTGCCGCGGCGGCCGGTCTTCGTCGTCACCGGGCCGTCCGGCGCAGGCAAGGGCACGCTCATCCGCGGGCTCGTCGAGCGCGTGCCCGACCTGGAGATCGCGGTCTCGGCGACCACCCGCTCGCGCCGTCCGGGCGAGGAGGACGGACGTGAGTACTGGTTCCTGAGCGACGAGGAGTTCACCCGCCGGGTCGAGGGCGGGGAGTTCCTCGAGTACGTCGCCTACGTCTCCGGCCGCCGCTACGGGACGCTGCGCTCGGAGCTGGAGCGGATCCAGGCGGTGGGGAAGGTCTGCGTGCTCGAGCTCGAGCTGGAGGGCGCGCTCGCGGTGCAGGCGCAGGTGCCGGGCAGCGTCACCGTCTTCATCGCGGCCGACGTGCCCGAGCTGGAGCGGCGCCTGCGCGAGCGGGCGACGGAGAGCACGGGGGAGATCGGGGAACGGATCGCCCTCGCCCGCGCCCAGCTCGAGCAGGCCCACCGCTTCCGCTACATGGTCCGGAACGACGACGTCGAGCGTGCGACCGCGGCGCTGGTCGCCCTGGTCGAGTGCGAGCTGGCCTTCGCAGGTACCATGAGCCGGCCATGATCCATCCCCGCCTCGACGTCCTGCTCGACAAGGTCGGCCACTCCCGCTACGCGCTCGTCATCGTCGCGGCCAAGCGGGCGCGCCAGATCAACAACTACCACCACCAGCTCGGCGAGGGCATCGGCTTCGAGGAGGCGCCCCCGCCGCTCGTCGAGTCCCGCTCGAAGAACTACCTGACGATGGCGATGGAAGAGATCGCCAGCGGGAAGATCGCCTTCCGCTACCCGCAGAGCTAGCCCGGAGGCGAGATGGCTCGCATCCTGCTCGGCGTCACCGGCGGGATCGCGGCCTACAAGGCGTGCACCCTCGTGCGGCTGCTCGTGCGCGCCGGGCACGACGTCCAGCCCGTGCTGACCGCGTCGGCGGAACGCTTCGTCTCCGCGGACACCTTCTACGCCCTGGCGCGCAGGCCGCGACCGGCGACGCCGTACCCGCACCTCGAGCCCGCCGACCTGCTCGTCGTCGCACCGGCGACGGCGAACACGCTCGCGCGGCTCGCGCACGGCCTCGCCGACGACGTCCTGACCGAGGCGGCGCTCGCGCACGCGGGGCCGGTGCTCGTCGCGCCCGCGATGAACGTGCGCATGTGGGAGCACCCCGCCACCCGGGCCAACGTGGCCGTGCTGCGGGCGCGGGGGGTGGAGCTGGTCGGCCCGAACGAGGGCGAGCTGGCCGAGGGCGAGGAGGGGATGGGCCGGATGGCCGAGCCGGAGGAGATCGCCGCCCGGGTCGAGGAGCTGCTCGGCGGGGCGCGGCCCGAGAGCGCGCTGCGCGGGCGGCGCGTCCTCGTCTCGGCGGGCGGCACGCGCGAGCCCCTGGACGCGGTCCGCTTCCTGGGGAACCGCTCCTCGGGGCGGATGGGGGTCGCGCTCGCCGAGGAGGCCCGCCGGCGGGGGGCGGCGGTGACCCTGCTCGCAGCCAACCTGGCCGTGCCGGCCCCGGCGGGGGTCGAGGTCGTGGCCACCCCGACCGCGGCCGACCTCGAGCGCGAGGCCCTCGCCCGCGCGCACGCGGACGTGATCGTGATGGCCGCCGCGGTCGCCGACTACCGGCCGGCCGCCCCGATCGCTGGCAAGCGGCCCAAGGACGGCGAACCCTGGCGGCTCGAGCTTCGCCCGACGAGCGACGTCCTGGCCGCGCTCGGCGCCTCCCGCCGCGAGGGGCAGGTGCTGGTCGGCTTCGCCGCCGAGAGCGGGCCCGACGGGCTCGAGCGCGCCCGCGCGAAGCGCCTCGCCAAGGGGGCCGACCTGATCGTCTGGAACGACATCGGCCGGGCCGGCGTCGGCTTCGACGCGCCCGACAACGAGGTCGTCCTGCTCACCGCAGAGGGCGAGCGGGAGGTGGCGAAGGCGTCCAAGCAGGCGATCGCGGCGGTGGTGCTGGACGAGGTGGAGCGGCTACTCTCGGAGGGATGAGCGACGGGACACCCGCGCGGGAGGCGCTGCCCTCCTCCGCCGCGGCCGGCGTCGTCGCGCGCGTCGTCGGGAACCTGGAGCTGGCGGTGCGCGCGCCCAGGGAGACGCTCGAGCTGTGCGTCCTCTGCCTGCTCGCGGAGGGACACCTGATCATCGAGGACTTCCCCGGCGTGGGGAAGACGGTGCTCGCCAAGTCGCTCGCCCGCTCCCTGCACCTCACCTTCTCCCGCCTCCAGTTCACGCCCGACCTGCTCCCGACCGACGTCACCGGGGTCAACGTGTTCGACCAGCGGACGAGCACCTTCGAGTTCCGGCCGGGGCCGATCTTCGCCAACGTCGTGCTCGTGGACGAGATCAACCGCGCCTCCCCGAAGACGCAGTCCGCCTTGCTCGAGGCCATGCAGGAGTGCCAGGTGACGATCGACGGCGCCACCTACCCGCTGGAGCGGCCGTTCCTCGTCGTCGCCACCCAGAACCCGATCGAGTACGAGGGCACGTACCCGCTGCCGGAGGCCCAGCTCGACCGCTTCACCGCACGCCTCTCGCTCGGCTACCCGCCGCTCGCCGAGGAGGCGCGCATGCTCGCCGAGCAGACGACCGCGCCCCCGCTCGAGCGCCTGCAGGCGGTGGCCGGACGCGAGGAGGTGCTGGCCGCGATCGCCGCCGCGCGGAAGGTGTACGTCGAGGAGTCGGTTGGGCGCTACGTGGTCGCGCTCCTGCGGCACACCCGGGCCAGCCCCGCGCTCGCCCTGGGAGCCAGCCCGCGGGCGGGGATCGCGCTCCTCCGCATGGCGAAGGCGCGGGCGGTCGCGTCCGGGCGCGAGTACGTCCTGCCCGAGGACGTGCGGGCAGTGGCCGTGCCCGTGCTCGCGCACCGGGTGATCGCGGCGCCGGACTCGCGGGCGAGCGGGCTCACGGGAGAGGAGGCGATCCGGGAGGCGCTCGAGCAGACTCCGGTGCCGGTATGAGACCTCCGGGGGCCGCGCTCGCGCTGGGGGCGGCGGTGACCGGAGCGGCCGTCGCCTTCGGCTCGCGCCCGCTAAGCGTCGCCGGGATCGGCCTCGTCCTCGCCGGCGCCGTCGCCCGGGCCTGGGCGGGGCTCGTGCGCAGCCCGGTCGTCGTCCGCCTCGCCGCGAGCCCGGAGGCGGCCACCGAGGGCGATCGCGTCCGGCTCTCGGTCGAGGTGAGCCGCCGCTCACGCGTGCCGGTGGCCTGGTGGGCGCTCGAAGGCGACCTCGGCCGGCTGGGCCCCTGCACGTGCCGCCTGCGCGGGCACGGCCGGCGGGGGACGGGGGCGCTCGAGCTCGGCCCCCTCGCACGGGGGCGCTACGTCGCCTCCGGCCTGCGCGTGCTCGTGGGCGAGCCGCTCGGCCTGGAGACGGTGGCTCTGCCCGCGGAGGCGGCGGCGGGCGGCGTTCTCCTCGTCCGGCCGCGCGTCGTCGCGCTCGAGCGGCTGTTCAGCGACGCCGGCCGGGCCGGCGCGGGCGGCCGTCGTCTGCTCCTGCGACGTCCGGCCGGCTTCGACCTCCACTCCGTGCGCGAGTACGAGCAGGGGGAGTCGCTCCGCCGCGTCCACTGGCCGAGCACGGCGCGGCGCGGGCGGCTGATGGTGAAGGAGCTCGAGGACGCTCCCCGGGACGCCGTCGCGATCGTGCTCGACTGCGATCCGGCTGGGGCCGCCGGCAGGCCGCCCGACTCGAGCTTCGACGCCGCCGCCCGCGCCGCCGCCTCGCTCGCCGCCGCCCACGCCGACCGCGGGCGGACGGTCTGGCTCCTGACGACGGGACGCGTCCCCGCGCTCGTCCGTGCCGGCGCCGGCGAGGCGGGCCTGGCCGAGGCGCTCGGCGTGCTGGCGGCGGCGGAGCCCGACGCGGTGCACCCGCTCGCTCGCTGGCTTCGGCAGGAGCGCGGCCTGCCCGCCGACGCGGGCGAGCTCGTGGTCGTGACCGGCGTGCTCGGGCCAGGCGCGACGCAGGCGCTGCTCGCGGCGGCGCGGCGGCGTCCGGTCTCGGTCGTCCTCGTCGACTGTCCCAGCTTCGCCGGTCGTGCCGCTGCGCCGGCGCCGGAACCGCTGCGGCTGGCGGCCGCCGGCGTCCCGGTGGCCGTTCTCCGCCGCGGCGCCGAGCTCGCCGCGGTCCTCGGCCCTCCCCGAGAGCGGGAGCGGGCGCATGGCTAGGACGCTGCTCGCGGTCGCCCTCCCTGCCGGGGCGATCGCCCTCTCCTGGCTCCGTCTGGAGGAGCCCCGGCGTGTCGGGGAGGCGCTCGCGGTCGTCGCCCTGGCCGTGCTGCCGGCGCTCGCACCCCGCCGCTGGCAGCGTCTCGCCGCGAGCGGGCTCGCGGCGCTCGCCGTGCTCGAGGTCGCCTTCGGGCTCGGAGCCTGGGAGGCGCTGCCGTTTCGGGACGAGCGCGTCCTCGCGCCGCTCGTCGAGCAGGCGGCGATCGGCTTCGGCGACTACTACGGCGTCGTCCTTCCCTTCGAGCCGGCCCGGCATCCCGAGATGCACGCGCTCGCGCTCGCAGCGGTGTTCGTCTTCGTCTCGGCGACCGCGCAGCTCGCGGCGGCGCGCCGCGTCGTCCCGGCGGCTGCGGTCACGATCGCCGGCGTGGGCTGGCCCGCGACCATCCTCGATGCGGGTGAGGTCGCGCTCGGGGCGCTCGCGCTCGCGGCGGCTCTTGCGCTCGCGCTGGGGCTGCGGGCCCGGTCCCCGGGCGCCCTCGCCGCCGGGGCGGCGGCGGCGGCCCTCGTCGTGGCCGGCGCGAGCTGGGCCTCGTCGGCCTCGACCTTCGCGCGCAGCGCCGTCGTCTCCTGGCAGAGCTGGGACTTCCGCGGGCTCCCCGCCCGCGCCCTCGGCGTCCGCTTCGTGTGGAACGCGAGCTACGACGGGATCAGCTTCCCGCCGACCGAGACGGTCGTCCTCGAGATCGAGGGCCCGGAACAGGCGCAGTACTGGCGTGCGTCGACGCTGGACGTGTTCACCGGCGACCGCTGGCTCGAGGAGCTGTACCCCGTGGTCGTCCAGGGCCGCCCCCGGGGCGAGGTTCCGCTCGACGCGCTCGCCCCCGCGACCGCGCGCGACCGCAGGCGCTGGGTCGAGCAGCGCGTGCGCGTGCGGGCCTTGGTCGACGACCACGTCGTGGCCGCGGGAACGCCCGCGGCGCTCGACGCTCCCTCCCTGGGCAGCGTCTTCCTGCTCTCGGGCGGCGTCGTCCGGGCGCGCCATCCGGTCGAGGCGGGCGCCCGCTACCGGGTCTGGAGCTACGTTCCCGACCCCTCGCCGGCCGCGCTCGCCGCCGCGCCCGCTCGCTACCCGCGCGCGGCGTCGCGCTTCCTGACCGTGTGGGGGCGGCTGCTCCCCGGCTTCGGCGTTCCCGGGCGGGACGCGCGCATGCGGGCGCTCCTCGCCGACCCGCGCTACCCGGCCTTCGGCGCCTACGCGCCTCTCTACGAGCAGGCCCTGAAGGTCGCGGGCGGAGCGCCGACGCCGTACGGCGCCGTGCTCGCGCTCGAGTCGTGGCTGCGCCAGCGGGGTGGGTTCCGCTACGAGGAGCGGCCGCTGCCGGCCCGGGACGTCCCCCCGCTCGTCCACTTCGTGGCCGATACGCGAGCCGGGTACTGCCAGCACTTCGCGGGCGCGATGGCGGTGATGCTGCGGTTGCTCGGGATTCCCGCCCGGGTCGCGGTCGGCTTCACGAGCGGGACGTACGTGGACGGCCGCTGGCGCGTCACCGACCACGACGCGCACGCGTGGGTGGAGGTCTGGTTCCCCGGGCAGGGCTGGGTCCCCTTCGACCCGACGCCCGGGCGCGGCCGCTTCGCCGGCGTGTACTCGTTCGCCTCCGAGAACGCCGCCGCGGTGGCGGCGCTCCGACGGGGCGAGCTGGGCGTCCTGGGCGCAGCCGGCCGCGGGCTCACCGGCGGCCCGCAGGCGCCCGGGGTCGCCCGGAGCGAGGGACGGCCCTCCCTGCTCGGGCTCGCTCTCTCCCTCGCCCTCGCCGCGGCCGCCGTGCTCGGGCTGGGGAAGAGCGCCGCCCGCCGCGCGCGCTACCTGGGGGCCGGCCCGCGCCGGGTTGCGGCGGCGAGCCGCCGCGAGCTCGAGGCCTTCCTCCGCGACCAGGGCGTGGCCGTGCCTCGGACGGCGACGCTGGAGGACCTGGCCGCGCTCGTGCGCGCCGAGCTGGGCCTGGACGCGGCCGGCTTCACGAGCGCGGCCGCGCTCGCACGCTTCGGACCTCCGGACGAGGCCGCCGTGGCGGCGCCGGCGGCGAGGCGCGAGCTGCGCGCCCTGCTGGGCCGGATGCGGGCCGAGCTCGGCCTCCGGGCCCGCGCGCGGGGGTTCGTCTCCCTCCGCTCGCTGCGGGCGTGGGAGGGGTGAGGAGGCGGTGAGCGAGACCTACGACCTCTTCCAGCGCGGCCGGCGCCACCTCCGCGAAGGCCTGACGGCGCAGGCGACGGTCTCGCTGGAGAAGGCGAAGCGGCGGGAGCCGCGTTCGCGCTCGATCCGCGAGGCGCTCGGGATCGCCTACTTCCGCCTCGGCCGCTGGCAGGAGGCCGAGGCGGAGTTCCGGGCGCTGGTCGAGCTCTCGCCGGCGGACGACTTCGCCCACTACGCGCTCGGCCGCGCGCTCGCCAACCAGGGCCGCCGCCGGGAGGCGATGCCGCATCTCAAGCTCGCCCGCTCGCTCCGGCCGCGCCGCACCGGTGAGGACGAGCTCGAGGAGCCGGGCGGCCGGCGCTAGCGCTCGCGTCCCCAGTCGCCGGCGACGCGGCGCACCTCGTCCGGCGTGGTGACTCCCTCCAGGCAGAGCCGGACGCCGTCTTGGCGAAGCGTCCGCATGCCGCCCGCGACCGCGGCCTCCTCGATCGCGGCCGTCGTCGCCCGCGCGGCGACGAGGGCGCGGATCTCCTCCGTGAAGGGGAGCACCTCGATCAGGGCGACGCGGCCGCGGTAGCCGGTCCCGCCGCACGCGGGGCAGCCGCGCCCGCCGGCGAGCAGGCGGCCCGCCTCGTCTCGGGGCAGCCCGAGCTGGGCCAGCTCCTCGGGCGTCGCCTCGTGCGTCTCGCGGCAGTCCGGGCAGACGCGACGGGCGAGGCGCTGGGAGACCAGGCAGGTGAGCGTGGCCGCGAGCAAGCCGGGCTCGATCCCCATCTCGATCAGTCGCTGGACGGCGGCCGCCGCCGTCTGCGTGTGCAGGGTCGAGAGGACGAGGTGGCCGGTCATGGCCGCGCGGACGGCGGTCTGCGCCGTCTCCTCGTCGCGGATCTCTCCGACGAGGATGACATCGGGGTCGGAGCGGAGGATGGTGCGCAAGCCGCGCGCGAACGTGAGGCCCGCCCGGATGTTCACCTCGATCTGGTCGACCCCGGCGGTGAGGTACTCGACCGGGTCCTCGATCGTCATCAGCGTCCGCTCGGGCGTGTTCAGCTCCTGCAGGGCGGCGTAGAGCGTGGTCGTCTTCCCGCTCCCCGTGGGGCCGCAGGCGAAGACGGCGCCGAACGGCTGGTGGATCGCCTTCCGGAGCAGCTCCTCGTTGTCGCGGGCGAGGCCGAGGTCGGAGAGCGAGTCGGGGGCCGAGGCCTGGGCAAGCACGCGCAGGGTCACCTTCTCGCCGAACTTCGTCGGCAGCACGGCGATACGGAGGTCGACCGTCCGGTCCCCGGCGCGGACCGCGACCCGACCGTCCTGGGGGGCGCGCCGCTCGGCGATGTCGAGCCGGCCCATGATCTTCAGCCGGCTCGTGACCGCGCCCTGCTGCGAGGCGGGGATCGAGGCCAGCTCGCGGACGACCCCGTCCACGCGCGCGCGCACGACGAGCCCGCGCGGCTGCGGCGAGAAGTGGACGTCGGAGGCTCCCAGCGCGAGCGCGAGCTGGATCGCCTTGTTCACGTGCGCGACCGCCGGGGTGTCGCTCTCCCCGGTTGCCTCCATGTCGAGGACGCCGGCCGGGGCCTCGTCCCGCTCCTCGTCCTGGACCAGGCTCAGGGCCCGCTGGTGGACGAACGCGATCGCGGCGTCGATCGCGTCGGGGGAGGAGACGCCGAAGCGGAGGGGCAGGCCGAGCGCGAGGCGCAGCTCGTCCGAGTGAAGGACGTTCGTCGGGTCGGCGACCGCGACCAAGAGCGTGTCGTCGGGGAGGAAGCCGACGGGCAGGGCCGAGTAGCGGCGGGCCAGCTCCTCCGGTAGGAGCAGCGCCGCCTCCGGGTCGAGCTCGGAGTCGTCCAGCTCGAGGAAGGGCAGCTCGTGCTGCTCGGCGAGCAGGCGGGCGACCTGCATGCGGGTGACGGAGCCGCGCTCGACCAGCACCTCGCCGAGGCGCTTGCCCGAGGAGCGCTGCTCGGCGAGAGCCTCCTCCAGCTCCTGCTCGTCGATGATCCCGTCCCGGAGCAGGAGCGTGCCGAGCGCAGGCCAGTGATGATGGGCGGCTTCCACCACGGGCATGTATCGGCTGCGGGCGCCCGATCCCTGAGAGGAGGGAGAATCCGATCGTGCGGGCGGTCGTGCAGCGGGTGCGGGAGGCCTCGGTGAGCGTGGACGGGCACGTGGTCGCGGCCTGCGGCCGGGGCCTCGCCGTCCTGCTCGGGGTCGCGCGCGGGGACGGGGAGCGGCAGGCGGAGCGTCTGGCCGCTCGCGTGGCGCGCCTGCGCATCTTCGAGAACGAGGCCGGCCGCTTCGACCGCTCGCTGCTCGACGTCGGCGGGGAGGCGCTCGTCGTCAGCCAGTTCACCCTGATCGCGGACACGCGCAAGGGCAACCGGCCCAGCTTCGCGGCCGCCGCGCCCCCTGCGGAGTCGCAGCCCCTCTACGAGCGCTTCTGTGCCGCGTTGCAGGGGGAGGGCGTGCCGGTGCAGGCAGGCGTCTTCGGCGCGCGGATGGAGGTCGCGCTCGTCAACGACGGTCCCGTCACGATCGTCCTGGACGCCTAGCAGCCGCTCGGGCGCCGGCCGGCGCGAGCCGGGCACGGCCTCCAGGGTGCTATCCTGTGGGCACCACATTTCACCGGTTCGGAGAAATGGGCGCGCGGCGCCCATTTTTTCTGAGACCCACGCCAGGACGACGGAGATGACCAGCACGTACACGAGAGAGCGCGCCCTCGCCGCCGCGATCGTCCCCGCGGTCGAGCGCAGCCTGCCCGGGGTCGAGGTGCTCGCGGTCGAGCTGCTCTCGCCGGCGCGCTTCTGCGTCTACATCGACCACCCGGAGGGCGTCGACCACGCGCTCTGCGCGCGGGTGACCGCGCTGCTCGAGGCCTACCGGGCCGAGTACACGATCGACGTCTCCTCCCCGGGGCCGCAGCGCCCGCTCCGCCGCCCGGGCCACTTCGCGCGCGTGCTCGGACGGCGCGTCACGGTGCGCACGGGCGTCCAGGTCGCCGGCCGGACGCGGTTCCGCGGGGAGGTGCTGGAGGCCGGGGACGAGGCGGTCACCGTCGCGTCCGGGAACGGCTCGGAGCCGTTCCGTATCCCGTACGAGGCGATCGTGCGGGCGAACCTGATCGACGAGGGGTTGACGACATGAGCCAGGAGATCATCGAAGGGATCCGCGCCATCGAGCGCGAGAAGGGCATCGAGGAGGGCGTGCTGATCGCCGCCCTCGAGGACGCTCTGCTCGCCGCCTACAAGAAGACGCCCGGCGCGGCGCGGCACGCCGTGGTCGAGCTCGGGGAGGACGGGGAGTTCCGCGTGTACGCGATCGAGGTCCCCGAGGAGATCGAGGCCCGCCTGCTCGAGGAGGCGCGGGAGGCGCGCATCTCCGAGCTGGAGCGGATCGAGGAGGAGACGGGCGAGCGCCAGCACACGTTCGTCGCCGACGACGACCTCGACCTCGACTGGTCACAGGTGCCCGAGGAGCTGATCTCGCGCACGGACGTCACCCCCAGGGACTTCGGTCGCATCGCCGCGCAGACGGCGAAGCAGGTCATCCAGCAGCGCATCCGCGAGGCGGAGCGGGCGATCATGTACGAGGAGTACGTCGACCGGCAGGGCGAGGTCGTGACCGGGATCGTCCAGCAGGCCGGCGATCGCAACAACGTCCTCGTCGATCTGGGCCGGGTCGAGGCGCTCCTCCCGCGCTCGGAGCAGGTCGAGGGGGAGCGCTACGAGCAGGGCAGCCGGATCAAGGCGGTCATCGCCGAGGTGCGCTCGGGTACGAAGGGGCCACAGGTGATCCTCTCGCGGCGCGACCCGGAGCTGATCCGCGCGCTCTTCGAGCTCGAGGTGCCGGAGATCGCCGACGGCCTGGTCGAGATCCGCGGCGTCGCCCGCGAGCCCGGCTACCGCTCGAAGATCGCGGTCGAGTCGCACGCGCAGGGCGTCGATCCGGTCGGCGCCTGCGTCGGGCCGCGCGGCTCGCGCGTCCGCATGGTCGTCTCCGAGCTCCGCGGCGAGAAGATCGACATCATCCCCTGGAACACGGAGCCGGCCCGGTTCGTGGCCAAGGCGCTCTCGCCGGCCCGCGTGCGGGAGGTGTACATCGACGACGAGACGCGGGAGGCGACCGTGATCGTCCCCGACGACCAGCTCGCGCTCGCGATCGGCAAGGAAGGCCTGAACGCGCGGCTCGCCACCCGCCTCACGGGCTGGAAGATCGACATCCAGTCGGAGACGGAGTTCGCGCAGGCCGAGGCGGAGGCCGCCTTCGCCGGCGCCGCCGACGACGAGGACTTCTCCGGCCGCTGCGCCGCCGTCCTCTCGAACGGCAAGCGCTGCCCGAACGCGGCGCTGCCCGGTTCCCGCTACTGCGGCGTCCCCGCACACCAGGCCCTGGCCGCGCAGGAGCCGGCCGAGCCGCCGGCCGAGGCTGCCGTCGAGGTCGGTGTCGAGGAGGCTGCGGTGAGCCCGGAGCCCGCGCCGCCGGCGGAGGTCGCCGCCGGGGAGGCGTCCGCGCCGGCCGAGGCCGCTCCGGACGAGGGGTAAGCTGACGCCCGATGGCCGAGGGACGGAACAGGCCCAACCGCCCCATCCGCCCGCGCGGGGGACCTGCGGGCAGGAAGCGCCGCGTCGTCATCGAGGGCGGCGGCGCACGCAGCCGCGAGGGCCGGCAGCCGCGCGACCGCAGCGGCGCGCCCGGGCCGCGCCAGGCCCCGGCCGCCCCGCCGAGCGGGCCCGTCACGGTCGAGTCCGGGGTCACCGTCAAGGACCTCTCGCAGGCGCTCGGCGTCCCCATGCCCGAGCTGATCAAGATCCTGATGGCGCTCGGGCAGATGCGCACGGCGACGCAGTCGCTCGCCGACGAGGAGGTGGAGCTGATCGCCTCCGAGCTCGGGCGCGAGATCACGATCAGGCACGCGGCCGAGGAGGAGCTGGAGCCGGCGGAGTTCGAGGATCGCGAGGAGGACCTCGTCCCGAGACCGCCGGTGGTGACGATCATGGGCCACGTCGACCACGGGAAGACGACCCTCCTGGACGCGATCCGGCGGGCCTCCGTGGTGGAGACGGAGGCCGGTGGCATCACCCAGCACATCGGCGCCTACCAGGCCGACGTGGACGGACGGAAGATCACCTTCCTCGACACGCCGGGCCACGAGGCGTTCACCGCCATGCGCGCGCGGGGGGCCAAGGTGACGGACATCGCCGTGCTCGTCGTCGCCGCCGACGACGGCGTGATGCCGCAGACGAAGGAGTCGATCTCGCACGCGCGGGCTGCGGGCGTCCCGATCGTCGTCGCCATCAACAAGATCGACGTCCCGGACGCGAACCCGGACCGGGTGAAGAGCGAGCTCGCCGCCGAGGGGCTCCAGCCCGAGGAGTGGGGCGGGACGACCCAGTTCTCGGAGGTCTCGGCCAAGCAGAAGACGAACCTGGACGACCTGCTCGAGCGGATCCTGCTCGTCGCCGACGCCGAGCTCGACCTGCGAGCGAACCCGAACGCGGAGGCGTCGGGCGTCGTCATCGAGTCGCGCCTCGATGTCGGCCGTGGGCCGGTGGCGACCGTGCTCGTGCAGCGTGGCACGCTGCGGGTCGGAGACGCGATCGTCGCCGGGGATGCCTCCGGACGGGTGCGGGCGCTGTACGACTACCGCGGCGAGCGCGTGCTCGAGGCGCGGCCGGGCGATCCGGTCGAGGTGCTCGGCTTCGACCACCCCCCCGGCGCCGGCGAGCTCGCCCGCGTGGTCGAGCACGAGCGCCAGGCGAAGCACCTCGCCCAGGTCCGCGCCGAGCGCCTGCGCCGCGAGCAGCTCGCGCAGCGGCCGCGGCGGCGGGTGTCGCTCGAGACCCTGCACGCCGATCTGCAGGCGGGCGAGGTGCAGGAGCTGAACATCGTCCTCAAGGGCGACGTCCAGGGCTCGGTCGAGGCGCTCGTCGGCGAGCTGCAGAAGATCCAGCACCCGGAGGTGCGCGTGAACGTGATCCACACCGGGGTCGGCGGGATCACCGAGAACGACGTCAACCTCGCCTCGGCGTCGAACGCGCTGGTGGTCGGCTTCAACGTCCGCCCCAGCGCCGACGCGCGCGCGCTCGCCGAGCGCGAGGGCGTGGACATCCGCACCTACCGCGTCATCTACCAGCTCACCGACGACATCCAGCAGGCGCTCGTCGGGATGCTCTCGCCGGTGGAGACGGAGGAGGCGCTCGGGGAGGCGGAGGTGCGGGCCCTCTTCCGCGTCTCCCGCCTGGGCACGATCGCCGGCTGCATGGTCACGCGCGGCGTCGTCCGGCGCGGGGCGAAGGTGCGGGTCGTCCGCGACGGCACCGTCGTGCAGGACACGGCGATCGCGCAGCTCAAGCGCTTCAAGGACGACGTGCGCGAGGTCGCCGAGGGCTTCGAGTGCGGCATCCTCCTGGACGGCTTCAACGACGTGAAGGAGGGCGACGTGCTCGAGGTGTACGAGACGCGGCAGATCGAGCGCACCGGCCTCGACGCGGCTCCGGGGGCTGCTGCCGAGCCGCCCGCCACAGGGTAGGAGACGCAGGCACGCCGCTCGGCCGGCTCTTCGCCGACGGGCAGAATCACGTCATGGCGGCCGGCTACGTGGGCATCCTCACGGTCGAGCTCCACTTCCCCGACTCGGGGTCGCTCAAGGGCAAGCGGCGCTACCTGGCCTCCGCCAAGGCGCAGCTCCGCGAGCGCTTCGGCGCCTCGGTCGCCGAGGTCGGCCACCACGACCTCTGGCAGCGCTCCAGCCTCACCGTCGCCTGCGCGGCGAGCGGCCATCGCGAGCTGCAGGAGCTGCTCGATGCCGTCGTCCGCTACCTCGGCGCGCAGGAGTACGAGCTGGTGCGGGCGGACCGGGAGGTGGTCGTCCCTGGCGACTAACCGCAAGCGGCGCGTCGAGGAGGCGATCCGGCAGGTGCTCTCCGATGCGCTGCCGGAGCTGAAGGATCCCCGCATCGGCTTCGTGACCGTGACCGGGGTGGAGGCGACGACGGACTTCGCCCAGGCGACCGTCTTCGTCAGCGTCCTCGGCTCGGAGCGAGAGAGGGAGCGGACCCTGGAGGGCCTGCGGGCCGCACACGGCGTCCTCCAAGGGCGCGTCGCCCGCGAGCTGCACCTGCGGCGGACACCCGTCCTCGCGTTCGCATACGATCCGGCGGTCGAGCGGGGCGTCCGGCTGACCCGGATGATCGACGAGCTCGCGCCCCCCGACGCCGGCGACGATGACGCAGCGGGATGACATGGCGGCGGTCGTGACCGCGCTCCGGGAGCGCGGGCGCTTCCTCGTCACCTCGCACGAGGCCCCGGACGGCGACGCCCTCGGGTCGCTGCTCGCCCTGCACCTCGGGCTCGAGCAGCTCGGCAAGGACAGCGTCATGTTCCTCGGCGGTCCTGCGCCGCTGCCCGCCGAGTACCGCTTCCTCGAGCTGCCCGACCGGGGGCTCCGGCGGAGCCTGCCCGAGGACGCCGCGGCGCGGACCCTGGTCGCGGTCGACTGCGCGAGCCCGAGCCGGGTGGGGGCGGAGCCGGGAGTCGTGGAGCAGGCGCCCTTCACGATCAACATCGACCACCATCACGACAACCCGCGCTTCGGCGACGTGAACCTGATCGTCCCCGACGCGTCCTCGACCGGGGAGGTGCTCGCCGACGTGCTGCGCAAGCTGGGCGTGCGGCTCACCCCGGAGATCGCCGAGGCGCTCTACGTCGCCCTCGTCACCGACACCGGCCGCTTCCAGTACGCGAACACGACTCCCAAGGCGCTCCGGCTCGCCGCGGACCTGGTGGAGGCGGGTGCCGACGTGCACCGCGTCTTCCAGGGCGTGTACGAGAACGTCCAGCTCGCGAAGCTGAAGCTGCTCGCGCGGGCCCTCGACCGTGCCCGCGTGCTCGAAGGGGGCGAGATCGTCGTCTCGTACCTCCTCCGGGAGGACTTCGAGGCCGTGGGCGCGACCGAGCCCTACTCGGAGGGGATCATCGACGTGCTGCGCTCGGTCGAGGGCGCGCTCGTCTCCGCCCTCATCCGCGAGCCGCCGCGCGACGGCGGCCCCCCGCGGAAGGTCTCCCTGCGCACGTCGGTGGACGAGGTGGACGTGAGCCTGATCGCGCGCAAGGCGGGCGGGGGCGGGCACCGGGCGGCGGCCGGCTTCTCGAGCGACCTCTCGGTCGAGGAGATCACGGACTTCATCGTCCGGGAGGTGAAGGTGCAGCTCGGCAGCGACCCCGGGGCCTGATGCCGCCGCGTGGGCTCTCTCCCAGCGGGATCGTCCTGGTGGACAAGCCGGTCGGCCTCTCCTCGTTCGACGTCGTCGCCGCGCTCCGCCGCCGGACGGGGGCGCGGACGGGGCACGCGGGGACGCTCGATCCGTTCGCGAGCGGGCTCCTGCTCTGCCTCTCGGGCGCCGCCACCCGCCTCCAGCAGCGCTTCGTCGGGCTCGACAAGCGGTACGTGACCGAGGTCGATCTCGCGGCGAGGACGTCCACCGGCGATCCCGAGGGGGCCGTGGTGGAGGAGCACGAGCCACCGGACGCGGCGGAGCTCGAGCGGCGGCTGGCGGAGCTGACCGGGACGGTCAGGCTGCCGGTGCCGGCGGCTTCGGCGGTGAAGATCGCCGGGGAGCGGGCCTACCGGTTGCACCGCCGGGGGATCGCCGTGGAGATGCCCGTGCGCACGATGCACGTCCGTGAGCTGCGGCTTGAGGCGTACGCAGGGGGCCTCGCCCGCCTCGACCTCCTCGTCTCCTCGGGCACCTACGTGCGCGCCATCGCGGACGCCCTCGGCGGCCACTGCCGCTCGCTCCGGCGAACGGAGATCGGGCCCTTCTCGGTCGAGGAGGCCGATCCCGAGCGTGTCATCCCGCCCGAGGAAGCGCTCGCGAGGCTCCAGGCGACGCTCGCATGAGGCTCGCATGAGGATCGCGCACGCGCCCACCCAGGTCGAGCGCCGGCCGCGCGCGGTCGCGATCGGTGCCTTCGACGGCGTCCACCGCGGCCACCGGGCCGTGTTCGAGGCGGTCGTGGCGACCGGCCTGGCGCCGACGGTGATCACCTTCGACCCGCATCCCCGGATCGTGCTCGGGTACCGGGTCGAGCTCCTGACCACGCTCGAGCGCCGGCTCGAGCTGATCGCCGAGGCGGGGATCGAGACCGTCCTCGTCGCCTCCTTCACGCCCGAGCTGCAGCAGCTTCCGGCCCAGGAGTTCGCCGAGCGGTACCTGCGCGCCATCGGCGTCGAGGTGGTGGCTGCGGGCGAGGACTTTCGCTTCGGCGTACGGCGCTCCGGCGATCTCACGCTCCTCGAGCAGCTCGGTTTCCAGGTCGTGGTCGTTCCGGAGGTACCGGGCGTCTCCTCGACGGCGATCCGGGCCGCCTTGGCCGAGGGCGACGTCGTGGCGGCAGCGCGGATGCTCGGGCGGCCGTTCGAGCTGGACGGCGTCGTCGTCGCGGGCGACCAGCGGGGAGGCACGCTCGGCTTCCCGACCGCGAACCTCCATCTCGAGCCCGACCTCGCCTGTCCCCGCTACGGGATCTACGCCGGCTTCGCGCGAGGCCACCGGGCGGCGGTCTCGATCGGCACGAACCCGCACTACGGCGGCACGGAGCGGCGGATCGAGCCGTACCTGCTCGACTTCGACGGCGACCTCTACGGGCAGCGGCTCCTCGTCGAGCTGTGGCAGCGGCTGCGCGACGAGGCGGCGTTCGGCTCGGAGGAGGAGCTCGTGGCGCAGATCGCGGCCGACGTGGAGGCCGCCCGCCGCGCGCGCCGTCCCGTGTAGCACCCCGGTGTCAGACACCGGGCGAGGCGCGGGCTCGCCCTGTCCGCACCGGCCATGTCCCGCACGGCCACGTCGAGCTTCGAGACCGTGAGCGCCGGGCGGCACCGCTCCAGCAGAGACGGGTCGGTGGCGCTGTGGATCGATTGGCGCACTCTTTTCTCACTCGGGGGTTGACAGGATGCGGTGTCTGACACCGCCGTACACCGCCGGTCCACCGGGAGCCGGCGACCGCTACCGTTTCTGCTCGTGTCCGGCGCCGGCGGTGAGCCCCTGGTCCTCGCCCGCGGGCTCGTCAAGCGCTTCGGCGAGCTCGTCGCGGTGGACGGCATCGACTTCGACCTCCAGCGCGGGGAGGCGTTCGGCTTCCTCGGCCCCAACGGCGCCGGAAAGACCTCGACCATGCGCATGATCGGCTGCGTCTCGCCGGTCACGGCGGGGACGCTGCGCGTGTTCGGGCTCGACCCCGCCCGCGACGGGGTGCGGATCCGCGCCCGCCTCGGCGTCGTTCCCCAGCTCGACACGCTCGACATGGAGCTGACCGTGCGCGAGAACATCGTCATCTACGGGCGCTACTTCGGCCTCCCGCGCCGGGAGCTGCGCCGGCGCGCGGACGAGCTGCTCGACTTCGTGCAGCTCACGGAGCGCGCCGACGACCGGGTGGAGCCGCTCTCCGGAGGAATGAAGCGGCGCCTGACCATCGCGCGCGCCCTCGTCAACGAGCCGGATGCCCTCCTCCTGGACGAGCCGACGACCGGCCTCGATCCCCAGGCGCGGCACGTCGTCTGGGACCGGCTCTACCGCCTCAAGCAGTCGGGGGTGACGCTGCTCCTGACCACCCACTACATGGACGAGGCCGAGCAGCTCTGCGACCGCCTGGTGGTCATGGACAAGGGCAAGATCGTCGCCGAAGGCTCCCCGCGCGAGCTGATCGCCCGGTACTCGACGCGGGAGGTGGTCGAGCTTCGCTTCGACGACGGCCGCCCGGACGACCTCACGTACTGGACGGAAGGGCTCGTGCGGCGGGTGGAGGCGCTCCCCGACCGCGTCCTCCTGTACACCGACGACGGCGACGCGGCTGCGCACGGGCTGCACGAGCGCGGGCTCGTCCCTGCGAGCGTGCTCGTCCGGCGCAGCACGCTCGAGGACGTCTTCCTGCACTTGACCGGACGGAGCCTGATCGAGTGAGCTCGCTCGCCCTCGCTCTGCGCCCGCTCGAGTTCTTCTTCGCCCAGTACCGGCGGGTCTGGCGCGGGACGGCCGTCTCGAGCGTCGTCACCCCGGTCGTCTACCTGCTCGCGCTCGGCGTCGGCATGGGGGCCTTCCTGGGGGAGATCCGGTTCCGGGGAACGACGTACCACTACTTCGAGTTCGTCGCGCCGGGGCTGCTGGCGGCGACCGCGATGCAGGTCGCGGCCTTCGAGGCGAGCTGGCCCG
>Ga0073934_10005622_pt1 | contig 19110 bp, 17 predicted proteins | sample LarsenN4metaG_FD_76834 | JGI IMG/M metagenome (GOLD analysis project Ga0073934, IMG submission 76834) | Hot spring sediment bacterial and archeal communities from British Columbia, Canada, to study Microbial Dark Matter (Phase II) - Larsen... ... | reverse complement strand
TCAAAGCGGAGATAGAGGATCGCCCGCTCGCCGATCACGGCCCCCGTCATCCCGGTGATGTTGATCCCGGCGTCGGCGAGCGTGCGGCAGACGCCGGCGGCCAGCCCCGGGCGGTCCGGGCCGAGCAGGCGCAAGGCGTGGATCCTGCTCCTGGAAAGACCGGCGTGCGTGGCCGCGTTGATCTGGTCGGCCCCGAACAACGGTGACAGAAACACGACGCCTTGGCCGGGCTTCTCTTCGGACGGTCGGGCCACAATGAAGTCGAGGTTCGCCCCCACCCGCTGCACGGCCTCCAGCGCTTCCGCCAGCGCGCCGGGCCGATCCTGAATCTCGCCCGCCCACACCTCGATCTTGGTGATCTCGAACGCCATACTCCGTCCTCTGCCGCACGAGGCGGCCGGTGTCCGGCCGCCTCGTTGGCCCGGCAGGCCGCGGGTATTATGGGCCGGGCCGGACGGAAACTCCACGCCTGCGGGAGATGTGAGCACACGCCATGCACATTCGCGAGTTCCAGAAACTGATCGATCGCATGTACTCCGATAAGGACCGTCGCCGCGGGCCGGCCAAGACCTTCCTGTGGCTGGCCGAGGAAGTGGGCGAGCTGGCCCGGGCCATCGCCCACAACGATACCCACAATAAGGCCGGAGAATTCGCAGACGTATTCGCCTGGCTGGTCACCCTGGCCAACGTCGAGGGCGTCGATCTGGAAGAGGCGATAAGGAAGTTCACCGGCGGCTGCCCCGGCTGCGGGCAAATGGTGTGCGTCTGCGCGGCGAAGATGACCTGACCGATCACAAAACAGCCTGCAGCGTCGGCCTCCGTGTCCGACGTAATTGCGCAGCGCTTCGTGCCCTACGGCCGCCACAGGGGGCGGCCGCTACGCATTGCTTCGTGGTTCTTGGCACCGAACGCGGCCCTGAATTCCAGCTTCGTCTGTGCCGCCGACGGTTGCCACGCGGCGCTACAATCGGTCGGAGCCGGCGGCGAGACCGAGGCCTCTTCATGACGGACGCGCGACCGCATCTGGTCCATCGTTTCGTGCTGGGCGTCGCACTACTTGCGATAGTCCTGGGCGCACCGGCCGTCGCACAGCAGCATCTGAAGACCTACAACACCAAGTACTACATCATTCATACGGACCTGCCCGCCGACGCCGTCCGCGAGGCCGAGCTGCGCATCACCGCCATGGCCGAGGAGTATTACCAGCGCACGAAGGGCTTCGGCGGAGTGATCAGCAAGAAGTTCGACTTGCACCTGTTCAGCCGGCCGGAGGACTACGCGGCGGCGGGCGGGTTGCCCGGCACGGTGGGCGTGTATAACCCGAGCGCGCGCTCGTTGATGGCCATCGCCCGGCCGGACAGCGAGGCGACCTGGTACGTGGTGCAGCACGAGGGGTTCCACCAGTTCCTGCACAACGTGGTCGGGGGCCAAATCCCAATCTGGATCAACGAGGGCCTGGCCGACTACTTCGGCATCTCGATCTACACCGGCGACGGGTACGTGATGGGAATCGTGCCGCCGTTGCGGCTGGCGGCGCTCAAGAGCTGGATCGAGAGCGGCAAGGCGCTGACGGTCGAGAAGATGATGCAGATGCCGCACGAGCTGTGGAACCTGCAGCTTGGGGACGCGGGCAAGTCGAGCGTGAACTATGACCAGGCCTGGTCGATGGTGCACTTTCTGGCGCACGGGGACGGCGGCCGCTACCAGGACGCGTTCAACGGCTTCCTGCGGAGCGTGAGCCGCGGGGCCAAGTGGGAGCAGGCCTGGGTCGCCAACTTCGGCGCGGGGACGCGCGAGTTCGAGCAGCGCTGGCGGAAATACTGGCTGGACATGCCGGCCGAAGGCTCGGTCGAGCGGTACGCGCAGGCGGCGGTTCAGACGTTGACGAGCTTCTACGCCCGCGCCTTCAGCCAGAAGCAGGTCTTCGGCGCCTGGGAGGAGTTCTGTGAGGCCGCGAAGGCCGGCCAACTGAAGTATCACCGCGACGACTGGCTGCCGCCGGCGCTGCTGGAGGCGGCCCTGCCGAATGCCGAGCGGCTCGGCGACTGGCAGATCCGCAAACGGACGCGATACGAGCTGGTCTGCCGGCTGGACGACGGCCGCGAGGTGGTCGGCACCTTCCAGGTCAACGCCGGCCGCGTGAAACGCGACGCCGTCCAGGCCCAAATCCGACCCGCCCGCCCGTGACCAACCCGCCGGGTGGCACGGTCTCGCGGTCCGCGCCCTGGCGCGCTGCACGGCCCGACTGCGTCAAACCGTGCCACCCAACGCCGTGAGTCGCCCGATGTCGCTGGCGAACTCGTGGCAGGCGGCCGCCACGCACGCGCGCCAGTCATCGCCGAAGCGCTCCCGGTAACGCTGCTCCTCGAAGGCGTAGATCACCGACCGTGAGGCGCTGACGATCGCTGCGGTGCCGTCGGGCTTGAAGCACGGCCGGCACGCCGCCGCGCTCGCGCCCTGCGCCCCGTAGCCGGGCACCAGAAAGACCGTGTGCGGCATCGCGTCGCGCAGCGCCCGCGTGCCGGCCGCGTCCTTCGGCGCCACCACTGCTCCCACGCACGACAGGCCGCAGCGACCGATCAGCTCCGGCCCCGCGCCCCATTCGTGCACCAGGGCCGCCATGTGCTCATAGAACTTCCGCGGCCCGCCGAACTCGTGCACACGGTCGGCGCCGGGATCGGACGGGCGCACGAGCACGAACAACCCGCGGCCGGTCTGTCGGGCCGCCTCGATGAACGCCCGCACGCCGCCCTCCCCCGGATAGCCGGACACCGTTACGGCATCCGCAACGCGGGCCGCGTCCACGTCGCTGAACTCCGGCTGCGCCAGGTGTCCGCGCGCGTAGAGCTGCGCGGTCGGGCCAATGTCGCCGCGCTTCACGTCGCCGATCACCAGCAGGCCGCGCAAATGCGCGTGCTCGATCAGCCGGTAATACGCCGCCACGCCGGCCTCGTAGCAGGCCTCGAAAAACGCCGAGTTGATCTTGATCGCCGGCACGTACGCCGCCACCAGGTCGATGACCTCACGGCCGAACGCCTCCAGCGCCCCAGCCGCGGCGGCCGTCGTCGCCTGCTGCGGCCGCAGCTCGGTCGGCAGGCGCTCGAACAGCGGATCCAAACCGACGACGGCGGCCGTCCGCTTGCTGCGGATTGCCGCCGTCAGCCGATCGGCAAAATGTTCGCGCATTGCGCTGTTTTCACGCTCCCGCGCCAGCGTGCTTCGGCGCCGAGGCGGTCACCAATCGCGGGCGGCGTCCTCGCCGCCCTCGTCCTCTTCCGCCGACTCCTCCTCCTCCTCCTCCTCCATGGCCTCCGCTTCGGCGGGTTCGGACGCGCCCTCGTCAAAGATCGAGCGACCCAGGCCGCCGCCCATCGGGCGGGCCGGCTCGGGCGGCATGGGCGCGGGCACGACGGGCGCGGGCGGCAGCGGCGGTTTGGGCGCGGCGGGCTTGGCGGCGGGGGGTTTGGCGGCCGGGGGCCGGACGAGTTTGCGGGCCGGCTTCGGCGCGCGGCGTGCCGCCTTCTTCGCTGGAGCCTTCTTCTTTGCGGCCCGTTTGGCGCCTTTGGCGCCCATCTTCATGCGTTGCTTGCGCGCGGCTCTCTTCGGCGCTTTCCTCGCAGCTCTCTTGCGGGCTTTCTTCTTGGCCATTTGTATCCCTCACTCAACCCGGTTCGATATGGACCTTCGCCAGGGGACGCGCGCCCCCTCTTGCGCACGCCGAACCCGGCGCGTACGCGCTGCACATCACGCGTTCCTGCCGCAGACAACCGGAGGGACGCATTCCACACCGGGCGTGTCAAACAACAGGCCTGCGAGGTGTGGTGAGCACTCCGACATGTGCCGGCGACCGGAACTCCCATCGACCGCTCCATCGATCCGACGAGACCTTCGTCGTCGCGGTCGCGGGAATTATGCCGTCGGCCCGCTGGATGGACAACAGGCCCGCGCGATAAAGATGCGTCGAACCCGGAATTTTCATACCTTGAAAATTCCTAACTTATGGACGGGTGGCGGCGGTCAATCGTCCGGGCTCGGGTTTCGTGCGGCCGGAGTTCTGGGAGAGTTAATACCGATGAAAACAGGCCACGAGGGCCCGATCATCCAGCCAAGCTCACGAAGCCGCGACGCCGCCGCCCCGCTGCGGGCCTCGACCGAAATGCCGTAGTAATGACCGGCGGTCCCCTCCGTGCCGGGGCCGGTTCGAGCCTCGCCCTGCCCAACCGTTCCCCCGCCCCAACCCTCGATTCCCGCGCGGAAGCCTTCCTCGACGGGCAGGACGCCCTGCGCCGCGCCCCGCGGCGGGCGATAGAACGCAAGCGGGTCAGCCGGCGGACTCTCCGGCTCCTGGCCGAGGGCCTGGCGCTCCTCGTCGGAGAGCTGGAAGTATTCCTTGGGTGGCACGATCGGTGCGCGGGTCACGGTCGAGTCGCCCTCGGCCGCTATGCGGGCCGGCAGCGTGCGCTGCAGCCGCGGGAAGCTGGGCAGTTCCTCCGGCGTCGGTCGGGCGACCAGGGCCTGCTCCGGCCGGGCGCAGCCGCAGAGCAACCCGACCCCCAGCAGCCCGAGGATGCGAAGCGCCTGCCACACCATCGCCGCGCGGTTTAGCCGATGGCAAGGAAGTTTGCAAGCAGCCGGTGGCCTTCGCGTGTCAGGAAGCTCTCTGGATGGAACTGCACCCCCTCGACCGGCAGCTCACGGTGCCGGATGGCCATGATCTCGCTCGGGTCGTCCTCGCAGCGGGCGGAGACTTCGAACTGCGGCGGCAGGCTGTCCTCCTCGACGATGAGCGAGTGATAGCGCGTGGCCTCGAAGGGGTTGCTCAGGCCGGCGAAGATCGTCCGCCCGTCATGCCGGATGCGGCTGGTCTTGCCGTGCACGACCCGCCGCGCCCGCACGACGTTCCCCCCGTTGGCGAACGCGATGGCTTGATGGCCCAGGCAGACGCCCAGGATCGGCACGCGGCCGGCAAAATGACGGATGACGTCGACGCTGACGCCGCTCTCGCGCGGCGTGCAGGGACCGGGCGAGACGAGGATGTGGCTGGGACGATCGACCTCAAGCTGCTCGAGCGTCACCTGGTCGTTGCGGTAGACGCGAACGTCGATCTGCGGATCGATCTCGCCCAGCCGCTGAACGAGGTTGTAGGTGAACGAGTCGTAGTTGTCGATCAGAACGACCATGTTGCGCCCCTGCAGGGTGCGCCGCGTTATAAATTGCAGGGTTCCCGCAGAACTCGCGGGTACCATGGTAGCCGGCGCCCCCTGTGGCCGCCGCAGGTTCCCTGACGGCCTATGTCGGCCACGGGGGCCGACGCTACGGGCTCCACGCGGCCACAGGCGGCCTGCCCTGCGTCTCTGCACGACGTACGCTGCCCGTCTCACAACTCATCCATGGAAACCGACTTCACGACCCGCACGGCCGTGCCGGCCTCGATCTTGTCGACGTTGTCGGCGATGATCTGCATGCCGGGCGCGACGCCGGAGACGACCTCGACCAGCTTGTCGCTGCGTGTGCCGACCCGCACCGGGTTCGGAAGGGCGCGGCCGTCGCCGCCGACGGTGAAGACGACGGCTTCGTCGCTGCCGGGCGTCAGTTTGACGGCCGACTTCGGCAGCCACGCGGACCTCGGGCCGCCTGCGGTCGTTTCCGTGCCGGGTGCGGCCGCGGCTGCCGTGGCCGCCTCCGGCGCCGGCGCTAGAAACTCGACCTTGGCGGAGCCGCCGACGCGCAGGTTCGGCCCCGGGTCGAGGATGCGCACCTTGACCTGCACGACGGCCCGCGCGTAGTCGCCTTGCGGATCGATCCACAGGACCCGTCCGTCGTAGCTGCGCGTGCGGTCGGCGTCGGGCGTGATGCGGGCCGTCTGCCCGGGCTGTAGCCGACCGACGTCGCGCTCGCTCACGTCGATCTCCACCCGCAGCAGCGACATGTCGGCCACGCGAACAATCTGTGCATTGGCGTTCGCCCCGCGGCCGCCCTCCGCCGCCACGAAGTCGCCGACCTGCGCATTGCGCTCCAGCACCACGCCGCCGATCGGCGCGCGGATGGCGCAATCGTCCAGCCGCTTCTGCATCAGCCGCAGCACGGCCTCGGCCGCCGCCAGGTCGGCCTCCGCCACCGTGACGGCGGCGGCAGTCGCATCGGCCTCGGCCTTGGCGACGTCCGCAGCGGCCAGGGCGGCCTCGTACCGGCTCTTGGCGTTGAGGTACTCGAAGTCACTGGCCTGACCGGTCTCGCTCAGCCGCCGCAGCCGCTCGAAGTTGCGCTGCTCGAAGTCCAGGTTGGCCCGCGCCTGCAGCACCGCCGCCTTGGCGCGCTCGTGCTCGAAGCGCGCCCGGGCGATGGCGTTCCGCTGGCGGGCGACGTTGGCAGCGGACTCGTCGCGCTGGGCGCGATAGACCACGTCTTCCACGCACGCCAGCACCTGGTCCCGCTCCACGCGGTCGCCCTGCTCGACGTTCATCTCCACAAGCTGCCCGGAGACCTTGGTGGCCACGTTCACCTCGCGGTCGCTGACGATTTGCCCGGTTGCCACCAGCATGGTCGCGAACGCTGCCGCCTTCGGTGACGGGATCGTTACCAGCCGCACCTCCACCGGCGGCTGGGTCATCGCCGCCAGGATATTCGCGCCGGTGGTGCGGTAGTACCACCAGCCGGCGGCGACGCTGATCAGCGCGACCGCCGCGACGATCCCGCCCAGCAGCAGCCGGCCGGAATGCGGACCGGTCGCATGCCGACGACGATCGATCGTCAGCCGCGACAATTCGGCGAGCTTGGGATCCACGGGTGCGTGCACGGTCAGCCGCTTCGCGTCGCGAACGCTATCAGGGATCATCACGCCTCGCGCAGGGCCTTCATCACGTCCAGCCGCGCGGCGCGCCAGGCCGGGAAGACCGACCCCGCCAGCCCGATCGCCACCGCGACCGCCAGACACGTGCCCACGATCTTGGGCGTGATCTCCAATGAATAGCTTACCGTGGTGAACGTGCCGGGGAGCATGTTTCTCTGCCAGCCGTTTACGACCAGGCTCAGCAGACAGCCCAGGACGCCGCCTGCCGCCGCCAGCAGCAGCCCCTCGACCACGAACCCGGTCAGGATGCTGGTGCGCGCGAATCCCAGCGATCGCAGCATGCCGATCTCGCGCGTGCGGCCGGCGACAGCCGCGTACATCGCGTTGGCCACCGCGAACGCCGCCGCCGTCCCCATGATGATGATCATCGCGATGCTGAGGACGTAGGTGGCGGTCTGGCCGGTGTTCAGGTCGCGGAAGTACTCGTTCTCGGCCTTGGCGGCCAGGCCGACCGCGGGGCCTTTGATGAACTCCATCATCTGCCGGCCGGACTGTTCATCCGCGGCGAGCATGCGGGCCGACGAATACCCCCCGCGGCCGTAGACGTCGCGGATCGTCTCGAGGTAGCCCCAGATTTCGCTGTCGGCCGCGCTGCCGCCGGCCGAGAAGATGCCGACGATCTTGAACGCGCGGATGCCGCGCGCCCCGAGCAGAATCTCGTCGCCGACGTTGTAGTTGCGATACAGCCGGCTGGCGGCCTGACCCACGATCACTTCCAGCGTGCCCGGCTGGAATGCGCGTCCCCGGATGATCCGCACTTTCCCATGCCGGACCTGGTTGGCCTTGTCGAAGTCCACGCCGCGGACGGCCGTATTCACCGCCACCCGGTCGTCCTCATGCGTGAACGCGCTGGCGATCGCGACCGTCTCCGGGCTGATCAGCGGGCCGGCGGCGTCGCGGACGGCCCCGGGTGTCGCGTCCAGCTTGTTCAGCTCGTCGCTCCCGAGGCGCGACACGGTCTCCGACTCGGCCGATTGGGCCAGAACGATCACCGTCCGCGGGTCGCCGGTCGCCGCCAGCGTATTGAACGCGCTGTCGGTGACGGCCTGGAGGTAGGCAAAAGCCGCAATGACGACCGCGACCAGGCCGACGGAGGTGACGGTGCTGGTCCGTCGGGCCAGCATGCTCAGCACGTTGTACCGCAGCGGCAGGGCCATATGTCCCCTGGCGTGCCAGCGCCCCGATGCAGCGTCCCTGACCCACGTGGGTAGCGTCGGCCCCCCGTGGCGCCCCCCCGTGGCCGACGCAGGCCACGAGCCCGACTACGGCCGCTACAGGGCGCGGCCAACACGCACGGCACTCGGCACGGGCGCACTAAACCACCTTCCGCAACGCCGGCGCGACCGGCAGCCGGCCGGCCATTGCCGCCGGCACGATTGCGGCCCCGGCCCCGACCGCCAGGGCCACCGCCAGCGCCAGGGCGGCGGTCTGGGGCGGGATTTCCACCGGGATCGGCACGACCGGCAGCTCGACGTGCCGCAGGGAGGTCCACGCGTAGATCGGCAGCACGGCGAGCGCGCCCCCGATCAGCCCCAGCAGTACGCCTTCGGAGAGGACCATCGCCACGATCCGTCCGCGGGAGAAGCCCAGCGCCCGCAGCACGGCGAACTCGCTGGTCCGCTCGCGGAAGGCCATGCTCATGGTGTTGAACGCGACGGCCACGGCCACCAGCACGATCAGGCAGCCGACGGTCCACACCAGGTTGACCCAGTCGCCCTCGCTGCGGAGGAACTGCTCGACAAAGGTCGATTCCATCTCGGTGCGGGTCTCGTGCTCGCTGTTGGCGAAGTGCTTGTCGATCTCCGCGAGAGCCCAGTCGCGGGCCTCCTCCGAGTTGCACTTGAGCCAGAAGTTGTTCACGCCGATCGGGGTGCCGGTGACCTGGCGGACCACCTCGTCGTAGTAGTCCAGGCCGAAATAGAACCAGTCTCTCATCTTCGGCGGAATGGCGACGACGACGAACTCCACCTTGGGATAGGGCGGGATGGCGCCCACCAGCGTGACGCGGTCGCCGACCTTCCAATTGGCGCGCTTCGCCACCGACGCGGAAACGACCGCCCCGCGCCGCTCCATCTGGAAACGCTCGATCTCTTCGGGCGTCATCTCGTACTCGCTGTACACGACCGCGAGCGCGTCCCGGTCCACCCCCGCGCTGGGGAAGGTCTGCTGGGCGCCTTCGATCCGGCCGCCGAACCAGGAGAAGCGGCAAATGGCCTTGATGTAGCCCTCCGGAGCCAGCGACAGGATTTCCTCGCGGATGCGCTGCGGGAGCCAGGCGGTATACGTGAGCTTCTGGTGCACACAGACGCGCAGGTTCTGGTTGGACTGCTCGAAGAACTCGCTCACGCCGTCCACGAACGAGCGCGCGATCGTGAACACGAGCATTGGCAGCGCGACGGCCACCACCGTCAGCGTCGTCCGCAGCCGGTTGCGGCCGAGGTTCTTGAGTGTCAGTCCGACGCCGCTCATCGATCACTCATGTGACAGGCGACGAGTGACCTGTGCCAAATCGCCGAAACCAAGTCGCGGCACCGGCCCGTGGTTCACGACTCGCGCCCGGCGTGGCCCGCGGCTGCTCTCGATCACTTGTCACCTGTCACCTGTCGCTTGTCACCCTCAGTACGCCGCCGCCACTTCTGCCACCGGCGGGTGCGGGTAGAGCACGCCCTTCTCCAGGTGCATGATCCGCGTGGCGCAGGAAGCGGCCCGCTGGTCGTGCGTCACCAGCAGGATGGTCTTGTGGAACTCCCGGTTGAGCCGGCCGAGCAGTTGCAGGATGTCGTGCGCGCTGGCCGCGTCCAGGTCGCCGGTCGGCTCGTCGGCCAGCAGCAGGTCCGGATCGCTGACGATGGCCCGCGCGATGGCGACGCGCTGCTCCTGGCCGCCGGAGAGCTGGCCCGGCCGGTGGTCCGCCCGGTCGGCCAGGCCGACGACCGAGAGCGCCAGCTTCGCCCGCTCGCGTCGCTCTTTGCCGCTCATGCGGAACAGCATCAGCGGCAGCTCGACGTTCTGCTGGGCGGTGAGCACCGGCAGCAGGTGATACAACTGGAAGATGAACCCCACGTGCCGCGAGCGCCACGCCGTCCGCTCGCGCTCGGACATGCGCTGCAGCTCGGCGTCGCCGACGCGGACCGTGCCGCTGCTGGGCGAGTCCAGGCCGCCGACGAGATTCAGCAGCGTGGATTTCCCGGAGCCGCTGGGACCCATCAGGGCCACGAACTCGCCCGCCTCAACGCTGAAGCCCAGGCCGTTCAAAACGACGATGTCGATGTCGCGCTTGCGGTAGACCTTGCGGACATCGCTCAGCTCAATGTGGGCCACGCCGCCCTCCGTACAACCTCACAACTGGGGCACCGGCCTCTGGCCGGTCTGACTCCAGAATCGCCAACCGCAAGACCGGCCGCAGGCCGGTCCCCCATGGTCACCAGCCCGGCGCCCACAGGTACAGAAACTGCGGGGCCGGGTCGCGCAGCCAAGCCGGCAGCTCGACGTTGATCAGGTTCACCTGCCAGGGTTGGCCGGCGGTCTGGGCATACACGTTCGGCCGGTGCGCACTCGGGAGCGCATATTCAACGACCAGGATGTCCTTCCCCTCCAGGCCCGCGGCCTGTTTGGCCGCCGCGATCGCATCGTGCAGCGACCCGACCTCGTCGATCAGGCCGAGTTCCCTGGCCTGCGGGGCCAGATACACGCGGCCGTCGGCCAACTTTCGGAGCTGCTCCGGCTCGATGCCCGGCCGGGCCGCCGCAACCACCTCCACGAACCGCTCGTACATGCTCCGGATCATGCCGGTGAACACGGCCCGGTCCTGCTCGGTCATCTCGCGGAACGGGCTGCCGGCGTCCTTCATCTCCCCGCTCTTGATCACGTTCGTCTTGAGGCCGATCTTCTGCATCGTGCCGCTGATCTCCGGCGCGATCATGATTACGCCGATGCTCCCGGTGACCGTGGTGGGCAGGGCGTAGATGCGGTCGGCGGCGCAGGCGATGTAGTAGCCGCCCGAGGCGGCCAGATCGAGCAGGACGGCGACGATCGGCTTGCCGGTTTTCGCTTTGAAGCGCTTCAGCTCCGTGTACATCAGGTCGCTGGCCGTCACGCCGCCGCCGGGCGAGTCGATCCGCAGCACCAGCGCCTTGACGGCCTTGTCCTTGGCGGCCTGGTCGAGCTTCTCGCGGAAGACGGCGATCGGGTTTTGCTCCTCGCCGCCGAGCAGTGAAGGCGGGCGGCCGCTCGTGATCACGCCGTCCACGTCGATCAGCGCGATCTTGCGATGGGCCCAGAAGCTGTCGCGCTGCACCACGTGCTCGACCAGCGCCCGCTCGGTGGGCACGGGTGTGATCAGGAACGAGGTTGGGCCGCAGCCGACGGCGTAGAGTGCAAAGTCAAAAAGAGCAAACAGCAAGCAAGACCGCTGCGGGCCGCAGACGCCCTTGACCGCCGCATCAAGGTTTCGTGACGCCCGATGCATACCGTATACTCCTGCAAGCGAGCGGCGCATGATAGCGGTCTCCAACGCCGAGTTCGATTGGGCGGTCCAGCGCGCCCTGGACGAGATTCCGGATGAGTTCCGGCCTTACCTGGAGAACATCGTGGTCGAGGTGCGGCCGCGGCCGGACCGCAAGCTGATGCGCGAGCAGGACGTGCCGGAGGACATCCTGGGTCTGTACGTGGGCGTGCCGGTGGAGAACCACGGGCCAGAGGGCGGCCGTTCGCTGTTGCCGGACCACATCTACGTCTTCCGCGACAACCTGTGCGAGATGTGCGAGACGTTCGAGGAGCTGATCGACGAAATCCGCATCACGGTCCTGCACGAGATCGGGCACCACTTCGGGCTGGACGAGGACCGCCTGGCCGAGTTGGGGTACGACTGAATGCAGAAGTCAGAAGTCAGAATCAGAATGGGGAAGTCAGAGTTCACGGCCCGGGCCAGCCCGAGCCCGAGCACGCGTGTGGCTCAGCCGCCCTCGCCGGTGTCCACGGGGCACCGGTCTCCCGACCGGTCTTCTTGCCCAGGAGCCTGTGTGGCACAGCCGCCCTCGGCTGTGCTTCAGTGGCCGGCGCTACACCTGTTGGCCGCCCGTCTGACCGCGGGCCCTGCGCGTCAGCGAGCGCTAGCGTCCGCCGAGGCCGAGAAAGTATTCGCGGAGTTCTCCCACGTCGGCCACCGGGGGCCGACCCTGCGCCTGCCGGCACGCGGAACGCGCCTACTGGAAACGGCGCTGGTCGCGCTTCTAGCCGCGGTCGCTGCACCGCGCGCGGCGGCGCAGACCGCCACGCAGCCGCACGCTGCCCCGCCGGCACAGGCGGGAGCGCTCATGCGGCGGGGGGCGGAGTATCTGCTGGCCACGCAGGAGCAGGATGGCGGCTGGCCTGGGCCCAGCCGGCTGGGCATCAGCGCCTTGTGCGTCAAGGCGCTGGCGCAGACGCGCGGCATCGGCCCCGAGCATCTGGCGGTGCGGCGCGGCGGCGATTTCGTGCTGCGGTCCCAGCGCGACGACGGCGGCATCTACTCGGCGGACGGTCTGTACAAGAGCTACGAAACGAGCGTAGCGCTCTCGATGCTCATCGTGCTCAAGACCGACCGCTACAAGGACCACATCGCCCGCGCGCAGCAGTTCCTCAAGGATCAGCAGTGGGATGAGGGCGAGGGGAAGTCGGCGGATGACGAGTTCTATGGCGGGGCGGGCTACGGCAGCAGCGAGCGGCCGGACCTCTCGAACACGCAGATCATGCTGGACGCCCTGCACGACAGCGGCCTGCCCAAGGACGATCCCGCGTACCAGAAGGCGCTGGTGTTCATCCAGCGCTGCCAGATGCTGGGGGAGTCGAACGGCCTGGCGTTTGCGAAGGGGTCGCGCCAGGGCGGGTTCATCTACTCGCCGGTGGCTGGCGGCGAGAGCAAGGCCGGGACGATCGGGATCGACGGGCGGCCGGAACTGCGCTGTTACGGCTCGATGACGTACGCGGGCTTCAAGAGCATGCTCTACGCCGGGTTGACGCGGGACGACCCGCGCGTGAAGGCGGCCCTGGATTGGATCGGCCGCTACTGGACGCTGGAGTACAACCCGAACATGCCGGAGAAGCAATCGCGGCAGGGCTTGTACTACTACTACCACACGTTCGCGCGGGCGCTGGCGGCCTGGGGCGAGCCGACCGTGAAGGACCGCCTCGGCCGCGCACATGACTGGCGCCGCGAGCTGGTGGACAAGCTCGCCTCGCTTCAGAAGCCCGACGGGAGCTGGACGAACGACGCCGACCGCTGGATGGAGGGCGCCCCGGCACTGACCACCGCCTACGCCCTGCTCGCGCTTCAGGCGGCATTCCCGTGACCTGCGCCTCGGTAGGAGCGCTCTCCGACCGCGACGGGCGTGGCGGGTGGCACGGCCTGAGGCAAGTAGGCGTAGGTCGGGTCGCAAGAGCGGTCGCAAGACCCGACGATCCCCGGCCTCAGGCAAGACCGCGTTCGCCTACGCTCGCGGCTCGGATCGGGCGACCAGCGCTGAGAGCGCCTTGACGCGCGTCACGTCGACGAGATTCGTGACTACACCATCAACCTTGAGCGACGTGCCCACGATGAAGCCGTCCGCGTGCGGCAGGTAGGCGGCGACGTTCTCCACGCTCACGCCGCTGCCGACCAGCACGGGCGTATTGCCTGCGGCGGACTTCACACGCCGCAGCTCGTTGACGTCGGCCGCGGCTCCGGTCGCGGCCCCGGATACGACCAGCGCGTCCGCCCCGCCGCGGCGGATCAGGTCGGCGACCTCATCCTCCAGCGGCCGTGGCTGCCCGAGGGGTGCAGAGTGCTTCACGTTCACGTCCGCGAAGATCTGGATTTGCCTCGCACCAAGCCGCGCCCGCAGCCGCAGCAGGCGGTGGGCGATGCCCTCGACGATGCCCTGGTCGGTGACACGCGCCCCGCACAGCACGTTCACACGGATGAACGCCGCCCCGACGGCCTGCGCGATCGCCAAGGCGCTCTCGCCGTCGTTGCGCAGCACGTTGACGCCCAGCGGGACGTCGAATCGCTCGCGAATGCGCAGCCCGACGGCCGTCATGCAGGCCACCACGTGCCGCGGCACACGCCGCGGATAGAACGGCGCGTCGCCGAAGTTCTCCAGCAGGAGTGCGTGCACCCCGCCGGACAGCAGCGCTTCGGCGTCGCGCAGGGCGTGCTCCACGACGGCAGCCAGGTCACCCGCGCAGCCGGGCGACCCCGGCAGCGGCGGCAGGTGCACCATGCCGATGACCGGCTTGGAGGCTGGCGTCGACGCAAACAGCGACGGGGCGGCCACGGCTGGGTTCTCATGGGCGCGTCGAGACGGCTACACGTCCAGGTTCTTGACGTGGATAGCGTTGGTCTCGATGAACTCGCGGCGGCGCTCGACGTCGTCGCCCATCAGGATGCTGAAGATGCGGTCGGTCTCGACCACGTCGATGTCCTCCAGCTCGCCGCCCTCGCCGACGATCACCTTCCGCAGCACGCGGTTGGCCGGGTCCATCGTCGTCTCCCAGAGCTGCTCCTTGTTCATCTCGCCCAGGCCCTTGAAGCGCTTGATCTCCCAGCCGCGGGCGCCAATCTCGCGCACCCCGGCCGGCAACCCGGCGAGATTGTCCAGCTCGATCGGGTCGCTGCCGGCCGGCAGCAGCACGAACGCGGCGGGCGACAGCTCGCCGGTGATCAGCTCCTCGCGTTTCAGAAACAGGTCGCTCTCCGTGCAGGCGAAGTCGGCCAGCTCGGCGAAGCAGCGCTGCAACTCGCGGGCTTCGCCCAGCTCGTTCCTGGCGACCGACGCGCCGCTTGCCGCAGCCTGCCGGCGAAAGTCCTCAAACTCCTGCTCGCTGTAGAAGTACTCCTCGCGGCCGTCCAGCAGCGCCCGCACGACCGGCAGCCGCCCGCCCACGTAGCGCTCCTCCACGAAGCCGCGGAACTCGATCCCGCGCCGTCCAAGGATGCGGGCCTGCAGCTCGATCCGCTCCACCAGTTTCAGCAACCCGGCCAGCGTCGGGCTGTCGTGGACTTGCGCCGGGCTGCCCGGCCGGCGGACCTCCAGCTTCGTCCCCTCCAGCCCGAGCCGGCTGAGCCGTTCGTTGAGCCGCGAATCATCCAGCGCGTACTCGACACGCTTGCCCTTGCGCAGCTCGTACAGCGGCGGCTGGGCGATGTAGATGCGGCCGGCGTCGATCAGCGGCCGCAGGTGCCGGAAGAAGAACGTCAGCAGCAGCGTGCGGATATGCGAGCCGTCCACGTCGGCGTCGGTCATGAGGATCACGCGGCCGTAGCGCAGCTTGGCCAGGTCGAAGTCCTCCGACCCGATGCCCGTGCCGAGGGCCTTGATGATCTCGATGATTTCCTCGTGGCTCAGCACCTTGTGCAGTCGGGCCTTCTCAACATTGAGGATCTTGCCGCGGATCGGCAGGATGGCCTGCGTCTCGGCGTCGCGGTGGCCCTTGGCCGAGCCGGCGGCCGAGTCACCCTCGACGATGAACAGCTCGGTCTCGTCCATCTCCCGGCTGGAGCAGTCGACCAGCTTGCGCGACATGCCCGCCCCGGACAGGGCCGACTTGCGGGCCGTCTCGCGCGCTTTGCGGGCAGCCTCGCGCGCCTCCGCGGCCTGCACGGCCTTGGCCACGATCCGCTTGGCGATGGCGGGGTTCTCTTCGAGGTAATTGCTGAGCAGCTCGTTCAGCGTGCTCTCCACGAACGTGCCCACCTCGCTGTTGCCGAGCTTGGTCTTGGTCTGCCCCTCGAACTGCGGCTCGGGCACCATCACCGAGATCACCGCCGTCAGTCCCTCGCGGATGTCCTCGCCGGTGGGCAGCGGATCGCTGGGCTTGATCAAGTCGTTCTTCTTGGCGCAGCTGTTGACGGCCCGAGTCAGCGCGCCGCGGAAGCCGGTCAGGTGTGTACCGCCCTCGTGCGTGTTGATGTTGTTCGCGAACGCGAGCGTGTTCTCGGTGTAGCTGTCGGTGTACTGGAACGCGACCTCGCAGATCAGCCGCTGGCTCTGATCCTCGCGGCGGATGTGGACCACCGGATGCAGCGGTTCCTTGCCCTCGTTGAGATGCTCGACAAACTGTTTGAGGCCCTCCTGGAACTGGAACGTCTCGGCCGTGCCGGCCCGCTCGTCCCGCAGCGCGATCGCCAGACCAGGGTTCAGATACGCCAGCTCACGCAGCCGGCTGGCGATGATCGAAGTCTGGAAGCTGGTGTCGCTGAACACGTCCGCGTCGGGCTTGAACTCCACGCGCGTGCCGGGGGTCGTCGCCTGCCCGATCGCTTCCAGCGGGCGTACGGTCTTGCCGCGCTCGAAGCCGATCACCCAGACCTGCCCATCGCGGCGGGTTGTGACTTCGCACCACTCGGACAGGGCGTTCACTACGCTGACGCCCACGCCGTGCAGGCCGCCCGAGACCTTGTAGGAGTCGCGGACAAACTTGGCCCCGGCGCCAAGCACGGTCAGGCACAGCTCGATCGCAGGCAGGCCGTACTCCTCCTTGATGCCCACCGGTATGCCGCGCCCGTCGTCCTCGACGCTCACGCTTCCATCGGCCTTGATGATGACGATGATATTGCGGCAGGTGCCGGCCATGGCCTCGTCGATGGCGTTGTCGACCACCTCGTACACGAGATGGTGCAGGCCGCGGGCCGTCGTGTCGCCGATGTACATGCTCGGGCGGGCGCGCACGTGCTCGATGTCCTCGAGCACCTGGACCTGCTGTTCGGTGTACTCGGAAGCGCTGCGCGATGCAGGGGACGGCACCGTCGGTTGCAGCTCGGGGGCCTTCCGCAGCAACTGGTCCGCAGCCGGTGAATGGTCCTGGCCGTCACCCCGGTCGGGGGGCAGCGTGTCTGTCTGACCTTCCTCCGGTCCGTCGTCCGGCACGGTCGCCTCGCGATCCATCATGCGGTGCCTTTTCAGCCTTCGCCCGCTTCCTCTCCGCTCCCTCGGTCGCCCGCCAGCACCACGCGCAGCCGTTGAACCCCCGGCGCGAACCGCCGCAGTTCCGCCGCCAGCCGTGCTGCCTGTGCCCGGATTCGGCCGGCCGCGGCAGCACCGTCCACCTCGAGCGTCAACAGGCCGGCGCGCAGCGAGCATATGCGCACGTTGGCCGCCAGGACCTCCGGCAGAGCTCGCGCAAGCGCGCCGGCCAGCCCCTCGCGCTTCCGCAGGGCTGCCGCCGCACGGCGCAGCAGCCGTGCGTCGCGCGCGTCATGGAACAGAGCCGCGGCGCAGCGGGCGCGGCCGTTCCGCAGCATCTGCCGGTACTGCTGGCTATTCATGACGGCCCTGGCTAGCTCGAGAGCGAGACCGGCATCACGACGTACAGGAACTCATTCTTGTCCTCACCGCACAGCACGCCTGGCCGGAAGCTCTCCTGCATCTCGAAGCAGATCTCGTCGCAATCAACCGCCCGCAGGGCGTCGGCCAGAAACGCCGGATTGAAGCCAATCTCCAGCGGCTCCCCCTCATAGCGGATCGGCAGTTCGATGCGCGCGTCGCCCTGCTCCGGCGACTGCGAGGTGATCACAAGCTGTCGGCGGTCAAAGGAGAGCCGCACGGCGCGCGAGTCCTCCGCAGTCAACAGCGCGGCCTGCCGCACGGCGCCCAGCAGCTCGTCGCGCGGCGCCCAGGCCCGCTTGTCGTTGCTCTGCGGGATGACATCCTGATACTTGGGGAAGTGACCTTCGACGAGCACCGTCGACAACAGGCGCTCCCCGCTCCGCAGCAGCACCTGGTTCGGCATGAACTTCACGTCGACGGTCCACTCGCCGCCGTCGCGCGGCGGGAGAAAGACCTTCTCGAACACACCCAGGGCCTTCGCCGGCACGATCGCCTCAAAGTCCCCGGCGCCGCTCTTTCGCAGCGGCCCGCCCGTCCGCGCTAGACGCCGGCCATCCGTCGCGACCAGGAACAATCGCTTGCCGCGCTTCTCCCAGAGCACGCCGTTGATCGCGTAGCGGCTGGTCTCACGAGCGGCTGCATACACCGTTCGGCCGATCATCTGCCGGAGCTGACCCCCCTCAACCACCAGGTCGGGCTCATCCTCAAAGGTCGGCAGCGGTGGAAAGTCAGCCGCACTGGCCACGTAAATGCGGAACGTCCGGCCCTCCCCGCGCAGGCTGCATACGCGCTCGTCGGTCTCCAGCGCAATCTCCACGTCCGCCAGCTCCCGCACGATGCTCAGCAGGCGCTCGGCCGGAACGACGGCCTCCCCAGCCTGGTCAACGGCCAGTGCCGAACTCCTGAGCCGCAGACCGGCCTCGCCATCCGTGGCGCCCAGCTCCAGCGTCGAGTCTTTCGCCTCCAGGCGGACGCATCCGAGGATCGGCTTCGTTGTGCGCGCCCCGGTCAACGTCGCCATGGCGGACAGCGCGTCCTGGAAATCCTGTCTGGCTAGGACTGTTTTCATAGCTCACATTCTGTTCATTTGGGGGCCGCGCGCGGGGTCTTGAAGAGCGCTCGCCCCTGACGCGCTTTTACCCGATTTCCGGGCATGCCGCCAGCATTCCAGGCCCGAGGCCCCAGCCTACCACGGCACCGACCCACGAGGTGGCGGCCAGCGCATCCCACAGCCCCCCGAGACACGTCTGCCCGACTGCTGCAACCGGCGGCGGCAGAGCACACCGACACAGAGCTTGGCTGCTTCGGCTATCTTTCGTAGGCAGATGGGCCAGCAGTCCTCATGGTCGGTGCTGTCATCTATGTTGCCCATTCTAGACGGCGGCCTTGTAAGCTCGCCATTCATGCTGGCTTATGCACGTGGCTCAGCTTGTTGGGGGAGCCTGGGTTGGTCGTGACAGTTCTGGCGGACCGGGCCTGATTAGGGGCCGGATGTGCCGCTGGCAAAGTGATGTTGACGCCCCTGACGCACAGCGGCGCTGTAGCCGTGGGGTGCATGTCAATGCTTGGCCAGCAGGGTGCGGGTCAAGTGCTGGATGGCCTCTCTGGTTTGGGCGTCGGTCGCGCGGGCCTCCTCGATTGCGCGCTCCGCGTGCAGCACGGTCGAGTGGTCGCGGTTGCCGAAGTAGGCGCCAATTTCCTCGAGGCTGAGCGGGGTAAGTTTACGAGCCAGATACATCGCCACGTGGCGCGGGTGGCTGACGGAGCGGGATCGGCGGCGTCCGAGCAACTCGGTCAGGCGCAGGCCATAGTACTGGGTGACCGCGTCCAGGATGTCACTGACCTGGAGCGTACGGGCCGGCCGGCCGTCGAGCTGTGAGAGTGCGGAGCGGGCCGTCTCCAGGGTCATGGGCCTGC
>Ga0073934_10005621_pt1 | contig 19120 bp, 21 predicted proteins | sample LarsenN4metaG_FD_76834 | JGI IMG/M metagenome (GOLD analysis project Ga0073934, IMG submission 76834) | Hot spring sediment bacterial and archeal communities from British Columbia, Canada, to study Microbial Dark Matter (Phase II) - Larsen... ... | reverse complement strand
GCGCGCCGTCGACGCCGCGCGCGGCCCGTGCGTCGCCGTCGTCGATGTCCTTGATCGATACGCCGATGCGGCCGCGCCGCACCTGGCCGGTTTCGACAATCTGCTCCATGACCCGGCGCGCCATGTTGATCGGAACGGCAAAGCCGATGCCGACATTGCCGCCGCCCGGCGACAGGATCGCGGTGTTAATGCCGATGAGTTCGCCGTTCAGATTGATCAGCGCGCCGCCGGAATTGCCGGGATTGATCGGCGCGTCGGTCTGGATGAAATCCTCATAGCCCTGCTTGCCGAGGCCGGTGCGTCCGAGCGCGCTGACCAGCCCGGATGTGACCGTCTGGCCAAGGCCGAACGGATTGCCGACCGCGATCACAAAGTCGCCGACCTCGAGCTTGTCGCTGTCGCCGAGCGCGATGGAGCGCAGTCCGCTGCCGCCCTGGATCTGCAGCACCGCGATGTCGGTGCCCGGATCGCGCCCGACGAGCCTGGCTGGAAAGCGCCGGCCGTCCTTGGTGGTGATCTCGGCGTTTGAAATCTGCGCGACCACGTGGTTCGCGGTCAGCACATAGCCGCGCCGCGCATCCACGATGACGCCCGAGCCGGTGGCCTGCACCTCGCGCTCGAGCTGTTTCGGCACGTCGAAGAATTCACGGAAGAGGGGGTCGCGATAAAGCGGATTGTCCTGCCGCACCTTGCCTTTCACCGAGATATTGACCACGGCGGGCGTGACTTCGCGCACCAACGGCGCCAGCGTCGGCACGCGGCCGTTGCCGAGCGCAGGAATTTGCGCGGTGGCGGGTACGGCGAGAAGCAGCGGAAGGATGAGCAGGGTTGCTGTTGCAAGAGCGCGGGCCCGCGGAGATGCCGGTTGATGTCGCATGTCGGAGGTCGCTGGATGGGCGGCGGCACGCCGGCCGCGCACGCGGCCGGCTGCGGATGGGCGGCGATCCTGGTTCAGACTCCGTTGATCGCGATGCGCCTAGCCTTGCTGCGGGCTTTCTCGGTCTTCGGCAAGGTGAGGGTCAGGATGCCGTTCTTGAAATCGGCCTTGACCTTGTCCTCCTCGACCTCCGCGCCGAGCGCGATGCGACGCTCGAAGCGTCCATAAAAGCGCTCGCTGAACTGGAGATCCTTGTCGTCCGTCTCCGACTTCTTTTCGCCGCGCAGCGTCAGCACACTGTCTTCAAGCAGAACTTCGACCTCTTTCCCGTCGAGGCCGGGCAGTTCGGCGGTGACGCGCAACTCCTTGTCGGTCTCGGCGATCTCGACATGAGGCCACATCCCCATGCTGGGCAAGCGTCCGAATGTCGAGGGCATGTCGAAACCGCGGAAGACATCGTCGAACAGCCGGTTCACCTCCCGATGCAGCGACAGGAACGGATTCTGCTCGACATCGCGGTAGATCGTCGGGCTCTGATTTGAACCTTTGCCCCATGGGATCAGATCTCTCACGCTCATAGCCACATCCTCCATTGAGCAACATGGATACGAGGGACGCCAAAGAGCCGGCGCCCCTTGGAATTGCCATCCCCGTTCAGGCAGATGGCGCCGAACGATCTGGGTTCGGGCCTGCCGGTCGTCAAGAGGGGGCACAGCCGGCGCGGCAATCCCTGCAAAACAACTCAACGCCCCGTGCGCGGCGCGGAACGGGGGGATGCCGGCACGGGGCTGGCCCGCGCGACCGCCGCCGCGGGCCTCGGCGGCCGGATGACGCCATGCCGCCGATTGCACGCGCAGGGAATTCCTGCGAGTCGTCCGCGTGGGCGGGAGCAAGCGAAAGCTGCGCGGCGGCTCGCAGGCTGGATGATTCCGACGGGCGTCTAACGCAAATGGCTGACGAGCGTTCCGGCGGTGTCACCACAGATCTCGAGTGGCGACGGGCGCGCAAACGCCGCCACAGCCGGCCCTTGCGGGCCGGCCGGTTTCTTGAAGGCCCTCTGGCCTCATATTTATTAGCGATGAGAATGCCCGTCGAAATCCGAGGACATGGCCTGCGCGGCGATCACCGTTTGCGGAGGCGCTTTCGGCGAGACGTTGGCGGCCGTGAGTTCAGCCTCAAGCCGAGACAAAACCACGTGCTCCTCCATGATCCGCTTGTGCAAATAGTCCCGCTCAAGGTCGGTGAGTTGGGTTGCGAGCAGGCGGCAATAGCGATCGATGTTTGCCTTGTGGGTTTTGATGCGTTCGCTAAGCAGAGTCATCGTCGTCACCTCGACGGTCTTCCATATTTCCTCAGTTGTATTGAGATTCAGGCCGAATTCGGCCGTCTCGTAAGCTAGGAAATCTCACGGCTTCGTCAAGAACTTCGGGGCGGCTGCAATGGCGGCTCAGGCGACGAGGCCCATGCATCCTTTGTAGCTGCCAGCCTCATCGCAGAGTTGATTTTGCCTGGACCTCGCCTGACGCTGCGACGCAGCAAGATGGATTGAAACGCCTTGTCGGAGGTTTGCCGTTCCAGCGCTATTTCGTTCTTCCGGCAAGAAAGAGGAAAATAATCCTTGACGCCCTGCGCCTGCTCGTCTAGGCTCGCGTCAGTCTCCAGAGATCCGCCCGCAGCGCGCTGAAAGGTGCGGTTTTTCTTTGCCACTGACCCCCACCCGGCGAGCTGCGCTCGCCGACCTCCCCCTTGCAGGGGGAGGTATGGAGCATTTGCCATGCCGCTCACCGACCATATCCGCCCCGAACCCAATCCGCCGCTGACCGTGGAGCGCGTCGAGCTTTCGCGCGCTATGTATGTCGAGGGCTTCCCCGCCGCGCGCATCTGCGCGCAATGCCTGATGTCGCTCGGCACGCTCTACAAGTGCCTCGACGGCGTGCCATTCGGGGCGGACGGCCTGCGCTTTCCGCCCATTCCGCGCCGGCGCAACATTCTCGGCAAGCGCACGCGCGCGCTCCGGGCCGATCCCGTCTCGCTGCGCAACCGCCTGATCCGCACCGCCGAGCGGCAGGCGCGCGAGATCGAGCTGCGGCTGTCGCTGCCCGACCGCACGGGGCCGGAGCGCGAACGCGACATCCGCATGCTGGCGATGACGGTGAAGAGCCTGCGCGATCTGCAAAAGCTCGACGCCGCGGCGGCACAGACGGAGGCACCGCAGGCGCGGGGCCGCACGCCCGAATTCGTCCCGGGGCGCGACACCTTCCCGCAGGAATTCTCCGAATTGCGGCGCCAGCTGGCCGCGCGGCTGGATGCCCTGGTTGCGGAGCAGGAGCAAGAGGAGACTGCAAACGAGCGGTGAGGGAACAGGCCTTACTGCTTCTTCGGCGGCGCCGGCGGCATGGCCGCGCGCTGCATCGCCGCGGCGCTGGCCTTCCTTGAAAACATCGCCGCTTCCTTCAGGCGATAGAAGCGCACCAGCTCCTGCGCGGTCGCGGGTTTCAGGCGCTCGAAGCTGGCGAGATTCTGTTCGAGGTCGGCGGCGGAGAGGCCCTGCGCGCCCGCGCGCATGAGCAGGATCGCACGCGCCGACGCCCAGGACAGGCCCGCCGCCTTGACGAAGACGAGAATGGTCTCGGCCTGCTCGTGCATCATGGCGCGCTCGACCACGCCCACATCGAGATCGCACAGGAGCGCCAAAGCCACCACGGTCTGCTCGAAATTCCGCGTCTTGGCGAAGCCCTCGACATCGGCGTCGCGCAGGCGGCCGGCATCGTGCAGCGCCTCGACCGTCGCCTGCGCCACCTTGAAGCGCGAGCTCTCCTCGCGCGCGGCGTTCTGCAGGCGATCGGTGGTCTCGTCGATCGCCGCGTCCACGGCCTCGGCCTTGTCGGGATGGGCGGCGCAGAGGCGCGCGCGCGCAACCGCGGAGGCGCGCGCCAGCAACTTGAGAAAGAGCGGGCGCGGAATGTCCGGCCGCGTGCCGAGCCGCACGATCAGGTCCTGGTCGCCGTTGATCTTGTCGGCGAGGGTGGCATAGCCCTCGTTCGAAAAGGCGGCGCCCATGTTGCTGGAGAGCCCGGCCAGCACCGGCCGCTCGCCGCGCGCGATCAGGATGTCGGTGAGCTGCGGCGACAGCGCCTTCCTGCGCGCGATGGCGAGCAGATGCTGCTGGCTCTTGGTGGCGGCGAGCGCGAGGAGATCCGCCTCCGCGAGCCGCGGAGAGTGTGCAAGGACCGGCCAGGCAACCTCGATGGTGTCGTCGGCGGCCAGCGTCCGGATGACCTTCACGGGCGCATTGGGAATGGGGGCGAGGCGGGAGGCGAGCAGCACCTTGGCCGAGGTCTCGATCTCCAGCGCCAGGAGCGCGATCACTTCATCGAAAACTTCAACTTCTTCATCCGTATATTGCGGATGCTGGTCGACGAAGAGGTCGGTCACCGCGCGCAGGATCTCGGCACGGCGAGCAAAGGAGCCCTGCGCGATGGCGGATTGCACGTCCTGCAGGAAGGCAATAGGCGGTGGCATCGGCGTTCTGCCGTCGGGACTGGTTAACAGGGGTTAGGAGTTTAGGGCGGACCGGTTTAGGAAATGCTTAATCGCAGCAACGGTCGGTAAAATCGTCATGAACAAGCCCCCGAAAGCCGGCAAGACCCCGGCGTCCGCCAAACCGCCCGCGGCCAAGCCGCCGGCAGCGCTGACGCACAAGGAGATCAGCGCCATCGTCGCCGGCATCATGCTGGCGATGTTCCTGGGGGCGCTCGACCAGACCATCGTCGCCACCGCTTTGCCGACCATCGGCCGCGCCTTCCAGGACGTGGAGAACCTGTCCTGGGTGGTGACCGCCTATCTGCTCACCGCCACCGCCTCGACCCCGCTCTACGGGAAACTCTCCGACATCTATGGCCGCCGCGCGGTGATGCTGGCCGGCATCGCCATCTTCATCCTCGGCTCGGTCGCCTGCGCGCTGGCCCACAACATGACGGCGCTGATCTTCGCGCGCGGCCCGCAGGGGCTCGGGGGCGGGGGGCTGATGTCGCTGACGCAAACCATCATCGCCGACATCGTCACCCCGAAGGAACGCGGTCGTTATCAAGGCTATATCGGCGCGGTGTTCGCCTCGTCCTCGGTCGGAGGGCCGGTGCTCGGCGGCTTTCTCACCGAGCATCTGCACTGGTCGCTGATCTTCTGGATCAATGTGCCGCTCGGCGTCGCCGCCTTCCTGATGACCAATTCGGTGCTCAAGCGCGTGCCGTTTCAGCCGCGCAAGCATGCGCTCGATCTGCTCGGCGCCGCCTTGATGATGGCGGCGGCGATCGCGCTCTTGCTGGCGCTGACCTGGGGCGGCACACGCTTTGCCTGGCTGTCGGTGCCGATCGGATTGCTGCTGCTCGGCTCGGCAGTGCTCTGGGGTTTGTTCGCCTGGCGACTGATGCGCGCGCCGGAGCCGTTCCTGCCGCTCGCTGTCCTCGGCAATCCGGTGGTGCGCTGCGCCACGCTCGCCGGTACCTGCGCCATGGGAACCCTCGTCGGCATGACCATCTTCGTGCCACTCTATTTCGAAGTGGTGCTGCATCTCTCCGCCAGCCAGTCCGGCCTCGCCCTCATCCCGCTGATGAGCGCGACGGTGGTGTCGTCGACGCTCACCGGCCGCGCGATGGGGCGGGTGGAGAATTACAAGATCATGGCGGCGGCCGGCGTGGTGCTGGCAATGGCCGGGCTCTCCGCCTTGTCGGTCTGGCCGCAGCTGCCGGTGCCGGCCATCGTGCTGGTGCTGACCGTCATTGGCTTTGGCGTCGGCTGCGTGTTCCCCGTCTCCACCGTGAGCATGCAGAACGCGGCGCCGCGGCAGCTGATGGGCGTCGCGACCGGCGCCATGAACTTCTTCCGCTCGCTGGGCGCCGCGCTCGTCGTCGCCATTCTCGGAGCCATCGTGCTCGGCGGCATCGGCGGGGCGACCGGCGTGTCGGTGGAGATGCTGGCGCGCACGGCGTCGGAAGCCGATCTCACGCAAGCCTTCCGCTTCGTGTTTCTTGCCGCCTGCCTCGTCCTCGCCTTCGGGCTCGCCTTCATCGTCGGCATGGAGCAGAAGCCCTTGCGCGGCCCCGCCGCCGCGCAGCCGCCGCAGCCGGAGGCACCGGCGACGCCGGTGCCGGAGCCGATGGAGGAGGTGGAGCAGAAGCGCAAGGCCGGCAGGAAACCGGACGCCGGCAAGAAGACGTAGCCGCGCCGTTATGGTCCCGGCCTGCCCAGAATGCAGGCAATCTAAATAAAATCTTAACCTGCGGCCACTAGTGGTTGTTGCCTCCGGTCGGGACCCTTGGGCGGGGCTCACACAATTCGGATGGCATTGCTCGATGCAATTCGCACTGCCCACGCATTTTCAGGAACGGCTGAAGCTCTACGGTCTGGATGAGACGGCCGCGCGGCGGCTTGCCCATCTCTGGCCGATTATCGCGCCGTCACTCCCCAGGGCGATCGATGAATTCATCGCCGCCGAACGCGAGATGCCGAGCGTCGCCGACGTCTTCCATCGGCACGATGCGCTGATCCGCGAATTCACGCTCAAGCACATGCGCGTACTCCTGTCGGGCGTGCTCGACGCGCGCTATATTGAATCCTGCCAGCAGGCCTCGCAGCAGCGCAACGGCATCGGGCTGACGCCGCGAACGCAGATGTTCGCGAGCAACGTCATCCTGCGCGAGGCGATCGAGGCGCTGGCGCGGAGATTCCGGTTTTCGCCGCGCAAGCTTGCGGAAGGCAGCAAGCTCGTCTCCCAGGCGCTCGCCTTCGATGTCGCGACCACGCTCACCCTCTATCAGGATGCGGCGCTGACCGCGTCGCAAACCCGCAGCCAGCAGCTCGACAGCGCCATTGCGGGCTTCCGCGCCACCATCAACGACACGATCAGCGCCGTGAAGAAGGTGGCGGAAGCCCTTAGCAAGGGCTCCGGCGACATGCGGCAGATGGCGGAGGACACTTCCCGCCGCATGAAGTCCACGGCGGAAGCATCCGGTTCGACCACCTCGGTTGTGGAGCAGAGCGCGGCGGCAGCCGAGCAGCTCTCGCAGTCGATCGAGGAGATCGGGGTGCAGAGCGCGGGCAGCCTGCAGCTCGCCTCCGACGCGGCGCGCGATGCGGAAATCTCGCTGAAAAACCTCGCGACGCTCTCGGCCGCAGTCGAGCAGATCCAGTCGGTGGCCGGCATGATTTCGGACATCGCCGGCCAGACCAATCTGCTGGCGCTCAATGCCACCATCGAGGCGGCGCGCGCGGGCGACGCCGGCAAGGGCTTTGCCGTGGTGGCCGGGGAGGTTAAGGCGCTCGCCAACCAGACCGAAAAGGCGACCGACACGATCTCGCGCCAGATCGCGGCAATCCGGCAGGCCACGCACGACGTCTCCACGCAGCTCGGCTCGGTCGCGCAGGCGGTGAAGGACATTGCCGCTATGGCGGCGCGGATCGCCGCCTCGGTGCAGGAGCAGAGCGCCGCCACCCGCAATATCGCCAATTCGGTCCACGCGGCCGCCCAATATACCTCGCGCGCCAGCGAAGATGTCCGCGCTGTGGAAGGCTCCACCACCCGTTCGCTCGATCTGGTGCAGGAGGTCGTGGATCTGAGCGGGACCTTGTCCTCGCGCGCTGGCGATCTGGAACAGAAGCTGGCCGCGTTCTTCGAGAGCGTCAGAGCGGCGTGAGCGCGGGTGCGTGCGTCGAGTGGCGCTGTGCGGCGTATCCGGGCACGCGCGCGAAGGTCATCGGCGTTTGACCGGGATCAAGGGCGGCGCTGTTTATCCCTTTATTTGTGATGGCATGGCGGAACGTCAGCGATTATCCTGACGGGACATTGCAGGCGGGGGAGGAGATGATGGCGAATACACGCAAGAAAAAGGCAGTCCGCAAACGGAAGGCGACGGCAAAGGCGAAGACCGTGCGTCGCAACAAGAAGCGGACCGCGGCGAAAACCGCCCGGCGCACCAAATCCGGATCACGGAAAGCCAAAGCCGGCAAGAGACCGGCGCGCAAGACTGCGCACAAGGCCACCCGCAAACGGCGGCCGAAGAGCATCGGCGCGACCCTCTCGGGCGCGGTGGAAACCGTGGTTGAGACGATCCGGGAAACCGGCGAATTGCGCGACAAGCTGGAGCCGCGCGGGGTGTCGGAGACGACCTAGACCTGCGGCCCTCGCGGCCTCATTCTTTCGAAGGCCTGAACGCCTTGGCGGCGTCCTCCGGCCCGTTGGACGTGGTTGCCGGCTTCTCCAGGCCTTCGACCGGTGTTTCGAATTCGAACCACTTGCGCGCCATCACCTTTTTCTGAAGCTCGTCGTCGATATAGGGCGCGACCAGGATTTTGAAGGCGTGCGCATTGGTCTGGTATTCGTAGCGGCAATGCTTCGCCCGGTTTTCCGGCAGGCCGCCGACACTGATCGCATCCGCGAACAGGATTGGATCGGCGCCATAGGCCATGCACAGCCGGTTGAAGTAGCGCTGGCCGGGCAGGGAATGCGGGTCCGCGACCAACTGCATTTTTGTGGCTCTCATCTCCCGCTCCCCGGCGCTCATCTGCCGCTCCATCGAGTCGGCATCGCCGAGAAACGAGGTGCCGAGAATGAGCCGCCGCGCATCAGGCTTGGAGAATTGCAGCAGGAGATAACTCGCAAAATAATCGGCGGCATCTTCCTCGCGGCCGAAGAAGGGAATGTCGAGATCCTCCAGCACCGCGTGTCCGGTCTCGTGCAGGAACACGTCGACGACCAGCGCGATCATCGAATCCTTGACCGTCAGCCCCCATTTCTGCGCCTTCGGCGCCTGGCTGCGGAGGTATTCGATAAATTCGTAACAGACCTTGATGGCGCTGTCCCAGAAGGTGGCGTTGGCGACGCCGTCGCAGCCTTCCAGTTTTAACGTGATGCGAATGGGCAGGCGGAGCGGAGCGAGAAATTCCTGAAAATTTTCCAAAACGCGCTTTTCCTTCATCGTCTCGTAGATCGGACGATGCGCCGGATTTTTCGGCTCGACATATTCGTAGTCGAACATGTCGGTCTTCAGGCCGGTCATCAGCTCGTGCGCCACGGCCGGTGCCGCCGACAGCAGGAACGCGGCGGCGAGGCACGGCGGAGCAATTCTTGCCAGCATCGTTCCTGAGAGCGTTCTCATGACACGCCTCGCATTGAAGGCATCGGCGCTTACATTCGCCTCTCCGCCGGCCGATTGTCGCCGGCACAATTGCGGCCGGACGCAAGGCCCGGCCGCAGTCAGGTTGCAGACCCGGATCGTCCGGGCACTCTCATTTCTTGCCGGGAGGATTTTCCGGCCGCGCACCCGGAGGCGTCTCAGGGCGTGCCCCCGGCGGAGTCTCTGGCCGCGCGCCAGGCGGTAGTTCGGGCCGCGCGCCCGGAGGATTTTCCGGCCGTGCGCCGGGCGGAAGTTCAGGGCGTGCGCCGGGCGGATTCTCCGGCCGCGCCCCCGGCGGATTTTCGGGTCGTGTTTGTGCGGACACGGAGACGGCGCTCGTCATCATGAGCAGTCCCGCGGCCGCGGCAAGCCAGATCTTCTTGGACATCTGTTTGACCTCCAACGCGGCTGCCCATCGGGATGACGGACAGCGATACATCTGCGGCAGCCGGCGATTTCGATGAAACACAGCTTCGCAAATGTTTAAGAAACTTAGCGGATTGGCCGGACGCCCCTTTGACCTAGATCATGCAACCGCGGGCCGAGATTGCGCGTGCGGGGCTCACTTTTCCGGCAGCGGGATGAACTCCGTCTCGCCCGGAACCGGCGCGAAGCGGCCGGTCTTCCAGTCGTCCTTGGCCTGCTCGATGCGCTCCCGGCGGGAGGAGACAAAGTTCCACCAAATGTAGCGGGGGCCTTCCAGAGCAGTGCCGCCGAGGAACATCATCCGCGATTTCGTCCGCGCGCGGACGGTGATTTTGTCGCCCGGACGGAAGATGAGCAGGCGCGGACCCGCAAACACATCGCCCGCGATTTCGACTTCACCCTCGACAACATAAATTGCGCGCTCCTCGGTGTCGGGATCGAGCGGCGCCTGCGCGCCCGCCTCCAGTATCAACTCGGCATAGAGCCAGTCCGACACCATGTCGACCGGCGAGGTTCTACCGAAGGCTTTGCCGGCGATGACGCGCGCGGTGAGGCCGGTGTCGGTGACAAGCGGCAGATCCTTCGCCGGGAAATGCTGGAACGAGGGATCGATCTCCTCGTGCGCCGCCGGCAAGGCGATCCAGCTCTGGATGCCGTACATTTTCGTCTGCGGATTGCGTGCGTCGGCGGGCGTGCGCTCCGAATGCGCGATGCCGCGCTCGGCGGTCATCAGGTTCATCTCGCCCGGCACGATCTCCAGCGCATTGCCTTCGGAATCCCGATGCATGATTCGCCCGTCAAACAGATATGTCACGGTGGCGAGCCCGATATGCGGATGCGGGCGCACGTCCATGCCCTGGCCGTCCATGAACTGCACCGGCCCCATCTGGTCGAAGAAGATGAAGGGGCCGACCATCTGCCGCCGCCCGTGCGGCAGCGCGCGCCGCACCTGGAAGCCGTCGCCGAGATCGCGCACGCGCGGCACGATGACGAGGTCGAGCGCGTCGCAGGAGCGCTTGTCGCCGAGGATGGGATCTTTGTCGGGAAGCCAGGACATAACAGCTCCGGGGCGGGAACGGGGGTCGGCCTCTAGATAGGCCATCGCAGGGAGGCCGGGTAGGGGGCGGCCGCCGGCAAGCTCATGCGACACATGAAGGAATTCATGTCGCGATTCAGGTTGTGCGGCTGAACCGGCCCGGCGACTCTTTAATTAGCCCGCCCGCCCTCGCAAAGGCGGAGCGCCGTATCCATATTAATGGATCACCGATCCAGGATCGGACATTGATCTTGACACATTGACGCTCGGGGATGGCCCGGTGATGCGCAGCGCGCAGACAGTCTGCGGCACACAGGAGGCGTCCTCATGTTCACGTCCAAGCCCTATCGCGACAAGGAATCGGAATACCGCAAGAAGGGCGAGACGGCGCGCGTGCCCGCCGAAATCCGCGAGTTCAAGGCGCTCGAACGCACATTCGCCGAACTGGCGAAGAACGAGGACTGGCTGGCCGGGACCTTTGAAAAGACGTCGCGGGGCGCCGACAGCATGCCCGACTATGACGGCATCGCCGAAAGCGAGGAGCATATCCTGCGCTGCCTCGGGGCCGCGGTGATGATGCAATGGAACACGATCCCCACCAAGCTGCGCCGCGAACTCTTCGACAGCGCCAGTTCCATGGGCGAGTTGCTGCGCACCGGCGATCTGCGCGGGCAGATCGCGCGTTTTCTGCACACCCACCGGGAAGAAGCGCCGGCGCCGCCGTCTACCACCACCGGCTGAAATCGATCGGCTTGTCGATGAAATAGAACGCCGCCGCCCCTGCGCAGAGGATGGCGAAGCCGAGCGCATAGACGACATATTCAAGCAGGATCACGGGATATTGCCGCTGCGGAATCATGGGGGCCTCCAGGCCTTCCCGGATATGTGTCGGGACTGTGCCACCGTCACAGCTCCTGCCGTCCGCCACAATGCAATTCGGCACATGCGCGGGGTGCGGGCGAAGATGCCGCAGGGTCGCATGCGCAGGCCGGGCGAAGAATTGTTCTGCCGCCGCGTGAAGCCGTTCGGGTCTTGACTCCGCGGATGCGGCGCCAGCGGTTGCTGACATGCGGTCGAGAGGCGGCCGCTCAGCGCTCCCACGCCATGCGCCGGATCCGCGCATCCGCCGCGAAGGCCTCGGGTCCGAAATCGAGCGTCTGCCGCGGCGCCTCGCAGATCGCGCGCACGCCCTGCGCCGAAATATGCAGCCGCCAGCTCTGCCGCGCGCTTTCCTTGCGCCTGGCGAACGCGCGGCAGGCGAGCAGGGCGACGTTGCGCCGGTGCTGCGGGTCGCGCACGGACGCATAGAGGATGGCGTCGATGCCCGCCGCGCGCGCGGCGTCGGCGAGCGCCTGGCAGGCGCCGTAATCCTGCGGCTGCATCCATTGCGCGCGGCCGCGGGCGAGCTGCGGACGGGTGAGATCGAGCGCGCGCGGGGTCGCATAGTCGGCGGCGAACACGGTGTATTCGCCCGGATTGCCGGGGAAGGGCGTCGCGGGCGACTCGGCGAAGAACAGCAGGCGATGAAAGGCAAGTTCGGCGATGGCGACCTCCGGCTCGCTGCTCGCGTAGAACACGCCGGGCGTCATGCCGGCGCGGCGGAAGCGCGAACCTTCCGGATAGGGCGCGCCGTAGCGGAACGGCGTCGCCAGCAGATAGGAGAGATGCCGGCAGTCCGGCGGCAAGGCCGGCTTTGTCCTCTCCAGCGCCTCTTCCAGCAGCGCCTGCTCGGTCGCGTCGTCGGTGAGCTTCATGGTGGAGACGCGATGCTGCGCTTCCACCGCGCGCCAGCAGCGGCCGGCGGCGCGGCGGGCATGGGCTTTCAGTGCGTGCGGATCAGACAAGCGCGCGGCGGGCATCGAGATAGGCGATGACGGCGGTGAGGCCCGCGACCGACTGGATCAGCGCCAGCGGTGTGCCGGCCAGCGCCGCATTCTCGTTGCGCAGCCAGGCTGCGGCGACGGCGTCGTCGCCGTCCACGATCGCGTCGAGCGAACGGTAGAGCCGCACGAACAGGAGCGCGAGCTCGCAGGATTTCTGATCCGGCTCGAGCCGGTAGGCGCCTTTCTTCAGGCGCGACAGCGTCGGCTCCGACAGCCCGATGATGCGCGCCAGCGCCTTGCCGGTGACGCCGAGTCGCTCGGCGGCGCGCAGGGCGGCCTTGCCGACGACGGCGCCCGGATCCGGCGCGGCGCGGGGGCTGGATTTCGGCGGCGCGGCCCGTGTTTTCATGTGAAATAATATAGCATAAAATTTCATATGGAAAAGAGCCGGTCCCGCGGGGGAAACCGGCCGGCGCAACCGGGCGGGAACCGCCGCGCCGGCGCCGGCGTTGACGTGTCACCGCACAGGGAGGGTCACGGAGGACGTCACATGCCCTTCCTGTTCTGGCTGCCTTACATCATCGTCAGCGGCATGCTTGAGCTCGCAGCACCGGCGAAGCGCGCGCATGCAAGAGAAGATCGGAAAGATGAGATCGGCGGCTGACAAGGCCGCCGGGACGTAACGCCGCTGCGGATGTCGCGTGGGAGTCAGCGTCCACCCAGAAGATCGAGCATGCCGTGGGGGCGCTCCACGCGGCGCTCGGCGTCGCCGTCGTCGCCGTATTCGATGATGATCTCGCGCGTGACCGTGCCCGTCGTTTCGACGGCCGGCCCGTCTTCCGCCGGTTTGCGCCGCGGCCTGGTGTCTTTCCTCGCGCGATCACGGACCGCTGCCTTGCTCTTGCGGGTTTCGGCGGCCGGTTTGCCGGGCTCGACAAGGCGCTGCGGCGCCGCCACGGCGCGATCCGCCACGGCCGGCCGGGCCGGCGTCAGCAGCATGCCGGGCTCCGCATCCGCCGCGCGCCGCTCCTGCAGCGCCGGGGGGTGCGGCGACTCGTGCGCGGCGGACGTGTCGTCTGCGCGCTGCGACGCCGCGCCACCGGACGCCGGCGGCGCGTCGGCCGACGGTGTCGACGCGGGTGGGGCGGATGCCTGCGGCTGCTCCGGCGCAGACGCGGTTGCGGCCTCGCGCACGGGCGCGCCGGTCACGGCCGGTTGCGCCTTTGCCGCTGTCTCGGCCTTCCCGGCCTGGGCCGGCGGCGAGGCAAGCTGGGCATGATCTTTCCGGATGAAGTCGGTTCCGGTGAGCATGATGCCGCCGGTGAAGCCGACGCCGATGGCGGCGGCAACGGTTCCGATTCCGGCAAGGTAGGCGACGAATGGCGACACGATGGCCTCATCTGCACGTCCCGTGAGGCAACGTGCATTGGCGCGGCGAAGTTCCCGCGCGCGGCCGGAATGCGAGCGCTTCACTTCACATGGCGATCTCAGGATATCGCCGCAAACGATTCGAAGGGTTCAGCGCTGGAAGCCCAGCGCGCTGCGCATCATGGAGATCGGCAGCCGCGCGAAATCCGGCGGCAGGAAACGCTCGCGCCGCGGACCGGCGGTGCGCTTGCGGATGGCGCTTGTCTGCGCCTTGCGCGCCTTGCTCTCGCCCTCGGTCTCCGCCGCGGCGGCGGCGCCGGTGGTCTGCGGCGGCTGCAACTCGGAGGCCGCCAGCGCGGCCTTCCAGGCATTGTGCTGGCGCAGGGTTTTCTCGATATCGGCCTCGATCTCCGCATACAGCGCGGCGTTGCGCTGCTGCGACCAGCGCTGCGTGGTCACGGCCATGCCGGTGACTGTCGCGATCACCAGCAGCGCCGAGAGCAGGGGTCCGACAATGGGCATGGCCGGGGAACGCGGAACGGCGCGGCCGGTTCCCGGATTGTGTGGCGGGCCGCTGCAACCGGCAGAGGGACGGGGGAATTTTCCGGCCCCTCGGCAATCTAGGAAAATAAGCCTTGACAGGGTGAGCCTGCTCCGATAGGGTTTGCGCATACTCCACAATTGCGCCGGCGACGCCGCGGCTGACATGGCCGCAGCGGCCGGCGTTTTTATTTGCCGGAACGAGACGCATGAATCGCAAGCAAATTCCGCTGGCGCTGCAGCCGGATTTGAAATTCCGCTACGAGTGTACGGACGAATCCGTCGAAAGCCTCGCGAAATGCGCCGGAATGGCGCCGCAGACGTTTCGTCAGCGTGCGAAGGAACTGGGCTGGAAGGCGCAGAATGTCGACCGGCGCGGACGGCGGCAGATGGTGATGGCGCGCGACTACGAGCCGCCGGTCATTACCGAACAGCAATTCGAGGAAGCGCGCCTCAAGCTGCCGATTGATGGCGAGCCGGCCGATGACATCGCGCTGGCGCGGCGCATCCGCCGTGCGGTCGAGCATGAACTGGCGGCGATCGAAATCGCACGCAAGGACATCGCCCCCGCGCAGCGGACCCAGACCGAGAGCATCACGCGGATTCTCGCCGGACTGACGCGCGCCCTGCAGGAGGCGCGGCGGATCGAAGACACGGCCGTGTCGCCCACAGCGAAGGACCACGATGACTTCCCAAGAGAGTTCTCCGAACTTCGGCGCGCATTGGCGGCGCGGCTGGATGCGCTTGTTGCCGAACAGGAAGAGGAGGATGCTGGAAAGTCTGGCTGAACGCGAAGCGCACGCCCTGTTTCATTCCTGGGACGTCTGCGCACATGCGCATCAGAGGTCGCCGGACAATCCGGACTGGACCACGTGGCTGGTGATCGGCGGACGCGGCGCGGGCAAGACCCGCGCCGGCGCGCAATGGGTGACGGCGCAGGCGCTCGGCATCGAACCCTATGCGACACGCGCGCACAGACGAATCGCGCTCGTCGGCGAGGACATGCGGGCGGTGCGCGAGGTCATGGTGCAGGGCGTGTCCGGCCTGATCGGGACCAATGCACATTGGCAACGCCCCACATGGATTCCGACTCGCCACCGCTTCGAATGGCCGAACGGAGCCATCGCCCAGGTGTTCTCGGCGGAAGACCCCGAAAGCCTGCGCGGCCCGCAATTCGAGGCCGCCTGGCTCGACGAACTCGCCAAGTGGCGTCATGCCGAAGCAACCTTCGACATGCTGCAATTCGGACTGCGCCTTGGCGAGCGGCCGCGGCAGGTGATCACCACCACGCCGCGGCCGATCCCGCTTCTGAAAAAGCTGATCGCCGATCCCGCGACCGTGGTGACGCGGGCGACGACGCACGACAACGCGGCGAATCTCGCGCCGGCCTTCGTCGATACGATCCTCAAGCGCTATCAGGGCACGCGGCTCGGCCGGCAGGAGATTCTCGGCGAGATCATCGAAGACCGGCCCGACGCGCTGTGGTCGCGCGCGATCATCGAGGCGGCGCGCGTCGGCGCCGCGCCGGAGCTCGCGCGCATCGTGGTGGCGGTCGATCCGCCGGCCTCGAGCGGCAAGGGCGCGGATGCCTGCGGCCTTGTCGCGGCGGGTCGTGCCGAAGACGGCAATATTTATGTGATCGCCGACGAAAGCGCGGCGGGATTGTCGCCGGCCATGTGGGCATCGCGCGCGATCGCGCTGTGGCGGCGGCTCGCCGCCGACGCGCTGGTGGTCGAGGTTAACCAGGGCGGCGACATGGTGCGCGCCGTCATCGGCGAGCAGGACCGCGCCGTGCCGGTGGTCGCGGTGCATGCCAGGCGCGGCAAGTGGCTGCGCGCCGAGCCGGTCGCGGCGCTCTACGAGCAGGGCCGGGTGAAGCACGCGGGATCGTTTCCCGAACTGGAAGACGAGATGTGCGACTTCGGGCTCGACGGCTTGTCGTCCGGCCGTTCGCCCGATCGGCTCGATGCGCTGGTCTGGGCGGTGGCGCATTTGGGCTTTGGGGCGCATCAGGGGCCGAGGATCAGGATCCTCTAAGCTTTCTCAAAGGTGCACGGCGACTGAGCGCGATTTCGCGCAACGCGGTGTGCTGTCAAAAAAGACATTCTCATGACGCCTTTCAAAGATGTTTGGCTGGCGCATCAACGCAAGCGCTGGCTGCGACATGATGTGCATCGCTGGATACGACACGACGCGCATCGGTTTCTCCCGCCCGGTCACAAGTATCGCCTCCAATCCGGCTTCGATCCGCTGGACTTCATCCTGCTGCTCGAAGGCAAGGCCAATTTCAATCGCAACCAGCCGCGCGTGCCGAAGGGCAATCCCGATGGCGGGCAGTGGACGGAAGAGGAAACAGGCGGTGCGCGCGGCAGCGCTAGTCGCATACGGTTTGCCAGTTCTGACAAGCCAGAGCTCGGCCGTGCTGCCCAACGAACAATAGCGATTGAAATAGCGCGGCGTCTTATCGAAGCCTATCGGTCCGAGAACATTCTGAACGATATATTCGGCGGCAAACGCGGTGCGGTAACTGTCACTACGATAGAAGACACCCACATCTTTGGTTCAAATTCGAGTTCTCCTACTTATAGTCCAGCAGACCGGGCGGACGCGGATCGGCTTCGTGGCCGATACCTTGGCACCGAAGGATCGATACCTCGTCCCACGACTGCGGGACAGATGCCAAGCAACGCATTCTATCATGCGGAGACGACACTGCTGCTGAGGGCGGCAAGACAGAATGGCGGCGCATTGGCGGGGAAGGCATTGGAGGTGTTTGGCGACACGAAAATGTGCAACAATTGCGAGGCGATCCTCCCTTTCGTTGGCAAGGAAGTCGGAAATCCGACGGTCACTTTCATTGATCCTACCGGGAAGCGAAAAACGATGCGGGATGGCAAGTGGCTGGATTAAGGTTCAAAATGGAAAAGCGCACGTATTTTGATTCATTCGACAGCCACGGATGGCCGGACACGGAGCAACTCGCTCGCTATTTCCTGACCGAAGCGGGTCGACGAAAGTTCTTTGCCGCTGGCAATGACAGTTGGGGGCTTAAGGCTCACGGCGTGGATGGCACGGACAATCTGCAGCCATTCAAAGACAGGATCGATATCGATCTGACAATTTTAGGACATCCCGATCTGGGCATTTTGCTATGTTATTTCAAATTTGATAAACGGGGCAACGAATCCTATTACTCAAGGGGTGACTTAAATCGCCTGCGCGAGTGGGTTATGACCGTTCACGGCGACAAAATGCCTGTCGGTCTTTATATTCCGTTCGAAACGGCCTGGGGAGCGGTCAGGGAATTCATTGAAACAAACGGCAACCTGCCTCGAAATATTGCTTGGGTTGCAGCCAGAGACCTTCCGGAAGGAACGTTTCCTGAACCTTGACGGCGAAGCTTGAGACTGATGGGTGATTTCCATGTCCGACACCAGCCGCCGCACGTTTCTCGCCGGCGCTTCGCTAAGCGGCGCTGCCGCGCTCACGCCCGCACGCGCCCAGACAGGACGCGACATGCATAACGGGATGACGTCGGAAGATGTGCGCAAGCTTCTCGATCTGACGCCGAACGCGACCTGCGGCTATGTGCGCGTCACCTACGTCGCGAAGAACGAGATCGCGAAAGGCGGCATGCAGCCGCCCTTCGCCGACAAAAGGCCGGTGGGCTCGGGCCTCTATTTCATGGTGACGCCGGACGAGCCGGTGAAGCTGCACCGCATCAGGAACGACCAGTTCTATCATTATTACATGGGCGATCCGCTCGAGGTGCTGCTGCTGCGCGGGGAGGGCGAGCGCATCGTCATGGGGCCGGATCTGCGCGCCGGCCAGTATGTGCAGTTTCTCATTCCCGGCAACACCTTTCACACCGCGCGGGTGATCGGCACGCGGCGATGGTTTCTCGGCGGCTCGACCGAATGGCCGGGCGTGCTGCCGGAGGATGTCGAGCTCGGCCAGGCGGATGAGCTGGCACAAAAATTTCCGAAAGTCGCCGAGCTGATCAAAACATTCCCGACGCCGCAGGAATAGCGGCGCATTTCAGGGTTGCTGCCAAAAAGCCCGCCGCGCGGCTCCTTTGTCGCAAACCAAGACACATCAACATGGCCAAAGTCCACGACGCCTGGTTGGCGCGGCAACGCGCGCGCTGGATGCGCCCGAACGCGCATCTGTGCATGCGCCCCGACGCGCACCGCTTCGTGCAACCGGACTTGCAGCGCCGGTTGCGACCGGACTGGAAACGCTGCGTGCAGCCGGGCTTCGAGCCGGTCATCCTCTCGCTGCTCGAAGGCAAGGCCAATTTCAATCCCAGCCAGCCGCGCGTGCCGAAGGGGAATCCTGATGGTGGGCAGTGGATAGATGAGGGGGCAGACGAGGGATCTGCGGTTAGCGAAAGCGAAGGCGGTGGTGCCGGCGAAAATGCGGAGGTCGGCGCGGCACGGCGAGCACCTGGGTTTTCAAGGGCCAAAGGCCATCATCCCGTGCCGAGAGCCGTATTTCGGAAGCGTGCATTTCCGGAAGAAACCAAGAAAGTGTTTGAAGAAACCTCGACCGGACCGTTACGGGCTGGGCCTCACCGGTGGAGCCGAGAGCATGACATTTACAACGAGGCTGTAGATAAGTTGCTCGATAAATTTCTGGGGGAAAAGGGTCTCACATCTGAAGCTACACGTCCTGAACATGCGCGAGTTCATTGACGTCGTGCGTAGGTCCCGCGATCCTCGTATAAGTGAGTTCAATCTCCACATTCGCAGGCGAGAGCTAAATTACATTATGCGATTTGGGCCCCGCCGACCTGAGCAATAGCAACGGAATAAGATCTATGTCAGCCGATGAGACGGAAGACGAACAAGGCTTGCAATGGGAGAAGCTTTACGCAGCG
>Ga0073934_10005620_pt1 | contig 19123 bp, 15 predicted proteins | sample LarsenN4metaG_FD_76834 | JGI IMG/M metagenome (GOLD analysis project Ga0073934, IMG submission 76834) | Hot spring sediment bacterial and archeal communities from British Columbia, Canada, to study Microbial Dark Matter (Phase II) - Larsen... ... | reverse complement strand
GCTCGCCGGCATCGCCGGCACGATCGTCGCCGGCACTCTGCTGTCGGTCTCGTTGACCGGCACGAAAGGCAACGACGCGCAGCCCGCGAAGCCGCAGTCGACGAACATCCTCGCGCCGGGTGCGCAGGTCGATCCCCGCGACGCATGGCGCGGCCAGGCCGATGCGCAGCTGAAGGCGATCGAGCAGCGCTCGCGCGACCTCGCGCAGCGCAATGCCGAGCTCGAAGGCCAGGGCAAGGAAATGCTCGAGCGGCTGAAGAAGCTCGAAGGCAGCGGGCTCACGCCGCTGCCGCCTCCGCCCGTCACTGCCCCGGCAGCACGGCCGAGTTTCGGGCCGGATCGCCCGGGGAGCGCGCTCCCGGACTCCGGTCCGCAGCGCTTCCCGCCGCCGCCGCCCCTGCCGCAAGGCACCGTGCCTGGTGCCGGCCTGCCCCCGCCGCCCGGTGGCGTCCAGACCATGCCGACGCCCACGGGCATCGTGAGCATCGTGCTGGGGGACGTCGCACCGGGCAAGGGCGCCAAGCCGGCCGCGGACGCGGCAGGCGCAGCGCCCGCCCCTCGAGACACGCGCCGCTACCTACCCAGCGGCGCCTTCACCCGGGCGGTACTTCTCGGCGGCCTGGACGCACCCACCGGTGGCCAGGCCCAGCGCAACCCTCAGCCGATCCTGCTGCGCCTAGCCGACAACGCGATCCTGCCCAACCAGTTTCGCGCCCGCGTGAAGGAGTGCTTCATCGTTGGCGCGGGCTATGGCGACGTGAGTTCCGAGCGCGCCTACATCCGCACCGAGTCGCTGTCGTGCGTCACCCGCGACGGAACGGCTATCGACGTGCCGGTGAAGGGCTATGTGGCCGGTGAGGACGGTAAGGCCGGCATGCGCGGACGCCTGGTCTCCAAGCAGGGACAGATCCTCGCCAACGCCCTGCTGGCCGGCGTGGCCAGCGGGATCGGTCACGCCTTCACGCAGAGCTCCACCACGCTGTCGGTCTCGCCGCTGGGCACCACCAGCACCGTCGACCCCGGAAAGCAACTCGAAGCGGGTCTGGGCACCGGTGTCGGCAAGGCCCTGGACCGGCTCGCCCAGTACTACATCAGCCTCGCCGAGAAGGTCTTCCCGGTGATCGAAATCGACGCGGGCCGCAGCGTCGACGTGGTCCTCACGCAGGGCGTCGCCCTGCCCGGGACGCTGGACGCCGCCGGCACCGATCCCGACAACCTCGCGCAACTCGCCGAGCGCGCCCGCACCCTCCGGAGGAACGACGATGAAGACGACTGACGCGCGCCTCGCGCTGCGCGCTCTCGCTGCCAAGGCCACGTTGGCCGCGGCGCTGACCACCTGCCTGACCGTCACGGGATGGGCGCAGCCCAGCCAACCGCCACCCACGGCGGAGCTGACCAGCCTGTCCGGACGCCTGCAGGCGCTCTACCCCTCGACTCGCTTCGGCGAGATCCGTCCGACGCCGTGGCCGGGTGTCTTCGAAGTGGCGATGGGCGCCAACCTGGCCTACGTGGACGCGAGCGGCCAGTACTTCCTGTTCGGCCACCTGTACGACATGAAGGCGCAGCGCGACCTCACCGCCGAGCGCAAGGACACGCTGGCCCGCATCGACTTCAGCGCGCTGCCGCTGTCCGATGCGATCAAGGACGTGCGCGGCCGCGGTTCCCGTGCGCTCGCGATCTTCAGCGATCCGGACTGCCCGCACTGCCGCCGGCTGGAAGCCGAGCTGAAGGGCCTGTCCGACGTGACGATCCACACCTTCCTGATGCCGATCGCCTCGCTGCACCCGCAGGCGCGTGCGAAAGCGATCGCCGTCTGGTGCGCGAAGGATCGCCTCGGCGCCTGGCAGGCGCTGATGACCCGCGACCAGATGCCGCCCAGCGCGGACTGCGCACACCCGGTCGATCGCAACGTCGCGCTGGCCGAGCGCCTCGGCGTGACCGGCACCCCGACGCTGGTCGCCGCCGACGGTCGCGTGCTGCCCGGTGCCGCGAGCGCCGAGCAGATCAACGCTTGGCTGTCGCGCTCGACCGCAAGTGCCGAGGGCCCCGCGCCGAGCAACCCTGCGGCCCAGGCAACGGGCAAGGCGCCATGACGGAGACGCGACGGACCGTCGCCCTCCTCGTCGGCGCTACCGCCACGCTGTTGGGCGGCTGCGCGTCCACCATGAGCGGCCTCGGCGGCGAGGGCAGCTACGCCTGCAAGGCGCCGGTCGGTTCGCAGTGCACCTCGGTCTCGGGCGTGTACGCGAACTCGATCCACGGCCAGCCGCCCGCCTCCGCCCTGCCGAAGCCCGCCAAGGAGCCTGTGAATACGGCGCCCACCGCGACGGCCGCCTCGGCATCCGCAGCCGCGCCTGGGCTCGGCACGCCGGCGTCGGCACTCCGCTCCCAGCCTCGCGTGCTACGCCTGTGGATCGCGCCTTGGGAGGACGCCGACGGCGACCTGCACGAGGCCTCGGTGGTGCACGTGCTGGTCGACACCGGCCGCTGGCTGATCGAACGCGTCATTCCGGCGAATCGACAGCGAGTCGATGCGGTCCGGCCTCCCATCCCGTCCGCGGCGCCTGCATCCGGCCCGTCACCGGCGAGCGAGCCCGCGTCGTCCACAGAGACAGCTCCCGATCGCTTTCCTTCGCGCACGGGACTGCTGCCCGGTAGTGGCGCGAGCCAGGAGCCCTGAACGATGTGGCGCAGCCTGCTGAGCGATCTGGAGTCCGTGCTGAAGGGCGCGAAACCCGCGGACCTGATCCGCGTGGCCAGGGCCGGCCCCGCGTCGCGCGGCGAGGACGCCGCCGCGTTCTCCGAGTGGCTCCCGTACCGCGCGTGGATCGCGGACCGCCAGGTCTTCGTCAATCTCGACGCGCTGGGTATCTGCCTGGAAGTGCGACCGCAATCCGGCGCCGACGAGGAGATGGCGCGCGTGCTGACCGCGCTCTATGCGGCCTCTCCGCCCGGCACAGGGATCCAGTTCCACCTGTATGCGAGCCCCGCGATTCGCGCACCGCTGGCGCGCTACGCGAACCTGCGCGTCGCCGACGACGTCGTTCCGGAGCTCGACACCCTCGGCCGCGCCGGCAGGCACACCAACATCCACCGCACCATGGCGCGACGCCGTGCCGGGCACTACCTGCAAGGCAGCCGGACATCGCTGCTGTCCGCGCAGAGCTACCTGTTCCGCGACTACCGGCTGGTGGTCAGCATCTCGCTTCCCGGCAGCCCGGAGAATCTCTCGCGACTGGAGGAGTTGCTGCTGCTGCGCGACGGCATCCGGGCCACGCTGCACGCCGCCGGCTTCCCGTCGCGTTCGTGGACGGCGGAGGACCTGATCAACTGGGTCTCCGCGCTGCTCGACCCGCACCGGCAAACCGGCGACGCCATCCCTCTCACCTACGACGACGGGCGCGAGCTGCGCGCTCAGGTGATCGACCGGGCGACGCGGCTGCGCATCGACCGCCAAGGCATTGGCCTGGCCAACCCGGCCGCCGACCTGCAGACCGAGCTTCGCCTGATGTCGGTGCGCGCCTTCCCGCCGCGCTTTGCGCTGTGGAACGCCGGCAGCCTGATCGGCGACCTCTACCAGGGCACGCTGCAGTACCCCTGCCCGTTCCTGCTCACGCTTGGCGTGCACGTGCTCGACGCCGAGGCCACCCGCAACTGGGCCTTCCTCAAGGCCGCCCGCGCCACCACGAACGCCACCAGCTACATGGCGCGCTTTCTGCCCGACCTGCAGGAGCGCAAGGCCGACTGGGACATCGTGCTCAAGGCGATGGACGACGGCCAGCAGCTCGTCGACCTCAACCTGCAGCTCGCGCTCTTCGCCGAGCCGCACGCGGTGACCCGTGCCGAACAGGCGGCGCGCGCCATCTTCCGTGCGCGCGGCTTCGAACTCTCCAGCGACACGATGATGATGACCCAGGCCCTCATCGGCTCGCTGCCGATGACGCTCTCGGCGCCGTTCCACGCCGATCTGCAGCGCATGAAGCGCGTCACCACCAAGACCTCGGCGAACGCGGTGCATCTGGCGCCGCTCGTTGCCGAGTGGCAGGGCACCGGCACGCCGGTGCTTCTGTTCGGCGGCCGCCGCGGCCAGATCATGCAGATCGACGTCTACGACAACCCGGCGGGCAACTACAACGTGGCGATCGCCGGCACGTCGGGCTCGGGCAAGTCGCTGCTGCTGAACGAGATCGCCGCCGCCTACCTCGGCACCGGCGCGCGCGTCTGGATCATCGACGTCGGCCGCTCCTACGAGAAGGCGTGCCGCAACTTCGGCGGCAGCTTCATCGAGTTCACCGAGGACGCCGCGCTGTCGCTCAACCCGTTCCCCCTGGTCGAGGACATCGACGAGGACATGGAACTGCTGCAGCCGCTGCTCGCGCAGATGGTGTCCCCGCGCGAGTCGCTCGACGGCTTCCAGTACTCGACGCTGGGCGCGGCGATCAAGAAGGTCTGGAAGGCCAAGGGCCGCGCCATGACCGTCACCGACATTCACGACCTGCTCGCGACCGGACGCCTCGACGACGAAGGCGCGCCCTCCGCCGCCGAAGGCGACCGGCGGCTGAAGGACCTCGCCGCGATGCTGCATCCCTACACGCGCGACGGCGCCTACGGGAAGTACTTCGATTCCGAGGCCAGCATCGACTTCGGCGCCGACCTCATCGTGCTGGAGCTCGAGGAGCTCAAGTCCAAGAAGGACCTGCAGACCGTGGTGCTGCTGATCGTCATGTACCGCATCACGCGCGAGATGTACTTCTCCCGCGACCGCAAGAAGATCGTGATCATCGACGAGGCCTGGGACCTGCTCTCCGGCGGCGCCACCGCCGAGTTCATCGAGGCCGGCTATCGCCGCGCCCGCAAGTACAAGGGCGCCTTCATGTCGGCCACCCAGGGCGTGGACGACTACTACCGCAACCCGGCGGCCAAGGCGGCACTGGACAACTCCGACTGGATGTTCCTGCTGCGCCAGAAGCCCGAGTCGATCGAGATGATGGACAAGCTCGGTCAACTCACGATGGACGATGCGATGAAGCGGCTGCTGCTGTCGCTGCGCACCGAGCACGGCGCCTACTCCGAGGTCTTCATCCACTCGCCGGCCGGCAACGGCATCGGCCGGCTGATCGTCGATCCCTACAGCCTCCTGCTCTTCAGCAGCCGCGCCGAGGACTTCAACGCCATCAACGCCAAGCGCGCGGCGGGTATGGACGTCTCCGCGGCGATCGACGCGGTGCTGCGCGAACGGGGGCTCGCGTGAACGCACGAGCCGCCGCCCTGCTCGTGGGCGCCAACGCGCTGGTGAGCGCCGCGCTGATCGCGCTCGTTCACCTGTGGCTCGTGCCCGAGCGCCTGCCGGCGCTGGCCGTGCTGGACGTGGCGGAGCTCTATCGCCTGAAGGAACTGCAGGTCGCCGCCGTGCTGGTCAAGCGCGACGCCAGCGACCAAGAGCGCGCCGGCGCACTGCGCCGCGCCGCGGGCTTCGGCACGGAGGTGAGCACGCTGCTCCAGGCGCTGCCGAGCGAGTGCCGCTGCATCGTGCTGGCGCGTGGCGCCGTGATGGGCTCCGAACCCCTGCTGCGAGACCTGACGCCCGACGTGCGGCGCCGGCTTGGCCTGTAGCTGCATCGGGAGTCCGCATGCGCACCCTGTTTCTGCATCGACGCTGGCGCGACCGTTTCGCATCGAGCGGACGATTCCGGCTGCGCACGTTCGCCGAGCGCACGGTCGAACACCTGAAGCACTGGGCCTTCGTCTACGTCGCGGTCGCCGCGATCGCACTATGGTTTCACGCCCACTATGGCTTCGGGCTGAACGCCTCGCCCAGCCTGCCGCACCGGCTCTACTTGATTCACAAGGGCGAGATGCCCAGCCGCGGCGACTTCGTCGCCTTCCGCTGGGCCGGCGGCGGACCGTACCCGGCGGGCGTCACCTTCATCAAGGTGCTCGCCGGCATGCCCGGCGACGATGTCACGCGCGACGCACAGGGCTTCCACCTCAACGGCGTTCCGGTGGGTGTGCCCAAACCGGTGAGCCGGCAAGGTCAGGTGCTCGAACCCGGTCCCACCGGCCGGATTCCTGAGGGCCGCTACTACGTGCAAGCCGGACACCCGGACAGCCTCGACTCCCGGTACCAGCTGACCGGCTGGATCCACACATCCCAGATCATCGGGCGGGCCGATGCGCTCTTCTGACCGCGCGATCGCAAGCGGCACGGCCTGCGGCAGGCCGCTGCGCCTCGCAGCGGTGGTCTTCGCCGTCATGTTCACGACGGTGTCCGCCCGCGCCCAGGACCTCGGCGTCATCGGCCCGGTCTACCCGATCGCCGAGCCGAACCTGCTGGACGTGATCCTCGGGAAACTTCGCGCGGCCGGCGAGAACGGCACGCTCGCCCGTCTGCAACGCGAGTCGCTGGCAAAGGTCAGGCGAGGCGTCGAAGACCCGGCGCCCGTGGCAGGGCTCTCGCGCACCCGCCAACCGCGGCGCTTTCACCACGACCCGAGCATCGTCGTGCAGGAGGCGATCCGCGACGCCGACGGCCGGGTCATCGTGCCGCCCGGCTCGGTGGTCAACCCGCTCGACACCGTGAGCTTGAGCCAGGCGCTGCTCTTCATCGACGCGCGCGATCGCGAGCAGGTCGAGCGTGCACGCAAGCTCATCGACGAGCGCCAGGGCAAGGTGAAGGTGATCCTCACCGGCGGGTCCTACCTGGACCTGATGCGCCGCTGGCAGCGGCCGGTGTTCTACGACCAGCAGGGCAACCTCACGACGAAGCTCGGCATCCGTCAGGTGCCCGCGCTCGTCACCCAGGACGGCAGGAGGCTGCGCATCGATGAGCTCTTGTAGCCCCGTCCACCGGCAGGCAAATCGCCCACGCGCGGCCGTATGGCTCGCCCTCGCCCTGTGGCTGCTCGCGCTACTGCCCGGCCCCGCTGCGGCCGGCCCGATCTGCCACGGCCGCTTCATGAATCCGATCACCGACATCTGCTGGAGCTGCCTGTTCCCGCTCACTATCGGCTCGGCGTCGATCCTCTCCGACGGCCAGCCCGACATCGGCAATCCGTCCTCACCGGTCTGCTACTGCAGCAACCCGCCACGCATCGGCGTGTCGATCGGCTTCTGGGAGCCGGTGCGCATGGTGGACGTGACGCGCACGCCCTTCTGCATGGTCGGCCTGGGCGGCATCGCGCTGGACCCCGGCCTCGACGTGCCGCGCGGCGCCCACGTCGGACACGACAGCCAGACGCGCAACAGCTTCTATCACGCGCACTGGTACGCCAACCCGATCCTCACCTGGCTGGAGGTGCTGCTCGACTTCCCCTGCCTGGAGAAGGGCTCGCTCGACCTGGCCTATCTCACCGAGGTGGATCCGCTGTGGGCCGACGACGAGCTGACCGCCATCCTGAACCCGGAAGCGGTGCTGTTCGCCAACGCGCCCGCGAAGGCGGCCTGCGCCGCCGACTGCGTTGCCGCCACCGCCGGCATGCCGATCGCGAGCCTCTTCTGGTGCGCCGGCTGCCAGGGGTCGATCTACCCGATGGGTGGCCACGTCGCCACGCACATCGGCGGCGTGCAGGCCTCGACGCTGATCACCCAGCGCATGACCGCCAAGATGCACCGGCAGCTGGTGACGTTCACCGGCGCCGGAGCGGCCGGGCTGTGCGGCTACTACCCGCTGCCGATCATGGACAAGACGCACTACAAGCTGCAGATGGTCTATCCGGTGCCGGCCACGGCCAAGGAAGCCGGCCAGTGCTGCCAGCCCTATGGCCGCACCACGATGATCTGGGGCGCGGGCAAGTCCTACCCGGTCTTGGGCGAGGACTTCACGTACCAGATCTTCCGCAAGAGGAACTGCTGTGCCGGCGCGTACTGAGATCCGCGCCATCGCCGTGGCCGCCTGCGCGCTCGGCTTCCTCGCCACCGGCATTGCGCTTGCCCAGGCGCCGCGCTGGCCTGATGCCGAGGACATCGAGCGGGCACAGAAAGCCCACCCCTTCCCGGGAGCCGATCGTCTCGGTACTCAACCGGTGCCGGCGCCGCCGCGCGTGAACCTGCCTCCCGCTGCGGCACCCGCCGACATCGAAGCGCTCGCGCGGGCCGGCGCGCGCCTCGGCAGCCCGTCCGCACAGACCACGGCCGCGAGCCCCCTTCGCATCTTCATCACCCTGGAGATGCCCCGCGCGAGCCTGCAACCGTTGACCGATCAAGCGGCGCGCAGCGGCGCGGTCCTGGTGCTGCGGGGCCTGAAGGCCAACTCGATGCGCGAGACACTCGCGGCCGTCTCCAGCCTGATCGGTGAGCGTCAAGTCGCGTGGGTGATCGACCCTGAAGCCTTCGCACGCCATCGCATCGAACGGGCGCCGACCTTCGTGCTGAGTCTCGACGATCGCGGCGACATGGCGACGAGCTGCGGCACGGACTGCCGCACGCCTCCGGCCTTCGTCAGCGTGTCCGGAGACGTGAGCCTCGACCACGCGCTGGACACCCTGGCCAGGCAGCGCCCCGAAGCGCGACCGCTGGTCGCACCGCTGCTCGCGCGGCTGAAGGGGCCCTGAGCATGCGCCCCGTAAGCCACCGCACCGGCCAGCTCGTCGCGTTCGCGGCCATGCTGCTCGCAACGCTGCCTCCCGCATACGCGCAGTCGCCGCCCTCGCTGGGAGACGCCTTCGAGCAGGGCAAGGCACTCGGCCGAACAGGCAATGCCGCGGCCCGCGGCACCATCAGCGGCAGCACCGCGCAGTCCACCGTTCCGAACTACACCGCCAATCCCCCGGAGGCCAGCTACTTCGGCAGCCCGGGGCTGGGGTCTCAGGCCGCGGCACGAGCCAGTGCCTGCGCGAGCGGCCCCGCCGCCGATCCATCCTGCGCGGCAGTGCAGTTCTCGCAGACCAATCCCAGTCAACGGCCGAGCTTCAGCATCGCGCCGACCGACCCCCTGCTCACACGCGGTCGCGCGATCACCGCCGACCCGCAGGCCATCGCCGGAAACATCGCCGGCACCTACAGCGGGTGCGCCGTCCAGACCGTAACCACGCCCGACCGTTTCGAGTCGGCGATCTGCCACCAGTACCGCACGCTGGAGACCCTCACCTGCGACAAGGTCCTGATCGTCACGCCGATCCAGACGCCCGGCTGCTCGGCCGGTCAGTTCCTCACCCGCGTCGCCGCCGACCCCTGCCCCGCCTGCATCGACTACCTGGCCTTCGACTTCAGCTGCGGGACCAGCAGCTACACGATGCACGTCTTCACCATCGACAAGGCCAGCGGTCAGGTCTACATGGACCTGGGCTCGCAAGACGTCCCCGGCAGCCTGAACACGCAGATCCCGCAGACCCCGGGCCCCTCGCGGATCGACGGCTTCTTCTGCTACCAGACCTACTACAGCCAGAGCTGCGCCGGCCCCAACTGCACCATCGGCGCCTGGTTCTACAACCCCTGCCAAGGCACCAGCTACTACGGCGCCAACACCTTCGCGATGCCGACCACGGTCAGCTTCAGCGACACGTGGGACAACCAGTGCGCGACGCTGGAGGCGCGCTCGCAATGAGAGCCGCCCGGCGCTTCGCCTGGATCGCCGGCGGCGCGCTGGCGCTGTGCATGCTCGCCTCTACGCCCGCCACGGCCGCCGACTGCTACCAGACCGCGGAAACCTGCGCCGAAGGCCCCGAGACCCGCACCATCGGCGGCTACCCGGTGCAGCGCGACTGCTGGCGTTACCGCGCCTCGTACACCTGCGTCTCGCAGAACAGCACCGACGACTGCCAGCCCCTGCGCGACCGCGGCTGCAGCCAGGTGAACTCGCGCTGCATGGACACGAACCCCCAGGGCGCGTGCATGCTCTACGAGCAGACTTGGCAGTGCCGCATCGCCACGGGCACCACCTCGACGGTGACCAACTGCGGCGGCCAGCAGTTCTGCCTGGACGGGCGCTGCTTCGACACCGGGTACGCGCCGGACGCGGACTTCGCACGTGCCGTCGCGGGACTGGAAGCGCAGCGCGAAGCCGGTCGCTACCTGGACGCGAACACGCTGGAAGTCTTCAAGGGCTACGACAACCGTTGCCGCAAGAAGCTCTTCGGCCTGGTGAACTGCTGCAAGGGCGGCGGTACCGACGGCTCGCTCTTCTCCACCTTCAGCCTGATCACCGGCGCCGGCGGCCAGGCCATCGGCGCCATCGGCTCGAGCTACACCTACGACGCGCTCTTCACGGCCGACGCGCCCGACCTGGTGATCGCCGGCTTCGAGGCGCTGTTCGGTGCCGGCGGCGGCTCCTCGGCGCTGGCCGGGCTGATTGCCGGCGACCTGTCGGTGGGTTCCTTCGTGACCTCGCTGGTGCCGGGCCCATGGACGCTCGCGATGCTCGCGATCCAGCTCTCGGGACTGCTGTCCTGCGAAGACGCCGAGCAGGTCCTCGCGATGAAGCGCGACAACCGCCTGTGCCATGGCGTCGGCAGCTACTGCTCGGCGCGGCTGCCGATCATCCGCACCTGCATCGAGACCACCGAGACCTACTGCTGCTTCAACTCGCGCCTGTCGCGCATCATCAACGAGCAGGGCCGCGCGCAACTCGGCCGCGGCTGGGGCGGCGCCCAGGGCCCCGACTGCAGCGGCTTCGCACTTGCGCAGCTTCAGGCGCTGGACTTCTCGCGCATGGACCTCACCGAGTTCTATGCCGAGATCGCGCCGACGCTGCCGAACCTAGGCGACATGCAACAGCGAGCGCAGCAGAAGGTCAACAGCTACTTCGGCCCATGACCTTCATCACTGCCATCCCGCCCATCCCGACGAGTCGACACGCACTCGCCGCAATCCTGCTCGGTGCACTGCTCGCCATGCCGGCCCACGCACAGACGACGCAGCGCATCGTGGTGACCGAGATCAAGCCGCTGTTGGCGCTTGCCGCCGAGCGCGGCGCGGCACATGGGGTGCTCACCGGTCCCGGCGCCGACTACATGCGTCGCCGCTTCGATGCCACCGCACCCATCGAGATCGACGTGCAGACGCTGCACGCCCTGCCCCAGCCCGGCTGCGCGCGGCTCGAAGTCACCACGCGCCAGCGCGACGTGCTGGAACAAGGCAAGCGGGGCGATCAGGAACTGCGTTGGGAGGTCAGCTTCTGCCGCGACGGCAGTTTTCCGGAGAAGCGGTAGATGAGCGCGAGGGTACGCACGACTCGCAGGGCAGCGCGCACCCGCGCTGTGCTGCTGGCTTTCGCGATGGCGCTGTCCGCGACGACGGCATCGGCGCAAAGCGCGAGCACCGACACGCAGCAGATCGAACCCGACCCGCAAAGCGCCGCGTACTGGTTGCGCAACCGCGAAGGCTGGTTCTGGTACCGCGACCCGCCCGTCGCAGCTCCTCGGCCGGCGCCTCCGGCACCGAAGCCACCGCGCGAGCTGGTCGAGTTCGAAGCGATGCAGAAGCGCCTGGAAGACCTGAAGCGTGTGGCCGTCATGAACCCCACGGACGCCAACCTGACGGCCTACATGCGCTACCAGCGCATGGTGATGAACAAGTCCGAGCACTTCGCCGAACGCTGGCAGCGCCTGGTGTGGACTGTGCCCGATCTCGACTACAGCATGACTGGACGGCCCACCAACGCGATGGCTATCAACGTCTTCGACGAGCAACAGCGCGACCGGCAGGCGCAGTCCATCAAGAGCCTGGCCGCCACGCATGGCCTCATCTTCGTGTTCCGCGGCGACTGTCCGCATTGCCACCGCTTCGCGCCGATCCTGAAGCGCTTCGAGCAGGAATTCGGTTTCACCGTACTCGCGATCAGCATGGACGGCCGCGCCATCCCCGAGTACCCGAACGCCCGACACGACAACGGCATGGCCGCGCGCCTGAATGCCACGGCCGTGCCGGCGCTGTACCTCACCGCACCCGCCACCCGCGAGATCCGCCCGGTGGGCTTCGGCGTGATGTCGATGACCGACCTGGTCGAGCGCATCGCCGCACTCGCGCAGGACGCCCCCGCCAGCGCCGGCCAGCCCTGAGGAATCGACGATGCCAAGCCACCCGAACGCCCGCCCGGCCCGACACCTCGGCAAGCGCCTGATCGCCAGCCTGCTCGCCGTGACGCTGACCACCACACCGCTGGTGAGTCACTCCGCCGACCTCAACGCCGAGATGCAGGCGATGTTCAACGACCTGGGCGCGCTGGGCAACGTCACCACGCCGGGTGCGTTCCGCGGCCAGGCGATGAACCTCTACACCGGCGGCAGCCTGATGATGCGCGCCCCGGGACGCAACTACCCGCTGGCCACCGTCCAGCTGCCCAGCCTGCGGGCCGGCTGCGGCGGCATCGACATCTACGGCGGCGCGTTCTCCTTCATCAACAAGCAGCAATTCATCGCGCTGCTGCAGAACATCGGCGCCAACGCGGTGGGCTATGCCTTCAAGCTCGCGCTGCAGTCGATCTCGCCCGACATCGACAAGCTGCTCACCGAGCTGCAGGACCAGATCAACAAGATCAACGCGATGAACATCAACTCCTGCGAGGCGGCGCAGGCGTTGGTGAACGGCGTGGTGGGCGAGTACGACAACTCGGTGATGAGCGGTTGCGCCAACATCTCCCAGTACCTCGGCAGCGTCTCGGACCGGGCCGAAGCACGGCTCACTTGCGCCAGCAACGCGCCCGCTGTCGTGAAGACCGCTGCGAACAGCGCCGACCCCAACGTGCGCAACGCCACCTTCGTCAAGGGCAACGTCACCTGGCTCGCGCTCAACCAGGTGGGCGGCGGCATCAGCCAGCAGGAGAAGGAGCTGATCATGAGCGTGATCGGCACCGTGATCCTGACCCCGCCGGCCGACGACGGCAGCGGCGCCACGCCGCGCTACGCCGAGCCGACGATCGTCGGCCTGCGCGACCTGCTGCTCGGCCGGGGCGCTTCGGCAGCCGAGGGCAACGTCGACATCGAGGTGTACGTCTGCGACGAGCCCGCCGAGTGCCTGAACCCGACGCGCACCACGGTCTCGGCCAAGCCGTTCACGCGCCTGGTGTCGGAGCGGCTGCGCCGCATGTCCGACAACATCGCCACGCGCAGCCCGCAGTCGCCCGCCGACATTGGCTTCGTCAACAACACCACCGAGCCGGTCTACAAGATGCTGTCGGTGGCGAACGCCGTGCCGGGATCGAGCACTGCCGAGACGCTGATCGAGACCTACAAGGACGTGATCGCGCTCGACTACGCGGAGACCTTCCTCAACCGCGCCATCCGCCAGGCCATGAGCGCTCTGTCGCAGGCGCTCAAGCGCACGGGCATCGAGCAGCAGTACATCGACGCGATCCGAGAAAACGCCCAGGAAGCCCATCGCCAGCTCCTCACCGAGAAGCAGGCCGCCTACGCCAAGGTGCGCTCGGTCTCCTCGATGACCCAGGACCTGCAGACGCTGGAGCGGCAGCTCTGGAGCTCGATGCCCTCGTCGGTGAAGTCGATGCTCGACTTCAGCGCCAGCAGCGGCGCGCGCGGCTCCTAAACCCGGGCTCGACACGCTCGCGCCCGCATGTTCGAGATCTACGCCTACGGCAACGTCGACACCCTGACCGGGGTCTTCAACGCCATCGCCGCCATCATGGGCGGGGCCGACTACTTCGGCCTCATCAAGACGATCGCCATCACTGGCGTGCTGGTGGCGGCCTTCGCCGGGCTCTTCACGCCGGGCAAGTTCCACGGCTGGGGCTGGCTGATGGGCTTCCTGCTCGTCTACTACGCGCTCTTCCTGCCGAAGTCGACCGTGGTGATCGTCGACAAGCTCGGCAGCCAGCCGCCGGTGGCCGTGGGCAACGTGCCGATCGGCGTGGCCTTCTTCGGGCACGCTACCAGCAAGGTCGGCGACGTGATGACGCGGTTCTTCGAGACCGCCTTCCAGGTCATCCCGGCCACCAACGCGCAGCTTCCCGGTGAACTCGCGTACCAGAAGAACGGGGTGATGTTCGGCAACCGCCTGATCCAGGCGTCCCGCGCGGCGAACGTGGCCGACCCGCAGCTGCGCACCGACCTCATCGCCTTCGTTTACAACTGCACCGTTTACGACCTGCAGGACGGCACGATCGACCCCGCCGCGTTCGCGCGCAGCACCGACATCTGGTCGCTGATGGGCACGCCCAACCCGGCGCGCTTCACCACCTACGGCAACCCGGTTCAGGTGGACACCTGCCCGAACGCCTACACCTACCTCGCCGCCCGCCTGCCGGCCGAAGTGGCGCACGCGCGATCGATCCTCGCCTTCCAGCTGAACCCCACGCTGGAGCCGGCCGCCGCCCTGACGGCGATCGACGCGCAAATCGAGCAGGCCTACTACAAGACGAAGATCGCCACCGCCGCCCAAGGTGCGGCGGACCTCTTGCGCCAGAACATCATGATCAACCTGGTGCAGGACAGCCGCAACCTCGCCGGCCAGAAGCTCAACGACCCGGCCGCGCTGATGATCGCCACCGCGCGCGCCAACGCCACGGCGTCGGTGAACTCCGCGTTCCTCACCATGGGCAAGGTCGCCGAACAGGCGCTGCCGCTGGTGAGGAACGTGATCGAAGCCGTCATCTACGCCGTGTTCCCGTTCGTGTTCCTGCTGTTCCTGCTCGCCCAGGGCCGCGGGCTCGCGATGGCCATCAAGAGCTTCGCGATGAGCCTGGTGTGGATCCAGCTCTGGCCGCCGCTCTACGCGATCCTCAACTACGTCGCCACGCTGGCCAGCGCGCGCAATCTCGAAGCCGCAGCCAAGATGGGCACCGTCGCCCAGGGCCTCGCACTGGAAACCGCCGCAAGCATCTACAGCGGCGCCGTCTCCGACCAGGCCATCGCCGGCTACATGGTGATCTCGATCCCCATCATCGCCACCGCCATCATCAAGGGCGGTGAAGTGGCGTTCCAGGCGGTGACCGGCGTCGGTGCCGTCCAGTCGGCAGCGTCGGCAGAAGCCGCAGCGACCTCCAAGGGCAGCATCACCCAGAACGCGGTCTCGATAGATCAGCAACAGCTGGCTCCCACACGATCGTCTGCCTTCATGTCGACGACCAGCGACGCCTACGGCACCACCATCCAGGGCAGCGGCCCCGATGCCGGCGCCTTCCGCTACCAGACCAACCTGAGCCGGCTGGCCAGCACCTTCACCTTCACCGAACGGCAGGCCAACGCCCTGGGCGAGAGCGCACGGGAAGCCGAGACGCTGGCACGCACCGAGCGCGAGGCCATGCAGCGCAGCCAGGCCACCGCGCTGACCCGCGCGCTCGCCATCCAGGAGGGCTACGAGCGCTCGCAGCTGCGATCCGGCGCGACCAGCACTTCCGACGGCGGGGCCACGTCCACGCAGCTGCAGACGCTGAGCTCGGTGGCGAAGGACGTGAACCGCAAGCTGGGACTGAGCGAGGACTCGACGGTCGGCAAGAGCATCGCGGCGGCCGCGTCCGCCGGCGCGAAGATCCCCCTGACCGAGATCGGCGGCCAGATGTCTGTCGAAGGCCGCAAGGTGGACCAGCAGCGCCTGCAGAGCGCCTATGACTACGCTCGCAAGGCGGTCGAAAGCTCACAACTCACCGAGGCGAGCGCCTTGGTGAAGGATTTCAGGTCCTCCGATGCCTACCAATGGGCACGCAGCAGCCGTACGACATCGACCGCCGGTTACGACTCCTCCGCTCGCGAGGCGATGGAACGCCAAACCTCAAGCGACAGCGCCTATGGTCAAGCGCGCGAACTCGCCCGCACGGCGCAGTTCATGCGCGAATGGAGCAGCGGCACGCAGACTGACTTCACCAACTACGCGGCGCAGCGTCTCGCCGAGCGCGGGCTTCTACGGGAGGAAGATCCGATCAAGCTACAGCGCGCCGTAACCGAGATCGCCTACTCGTACGCCCGTGGCGGCAGTTCGGCATCCGGCTACGTTCCCATCGACAATCCGCTGGGTCCTTCGAGGCCACTGCCCGAGACGATGGGCTGGCCCGATACGTCACTGCGGGAGCAGTACGACGGTCGCGCGCAATCGGCGGACAGCAGCACCCTTCGCCAACAGACGGCGACCAACGAAGCGGAGATCCGAGCACGCCAGAGTCGGCAGCGCGCCGTTCCCGGGCAAGTGGTGGGCGATGATCTCTCCGCTCGCCTCAGCGCCGGCGAAGCCGAAACGAAAGCCACGATCGACAAGGGACGCAGCCAGGTCTCGCAGGACGCCGGACAGTTGAGCGAGAACTACAGGGCCTCGGTGCGCATCGGCAAGGTCTCATCCAACCACGGCGGGAATCGGGCCGTGTGGGACACGGTCGGAGCCAATGCGAGCCAGCCCGACCTCGGCACACCTCAAAAGGTCGAGCCGATCGGGGAATGGCACTTCAACAAGGACGGTGTTCCCGTAGTCGGGCCAAAGCCCGAGCCCGCGGCACCGGGCACGAAACAGTATCCGCCTTCAGGCAAGCGAGGTGACGGCGTCGCCCCCGAAAACGAGCGGAAGACGCCGGGCCACTAGACGTAGGAAACGCTTCAGTCGTCCGCCGCACCGATCTCGAGGCTGCCGAGCCCGTTGCGGGTGAGGTATCCGGGCGAGCCGTGGTGGTATCGACTTGAAGGATCCCGAGTGACCATCGGGTCGCCGTGCACCCAGCCGTCGAAATCGGGATCGACCGTCCTTTTGCTGAGGTCCGCAGGGCCCGACTCCAAAGGAGTCGACAGTGCAGCTCGCAATGCGACGCCCAAGCCGCCGAGCCAGTCGCCTATGGACGCGAAAATTGACCTGCTGTCGTAACTCATATGCGTACAACCCTCCCTGAACACTGAGTCGAGGATGCTAGAGGCATCGCCACTGCCGCTCATCCCAGCCGGTACTTCGATTGACGATTCTTGAATGCCGGCTCTGTGCCTTCGAGAATCTGAACGACACGGTCCTTGATCTCGGGCTGTTCGATCGCGCCAGACTCGTAGTCAAAGCGAGAGGCAGCCTTGTCACACGATGCGTAGATGATCTGCTCCGCATCACAAACGACTGCCAGGTTGGGGTTGTGCGTGACCATGATCACCTGACGTCGTTCCTTCGCCTTCTTGATGCACTTGACCAGGACCCTGTAGATCGTCTGGTTGTCGAGGTTCTCCTCCGGCTGGTCAATAACGATGGGGATGTCATCCTTGTCCACCAGCAGGTAGAAGACCAGCAGTAGCAGCCCTCGCTCTCCGGGGGAGAGCTGACCGATCTCCTGACCGTCGTAGGTCAGCGAGTAACGCGGAGAGAGGTAGTCGAAGCCGAACAGGTAGTCGAGCACCTCGATCGGCTCAACGCCCTTGCGAAGCTGCTCAGCCAAGCGAGTCTCTCGTTCTTGCTGCCCATCGCGTTTGTCCGCGCGCAACGCACTATCGATCGTCTCGGCAAACGCCACGGCGTCATCCGCGGCGGCAAAGCTAGCTTCCTGCAACAGGCGTCGTAGGAGTTGGTTGCTCTCCTCAACACCGGAGAAAGTGCCCCGAACCTGCCGGTTGAGCCGATTAAAGAACTGATCCTGAAACCCGCTTTCCTCAATCCGTACGTGGAATTCCAAGGGCAGATTCATGTCCATTTGCTCAGCGGACTTCACGAACTCCTGTACCGGGCCGTAGAGCCGCTGGTACTCGTCGACCATCTTCTGGATGTGGGCATGGATTTCCTTGGAAAGCTCGGCTCGCCTGACCTTGGCGTCCTCCAGGCGAGCGGGCAACGACCCTAGCGATTCAATCTCTGACGACAGCCAGACGATGGTTCCAGGCTTGTCGGGACCGCCGTTGATATCGGCTTTCGCCTTCTCCCACTTCGACAACTCATCCCGATACCGGACGTATAGACGTTGGCGTTCGCCCAACTTCCCCTTGGCCTCAGCAACCGAGGTTGTCAGCATCTCGCGCCGACTGACCAGTCCACCCGGCCCGGAACTTTGCAGTTTGGCGTCAATTCGGTCGATCTCTGCTTGCACTGCCTTCGCCACGGCATCCACCGGACCGGTGTCGATCACGACTTTGATCAGAGCGTCGATGGGCACCTCGGTTCCAAGCTCTCCGAGCAGTTGCTTCAGTTCCACGGCGAATGCGTCGTGCACCTTCTTCTGGTTCCCGAGCGCCTGCGCGATGCGGCGCGCCACGGCCAGCTTTTTCGCAGCCGCAGCCTTCTCGTCCCGTAGACCGGCCTCCTCCTTAGCGATAGCCTGAAGCTGCTGTTCCAAGTCCTCGACCTTGGCGGCAGCCTGCTTTGCTTCTTCCTGCGCTTCACCCGACGCGTTGGGATCTTCGACAGGGACTGGCTTAGCCTGCTCCAGAGAGACGAGTTCTAACTTCTTCGCGGCAAGCTGGCCTTCCAAGCTCTTCTTGAACTCGGGCGCCATACGCCGTTCAATTTCGATGATCTCCGCGTTGATCTTCGAGATGCTTTGGCGAAGCGCGAGGCGAGCCTTGTTGATTTCGGCGACCTTGAACTCGAGCAGGTCATCCATCGACGGCTGCCCTAGCCGGTCTTCTTCGGGAACGTGGGAGTAAATGATCTTCCGCAGTTCGGCGTCAAACGTGGCCGAGCCTCCATCTCCGAGTTCATTGCAGAGTTCCTCAAGGTAACTCTGCGGGAGATACTTCACGCGCTCCACGCTGCTCGGATCGGGATCCTTCTCCAACTCTGCTGACGTCAGCGTCCCATCGTGCCAAGCCAGGGTTCCGACGAAGTGCTGTGCGAGGCGCGCCCGTGGATTGCGAAACCTCGAAACGTTCAGAAAGGAGAAGCTGCCGTAGTTCCGCGCACACCCAGCCAAGGCAATGATGTCAGAGAGTGCACTCTTGCCACTGCCCTTGTTGCCGATGATCGCGACCAAGTCCGCGTTGAGCGGCAGCTCGACATCGAACCACGCTTCGGCAAGGGTAGAGCCGTTCTTCTTAGCAACCTTGATCGAGCGTACGAACTTCGTTCGGTTCTGATCGACGAGCTGGCGCTTGGGTGGACTGTCGCCAACATAGACCCGGTCTCCGAACTCTTCGATCGCCTGCAGTAGGCCCCTGAACGAGCAGTCGGCCTTGATCCAGGTGAAGCAATTGCCGATCCGGTCCTTGTCACCCGATGAACTCAGCCAGTGAGCATCGGAGCAATCCAGCAGCTTGGAGTTGACGCCAGCTTCAACGAGCTTGTTCCGTGC
>Ga0073934_10005619_pt1 | contig 19131 bp, 17 predicted proteins | sample LarsenN4metaG_FD_76834 | JGI IMG/M metagenome (GOLD analysis project Ga0073934, IMG submission 76834) | Hot spring sediment bacterial and archeal communities from British Columbia, Canada, to study Microbial Dark Matter (Phase II) - Larsen... ... | reverse complement strand
CAGCGTGCCGCTCGACCGACCGCTTGCGGAGCTTGTGCGCGCTGCGGCCGCCGCCGCTCGCCGATACGGCCGCAGCGGTACGGGGCGGCACGAGCGACGCCATGTCTGGGCAATCATTCGCGACATCGACCCGCCGGCCGATGTCACCACCCGTGTGCATGTGTTCTGCAATTGCGAGGTGCTCAGCCCGCGCGTCCGGCTCGATCATCCGAACTATGCCACGAGCCTGAGCTTCTTCTCCGGACGGCATCGGTCGCAAAGTCTCTTGCAGCCGCATGCGCGCACGGGGCACGCGATGGGGGCTTGCGTCGATCTGACGCCGGTGCTGGGGCGCATGAGCGCACGGCAGGCGATGCGCATGGACCGTATCACGCTGCAGCTTGTACCGGTCTGTGCGGCTGCGGACGCACGGGCGAGCGCGGTGCGCCCGCGCTGCGTCGAGATCGTGGTGATTTGACGATAAGGGCCGATGCGACGTCGATCCTGCGTGCTGATGTTGATCCTCGTATTGTGCGGTGCGCCGCCGTCCGTGCGGGCCGACAACGTGGCGCGCGCGGGGGCGCCCCTGCGTCTGACCGTCGCGATTCCTGCCACGGCCTCCGATTCCGCTGTGGTCATGGTCGAGCTCGCGATTGCCGTCACGCCCAATACGCCCGCTGCCCATCCCGGCGTGCTGGTGCGATTTGGCCGACCGGGCGGGCCACTGATCGAGGCCGGCCGGCTTTCCGTCGCTCCTTCGGTGCAGCCGCGCGAGGGACGTTATCAGATCGACGTCCGTGCGCTGGTGCGGCGGTTCGCGCTGGCCGGCGGCACGGCCGAGGTGGAAATCGCGCTCATCGATCGTTCCGGTCGTGCGCCGCCCGCAGAGGCGGCGCTGCATGTCGGCGGCATCCGCATCGTCACACGCTGACGCGCCCGGGCGCCGTGCGCCACCCGGGGCGTGGTTCAGACCGTTTGACCGCTTCCGCCTCGCTGGCGATGGCGGCCGGCAATGCCGAATTCTTCGCCCGTTCGGCATTGCCGTTCAATCTATTGGCTGTTCGGCCTGATCGCCTTGCGCGCGCGTTCCACGATCGCCGCAGGCGCGGCATAAAGCTTCTCCACCACCGCCTGCACCTTGGCGCCCGGGAGCGGGGCGATGTCGATCCGCATCTTCTCGGCGTCGGCGAGGAATTGCGGATCCGCCATGGTCTTGTCGAAGGCCGCCCGCAACACCTCAAGCTGCGCCGGCGGCGTTTCCGGCGGTGCAATGTAGGAGCGGTGGAAGATGGTTTGGCTGATGATCAGTTCGACCACCTTGCGGTCGTCCTCGCTCTTGACGAAATCGAACACGCCCGGCACGCCCATCCCGGTCAATTCCGGATGCGGGTTCATGCTGACTTGCAGCAGCAGGTTGACCTTGTTGTCGCGCAGCCAGTCCGGCCGCTGCGACTTGAAGCTCGACCAGTCCCAGCCGCAGACGCCGTCGAGCTCGCCGCGCTCGATGGCCAGCGCCATGTCGGGCGTGCCGCGATAGCCGGCGACGATATCGAAGATCGCGCCGGCCGTGTTCTTGTGCATGTAGCCGTATTCGTAGGTGGAGTCGTTGGGGCCGCTGCCGCCGAACTTGGCCGGCACCGTGCGCGTGTCGGCGAAAGTCTTGATCCTGGTCCCCTTCAGGGTCACACAGACGCGCGTGCCGCTGTTGGCGGTGCCGACGTAGCGGACCTTGGTCGGGTCGAACAGCGGCTTGCTGCGGTCGTCGAGCAGCGGGGCCATGATCGCGCCCGGCATGATGCCGGCGATCGAAGTGCCGTCCTTGGGCGCAATGCTGGAAATGTACTGTGCGGCCTTGCCGCTGCCCGCGCCCGGCATGTTCTTGACCACGATCGCGGGCGAACCCGGAATGTGGCGGGACAGATGCCGCGCCACCGTGCGCGCATAGATGTCGTAGCCGCCGCCCGGACCGCCGCCGACGATGAACTCGATGGTCTTTCCGGCGTAGTAGTCGGCGGCCAAGGCGGGCGTGCCCGGTAACGCGAGCGCAGCCGCAGCCAGCAAGATGGTCCTGGGCGTGATGATCATTGGCTCCTCCCCGTCGCCGTTGTTTTCCGCAAGGTTAGGTCAGCGGCGGCAGCCGGACAATCGCCGCGCGCCGCCATCGGTTTGACGCCGGAAAGCCGCAATGTCGGAGCATCGTTTTCGCTGCAATTGACCCCGCTGCCGCCGTTTCCTAGGGTGTCTCCCCAATGCCACGCGAATTGGACAGGCCGATTCCCATGCCGTGCAAACCCCACATCGGCGCCGTGCTGTTGCTGGCCGGCGTCCTGTTCACGCCCGGTGCTGTATCCGCCTTCACCATCGACGACGGCTCCGGCGGCCGCACCGAGATTCCGAAATTCAACATCGAGGAGCAGGCGCGTCAGTTCCGCACCCCCGACGCCGGTGCTGCCGCCGGCATGAAGGAGTTCGACACGCCGGTCGGCAAGCTGCAATTCGGCGTCCAGCGCGGCGGGCCGTTCGACTCCAGTCTGCGCGCGGAGGAGGACCGCCGCCACTTCGACCGCATGCTGACCCCGATCCAGCGGCCGATGGATCGCTAAGCGGCGTTTTCCGATTTCGGGCTGCAGCGCGCGGGATGTGATCCCTCGTGTGACGGACGGCCGCGGATCTCAAATTGGTTCGCGACGCGATCGGCCGAATCCGAACTCTTTCGCGTCCCTTTCTCTCGTTCCCGTTCGCGATCGTTTCTGCGGCGATCGCAGGGGGCGCGCGCTCATGCCTGCAAGCCCCTTGGCCTTGGTCGCCGCGTGGGCGCGCCTCAATCCGGGCGCGTGCGCAGATAGACAAACCAGTAGACCCCGCCGACCAGGACGCCGCCGCCGACGATGTTGCCTGCGGTCACCACGACCAGGTTGAGCAGGAAGGCGCCGATTGTCAGATCGGGGAGCATCGCGTTCGCGGCAATGACCGGAGCGAGCGAAGCCGGCGCGAACGCCTTGATCAGCAACCCGAGCGGCAGGAGGTACATGTTGGCGACCGAATGCTCGAAGCCCGCCACCACGAAGGCGGCGACCGGGAAGATGATGGCCACGGCTTTGTCGGTGGTCGTGCGCGCGCCGAGCGAGAGCCAGACGGCGAGGCAGACCAGCACGTTGCACAGGATGCCGAGGAAGAACGCCTCGGTCAGGCCAAGCACCGCCTTGCGCGCGGCGAGATCGAGCGCCGCCGCCGCCACCTGGCCGCCACCGATGCGGTACTGTCCGGAGAGAAAGACGAGCAGCGCGGTGCCGAGCGCGCCGCAGAAGTTGCCGGCATAGACGATCGCCCAGGCGCGCAGCATCTCGCTCAGCCGCAGCTTGCCGGCGGCGAGCGCCATCACCATCAGCGCATTGCCGGTGAAAAGCTCGGCACCGCCGACCACCACGAGGATGAGGCCGAGCGCGAACACGGTCCCGGCGAGCAGCCGGCTCACGCCGAACGGGATCGCTCCGTCGGCGCCGGCAAGCACGGTGGTGGCGAACATGGCACCGAGCGCGATGAAGGCGCCGGCGAGCACGCCGAGCACGAACAGCGTGACCGCGTCGCGCCGCGCCTTCTGGAGGCCGACGGCCTCCGCCTTCTCGGCGATTTCCTGCGGCAGCAGGGCGTCGATCCCGTGCTCGTGCGGGGAAGGGGATGAAGAATTCATGATGCTGCATCTTTCGAAGGTGGTCGCGCGCAGGGTAGGCGAGCCGGCGCCCGCCGACAACGCAAGGCCGGCTCAGTCGGCCGTCATGCGAGGGGGATCGGGCTCGTCAGGTGTGTGGAGCTGCCACCGACGACGGTCGAATGGCCGCCGCGGCTGCGGCAAGCGTCGGCGCGTCGCGGAGCCGATTTCATTGCAGTGATTCGGCGGTCACGGGGCGAAGCACGAGTGATGCGCTGCAGAGGTAAGGCCCCGATCGCTTGCGCGATGGGGCAAAGCGGGCATCCGCGTGCATCACGTCGTGCCGCCGCCGCAGCGGAAACGCAACGGATGGGGCACGTGTCCACCCATCATGCCGGCTCCCGGCGACCCTCGTGCCGAGCACAGCGGTGCGCACAAGGTTCGTCAGCCGTAGCCGCAATCGGCGGCTGCTCTCAACCGATGCGTTGCGACCGTCAACGGCAGCCCTGAGCCGTCGCCTGTTTCCCTGGCGGACACGTCGGGCGGGCGGCGGTTGGGGGCGGGGTGGGGCGCCGCGGCGGCGGCGGAGCCGCCGCACGTGGCGGAGGGGCTGCCGCACGCGGCGGCGGCGCGACGGCTGCCCGCGGCGGTGGCGGCGCCGTCACGCGGGGCGGCAGCGGCGGTGGCTGACGCGCGGCCGGCGCCGGCGGCCGCACGGTCTGCTTGGGCGCGGTCTGCTTGGGCGCGGGCGAAGTCGCCGCTGGAGGCGGCGTGACCTTTCCGGGTTGCGGCGCGGTTGCGCTGGTGCCGGGTCGCGGTGCGGGCGGACGTGCCGCGACGCCCGAGGGCGGAGAGGGCTGCGTTGCGCCCGGGCGCGCGGCCGGGGCCGTCGAGGGTGTTCCGGCCGGTTGGCGCGCGGCGGCCGCAGGGGTGGTCGGCGCCGGCGGCGATGGGGAGGTTGCGCCTGCACCGGGTTTGACTCCGGGCTTGGCGGCGGTCGTTGCGGGGGTGCGGGCGCCTTGCGCCCCCGGCAACGGCTGGCCTGTGGCCGGACGCGCCGCGGGCTGGACGGCGGTCGGCGGAGCCGACGACGGCCGGTCCGGCGCGCGCGGCGCACCGGTCGCGGCTGCGCCCGGCTTGCCCGGCGCAGGCGTGAGGGCCGCCTTGCGCGCCACGGACGCCGGCAGCGCGGGTCCCACCAAGCCAACGGCGCCAGCGGCACCGGGACGTCCCGGACCGCGCGCCCCTCGACCGGCCGGACCGCCGGTGAGCGCGACGGTTCGCGTGCGGCCGCGCGGGTCTCGGATCGTCATCCGCCTCGTGTTGTTATTGATGATCACCGTGTTGTGCACGTTGTTGTAGATCACGTTGTTCGGCGGCGGCGCCGCAACATACATCGGCGGCCGCACCCAAAGGGGAACCGGGTGGTAGACCGGCATCGGCAGCAAGAACAGGCCGACCGGCGGCGGCGGCGGTGCGGCCACGATGGCGACGAAAGCCGGCGGCGGCGGCTCCAGGAAAACGACGGGCACGGGCGGCGGCGGAGCGAACGCGTAGACGGGGTCGCTGAAGATGAGGACCGGTCGCCGCACATAGATGATTTCGTCCGGCGGTGGCGGCGGCACGTCGTATTCGACGACCGTGAAGGTGGGCGGCGGTTCTGGCGGTGCGGTCAGGATGGCGAGACGGCGGCGCGCGTCGGCGGCATGCGGGCCGTCCGGATAGCGCCGCAGGTACGACCAGTACGCGGCCGGGGTGTCCAGCGCGCGGGTGCGCCGCCAGGTGATGGCCTCGCGCCGCGCCGCTACGATCGCGCGAACGCGGCTGGCGTAGACGCTGTCGGGATAGGCATCGAGGAAGTCGAGATAGGCCGGCAGCGTGTCGCGTTCGAGCGCCGCGATATAGGCCTCCTTCTCGTCGAACTCGCGGATTGGCCGCGTGCGCCGCGCCGGCGCCTGATCGACCGCAGCGACGGACGCCGGCGCGTCGGCCGCGCGCTCGAAGAACACGAACGGCGCGGTGATCCTCGATGCGTGCCAGGGAATCTGCCCGCCCTTGGTCAGGTCGTTCACGCGCAGGCGGACCCGATCAAAGACGTCGGACAGCGGCAAGCCGCCTTCCCGCATCATTTCCGCCAGCGCCTGCGCATAGGCGCCGTAGTGCCCGGGCATGTCGGGCGCAACCGTACCCGGCGCGGAACTGAAGGCGATCAGCATGCCGTCGTCGGGCTCCATGAGGGCGAGGCCGCCGGCAAGCGGCGGGCCCTCGGCTGCGAACGTGTTGGGGCGCGCGGCGTCGAGCACGACAATCAGCGCTTTCAGCTTCAGGCCGGCGAGCGGACGCACATAATCGGAAACACGGACCGCATTCGCCGCGACCTGCGTGTCGTTGGCAATGACCGCATCCACCGGAACGATGTAGTTCTCACCTTCGAGCTGAAGGCCGTAGCCGCTGAAGTAGATGAAGGCGACCGTGTTCGGGCCCGCCTGTTGCGCCTTCTGCATGAAATCGCGCAGCGCCTGGCGCAGCGAATCCTGGTCGAGGTCGCGGGCGCCGACGACGTCGAATCCGCTCGCCTCGAGCGTCTGCGCGATCAGACCCGCGTCGTTGGCGGCCGTCGCAAGCGCCCCCGCCTGGTAGGCACCGTTACCGATCACGAGCGCGATACGGCGTTCGGTCTGTGCCTGCGCCATTGCGGTTGTCGCGATCCCGTGCGCGAGCACGACCGCAAGGCATGTCCATAGAAGCCGGCGAAACATGGAGCTCTCCCCCGTTCCCCGCGTAATTGGCTTGTTGCCACCCGAAAATCAATCATGAGTGAAGCGGTTCGGGGGCAGAATCGTTGCGCAAATATGGCTGAACGATCGTTCACCGGGCGGGTCGTCGGCGACGGATCCGTGGGCCCGTTGGCGAGGGCATCGGCCGGCAGCGCTGCCGGACGTTTCGGCCAGCCGTCCGTCGCGCAGGCTTCCTGCTGCCGCGAGATCGTCCGCAACCTTGGCGTGCACGGCGCAGGGCCCCGGTGTCCCCTGTGAGGCGAAGGCGAATGCATCACACCTCTTTCGCCATCTCCCGCAGCTTGAACTTCTGAATCTTGCCCGTGCTCGTCTTCGGCAATTCGGCAAACACGATGTGACGCGGCACCTTGTACCCGGCGAGGTTCTTGCGGCACCAGGCCACCAGTTCCTCGCTGCTCACGCTCTTTCCGGGCTTGAGCTCGACGAAAGCGCACGGCGTTTCGCCCCATTTCTCGTCTGGCTTGGCGACGACGGCGGCCGCCTGCACGGCCGGGTGCTTGTAGAGTGCGTCCTCAACTTCGATCGAGGAAATATTCTCGCCGCCGGAAATGATGATGTCCTTGGAGCGGTCCTTGAGCTGGATGTAGCCGTCCGGGTGCATGACGCCGAGGTCGCCGGAATGGAACCAACCGCCGGCGAAGGCCTTGTCGGTCGCAGCCTTGTTCTTGAGGTAGCCCTTCATCACCACATTGCCGCGGAACATCACCTCGCCCATGGTGGCGCCGTCGCGCGGCACCGGGCGCATCGTGTCCGGATCGAGCACGTCGAGTGCCTCGAGCGGCACGTAACGCACTCCCTGACGCGCCTTCTTTGCCGCCTGCTCTGGCAGCGGCAGGCGGTCCCACTCGAAATGCCACTCGTTGACACAGGCCGGACCGTAGGTCTCGGTCAGGCCGTAAAGGTGGGTGACGTTGAAGCCCGCCGCCTTCATCGCCGCGAGCACGGCCTCCGGCGGCGGCGCCGCCGCGGTGAAGAACTCCACCGTGTGCGGAAGCGGCTTCTTCTCCTCGGCCGGTGCGTTGAGCAGCGTCGCCATCACGATCGGCGCGCCGCACAGGTGCGTCACCTTGTGGGTGGCGATCGCATCGTAGATGGCGCGCGCCCGCACCTGGCGCAGGCATACATGGGTGCCGGCCACGACCGACAGCGTCCAGGGAAAGCACCAGCCGTTGCAATGAAACATCGGCAGGGTCCAGAGATAGACGCAGTGCTTCGGCATCGAGCCGGTGAGCACATTGCCGACGGCGAGGAGATAGGCCCCGCGATGATGGTAGACGACACCCTTCGGATCGCCGGTGGTGCCCGAGGTGTAATTGAGCGAGATCGCGTCCCATTCGTCGGAGGGCAACGACCAGGCGAAGGCGGGATCGCCGGAGCGGATGAAATCCTCGTATTCAACCGAGCCCAGCCGCTCGCCCGTGCCGGAATATTCCGGATCGTCGTAGTCGATCACGAACGGCTTGGTCTTGGCGAGCGCGAGCGCCTCCTTTGCGACCTTGGAAAATTCGCGGTCGACGATCAGGACGCGGGTCTCGGCATGATCGAACTGGAACGCGATGGTGGCGGCATCGAGCCTGGTGTTGATGGTGTTGAGAACGGCGCCGGTCATCGGCACGCCGTAGTGGCATTCGAGCATAGCCGGCGTGTTGGCGAGCACGACCGAAACCGTGTCGCCACGCCCGATCCCGCGCGCCGCGAGTGCGGAGGCGAGCCGGCGTGCCCGCGCGTAAAACTCCGCATAGGTGCGCCGCAGCGGTCCGTGCACGATGGCGACCTGGTCGGGGAACACCGAGGCTGCCCGCTCGAACAGCGTCAGCGGCGTGAGCGGCTGGAAGTTGGCCGGATTGCGGTCGAGGTCGATGTCGTAAGCGGTGCTGGTCATTGTCTTGCCCTCGCCTCAAGGTTAGCGAAGCGGCGGGGTCGCGATCAACGGTTCGCGCTCAAGCCGCAGGCGGCGGCATCCGTTGCGGGCCTGGACGAGCGGGCGGTCTGCGCTTTGCCGCGCTGCCTTTGCGCAGGCGCACTATCGCATCAGCAGCGCCGTCACCCCCTGTCGAGTCAATTCCAGTCCGAGCACGAACACCAGCGCGTTGGTGATGCGGAAGAACCAAGTGTCGGGCGTGATCCGCACCAGCCAGATGCCGAGGAAATTGCTGGCGATGGCGAGCGGGAACAGGGCGAGCGCGGTGGCGAGCCCCGCGGTCGAGAATTGGCCGAGCGCCAGATAGGGCGCGATCTTCATCGTGTTGGCGGCGGCAAAAAACATCACGGTGGTGCCGACAAAGATCATCTTCGGCAGCCGTTGCGGCAGCACGAAGGCGTAGTACGGCGGCGCTCCGATCTGAATCAGCGTGGTGGTGAAGCCCGACAATGCGCCCCAGAACAGCCCATGCGCCGCATGCGGGCGGTACTGCTGCGGCGGCCGGTTGCGCTGGCGGAAGGCGTTGGCGACGAAGCCGATCGCGATCAGCCCGACCACGAGCCGCACCACGGCGTCCGACACATAGGCGGCAAGGAGCCAGGCGGCGCCGACGCCGATCACCGCACCCGGCAACATCACCGCAAGCGTCCAAGGGTCCCACACCCGCCTGTACACCCAGAGCGAGATTGCGTCCTGTACCAAAAGGATCGGCAGCAGCAGCGCCGCGGCCTCGAGCGGCGACATCACGATCGCGAGCAGCGGCGTCGACACCATGCCGATGCCGGAAAATCCTCCCTTGGACAGGCCGAGGAAGATCACCGCCGGCACGGCGAACACGTAGAACAGCGGGTCGGTGATGATGCCCATGCTTTTGCGGGTGCCTGGCGCCGGCCGTTAAAGCCGAGAATGCGGGATCGCGCCACCCGCTTTGACGCATGACTTGTGCGCGGCGCGCGCGACCGCGCTTCTTCGCGAGCGCAGGCACGCCGGAATGTGCCACGCATCCTGGCTCATGCGCGCCACAGTTCCACGATCGAGCTGCGCATCAGCTCGACCGCGATGACGAACATGAGGAGATAGGCGATGCGGAAGAACAGTTCGCTTGAGACGCGACGCACCGCCCAGATGCCGGCGTAGTTGGAAACCACGGCCACCGGCAGGAGTACCACGCCCACCAGCACGTTCTCCTGGGTAAGAAAGCCGAGCGTGGCGAAGCCTGGAATCTTGATCAGGTTGCTTGCCGCAAACAGCATGGTGATGGTGCCGATATAGGTGAGCTTGTCGAGCCTCTGCGGCAACAGATGCATCTGCCAGACCGGACCGCCGGCGTTGGCGAGCATGGTGGTGATGCCGCCGATCATGCCCAAAATGCTTCCGGTGACCGCGTTGGGCCTCGGCAAGAACGGGGCAAGGCGTCCGCCGAGCCAGTGGCGGAGCACGAACAGCGCGGCGATCACGCCAAGCGCGAGCCGGATATGGGCGGCGGACAGCGACGCCGCCATTAGCCAGGCGATGACCATGCCGACCACCATGCCCGGTAGCATGATCTTCAGGTTGGAGGCGCTCCAGTCGCGCCGATAGGCCCACACGGTCAGCGCATCCTGGGCAAGCGCCGTCGGCAGGATGATGGCGGCGGCCTGCAAGGGGGGCACGAACAGGCTCATCAGCGGTAGCGCCATCACGCCGAGCCCGAGAAATCCGCCCTTCGACAGACCGAGCAGGGTCACCCCGATCGCTGCGGTGGCCATGAAGGCGGGATCGGAGATGAGTTGCACGAATGGACCGGCGAGGCAGGAGGGCGCGCGCTCTCGCATTAAGAGCGGAGAAGCGCCGCTTGCGCCAGATCAATATCGGCCGGCCGACAAGGGTGAAATGGGGGGTGAGATACTCGGCGCGCCCCCGCCGCTTGCGGAATGCGACAGGCGCGTGCGCCGCGGGCCGCTCGCATTTTGCCTGTCCTTTCATGCAAGCGGGCACGGAACGGTGCAAGCCGGAACAGGACGCTGCGGAGTTGCTTTGCCGATCAAGCGTTGTGGCGGGCGCTCCCGGCTTGCAAATGCCGCGCCGGGGGCGACAATTGCCGCGGAGGACAATGTCATGGACGCACGGACGAGCCGCTACCACGAAGTCTATGCACGCTTGCAACGCGACCCGATGGGCTTTTGGGCGGAGGCCGCCGCCGACATCGACTGGATCGAGAAGCCGAAGACGATCTTCGACCCGAAGGCCGGCGTCTATGGTCGCTGGTTCCCCGACGCGGTCTGCAACACCTGCTACAACGCGGTCGATCGCCACGTCGAGGCCGGCCGCGGCGAACAGGCCGCCATCATCTACGACTCGCCCGTCACCGGCACCAAGGACACGATCACCTACGCCGCGCTGCAGACCAAGACCGAGACGCTCGCCGGCATCCTGCGCCACAACTTCGATGTGAAAAAAGGCGACCGCGTCATTCTCTACATGCCGATGGTGCCGGAGGCCGTCGTGGCGATGCTCGCCTGCGCGCGCATCGGCGCCATCCATTCCGTGGTGTTCGGCGGGTTCGCCGCCAAGGAACTCGCCACCCGCATCGACGACGCCAAGCCCAAGGTGGTGCTGTCGGCAAGCTGCGGCATCGAGGTCAATCGCGTCGTTCCCTACAAGCCGCTGCTTGACGAGGCGATCGCCATCGCAAGCCACAAGCCCGAAGCCTGCATCATCCTGCAGCGGCCGCAGGCCAAGGCCGAACTCGTACCCGGCCGCGATCACGACTGGCAGGCGCTCTGGGACGATGCGCTGGTGTGGGCGGCCAACGTGCTCGCACCCGAGCCGCTGCTCGCCACCGACCCGCTCTACATCCTCTACACCTCCGGCACCACCGGCCAGCCCAAGGGCGTGGTGCGCGACAACGGCGGCCACATGGTGGCACTGAAATGGACGATGAAGAACCTCTACGGGGTTGATCCCGGCGAGTGCTGGTGGGCGGCTTCCGACATCGGCTGGGTGGTCGGCCACTCCTACATCGTCTATGCGCCGCTGATCCACGGCTGCACCTCGATCCTCTACGAGGGCAAGCCGGTGGGCACGCCCGATGCCGGCGCCTTCTGGCGCGTCATCGCCGAGCACGGTGTCGCCGCCATGTTCACCGCGCCGACCGCCTTCCGCGCCATCAAGAAGGAGGACCCGCAGGGAAAGTTGTTCGCGCAGCACGACCTGTCGAAATTCCGCACCCTGTTTTTGGCCGGCGAGCGTGCCGATCCGGACACGCTGGTCTGGGCGGAGAATCTCTTGAAGAAACCGGTGATCGATCATTGGTGGCAGACCGAGACCGGCTGGTGCATCGCCGGCAACCCGGTGGGGCTGGGCATGCTGCCGGTCAAGCACGGCTCCCCGACGGTGCCGATGCCGGGCTACGACCTGCGCGTGGTTGACGAGGCCTGCCGCGAGCTGCCGCGCGGCCAGATGGGCTCGATCGTGGTCAAGCTGCCGCTGCCGCCGGGCTGCCTGCCGACGCTGTGGCAGGCCGACGATCGCATGCGCCAGAGCTATCTCACCGAGTTCCCCGGTTACTACAAGACCGCAGATGCGGGCTTCATCGACGAGGACGGTTACGTGTTCGTGATGGGGCGCACCGACGACATCATCAACGTGGCCGGGCACCGGCTCTCGACCGGCGGCATGGAGGAGGTGCTGGCGAGCCACAAGGACGTCGCTGAATGCGCCGTGCTCGGCATCAAGGACGAGCTCAAGGGCGAGGTGCCGTGCGGCTTCATCGTGCTCAAAGCCGGCGTCAACCGTCCGCACGAGGAGATCGAGAAGGAATGCGTGCAACTCGTGCGCGACAGGATCGGGCCGGTGGCCGCCTTCAAGCTCGCAATCACGGTGGCACGCCTGCCCAAGACTCGTTCGGGCAAGATCCTGCGCGGCACCATCAAGAAGATCGCCGACGGCGAGCCCTGGACCATGCCGGCCACCATCGACGATCCGGCCATCCTCGATGAGATCGGCGCGGCGCTGAAGGAGAAGGGGGTGGGGGCGTAACGTGGCGGACGCGCGTGCCGCTTCGTCGTCATGGCCGCGCTGATTGCGGCCGTCCCCGCCTCGCGTCAATCGGTCCATGGCCGGCGGTCGGGTCTGCCGCGTCGCAGCGGAGGGCAGGCATGGGCGCGGAACGCGTCGTGCCCACGCGATCATCGACATTCGGGCGAACGCGCCGCCGATGGGGGCATGCTGCGCATGCGCCCGCCGAGCTCCACGTGCCCGATTTCAGCGGCGGTGTGCCGGACGGCTCCGCGCCTGACAGACTCTTTGTCCCTTGCGTGGCGGGACGGCCATGCCGCTCACGCCTCGACGTAGGCGGCAAGGCTGGTCGGCTGCGGCACGGGTTCGCCGCGCTTCTTCAGAGTGTCGATGTGGGTGCGGATCGCATCCGCAATCTCACGCTCGACGCTGGCCACGCTGTCGCCCACGGCGACGCAGCCCGGCAGGTCGGGCACATAGGCGGAATAGGTGCGGTCGGCCTTCTTCATCACGATCGCGTAGCGCATCGCGGAACTCGTCGAAACCTGGCGCGGCGCCGTCTTGGCCGCGCTCGGCCCCCACTGTAGGCGCCGGGCGTTAACAAGCGCCCACCGCCGTCCCAAGGAACAAATTCTTGGAGGCCGCCGGTCGTTCCTGTCCGGTCCCCGGCCGCTCTCCGCACGCGCGGGCAGGCGGACGGAGAGCCCGCGCGTGCGACCAAACGTCGCCGGGTCAATAGCAATAGCGGGGCGACACGCGCACCCAACTGCCGTCGCGGCGCTTGAGATAGCAGCCCTCGCGCCAGGCGTAGTAGGGGGTGCGCCGCACCCGCCGTCCCTCCTCGGCAATGATGGCGCCCGCAGCCGCCCCGATCACGGCCCCGATCGCGGCGCCTTCACCGCGTCCGGATACCGCGCCGCCGATGATGGCGCCGAACAGACCGCCCAGAAGGGCGCCGCCCAAGGCATCGTCGCGCGCGAGGGCCGGCTGTACCGATCCAAGGATCGCCGCCACGAGCAAGAGAGCGGCCGCTGCGGTTCGGGACATGATCGCCTCCCACATCGATGTGGCCGCACGGGCATGCGTGGGCCGCGCTCGGGTTTATTTCACGATGCGCCCGCGACCTTGATGCAGGTCAATTGCAGGGTCGCGCGGGCCGAAGAAGCCGAAAACGCGGGCGCCGCCGTGGCTTTGCGGGGTGCAAGCGTTGAACCCGGCGGTCGCCTGTGGAACGCTGCGGCGACGAACGGTCGTAAAGGCCGCAGCAACAGTGGAGGAGACCATGCCCATCAACCGTCCAGCGCGCGCTGCCGCGGCTGCGATCGCGGCCGTGGTTGCGATCGCCGCCCCCGCTTCGGCCGATCCGGTCGCCGACTTCTACCGCGGCAAGACCATTGCCATGGTGATGGGGACGGGTCCGGGCGGAAGCTTCGACCTCTACGGCCGCACCATCGCCATGCACATGCAGAAGCACATTCCCGGCAATCCCACCATCGTCATGGAGCACATGCCGGGCGCTGGCGGCGTGATCGCGGCCAATCACATCTACGGCACGGCGCCGCAGGACGGCAGCAAGATGCTGCTCTCCCACGCCATCACCCTGTCGGAGAAGCTCACGCCGACCGGCGTGCGCTTCGAGACGGCAAAAATGCAATGGCTCGGCGCCTTCGACGCGATCGCGCAGATGATGGTGGTGTGGCACACGGTGCCGGTGAATACCATCGATGATCTCAGGACCGCCGATATCGTCATCGGCTCGTTCAGCAAGTCGCATCTGACCTATCAATGGGCCTCGCTGCTGAAGGATGCGATCGGCGCCAAGTACAAGATCATCACCGGCATCCGCAGCGGCAACGACAACAACCTCGCCATGGAGCGCGGCGAAATCCACGGCTGGACGCCGTCGTGGGAAAATCTCAACGGCACGCGGCCGCAATGGATCACCGAAAAGAAGGTCAAGTTCCTGGCATCGTTCACGCTGGAGCGGCCGTCATATCTGAAGGACGTGCCGACGCTGATCGAGCTTGCGCCGCCGGAGAAGAAGGACGTGGCGGAGTTCGTGATCTCCGGCACGCCGATCGCGCGCTCGATCGCGCTCGGCCCGGGCGTGCCCGCCGACCGCGTCGCCGCGCTGCGCAAGGCGTTCGAGGCGACAATGAAGGACCCTGCCTTCCTTGCCGACGCCGAAAAGCGCAAGCTCGCGGTCGACCCGCGTACCCATCAGCAGGTCGAGGCCATGGTGAAGAAGATCGTGTTTGCCTCGCCCGACCTGGTCGAGCGGGTCAAGAAAGCGATCGGTCAGACCGAATAGCGGGCAGGTCCGCGGCCGAGCGTGTCGGAACCGCGGCCCGGCCGCGGTCATCCCACTCCCATCGTGGGGCGGGCGCGGGCAAGCACCGGCTGTGGATCGTGACGCTTTGCCGCCCTTGCGTGCGGCGCAACAGTGTCGCCGACCGTTTCGCCGCGGCCCCTTATTGATCTAAAGTATGAGAACCGATGCAGTCAGTCGTCGGATCGAAAGGGGGAGGCACGTCATGTCCATGCAGAGCTCCGAATCGTCGTCCTGGTCCTGGGTGACGTACACGGATGGGATTGCCAGCGCGTGGCAGGATTTTCTGCTGCTGGTCGGGCGGGTGATGTTCGGCTGGATTTTCATATCCAGCGGCTGGCGCAAGCTGATGGATGTGCCGGCGTTCGTGAAGACGATGCCGAATCGCGACCTGCCCGACTTCCTCGGTTATGTGGCGCCGCCGGTCGAATTCGTCGGCGGCATCTTTCTGGTGTTCGGCTTTGCGTTTCGCTACACGACGCTGGTGATGCTGCTTTTCGTCATCATTGCGACCTTCAGCTCGCATCGCTACTGGAACTTCCCACCGGCGCAGCAGGGAAACCAAAGCGCTCATTTCTGGAAGAATGTGGCGATGATGGGCGGTGACATCGTGCTGTTCATAACCGGTGCCGGACGCTATGCAGTCGACCGCCTGCTGATGAAAAAGTAGCGCGAGCGTCTTGGCCCGCGCGTTCATGCGCGCGGCGTCAAGTCGGCGAGGCGGCGTGCGGCGCACACTTGCGGATGCGTTGATCGCTGCGCATGCACGCAGCATCGCCGCACGAGGCGCGACATCCGGAGCGGCGGCGGGACGCCGTCACGCCGGTTCGAATTGCAGCTTGGCAAGCCGCGCGTAGAGCCCGCTGCGCGCGGCGAGGCTCTCGTGCCGGCCTTCCTCGACGATCTCGCCCTGGTCGAGCACCAGGATGCGATCGCAGGATTGCACGGTCGCCAGCCGATGCGCGATGACGAGCGTGGTGCGGCCCGCCATCAGGCGGCCGAGCGCGGTGGCGACCTGGGTCTCGCTCTCGGCGTCGAGCGAGGAGGTGGCCTCGTCCAAGAGCAGCAGCGGCGCCTCGCGCAGGATCGCGCGCGCGATCGCAATGCGCTGGCGCTGACCGCCCGACAGTGTCACGCCGCGCTCGCCGACCGGAGTGTCGAAGCCCTGCGGCAGCGCGCGGATGAACTCGGTCGCGCCTGCCGCCTCCGCCGCGCGCGCGATGTCGGCAGCGGAGGCGTCCGGTCGCCCGAAGCGGATGTTGTCGCGCACGCTCATGGCGAAGATCGCCACCTCCTGCGGCACGAGCGCGATGTGGCGGCGAAGCTCGGCCGGATCGCAGTCGGTGAGGCGCACACCGTCGAAACGCACCGCCCCCGCGGTCGGGTCGTAGAAGCGCAGGATCAGGTGGAAGATCGTGCTCTTGCCCGCGCCCGAGGGGCCGACGATGGCGACGCGCTCGCCCGGCCTGACGGCAAGCGAGACGCCGCGCAGCACCTCCGTCTCGGGCCGGCCGGGATAGGCAAAACGCACGCGGTCGAAGGCGACCTCCGCGCGCGGCCGCTGCGGCAGCGCGATCGGATGCGCCGGCGCGCGGATTGCGGGCTCGAGTGCCAACAGTTCGGCCAGCCGCTCCGCTGATCCGGCTGCCTGGGAAAGCTCGCCCCACACCTCGCTCAATTGGCCCAGGCCGCTTGCGGCGAACACGGCGAACAGCACGAACTGGCTGAGCCGTCCCGGCGTCATCTCGCCCGCGAGCACGTCCTGCGCACCGACCCAGAGAATGACCACGACGCTGGCCGAGGCGAGGAAGATGACGATCGCGGTCAGCACGGCACGCGCCCGCGTCGACCGGATCGCGGCAAGCCAGGCGCGCTCCACGGCCTCCGCAAAGCGCGCGGCGGCAAGCCGTTCATTGGTGAAGGCCTGGAGGGTGCGGATGGCGCCGATCAGTTCGGCGGCATAGGCCGAAGCGTCGGCAAGCGTGTCCTGCGCCGCGCGCGAGCGGCGGCGCACGGAGCGGCCGAATCCGACCAGCGGCAGAACGATCACGGGAATGGCGGCAAGCACATAGGCGGACAGCTTCGGGCTCGTCACCACCATCATGGTGGCCGAGCCGCAGAACAGCACCAGATTGCGCAGCGCGATCGATACCGAGGCGCCGACCGCCGACTTGATCTGGGTGGTATCGGCGGTGAGCCGCGAGGTCAGTTCGCCGGCCTTGGCGTTGTCGAAGAACGGTGCCGACAGCGAAATCAGGTGGCTGAAGACCCTGCTGCGCAGGTCGGCCACCACGCGCTCGCCCAAGGTGGTTACGAGATAGTATCGCGCGGCGGAGGCGATCGCGAGCACGGCGACGACCGCGATCATGATCCCGAAATACTGGTCGATCAGCCCGATGCGCTCGTTGGCGAAGCCGAAATCGATCATGCGTCGCACGGCGATCGGCACGACCAGGGTGGCTGCCGACGCCGTCAGCAGCGCGATCAGCGCCGCCCCGGCGCGGCCGCGATAGCGCAGCACGTAGGGGACGAGCAGCCGCAGCGGCCTGAGCTTGAGCTTGCGGGCGGCCGCTGCGGGCTGCGCGGGGGCAGGCACGGCGGGTTCGCGCGCGGGGGGGCGGCCGGTATCGTTCATGTCCCATGCCTTATCGCCCCGGCGGCACCGGAACAATGGCCGCGCGCCCGCGCGCCTCGGCCGGCGCTTGTCCGGCCCTGCGGGGTCCTGTATAGAACCGCGCAATTTCCGCAAAATTCCGGCCGCAGCGACGCGCAGGACCGCAACGATGAAGCCCGACACGCACCCCGACTATCACACCATCAAGGTGGTCATGACCGACGGCACCGAGTTCGTCACCCGCAGCACCTGGGGCAAGAAGGGCGACGTGTTGCATCTCGACATCGACCCCAAGTCACACCCGGCCTGGACCGGCGGCCAGCAGCAGCTCGTCGACCGCGGCGGCCGGCTCTCGCGGTTCCAGAAGAAGTTTGCGGGCCTCGGCATCGGCGCGAAGAAGTAGCCCGCACGCGGCGCCGCTGGCTGCTCCAGCCGCTCGCCGACAGATCCGGTTTTCCTTTCATGCCGGCCGCAGCAAGGCTGCGCCCTTGCGGCATGACTCAAGCCCGCCGGGACCGTCGGCCGCGGTCCGGGCGTGGCGTCGCGCGCATCAGCGCCCGTCGTTCTCGAACGCGGCCTTGAGCAGCCCAAGCTGACGTTCGACCGGATTGCCGGCCGAGGGCCGGTCCGGGGCGAGGGGCGGCGCATAGATGTTGGCGTCGAGCCGGCGCACCCGGTCGTTCAGGCGCCTGGATTTCTCGATCAGCACGCGCAGCCGTTCGGGCAGCAGCTTGAGGGCCTCGGGATCGCCCGGCTCTCCGGCGGCGAGCTTCACCTTCGCCTTTTCCTTGTTGGCCTGGGCGAGCGTCATCTCGCCTTCCTTGACCGCACGGTGCAGCAGCAGCCAGGAGGCGATCTGCATCAGCCGCGTCGTCAACCGCATGCTTTCAGTGGCATAGGCGAGTGCCGCGCGTCGTTCGAGCCGCTTGGATTCCTGGCGTCCGGGACCGTCGAGATAGGCGGCAGTCTCTTCGACCAGACTCATGCCTTCGCGAAACAGTGCGGAAAACGCCTGCGAACCGGCGAGCCTTTCGCCGAAGGACACTGGCGCCGCTTCGTCCGCGGAACGCTCTTTCATTGTCATACGCCCTACCCAGTCCGGGCAGATATGACCGCCGACGAAGGAAGCTGTCCAGCATCCCGGATGCAAAATTTACGAAATGGTAACCGTCGGCCCGGGGTCTGAACCGAAACGGGACAAAAAAAGGAGCCGCCGTTGCCGGCGGCTCGAAGGTGATAACAGGGAGGCGTCAAACAGAGTGGACAGGAGCCACTCGATGTCCACGAAGATGGACGGAAATCAGTAATGATCGAGAAAGCTTAACAGGCCGTTAAATCGGCGGCCGATGCGAAACATGGTTAACGCTCGGTTAGTGTCGCGGCCGCTTGATCCGTCAACGCGCGTGCAGCGGCGGGCGCGCGCGGCGCATTGTTTGCGCGGTTTTCGCGGTCGCGCACATGCTATTTCTTGAAGAACAGGTCGGCGGCCGATTTCGACGCCTGCTTGCTGGCGATGTTGGCTTCAAGCCGGGCGATCTCATCCTTCAGCAGCGCGATACGCTCGGTCAGTTCGGCAACCGACAGCAGCGTCAGGTCCTGGCCGATCTCGTGGGCCACCTTCTTCTTCGGCCGGTCGTCGTCGTCGATCGCTGGCATCCGCGGCTCTCCCGCACCGCGAATAGATAACCCCGGCGGCGCTGGTTGTCACATGGCCGTGCCGCCATTAAACAAGCGCGCCGTGCCGTCGATCGAGGACCCGATGATCCTGCCAGCCCGCATGACCGTCATCGCCATCCGCGCCCCCGGCGGGCCGGAGATGTTGGTTCCGGAGGAGCGCCCGGT
>Ga0073934_10005618_pt1 | contig 19137 bp, 32 predicted proteins | sample LarsenN4metaG_FD_76834 | JGI IMG/M metagenome (GOLD analysis project Ga0073934, IMG submission 76834) | Hot spring sediment bacterial and archeal communities from British Columbia, Canada, to study Microbial Dark Matter (Phase II) - Larsen... ... | reverse complement strand
GGGGCGGACCTGCGTGTCCGCCCGCGTGTAGCGCCGGGCTTCAGCCCGGCACGATATTGAGGGGAACAGAGCAATGGCAGTCAACGGCATTCTCGGCATCAAGCTCGGCATGACGCAGGTCTTCGCCGAGGACGGCACGGCCGTGCCCTGCACGGTCCTCCAGGCTGGCCCGTGTGTCGTGGTGCAGAAGCGCAGTAAGCAGAACGACGGCTACGACGCCGTACAACTCGGTCTGGTCGAGTTCATCAAGCCTCAGCGCATCAACAAGCCCATGACCGGCCACTTCAAAAAATCCGGCGCGCCTCCTGTGCGTTTCCTGCGCGAAGTTCGCCTTGCCGAATCGGGCGAGGACACCAAGGTCGGCGACCGCGTTCTGGTGGACGGCTTCGCTCCGGGCGAGTTCGTGGACGTCACCGGCATCAGCAAGGGCAAGGGCTTCCAGGGCGGCGTCAAGCGCTGGCATTTCCGCGGCGGCGACGCCACGCACGGCTCGATGTTCCACCGCGCCCCGGGTTCCATCGGTGCCAGTTCGTTCCCTTCGCGCGTCTGGCCGGGTCAGCATTTCCCCGGACACATGGGCAACCAGCGCACCACTGTGCGCAACCTCCGCGTCGTCAAGGTGGACACCGACGAAAACCTGATGCTCGTTCGCGGTGCGGTTCCCGGCCCCAACGGCACCTACATCCTCATCAAGCGTTCGAAGAAGGCCAAGAAGACCAGCTAACGGGAAGCGAGAAGATCATGGCAGTCGTTGACGTCAAGAATCTGGAAGGCAAGACGGTCGGGCAGGTCGAACTCGCCGACGCGGTCTTCTCCGCGCAAGTGAATCCGCACCTGCTCCACGAGACCTCCCGCTGGTACCTCGCCTGGCAGCGTGCCGGCACCCACAAGGTAAAGCGCCGTTCCGAAGTGGCCGGCTCCGGCAAGAAGCTTTGGAAGCAGAAGGGCACCGGACGCGCCCGCATGGGCTCGCTGCGCTCCCCGCTCTGGCGTAAGGGCGGCACCACTCACGGTCCCGTGCCGCGCGACTACAGCTATCGCATTCCCCGCAAAGTCTTTGCCGGCGCGCTCCGCTCGGCGCTCTCCGCCAAGCTCGCCGAGCAGAAGCTCACTGTCGTGGAGAACTTTGATCTCGATTCGCACAAGACGAAGCCTTTCCGCCAGGCCCTCAACCGCCTCGCGGGCGAAAGCCGCACCATTTTGCTGGTCGAGGCCGGCGCCACCCGCAATCTCGAACTGGCCAGCCGCAATATCGAAGGCGTCAAGCGCGTGGCTACTACCGCGCTGCAGCCCTACGACCTGATGCGCCACGACGGTCTGATTGTTTCCAGGGACGCGGCCCTCAAGCTTTCCCGCGCGCTAGACCCGGTGAAGGCTCCCGTGGCGGAGCCTGCGCCGCTCGCGCAGATTGCCCCGGCCGCGGCTGCTGCCGCGCCGGAGAAGAAGCCGCGCCGCAAGGCGAAGAAGGAAGACTAGGTCATGCCGTTCACTGCTTATCAGATTGTTCGTCGGCCACTGATTACCGAGAAAGGCCTGGCCGCCAAGGAAACGCAGCACACCGTCGTTTTCGAGGTCGCCGCGGCAGCCACCAAGACGCAGATCAAGGAAGCCGTGCAGAAGCTCTTCAAGGTGAAGGTCGCTGCCGTGCGCACCGCCAATTTCCATGGCAAGCTGCGTCGCCGCGGGCGCTTCGAAGGCTACCGCCGCGACTGGAAAAAAGCCTACGTCAAGCTCGCCGCTGGCGAAAAGATGATCGAGTACGCGGAGAATATTTAGTCCGGATTTTTCACCGTCCCGCCCTGCGCGGACGGGCAAGAGGACACCATGGCACTGAAAAGCTTCAAACCCTACACCGCGTCGCGGCGCTTCGTGACCATGCTCGACAAGAGCGAGATCACCAAGCAGCATCCGGAGAAGTCCCTGCTCGAGCCCAAGAAGCGCTCCGGCGGCCGCAACGCCCATGGCGAAATCACCAATTGGCACCGCGGCGGCGGACACAAGCGCCAGTATCGCTGCATTGATTTCCGCCGCGATAAGGTCGGCATCCCCGCCCGCGTGGCCGCCATCGAGTACGACCCCAACCGCTCCGCCCGTCTGGCCCTGCTGCACTACGCCGACGGCGAGAAGCGCTACATCCTGCGTCCCCTCGGCCTCGAGGTGGGCATGACCGTGCTCACCGGCGAAGGTGCGGACATTCTGCCCGGCAATGCCCTGCCCATGCGCCTCATCCCGCCTGGCACGCAGCTCCACAATCTGGAGCTCTACCCGGGCAAAGGTGGACAGCTCGTGCGCGCGGCCGGGGCAGCCGCGCAGTTGCTCAGCAAGGAGGGCGAGGTCGCGCTCATCAAGCTGCCTTCCGGTGAAGTTCGCAAGTTCAGCCTGAACTGCATGGCCAGCATCGGCCAACTCGGCAACCTAGACCATGAAAACGTCACCTACGGCAAGGCTGGCCGCACTCGCTGGCACGGCCGTAGGCCGACCAACCGCGGTGTGGCTATGAACCCTGTGGATCACCCGCACGGCGGCGGTGAAGGCCGTGGCAAGGGCAACCATCCGCAAACCCCGTGGGGCACCCCCACGCTTGGTTACAAGACGCGCCACAATCGGCGCACGGGCAAGTTTATCGTCCAGCCGCGCCAGAAGTAGCGCGGCAGGCGCGATTGAATTCTGTAGGGGCGCAGCATGCTGCGCCCCGCAAAGAACGGAGCAGCAAAAATGAACCCGGCGCGGCGGGTTTTGGAGACAGCACGTATGAGAGCAACCAGACGAAGAGCACCCTCTTCCGCGCGCCGTTCGGCGGCCCGCAAGGCAACAGCTAAGCCCCGCTCCATCGGGGCCAAACGTTCGCTGAAGGCTGCGGTGCGGCCCGCGCCGCCTCTGCCCCAGGTAGTTCTGATCCGGGTCTGCAAGCCGGGCTGGGTGGTGGTCGTGGAGAAGACCCCCAATGCTCAAGGCACGCGCTTTGTTTGCCCCTTCTGCCCGGCTTCGCATCGCGTCCCGGGGCCGGTGAGGGGCTTCCGCAAGATTCGCCGTGCGCAGTGGATCAAGCTGCGCCGCGTGGGGGAATAGAGGAGAACATGCCACGTTCGCTGAAAAAGGGTCCGTTTGTGGACGACCACTTGCGGGAGAAGGTGGACGCGCTCAACAACCGCAACGAAAAAAAGGTTATCAAGACCTGGTCGCGGCGCTCCACCATCCTTCCCGAGATGGTGGGCCACACTATCGCCGTGCATAACGGCAAGAAGTTCATCCCCGTGTACGTCACCGAGCAGATGGTGGGACACAAGCTGGGTGAGTTCGCCCCCACGCGCACCTTCCGCGGCCACGCCGTCAAGGCCGCGCTCGAGAGGGCCGCAGGGCCCGCGCCCGCTCCAGGTGCGGGTGCCCCGGCCGGGGGCGGGGGAGCGGCGCCTCCTAAGGCATAAGCTATGGCCACACAAGCGCAGGCACTGACACCGCAAGCAATTGAAGCGCGCGCCATGGCGCGGTTTATCCGCGTCTCGCCGCAGAAGGCCCGCCTGGTGATTGACCTGATCCGCGGCCAGCGCGCCGGCCAGGCGCTCCAGACCCTTCGCTTCACCAAGAAGCGCGCTGCCCGCGACATCGAAAAGGTTTTGCGCAGCGCCATCGCCAACGCGGAGCGCAAGGCCGACGACGCCGGCGAGTCGCTGGACGTGGACGAGTTGTTCGTTTCGCGCTGCTACGTGAACGAGGGCCCGCGCTGGAAACGCATTCGCCCGGCTCCCATGGGTCGCGCCTTCCGCTACCAGCGCCGCACCAGCCACATCGTCGTCGAAGTGGCCGAACACCATCGCGCCGCGGCCGGGCGCGCCGAAGCGGCCGCCGCCGAAGCCGCCGCCAGCAAGGGCGTGGCCGGCGCGGTTCGCAAAGCGCGCAAGGTGCTCGCCGGCAAGAAGAAGGGCCAGGCGCCCGGAAAGAAGAAGTAGGAGGACACTTTGGGTCAGAAAACGCATCCTTACGGCTTCCGGCTCGGCTACAACCGCACGTGGAAGTCCCGCTGGTTTGCCGGCCGGGAGTACGCCGACCTGCTCCACGAGGACTTGAAGCTGCGCAACGAACTGAAGGATAAGCTGCGTTCCGCCAGCATCAGCGGGATTGATATCGAGCGCGCCGCCAATAAGCTTGTCATCCGCATCTACAGCGCCCGCCCCGGCATCATCATCGGCCGCAAGGGCGCGGAGATTGATAAGCTGAAGAGCGAAGTCCAGAAGCGCACGCACCGCGAAGTGCACATTGATATCCAGGAAGTGCATCGCCCGGAGCTGGACGCTCAGCTCGTCGCGGAATCTATCGCCATGCAACTCGAAAAGCGCGTGGCCTTCCGCCGCGCCATGCGCAAGTCCGTGGATTCGGCCCTGCGCTTCGGCTGCAAGGGCATCAAGGTCCGCGTCGGCGGCCGCTTGAACGGCGCGGAAATTGCCCGCTCCGAGTGGTACCTGCAGGGCCGCTTGCCGCTGCAGACCCTCCGCGCGGACATTGATTACGGCTTCGCGCAGGCCTACACCACCTATGGCGTAATCGGTGTGAAGTGTTGGATCTACCAGGGCGAACGCTTGCCGGAGCGCAAGCGCAAGTCGGCCTCCAACGCCGCCGTCGCCTAGTGATTTTGTAGGGGTGGACTTGCGTGTCCGCCCCGTTTGGAATGGATAAAACGTCATGTTGATGCCGAAAAAAGTGAAGTACCGCAAGCAGCAGCGCGGGCGCCGCGGCGGCAAAGCCTGGCGCGGTGGCTCGCTCGCTTTTGGCGAGTACGGTCTCAAGGCCCTGGAATGCGCCTGGATCACCGACCGCCAGATCGAAGCCGCCCGCGTGGCCATCACCCGCTTTATCAAGCGCGGGGGCAAGCTGTGGATTCGCATCTTTCCGGACAAACCGTACACCAAGAAACCCGCGGAAACGCGCATGGGCAAGGGCAAGGGCGCGCCGGAATTCTGGGTGGCACCGGTGAAGGCAGGGCGCGTGATGTTCGAGATGGCCGGCGTGGACGAGGCCACCGCCATGGAAGCCATGAAACTGGCCGCGCACAAGTTGCCCATCCCCACCAAGTTTGTGTCTCGCGCGGGGGGTCTCTGATGCCGCGGCGCATTGAACGCTTTCGCGATTTGAAGCTCGAAGAGTTGCACTTGCAGGAACGCGAGCTGGTTGAGCAGATCTTTCGCCTCCGCTTCCAGCTTTCCAGCGGCCAAGCCGAAAGCCTGAAAAAGCTTCGCGAAGCGCGCCGCGACCTCGCGCGCGTCAAGACGCTCCTGCGCACGCAAGACTTGCAGAACGAGAAGAGGTAAGCCCATGGCTGAAAACACTCCTGCTGCCGGCACCACGCTTCGTCGCCCGCGGCAGTCCAAGATCGGCGTGGTCACCAGCGCCAAGATGCAGAAGACCATTGTGGTCCAGGTTACACGCAGCTTCGCGCACCCCTTCTACAAGCGCGTGATCCGCGTGCCCAAGAAGTTCTACGCCCACGACGAGAACAACGAGGCCCGCGCCGGCGATACCGTGCGCATCGTGGAGACCCGGCCGCTTTCCAAGCTCAAGCGCTGGCGCCTGGCCGAAATTGTTTCGCGCTCCGCCACCGCGGAGTAGGGGCGGACCGAAGTTTATCCCCAGCGAAGCGAGGGATGTCCGCCCGGTGTAGCGCCGGCCTTCAGGTCGGCACAGGAAAGAGCTGGATAGGCGTAATCGGAGCACTGATATGGTCCGCATGAGAACATGGTTGACGGTGGCCGATAATTCCGGCGCCCGCCGCCTGATGTGTATCCTGCCGCTCGGCGGCCACACCGGCCTGGGCGCCGGCCTGGGCGATGTCATCACCGCCTCGGTGAAGGAAGCCGCGCCGGATAGCCAGATCAAGCAGGGGAAAGTCGTCAAAGCTGTGGTCGTCCGCACGCGCAAGGAGCACCGCCGCAAGGACGGCACCTACATCCGCTTCGACGACAACGCCGCCGTGCTCATCAACGAGGCAGGCGAGCCCGTCGGCACGCGTGTGTTTGGCCCGGTGGCCCGCGAACTCCGCGAGAAGAAGTTCACCAAGATTGTTTCGCTTGCCCCGGAGGTCTGGTAATGAAGCGCGTTGTGGAAAAAGTCCGTCACAGCATCTGCATCCGCAAGGGCGACCTGGTCCGCGTCATGAAGGGACGCGACCGCGAGAAGTTTCGCTCCAAGTCCGCCCGCGTGCTCTCCGTGGACGCCGTCAACGGCGTGGTCACTGTGGAGCACGCTCAAATGATCAAGCGCCACACCCGCGCCAACCCGCAGAAGAACATCAAGGGGGGCATCGTGGAGCGCGAGGGACCTATTCACGTCTCCAACGTTATGCTGGTCTGCCCGGCGTGCAGCAAGCCCACGCGCATTGGCCATACGCGGCTGCCCGATGGCTCCCGCGTGCGCGTCTGCCGCCGCTGCGGCTCCACTGTGGACAAGTGAGCGGTGAAGGAACTGTCATGATGACCCGAATGGAAGAAAAGTACAGAACAGAGGTGGTGCCGGCGCTGATGAAGCGCTTCGGCTGGACCAACCCCATGGCCGTGCCCAAGGTGCGCAAGGTTATCGTGAACATCGGTTTGGGAGAGGCCAGCCAGAACGTCAAGCTGCTCGACGTCGCCGCCGCCGAGCTCGGCCAGATCACCGGTCAGAAAGCCGTGATCACCCGCGCCAAAAAGTCCATCGCCAATTTCAAGATTCGCAAGGGCATGCCCATTGGCTGCTGCGTCACCCTGCGCGGCGCCCGCATGTACGAGTTCTTGGACCGCTTCTGCAACGTCGTGCTCCCGCGCGTGCGCGACTTCAAGGGCCTTTCGCCCCACTCCTTCGACGGCCGCGGCAACTACACCCTCGGCCTCAAAGATCAACTCGTGTTCCCGGAGATTGACTACACCCGCGTGGACAAGATCAAGGGCATGAACGTCACCATCACCACCAGCGCCCGCAACGACGAAGAGGGCCGCGAGTTGCTCAAGCTGCTCGGCGTCCCCCTGCGGGGCTAGGAGAAAACACGCACATGGCTCGCACCAGTCAATTTGCCAAGACCCGCAAGAAGCTGAAGTACAAGATCCGCATGCGCAACCGCTGCCGCCGTTGCGGCCGCTCCCGCGGCTATCTGCGCAAGTTTCAGATGTGCCGCATTTGTTTCCGCCAGTTGGCGCTCCAGGGCGAAATCCCGGGCGTCACCAAGGCCAGTTGGTAGGAGAAGAGACGCACGATGCAGACCGATCCCATTGCCGATATGCTCTCGCGCATCCGCAACGCGGCCCGCGCGCGGCACCAGCGCGCCGATATTCCCCCCTCCAAGCTCAAGGTCGAAATTGCGCGCATCCTCAAGGAGGAGGGTTATATCTCCACCTTCAAGCTGACCGACGAGAAGGAGAAGCACCGCGCTCGCAAGGTTCTGCGCGTGTTCCTCAAGTACACGCCGGACCGCAAGAGCGTGATCTCCGACTTCCGCCGTGTCTCCCACCCCGGCTGCCGCGTGTACGTCCGCAAGTCCGAGATCCGCGCCGTGGTGGGCGGCCTCGGCACCAGCATTCTCACCACCCCTCGCGGTCTGATGACCGGCCGCGCCGCGCGCAAGGCCGGCATCGGTGGCGAGGTGCTTCTGGAGGTTTGGTAGGACAGGCCTCCAGGCCTGTCCTCTTCATGTTGGGGCGACCCCCGGGCCGCCCGTGAGAGAAGGGAAGACATATAGTTATGTCGCGCATTGGTCGCAAGCCGATTCCAGTTCCGGCGGCGGTGAAAGTGCAAATTCACCCTGCTGCCGTGGATGTCCAGGGCCCCAAGGGCAAGCTCACCGTGCCCATCCCGCCCGGCATCGCCATCGAGCAGAAGGACAAGGTGCTCCACGCCGTCCGCCAGAATGATGAGCAACGCGCCTTGCACGGCTTGGCCCGCGCTCTGCTTGCCAACGCCGTTCACGGTGTCACCGAGGGCTTCAAGAAGGACCTCGATATCGTCGGGGTCGGCTATCGCGCCGAGGTCAGGGGCAAGAACGTCGTCTTCAGCCTCGGCTATTCGCACCCCATTGAGTTCGCCATTCCCGAGGGCATCCACATCGCCGTGGAGAAGATGACCCACCTGACCGTCACCGGAGCGGACAAGGCTCGCGTCGGACAGGTCGCCGCGGATATTCGCGGTCTCCGCCCGCCGGACCCGTACAAGCAGAAGGGCATCCGCATCACGGGCGAGCGCCTGAAGAAGAAGGCCGGCAAGGCCGGCGCCGCTGCCAAGACGGGCGCTTAGAGAATTTGTGCCCCGTCCTCTTAGTGACGGGGGTTGAGGAGAACTAGCGTGGCACAAGCACCAGTTCGAAAAATTTCGCGCACCGAGCATCGCCAGCGCATTCACCGCCGCGTGCGCACCCGCGTTGAAGGTTCGCCCGAGCGCCCGCGCCTGTGTGTGTACCGTTCGCTCAAGCACATCTACGCCCAGGTCGTGGACGACCGCGCCAGCCGCACTCTGGCCGCGGCCAGCTCGCTCGACAAGGAGACCCGCAAGCTTCTCAAGGGCGGCGGGAACGTCGCCGCGGCAAAGATAGTCGGCAAGGCCATCGCCGAGCGCGCCATCGCCGCCGGCATCTCCCAGGTTGTCTTCGACCGCGGGGGCTACAGGTATCACGGCCGCGTCCAGGCTCTCGCCGAAGCGGCGCGGGAAGCGGGGTTGAAGTTCTAAGCCTATGTCCAAGCAAACACTCAAAGAAACGCTCTCTGTTCGTCGGCCGCTGGAAGCCAATCAGGCCAGCTTGAAGGACCAGGTCGTCTCCATCAACCGCGTCACCAAGGTCGTCAAGGGCGGCAAGAATCTCAGCTTCTCGGCCCTCGTCGTCGTCGGCGACCAGCAGGGTCATGCCGGTTTCGGCATGGGCAAGGCTCGCGAGGTCCCCATGGCCATTCGCAAGGCCATCGAGCAGGCCAAGAAGAACATGATCAAGCTCAACCTCAAGGGCTCCACCATCCCCCATCAGGTTGTCGGCCGCTACGGTTCCGGCCAGGTGCTCTTGAAGCCCGCGCCCGAAGGCACCGGCATCATCGCCGGCGGGCCCGTCCGTGCCGTCATGGAGGTCGCCGGCATCACCAACGTGCTGACCAAGTCCATCGGCACCTCCAACCCGCACAACGTCATCAAGGCCACCTTCGACGCCCTGATCGGCTTGAAGGACGCTGGCAGAGTGGCCGAGTTGCGCGGCAAACAGAGAGAAGATCTCGGAGCCTAGCCCATGGCCAGGAAAAAAACAGCATCGCTTCGCATCAAGTGGGTGCGCAGTTTTATCGGCTGCCCACGGGACATGCGGCAGACCATCCGCGGCCTCGGTTTCCGCCGCATGAACCAGGTGGTCGAGCGCCAGGATACGCCCGCGGTTCGCGGCATGATTCACAAGGTTCGTCATCTCGTAGAGGTGTTGTAGGCGCCGGTCCTTAGGTCGGCCCGCGCCACAAGCGATCGGAGAATTTGAGGCTCATATGCCAGTCAATCTTTCGAATCTGAAGCCCGCTCCCGGCTCACGCCGCAAGAAATTCCGTGTGGGTCGCGGCACGGGCTCCAAGCTGGGCAAAACCGCCGGCCGCGGCAACAAAGGGCAGCAGTCCCGCAAGGGCTATTCCCGCCGCCCGGGTTTCGAGGGCGGCCAGATGCCGCTGGTGCGTCGCATTCCCAAGCGCGGCTTCAATAACCCATTCGGCGCGGAATTTACCGTCGTCAACGTCGCCGCGCTCAACGCCTTCTCCGCCGGCGAGACAGTCGGCCCGCTCGAGATGGTCTCCCGCGGCCTGGTTCGTCAGTTCCGTGATGGTGTCAAGGTTCTCGGGGATGGCGATTTGAAGGTCGCCCTCACCGTTCGCGCCCACAAGTTCAGCAAGTCGGCTCGGGAAAAAATCACGGCTGCCGGAGGGAAAGTCGAAGTCCTGCCATGAAATTCCTGGAAGCATTTCGCAACATCTTTCGCATCCCGGACCTGCGCAAGCGTGTCCTCTTCACGCTGGCCCTGCTGGCGGTCTATCGCCTCGGTGCGTTCGTGCCTACGCCGGGCATCAACACCGAACTCCTCCAGCAGCTCTTTGAGCAGGGGCGCGGTTCTGTGCTGGGCATTATTGACCTCTTCAGCGGCGGCAACTTCCGCAGGCTCACCATCTTCGCTCTCGGCATCATGCCGTACATCACTGCCTCAATCATCCTCCAGCTCATGACCGTGCTCTTTCCTTACCTCGAGCGCCTCCAGAAGGAAGGCGAACTCGGCCGCCGCAAGATCACCCAGTACACCCGCTATCTCACCGTGGTGCTCTCTGCCATCCAGGCTTTTACGATTGCCATGACCTTGCAGACCCAGAACCTGCAGGGCACTCCGCTGGTCTATCACCCTGGCCTCGGCTTCATTCTGATGACCATTCTCACCCTCACCACCGGCACCGCCTTCATCATGTGGCTCGGCGAGCAAATCAGCGACCGCGGCATTGGCAACGGCATGTCCCTCATCATCTTCGCCGGCATTGTCGTTGGACTGCCCCGCGCCATCGAGGACCTGTGGGAGAAGGGCCGGACCGACCACTGGGGACAGTTCACCTGGCCCGCGCTGCTCCTTTTGGTTGCGGTGATGATCGTTGTCGTGGCTTTCATCGTCTTTGTGGAGGGTGGCCAGCGCCGTATCCCCGTCCAGTACGCCAAGCGCGTCGTGGGACGTCGCATCATGGGCGGCCAGATGACCTACCTGCCCCTGCGCGTCAATGCCGGCGGCGTCATCCCGCCGATTTTTGCCAGTTCTCTGCTGGCCTTGCCGCAAACCTTGGCCCTGTTCTTCCAGAAGCAATCAAAATTCTTCGAGGATTTTGGTCGCGCGCTCGGCTGGGGCGAACCCCTCTATACGCTGATCTATGTCCTGCTGATTATCTTTTTCGCGTTCTTTTACGTTGGCATTGTCTTCAATCCCACCGAGCTGGCCGACAACATGCGCAAGTACGGCGGTTTCGTCCCCGGCATTCGCCCGGGCCGCAACACCTCCGAGCACATCAACCGTGTTCTCACCCGCCTGACCTTTGTGGGCGGTTGCTACCTCGCGCTCGTCTGTCTCATCCCCGAATGGATGATCGCCGGCGTCAAGCTGCATCACCTGTGGGGTCCCGTCGGCGCTTGGTTCGACACCAACTTCCCCCGCTGGATTCTGGAAGGCCTGAACGTGACCTTCTACTTCGGCGGCACCTCGCTGCTCATCGTCGTCGGCGTGGCCATGGACACTGTCCAGCAGGTCGAGGCCCAGCTCGTCATGCGCCATTACGAAGGCTTTGTGAAGAAAGGAAGGCTGCGCAGTCGTCGTGGCTAGCACGGGTTCCAATTCGACCGCTCTGAAGCGCGCTTTGATTTTCCTCGGGCCCCCGGGCGCGGGTAAGGGGACGCAGGCCAAAGTCGTTGCCGAAGTGCACAAGCTCCCGCACCTCTCCACGGGCGACATGTTGCGCGACCATGTCGGCCGCGGCACCCAACTCGGCCTCCAGGCCCGGCCCATCATGGAGCGCGGGGAGCTGGTTCCCGACGAGATTGTCCTCGCCATGGTCGAGGAGCGCATCGCTCGCGCGGATTGTTCCGCCGGCTTCGTGCTCGACGGGTTCCCGCGCACCATCCCGCAGGCCCGCGGCCTCGACGCCCTGCTCGTCCGCCGCGGCTTCGGTAGCGCCCTTGTGCTGCACATCGCCGTGGCCTACGAGGATTTGGTGCGCCGCCTCACCGGCCGCCGCACTTGCAAAGTTTGTGGCGAGATCTACAACGTGTACAACCGCGCTCCCAGGGTGGACGGCAAATGCGACAAAGATGGCGGCGAACTTCTTCAGCGCGCCGACGACCGCGAAGAAGTTATTCGCGAGCGTATTGCCAATTACGACCGTCAGACCAGGCCGCTGATTGATTACTACCGCGGCCAGAGCACGCTCGTGGACATTGACGGTGCCGCCGACGCGGAGTCCGTCAACCGCGCTGTGCTGGCCGTGCTCGCGCGGCTCTGAGAGGCCATGCCGACGATGATTATCTGCAAGTCGCAGGCTGAGCTGGAGCGGATGCACCGCGCTGGCCTCGTCGTTTGGGATGTGCTCAACGGCCTGCGCCACATGGTGCAGCCCGGCGTGACCACCATGGATTTGGAGAAGTTCGCTGAGCGCCGCACCGGCCACTATGGCGCCCGCGCTGCCTTCAAGGGCTATCGCGGGTTCCCCTCCGTGCTGTGCACCTCGGTGAACAATGAGATCGTGCACGGCATTCCTTCGCCGCAACGCAAGCTGCGCGAAGGCGACATCGTTTCCATCGACTACGGCGTCGAATTGAACGGCTATTACGGCGACGCCGCGGTCACCGTTCCGGTGGGCAGGATCTCCCCGGAGCTGGAAAAGTTGCTTCGCGTCACGCGCGAGGCTCTCGACCGGGCCATTGAGAAAGTCCAGCTCGGCAACCGCTTGAGCGACATCTCGCACGCCGTGCAGAGCTGGGTCGAGCAGAACGGCTTTTCGGTGGTGCGCGAGTTCGTGGGTCACGGCATCGGCGCCGTGATGCACGAGGACCTGCAAGTGCCCAACTACGGCGCGCCGGGCCACGGCCCGCGTCTCCAGGAGGGCATGACCCTGGCCATCGAGCCCATGGTCAATGCCGGGCGTCCCGCGGTCCGTGTCCTCGACGACCTGTGGACCGCTGTCACCGCCGACGGGAGTTACTCGGCCCATTTCGAGCACACCGTCGCCGTGACTTCGAACGGTCCGTGGATCTTGACCCGGCCCAAGGACGTCACCGGCGTCTCGTGGTAGAAGCAGGGTAGTCGGGCCACCCCGCGCCGCAGGGTGAACCGCCCGAAAACGAACAGGAGTTCATGGCTAAGCGACCGCAGCACGAGAAGAAAAAAAAGACCTCCGACGGCGCCCCCAAGGAGGATGCCATCGAAGTCATGGCCACGGTGATTGAGCCGTTGCCCAACGCGATGTTCCGTGTCGAGCTCGAGAACAAGCACCAGGTTCTCGCGCACATCTCCGGTAAGATGCGCAAGAACTTCATCCGCATCCTGCCCGGCGACAAGGTGGCGGTCGAGCTTTCGCCTTACGACCTCACCCGGGGTCGCATCGTGTACCGCTACAAGTGACCCCGCGCAGCGGGGCTGGCAGTTGTGGGGGCCGGTCCTCAGACCAGCCCGCTGGAGAATCGTATGAAGGTTCGTTCGTCAGTCAAAAAGGTTTGTGACAAGTGCAAGATCATCCATCGCCGTGGCGTGGTTCGGGTGATATGCCCCAACCCGAAGCACAAGCAGCGCCAGGGCTAAGGGTTGGTAGGGGCGCACCTGCGTGTGCGCCCACTGTAAGGGCCGGTCTTTAGACCGCCCCAGTCGGAAACACAGAAGGAGAACCAATGGCACGTATCGCTGGTGTTGACTTGCCGCCGCAGAAGCGCCTCTGGGTGGGCCTGACCACCATCTATGGCATTGGCCTGGCCCGCGCGCGCCACCTGTGCGGCAAGGCCCGCGTCGAAGAAGCAAAGAAGGTTAAGGACCTCACCGAGGACGAGGTGAACCGCCTCCGCCAGGTGATCGAATCCGAGGGCGGCATCGAAGGCGATCTCCGCAAGGAGATTCAGATGAATATCCGCCGTCTGATCGAAATTCAGGCCTACCGCGGCCTGCGCCATCGCCGCAACTTGCCCGTCCGCGGCCAGCGCACGCACACCAACGCGCGCACCCGCAAGGGCCCGCGCAAGGGCGCCGTGGCTATGAAGAAGAAGGTCCTCGGCAAGAAGGGCTAGTTGTAGGGGCGACCCCGCATGCGGGGTTGCCAGGATAGGGTCGTGATGTAGCGGCGACCCGCCACAGGCGGGTCGCCATGTGCAAGGAGAGGAAATGCATGGCTAGAGAACAACAGGCCGCCGCTGCCGCACCGGCTGCGGCCAAGCCGACCAAGCGCAAGAAGGAATTCAAGAAGAAGCGCGAGCGACGCATCGTGCCCAACGGCCTGGTGTACATCCAGGCCTCCTTCAACAACACGATCATCACCATCACCGATCTCGAAGGCCGCGCTGTTTGCTGGTCTTCCGCTGGCTCGGTCGGCTTCAAGGGTTCGCGCAAGGGCACGCCCTACGCCGCCCAGCAGGCCTCCGCGGCCGCCGCGGCTGTGGCCCGCGATCAGTATGGTATGAAGGCCGTCACCGTCCGTGTGAGGGGCCCTGGCTCCGGCCGCGAATCGGCCGTCCGCGCCCTGGCTTCCTCGGGCTTGCACATCAACTCCATCAAGGATGTGACGCCCATTCCGCACAACGGCTGCCGCCCGCCCAAGCGCCGCCGTGTCTAAGGAAGGATATGAGCGAAGCAGCCGTGCAGTCGCAAGCGAGCAAAGTTGGACCGTCCACCGGTCTTGTGCCGATGATTCACGTGGCCGATCTGGAACGCTCGATTGCCTTCTACCGGCTGCTTGGATTTGGGGTGGGCAACAGAGTCCCGCCTGTGGGCGCGCCGCACTGGGCATGGTTGTACCAGCCCAATGCGGCCAACTGGAAGCACGGGCCGAACCTAATGATCACCCGGAGCAAGTGTGTCATTAACGCTGAGGCCCAGAACGTTTTGTTTTACCTGTACGCGACCGATCTGGTAGCGCTGCGCGACCGCCTGATGGCTGAAGGCGCGAAGGTCAGCGAGGTTACCCATCCTGAGTACCTGCCCGAGGGCGAATTCAGGACGGCAGACCCCGAAGGCTACTGCTTGATGGTGGCGCAGTCGGGACCGGACACACCTTGACGATTTTAAGGACCGGGAAGAAGGGTTGCCAGCCCGTAAACCGGTCGTCCAAAGTAAGGAGAAGAAACCTTGGCACGACATCGTGAAGCGGTTTGCCGCCTCTGCCGACGGGAAGGCATGAAGCTCTTCCTGAAGGGCATGCGGTGTTTTACCGAGAAGTGCGCCATCGAGAAGCGCAATTTCGTCCCCGGCCAGCACGGCCAGTCGCGCCGTGCCAAGCTCGCTGGCTACGGGTTGCAGTTGCGCGAAAAACAGAAGGCCAAGCGCGCCTATGGTCTCCTCGAGCGCCAATTCCGCAACTATTTCGCCAAGGCCGAGCGCGCCAAGGGCCCCACCGGCGAAAACCTGTTCGTCATGCTGGAGCGGCGCCTCGATAATGCCATCTACCGCATGGGCTTTGCCAGTTCCCGTTCCCAGGCGCGCCAGCTCGTGCTCCACGGCCACGTCCGCGTTTCCGGCCGCAAGGTGAACATCCCCTCGTACCTGGTCAACATCGGTGAGGAGATCGTTCTCAAGGAGAAGATGCACCAGAACGCGATGGTGATGGAGGCCATGAATCTGGCCCAGAGCCAGAACGCGGCGCCCTGGCTGGAGGTGGACCGCAACGCCTTCAAAGCTCGCGTCGTGGCCCTGCCGCGCCGGCAGGACGTCGTCACGCCGCCCATCTCCGAACAGCTCATCGTCGAGCTCTATTCGAAGTAACCAGGCCATGTATTTTTTCGCTGTTTCCCCGGCCTTGGCCGGGAGGAGGGATTAGCAACGATGTGGAAAGGCTTTCAGAAACCCAAGCGCTTGGCGGCTGAGCCAGAGTCGCTCACCGATAAGTATGGAAAATTTTCCGCGCAGCCCTTCGAACGCGGCTGGGGCACCACCGTGGGCAACGCGCTCCGCCGTGCACTGCTCAGCTCCATCGAAGGCGCCGCCATCACCGCGGTCAAAATCGAAGGCGTGCTCCACGAGTTCTCGCCCATCCCCGGCGTCGTCGAGGATGCCACCGACATCATCCTGAACATGAAGCAGGTTCCCCTGAAGCTCAATTCCGACCAGGCCAAGACGCTGTACCTAAACGTCGAGCAGCCCGGCGTCGTCACCTCCGCCATGATCGAGGAAGACGCCGATTGCGCCGTCCTGGACAAGAACGTGTACCTCGCCACCGTCGGCGAGGGCGGCAAGCTCCAGGTGGAAATGCGCGTCAAGAACGGCCGCGGCTACGTCGGTGCCGACCGCAACTTCGACGAGGATCTGCCCATTGGCTATATCCCCGTGGACTCCGTCCATTCCCCCGTGCGCAAGGTCAACTACACGGTGGAAGCCGCGCGCCTGGGCCAGATGACCGACTACGAAAAGCTCGCCCTCGAAGTTTGGACCAACGGCTCCATCACTCCCCAGGACGCCATTGGCCTGGCCTCCAAGCTCATCAAGGACCACATGAGCATCTTCATCAACTTCGAGGAGCAGCCCGAGCTTTCCGAGGAGACCATCGAGCCCACCCACGACCCCCGCCTCGAGCACCTCGACCGCTCCGTCGAGGAACTCGAGCTCTCCGTGCGTTCCTACAACTGCCTGAAGAACGCCAACATTCAGACCATCCGCGAACTCGTTCAGCGCAGCGAGCCTGAAATGCTCAAGACCAAGAACTTCGGCCGCAAATCGCTCAACGAGATCAAGGAAATCCTGCAGCGCATGGGCCTCGCCCTGGGCATGAAGTTCGATGAGCACGGCCGTATCATCTGGCCGCCGCTCCCCAGCCAGACCGCCCCGCCGGAGGAAACTACGTCGCTCTAGGCGACCTGGACCACGACCATGCGACACCTCAAAGCCGGTTCCAAACTCGGGAAGCAGCCCGCCCATCGCCGCGCGGTGCTGCGCAACCTCGTCACCAACGTCATCGAGCGCGAGCGCATCACCACCACCCGCGCTCGCGCCAAGGCCGCTCGCCCCCTGCTCGAGCGGATGATCACCCTCGGCAAGCGCGATGACCTCCACGCACGACGCCAGGCCGCCTCCTTTCTTCTCACGCCGCAGGCCACGCAGAAGCTCTTCCGCGACATTGCCCCGCGCTTTTCCGACCGCAACGGCGGCTATACCCGCATCATCAGAGCCGGCTGGCGCATTGGCGACGGCGCGGAACTCGCCATCCTCGAACTCCTCGGCAGCAAACTGAAGAAAAAGGAAAAGAAGGAAAAGAAAGGCGCCAAGCCCGAAGAAAAGCCGGAAGAGAAGAAGGAAAGCTAACTACTCGTAGGGACGACCCTGCACAGCGGGGCCGGCGCGAAAGACTCAACAAAAAAGGGCGCAGCTTCCATGCTGCGCCCCTTTTATTTTGCTAGCCGATTCAAGCGATCCTTGTCATTCTGAGGCCCACGTCCCGCTCTCGCGGGACGGGACCGAAGAATCTCCGCTCCGGCCTGCGCACCCTCCCGTCACGTCTTCTTGCCGCGACGTTCCGCCCTCCTGCGTTGGCTTCCTCGCCGCTCCATGCCTCCGGGCACGGCCCCGCTTATTCCCCGGCGGTCATTCCCCCGCCGCTCCACCAGCCGATAGTCCTGTGCCAATCCCCATCGCGTGTTCTGCCCGCATGTTCCGCACGCTCGCTCGAGCATGCCCACATTGGCCAGGTCCTGTTCGTTCGACGCCAGCTCGGCGCCGCTTCGCTTTCCGCAGGTTCGGCAAATCAGCACGGTTGGCATTTCAGTCTGCTCCCAGGGTTTGAACATGTGCGCTTTCTAACTGCCTCTTTAACCCTTTCCACCTCTCCATTCAAGCCTTTTCTCGCGACGGCGCCTGCGCGCCTTCTCCCTCACTCCGCCACTCGGCAACCCTTCGACCTTTCAACTTTTAAACCTTCCAACATCATCTCCGCCCCATCCAGCCCCCGTAGATCTTCTGTTGCATCTCCGTCGGATGCTGCGCCGGCCTCAGTCGGAACGTGGTGTACGGGTTCGCCCCAGCCGTCACTGCGATTTCCTTCAACTCGCCCAGGCGGATCAAGCTCAACCGCAGCATCTCCCCCGCCTTGCGCGCCTCCACTGCGCGCCCAAACTCGGTCTGATCCACCGTCTTTCCATCCACCGCTACAATCGTGTCCCCGCGGTCCAGCCCCGCTGCTTCTGCCGGGCTCCCCGGTGTGATGTTGCTGATGCGCGCTCGCCCGTCCTCCCCCCGCGTTGTGCTCACCGCGATCCAGGCCTGTTCTCGCATCTCCAACCGTTCCACCCGGATGCCCGCGTAGCCAAAATAGGTCTCGTATGCCAGCGGCTCCTTCCCGCTGATGTACCGCCGGAAGAATTCGCTCATGTCCTTCCCGGCCACCTCGTTCGCCGCACGCACGGCGTCTTCCGGCTCAAACCCCGGTTTGGGCAGCGCGTACCGCTGGTAGAGCAAGCGCATCCAGTCGTCAAGCGACTTCTGATTCCCCGTGGCCTGCCGGATGGCAAAGTTCAGCAGGTGCCCGGCGATTTGCCCGCCGTCGTAATAGGAAAAGTTCGTGTTCGCCAGGTTCGTGTCGCCCCCGCCGCTCGCGCGGAACCACGTATCCCAACTCGTCTCCTCGATGCTCCGTTCCGCGCGTCCCGGCCTCTGCTCGAACTCCGTGATCAGCGCCGCCATCGAATCCAGATAGGCCTGCGGCGTCAGCAGACCCGCCCACAGCAGCGCCAGGCCCCGTAGTAGCTCGTCAGCCCTTCGGAAATCCACAGCGACCTCGTGGGCACTTCGCGCGAATAATCGAACGGCCCCAACTCCTTGGGCCGCAGCCGCTTCACGTTCCACGCGTGGTAGAACTCGTGCGACAGCGCGAACAGCTTCAGCATGTACTCCGTCGCATACCGGCCGCGCGGCCTTTCGCTGTCCCAATCCGACGAGTAGTTGATCTGCGTCGAGTTCAGGTGCTCCAGCCCGCCGCCCGTTCCCGGCCAGACATGTATCAGGAACCAGTATTCCGCAAACGGCGCCGGGCGTCCCGCTCCGCCCGTCACTGCTGCGTACATCGGCACCACCGCTTCCACGGTCTTCTTGGCGTCCCGCATGAACCGCGAAAAATCTTCCCGCCCCATCGCGTCGTGCACCGCCATGTGGTAGACCGTTCCGTCCACCTCGAAGGTCTGCTCCAGGTAGTCGGAGATTTCCAGCGGCGAATCAATGAACCAGTCGTAGTCCGCCGCGGCGAAGGTGTCTTCCGCCAGCCGCGTCATCGCCGTGGCCACGCGCCAGCCGACCGGCGTCTCGATCACCAGCCGCACTGCCCGCTCCTTCCCGCCCACCAGGTACATCCACGCCGCCGGCCCGCCGATGAAGGCGTGTCGCTCGTTGTACTGCGCCCAGTTGTTCGCCAGCGTGTTGGCGTAGAGCTTGTAGCGCACGGTTACGTTGCCGACCCCACCCGTCCC
>Ga0073934_10005617_pt1 | contig 19140 bp, 14 predicted proteins | sample LarsenN4metaG_FD_76834 | JGI IMG/M metagenome (GOLD analysis project Ga0073934, IMG submission 76834) | Hot spring sediment bacterial and archeal communities from British Columbia, Canada, to study Microbial Dark Matter (Phase II) - Larsen... ... | reverse complement strand
GATCATCTTGTGGTGGTTCCGGACCTATCGCCGCGCCATCGCACTCGGCATGGGAACGCACGTCGCGTGGGCGTTCGCCGCCGCGATCTGGCTCTACCTTGTCCTCGGCTTCTTCCGTCCGCTGCTGATGGGAAGCTGGAGCGAGGCCGTGCCCTTCGGGATCTTCCCGCACCTCGACTGGACGGCGGCGTTCTCGATCCGCTACGGCAACCTCTTCTACAACCCGTTCCACGCGCTCTCGATCGTGTTCCTCTATGGCTCCGCGGTCCTGTTCGCGATGCACGGCGCGACCATCCTCGCCGTCAGCCGCTTCGGCGGTGACCGCGAAATCGAGCAAATCACGGATCGTGGTACGGCATCGGAGCGTGCAGCGCTCTTTTGGCGGTGGACGATGGGCTTCAACGCGACGATGGAGTCGATCCATCGCTGGGCGTGGTGGTTCGCGGTTCTCTGCCCGTTGACTGGCGGCATCGGCATCCTCTTGACCGGCACCGTCGTCGACAACTGGTACCTTTGGGCCGTGAAGCACAGCTTCGCACCGATCTATCCCGACATGGGATGGTCGGCGATTGATCCGGGAGCAGGAGGCGCACGATGAGTAAGGAACCGCTATTGTTGCCGGTCATCACCGGCGCGGTCGTGGCCTTCGGCGCCCTCGGCCTCTGGTTCACGGCAACGAAGACCAAAGTCACGCAGCAGGGCTATCCGGGCGTCGCGCTCCAGCAAGTCGTCAATGCCAATACGGCGGCGAAGGTGGCGAAAGCGAACGTCGTGCCGGAGGCTCAGCCGAAGGCCGATCCAGGCGGCAAGAAGGCGTCCGAGGTCTACCAGAACGTCAAGGTTCTGGGCCATTTGACCGAGAACGAGTTCCTCCGCCTGATGACGGCCATCACCGAGTGGGTCTCGCCGGAAGAAGGCTGCACGTATTGCCATAATCCGGAAAACCTGGCGGCCGACACGCTCTACACCAAGGTCGTGTCCCGTCGCATGCTGCAGATGACGCAAACCATCAACGACAAGTGGAAACCCCACGTCGGTCAGACGGGCGTCACCTGCTATACCTGCCACCGGGGCAAGCCGGTGCCGGCGGAGATCTGGTTCACCGAGCCGGAACATCGCCAAGCGGGACGCATGGTCGGCGATCCACAAGGTCAGAACGCTGCGGGCGTGAGGACAGTCGCCTACTCGTCGCTGCCGAAGGATCCGCTGTCGCCGTTCCTGGTCAAGGACACCAATATCCGCGTCAATGCCACCACGGCGCTGCCGGAGAAGGGTCCGAACCCCGGAATCAAGCAGACCGAGTGGACGTTCGCATTGATGATGCACATGTCCAACTCGCTCGGCGTGAACTGCACCTACTGCCACAACACCCGCGCCGTGCATGACTGGGGTCAAAGCCCACCGGCACGTACGACGGCGTGGCACGGTATCCGGATGGTGCGCGAGCTGAACAACGCCTACCTCGATCCGCTGAAGCCGACCTATCCGGCCGAGCGGCTCGGGCCGACCGGCGATGCTCCGAAGGCGAACTGCACGACCTGCCACCAGGGCGTGAACAAGCCGCTGGCTGGGGCTGCGATGCTGAAGGACTACCCTGAGCTCCTGGCTCCGAAGCGGTAAGTCGCGCCGCGCGGGATCGCGGCCGACGAGAGGGAAGCGCCACCGCGCTTCCCCGGCTCGCGGTTCCCAGTTCGTCCGTCGGCCAGGATTGACGCCACCGGTAACACCGGTGGCGTTTTTTGTTTCCGCAAGGCGTCCGCGCGCGCCGTCGCCGGCATGGCAGACGCGCAGCGGCCGGCGATGACCGGACACGTCTCCTCGGCCATCTTCGCGATCGAGCGCGCAGCGAGGAGAAAACGATGGGCCTGGCTCCCGAGCACCATTTCGCCGAGATCGGCGAGGTCATGTTGCATTACGTGGTCGCCGGCTCGGGGCCGCCCGTAGTGCTGCTTCATGGCTGGCCGCAGACGTGGTTCGAGTGGCGCGAGACGATTGCTGCGCTCGCGCCGCGCTTCACGGTCATTGCGCCCGACATGCGCGGCCTCGGTGACAGCTCGCGGCCGTTGACGGGCTACGACAAGCGGACGATGGGCAACGACATCTGGCGGCTGATGACCGAGAAGCTTGGTTTCTCGCGCTTCAGTCTCGTCGGGCATGATTGGGGGGGACCGACAGCCTATGCGATCGCCGCCGATCATCCCGCTGCCGTCGACAAACTCGCCATCGTCGACGTCGTCATCCCCGGGAGTGGCGGCGATTTCAGCCAGGGTGGAAAGCGCTGGCACCACCAGTTCCACATCACGCCGGATCTGCCCGAAGCGCTGACGCAGGGGCGCGAGCGAATCTATCTCGAATGGTTCTACAAGACATTCGCGTACAAACCTGCCGCGTTCACCGACGACGTGATCGACGAGTTCGTCCGCACGTACGCCCAGCCCGGTGCCATGCGGGCGGGCTTCGCGCTCTATCGCGCACTGGACGAGGACGCACGCGTCAACGCCGCCCAGTTGGCGACCGGCTTCCGCCTGGAGATGCCCGTGCTCGCGGTCGGCGGCGGCTGCAGCTATCCGCACGCGCGTGGCCGCGGCACGGAGCCGGAACAAAGTCTCCGCCGCTGCGCGACGAACGTCACGGGTGCCGTCATTCCGGAGTGCGGCCACTTCGTTCCCGAGGAGCAGCCGGACGTCTTCAACCGGCTACTGCTCGAGTTCTTGACCCGCTGACGCCGGGCGGGCTCAGGCGAGCCCGCGCCGCTTCCGCTCCGCATCGTCCCACGCCGTGAGCGCCTGGAAGTCCGGCACGAAGCCGAGACCTTTCTTGGCATCCGACGACACTGCGTCCTGTGACGTCACCACGTCGACGACGGCCGGCGCATTGGCGAGCGCGCGGCGAAGCGCATCGACGAGATCTTCCGGCTTCTCGACCCGTTCGCCGTGGGCGCCGAGCGCCCGCGCCATTCCAGCGTAGTCGGAGTGCCTGAGCGTGGTGCCGACGACGCGGCCGCCGTAGTTCGAGTCCTGGTCGAACCGCTCGATGTTCCACGCGGCGTTGTTCGAGACGATGAAGACGGCCTTCGCACTGTGGCGGACGGCGGTGTCGACTTCCATCGCGTTGATCCCGAACGCTCCGTCGCCATTCACAGAAATGACCTGGCGGTCCGGGTGGGCGAGGGCCGCGGCGACGCCGTAGGGCACGCCGACACCGAGACAGCCGAAGGCGCCGGCGTCGAGATACGTGCTGGCCTCGAGCCCGACGCGCGCGAAACTCAGGAGATCGCCGCCGTCCGCGATGGCGATGTAGTCGCGCGGCGCGACTTCCTTGATGGCATCGAAGATGGCGTTCGGATGGATCTTGCCGTCACGACCCGTTTGCTGGCTCTTACCAGTCTTGCTGGTCCGCTCGACGTGCCGCTTGCGCAGGCCTTCGGTCCACGCCCGATCGGTCGAGGGGCGGCGGTTGCCCGCGGCTTCGACCATGGCCGCGAGCGCCAGGCCCGGAGTGGCCAGGAGTTCGGGAGAGCCTCGCCGGTTGTCGACGAGTTCACCTGGCGTGTCGGCGAGGCGGATGAACCGCGCATTCGGAAACACGGCCGGTGATCCGTACCCGACCTGATAGTCGAGCTTGCGCCCGATCAGCAGCACCGTGTCGGCTTCCGTCATCGCGGCGGCGCGCATGGCGCCGACGAAGCCTGGATGATCGGCAGGCACGAGGCCGCGGCTCTCCTGCGTGTCGAGATAGACCGCGCCCGAGGCGTCGAGCAGGCGCACGAGTTCAGCGGACGCGCCGCGCGCGCCGCGGCCCGTCAGCACGAGCGGGCGCTTGGCACTCCAAAGCACATCGACGGCTTCACGGATGGCTGCCGGGTCGGGCGAGATCGTCCGATAGCGGCGCGGTTGCATCCATTCGTCGAGGACCAGATTGGCGCGCACGGGCGTGCGCAACACGTCCGTCGGGATCTCGACATAGGCAGGCCCCGGCTCGCCGAGATCGCCGAACGCGCGCGCGACGGCTTCATCGAACTCGCGGATGACCTGGTCGGCGACGCGCAGCGTGCGCGACTGCCGGCAAACGGGCCGCAGGATGTCGACATGCGGAATGTCCTGCAGCGGCCCCATGTTCGCCTGCGGCCGCGAAGTGCAGCCGCCGATCAGCAGCACCGGGATGCGCGCGAGCGAGGCGTTGGCCATCGCCGTCACGCAGTTGGTGACGCCAGGACCGGCGGTGACCATGGCGACGCCGAGGTTGCCCGTCAGTTCGGCGTGAGCATGCGCCATGTGCACGGCGGCCCCTTCATCGCGCACGTCGACGATGCGGGTGCCGAGGCGCGCGATGTAGTCCCAGATGGGCTGGATGTGTCCGCCCTGCAGGCCGAAAACGCGATCGACGCCGCGCGCCTTCAGGAATTTCGCGATCCACTCCGCGCAGGTGTCCGGCGTGCTGTTGAGATCGACGCGCTCGAAGTCCATGGGCTTCCTCCTGTGGCGGCCGGAAGACCGCCTTTCACTGTCACGGGTGGTCGTTCACTTGCCGCCGAGGCGTTCGCGCAGCACGCGGTGGAGTATCTTGCCGGTGGCGGTGCGCGGCATGTCTTCGTCGCGGACGAAGGAGAAAGAGCGCGGCCGCTTGTAACCGGCGAGCCGCTCGCGGCACCACTCGGAAAGCTCCACATCCGTCGCAGCAGCGCCGTCGTGTAGAACGACCACGGCATGGACGCGCTCGCCCCACTTCTCGTCGGGCATGCCGATCACGGCGACGTCTTTGACGCCCCGGTGCGCGCCGACGGCCGTTTCGACTTCGGACGGGTAGACGTTTTCGCCGCCCGAAATGATCATGTTCTTCTTGCGGTCGACGAGCCAGATGTAGCCATCGGCATCGCGTCGCGCCATGTCGCCGACCGAGCAGTAGGAGCCGCGGAAGGCCTCGGCCGTCTTCTCGGGCAGCTTCCAGTAGCCGTCGAAGGTGGTGGGATTGCAGGAGAACAGTTCGCCCGCTTCGCCGTCCGGCACCTCGTGGCCCTGATCGTCGAGCAGCTTCACGGGCAGCGACGCGACGCACTCGCGGCCGACCGACCCGAGCCTGGTGAACTGCTCTTCCGGATGGAGCATGGTGACCCACCCGGCTTCCGTCGAGCCGTAGAGCTCGAACAGTCCAGAGTTGCGGAACATCTCCATCACCGCGGCTTTGGTATCGGGACGCGCCGGCGCGGACGAGATCATCAGCCTCGTGACCTTGTCGCAGACGTAGCGCTCGCGGACCGCCGCCGGAAGGGCGAGCATCATGATGTAGTGCGTCGGCACCAGCGAGGTGAACGTCGCGCCGGCCTCGGAGAGCGTGCGCAGGCAGTGTTCGGGATCGAAGCTCTTGCGCGAATAAATGGTCGTCGCACCGCCGGTCGTGTTGAACGAGCCGAAGAAATAGAGCGAATTGGCGTGGCACATCGGCATGACAAGCAGCGCGTTGTCGTTCCGCCGTATGCTGAGCTCGATCTCGGTGACGAGCGACACCATCATGTTCGCCCGATGGCTGCGGATCGCGCCCTTCGGATGCCCGGTCGTGCCGGACGTGTACATCAGCATCCAGGGATCATCGCCGCCGACGCCGACGGACGGCTCCCAGTCGGTCGCGCGTTCGAGCAGCGTCTCGTAATCGTGATAGCCGGCGGGCGCAGCCTTGCGCCCGAAATGGACGTAGCGGTCCTCGGGGATCGACAGATCCTTGCGGATGTCCTCGATGACGCCGACCAGTTCGTCTTGGACGATCAGGGCCGAGACCTCCGCGTTCTCGACGATGTAGCGCACCTCGGGTCCGACGAGGCGGAAGTTGATCGGGACTGCGACCAGTCCGGCCTTGGCAGTCCCCGCATAGATCTCCGCCCACTCGACCGCGTTGTAGGCGAGGACGGCGATGCGATCGCCCTTCGCGAGGCCGAGACCGGTCAGCGCGTTGGCGAAGCGGCATGCGCGCGCGTTCCACTGGCGGAACGTCATCGCCCGTTCGAGATCACGTACGGCGGGCTTGTCCCGCAGAACGCGCGCATGGGCCGCGAGCACCTGACCGAGGTTCGGCAAATCCTGCTTCACGGGTCGTCCTCCCTGTCCGCGCGATGCCGGTTCGTGCCGGACCGCTCTTTCGTTTGTCGTCAGGCGGCGCCGGCCGCGAGCGCCGCCGAAAGCCGGCTGCTCGCATGCTCGACATGTCTGATCGCCAGGCGCTCGGCGTCGTCGGCCCGTCCGGCGACGATCGCGGCCAGAATGTCCGCATGCTGTTGCCAGATCGCCGGCGGCGGTTCGGCCTGCCGGAGCACCTCGCTCATCACCCGGCGCAGATAGCGCCAGTGGAGATCGGCCGTGGCGGCGAGCAGGGGATTGCCGGACGCTTCGTAGACGAAGGCGTGAAAGGCGACGTCGAGATCGACGAGGGCGGTGACGCGGCCTTCGCCCGCAGCGGCCGTTCCGGCCTGCACCAGACGTGCACCCTCGGTCTGGATTTTCTTGGCCGCCGGCCGCGAACCTCTCGCCTGTTCCGCCGCGAGCCGGGCCGCCAGCCCGTCGAGTGCCGCGCGGATCGCGTAGTGGTGCCGCATCACGGTCGGGTCGAGCGGCGTGACGAACAGGCCGCGCTTGCCGAGTTCCTGCACCAAGCCGTCGTTCCGCAGCAGCGCGAGCGCCTGCTGGATCGGCTGACGCGACACACCGAGCGTCTGGGCGAGCTGTTCTTGAATGAGGTGAGTGCCGGGGGCGAGCGAGCCTTCGCAGATCTCGTCGCGCAGGGCCCGATACACCTGCTCCGTAAGACCCGGGGTGACGGCGAGCGGCTTCATGATTGAACTCCGAATTCTGAATTCAATACATGGGACCAGAAGACGGCGCAAGTCTCGCAGCCCGGGGAGCTACTGGCAGAAGGCGCCGCGCTTGCGCTCAGCCAGATCGAAATGGAAGTGGTTGCGGTGCGCCTCGTTGGCCTCGGGTCCGAGCACGGTGGTGAAAGTCCCGCAGGCGCCGGAATGCAGCTTCTTGAGGAAGACGGACTCGGGCGTGGGTTTCTCTTTCTCACCCGCGCGCGCGTCGGCTCCGAGTGCCATCCGAGCCGTTTGCAGCTTGCCGTCGGCGGCTGCGTCCCGTTGCCGGGGCGGCGGCCGGTCGAGATCAGCCGGCTTCGGAGGCCCGTAAACTTCCCGCGTGTCGGGCGCGTCGCCTGACTTGGCGTCGCTCTTGCCGTTGCTTTTCCGCTCGGCCGCCTTGGCGGCTTCGGCAGCGGCTTTCGCCTTGGCCGCAGCGATGTCGCGCTCGGTCGGACCCCAGTGCCCCAGTACGTCGATGACCCGCCCACCGGACAGAGCGAAACCACCGATGTCGATGGCATTGGCGAAGGCGTGCTCGCTGAGCCTCTCACCGGGCAGCCCGTAGCGCGTCCGGCAGGAATAGGCCGATGTCCCGGTCATCCGCGTGGCGTGCTGGCCAAAGGCTTCTTTGGCGGCCGGCTGCAGCGATCGGCTGACCCAGGTGTGCAGGGCGGCGACCATCCGACAGTTCATCGTCGCCGGCGGATTGAATTCGACGCGCGGTGTGCCGACGCTTTTCACGAGCAGGGCAGCAGGCGTGCCGCACGCACCCTCTCTCGGCGCGGGCACGACATCGATCTCGGCAGCGATAGGACCGAGCAATTCAAGGCAGGCTTCGAGCGCCTGGCGCATCTCGGCTTCGGTCCAGCCTTCCGGCTGCTGGCGAGGTTCGGCCTCGGACTGCGAAGCCGGTGGCGCCTCGGGCTGCGCGGGCTCGGTCGCCTTGACGGCCGGCGCTACTGATTGGGGAGCGGCTACAGCGCCGGTCTCGGCCGATACGCGTTTGACGCTGGTAGCGGTCGCCGGCGCTTTTGGTGCGTAGGAGCGGGCGATGCGGACGGCGCGTGGTCCAGCGTCCTCGGCCGCGGGCAGCACCGGCGCCGGAACCACGACGACCGCGGCCGCGCCGAGGAAGGCCGCCCCGGTGAGGGCACCCGACAGCAGACCAGCGACTTTTCCGATCACCACCATGCTGAACACAGAACCAAGACGTCCCATTCAAGCATCGGTTTCCACAGGAACAAAGCCGTATGGCGTAACCACGGCTTGCCCTATGGCCAACCTGCAACACAGAACGCTTTTCTGGTCGATTCTGTACCATGGTGCACACGGACGAAGGCACTGTTCGCCCGTCAAGCTTACCGGCGCGGGCGGTGATTCAGGTCACCTGAGTCGGGATGGGTCGAGTTCGACGAGCCGGCCGCCTTCCATCCGAAGTACCCGATGCATCCGCGCAGCAAGGTCGAGGTTATGCGTCGCGATCAGCGCGGCGACCCCCGTCCGGGCGATGATCTCGACGAGCTCGTGGAAGACGAGCTCCGAGGTCTTGGGGTCGAGGTTCCCCGTGGGCTCGTCGGCGAGGAGGAGACGCGGCTGATTGGCGAGCGCGCGAGCGATCGCGGTGCGCTGCTGCTCACCGCCCGAAAGTTCGGCCGGGCGATGGTCGACCCGGCCCGCAAGCCCCAGCGACGCCAGCAGCTCGCGCCCCCAGGTCTCAGCGTCCCGCCGGCTCTTGCCGCGGATCATCTGCGGGAGAGCGACGTTCTCGAGCGCCGAGAACTCGGGCAGCAGCTGATGGAACTGGTAGACGAAGCCCATCTCGGCCCGGCGCACGCGGGTACGGGCATCGTCGTCCATCTGCGCGCAATCGCGGCCGCCGATCAGAACGGACCCGGAGTCCGGCCGTTCGAGCAGACCCGCGATGTGCAGGAGCGTCGACTTTCCCGCCCCCGATGGTCCGACGAGGGCCACCGCCTGACCCGGCATCAGCGCCGCCGACGCGCCGTCCAGCACGGAGATTTCACGCGCGCCCTGCCGGAAGGTGCGCATGAGGTCGCGAAGTTCGAGGACGGGCGTCGTCATCGCGGTCACTCGTAGCGCAGGGCTTCGACGGGATCGAGACGCGAAGCGCGCCACGACGGATAGAGTGTGGCCAGCACCGACAGCACGAGCGCCATGAAGACGATGAAGGCCGTTTCACCGGCATCGACGTCGGCCGGCAGCCGGCTGAGGTAATAGACGGTCGGATCGAAGATCGGCCGAGCCGAGAGCCACTGCACGAACGTGCGGATGCTTTCGATGTTGGCGCAGAAGATCAGGCCGAGGATCAGGCCGGCGATCGTGCCGACGACCCCGATCGAGGCGCCGGTGATCAGGAAGATGCGCATCACCGCGCCCTTCGTGGCCCCCATCGTGCGCAGGATGGCGATGTCGCGACCCTTGTCCTTCACCAGCATCATCAGGCCCGAGATGATGTTGAGCGCGGCCACCAGGACGATGAGCGACAGGATGATGAACATCACCGTGCGCTCGACTTCGAGCACCTGGAAGAAGGTGGCGTTGCGCTGTCGCCAGGTCGAGTAGACGATCTCGGGCGAGAGCGCCTTCATCGCTTCGACGCGCTGCTCCACGCGCTCGGGATCGTCGATCTTGATCTCGATGGCATCGACCTCGCCGCGCTTCTGGAAGAAGCGCTGGGCTTCGCCGAGCGGCATGAACACCATCGTGCGGTCGTACTCGGACATGCCGAGCTCGAAGATGACGGCGATGCGATAGGGCTTCGTGCGCGGCGTCGTGCCGAACGGCGTCGAGGCGCCGCGCGGGGAGACGAGCGTGATGCTGTCGCCGAGGCCGACCCTGAGCGCGTTCGCGAGGCGGGTGCCGATGGCGATGCCTTCCTGTCCGTCCCAGCCGTCGAGCGTGCCCTGCAGCACGTTGTTGGCGACGAGCGGTAGCGCCTTGATGCCGTCCTCCGTGACACCACGTACCAGACCGCCGAGCGCCTGCACGGGTGAGGACAGCATGACCTGCGCTTCGACGAGCGGGATCGCGGACGTCACGCCCGGCAGCGTTCTGAGGCGCTTCGTGATGTCCTCGTACTCTTCGAACGGTCCCGCACTCGCCACCTTGAGGGCGACCGCATGACCATTGATGCCGATGATCTTGTCGAAGAGTTCCTTCCGGAAGCCGTGCATGACGGCCATCACGATGATCAGCGTTGCCACGCCGAGCAGGATGCCGATGAAGGAGAAGCCGGCGATGACCGAGATGAACCCTTCCTTGCGGCGTGCCCTCAGATAGCGGAGCGCCAGCATCCACTCGAACGGTGCGAACGGCCGGGTATCGACGGACGAAGTCATGAAGCTCCCTCGAAGTCGGAGGCCGGCACTCGGATGGGACGGCGCGGCGCTAGGCCAGCATCCTCTGCGAACGGACGAGGCCGACAAGCTTCTCGATCGCCGCTTCCGGCGACAGCGTCTCGCGCTCGCCGCCCTTGCGGTGCTTGATCTCGACCTCGTTGCTCTTCACGCCCTTCGGACCGACGATCACCTGATACGGCACGCCGATCAGATCCATGGTCGCGAACTTGGCACCGGCTCGTTCGTCGGTGTCGTCGTAGAGCACGTCGATGCCGGCCGCCGTCAGTGCGTCGTAGAGTTTGCCGCACGCCGCCTCGGTCGCCGCATCGCCCGCCTTGAGATTGACGACCGCCACTTCGAACGGCGCGAGGGGCACCGGCCACACGATTCCGTCCTTGTCGTGGCAGGCCTCGATGACCGCGGCAACAACGCGCGACGGGCCGATGCCGTAGCTGCCCATGTGCACGGTGACCGGCTTGCCGTCCGGACCCTGCACCGTGGCCTTCATGGGCTCGGAGTACTTGGTGCCGAAATAGAAGATGTGGCCGACCTCGATGCCGCGGGCCGAAACGCGCTTCTCCGCCGGCAGCGCGTCGTAGGCCGCGGCCTCGTGCTTCTCGCTGGTGGCGGCGTAGAGCGAGGTCCACTTGTCGACGGTCGCTTGCAGCCCAGCGATGTCGTCGTAGTTCGTACTGGCGGCAGGGACGGCGAAGTCGAGGTAGTCCTTGTGGCAGAACACCTCGCTCTCGCCCGTGTCGGCGAGGATGATGAACTCGTGGCTGAGGTTGCCGCCGATCGGTCCGGTATCGGCCTGCATCGGGATCGACTTGAGCCCGAGCCGCGCGAACGTCCGAAGATACGCGACGAACATCTTGTTGTAGGCGTGCCGGGCGCCCGCCTGATCGAGATCGAACGAGTAGGCGTCCTTCATCAAGAATTCGCGGCTGCGCATCACGCCGAAGCGCGGCCGGATCTCGTCCCGGAACTTCCACTGGATGTGGTAGAGGTTGAGCGGCAGATCGCGATAGCTCTTCGCGTAGGCGCGGAAGATCTCGGTGATCATCTCCTCGTTGGTCGGCCCGAACAGCATGTCGCGCTCGTGGCGATCCTGAATGCGCAGCATCTCCTTGCCGTAGGCGTCGTAGCGGCCCGACTCGCGCCAGAGGTCGGCCGACTGGATGGTCGGCATGATCAGCTCGATGGCGCCGGTGCGGTTCTGCTCCTCCCGCACGATCTGATTGACCTTCTGCAGGATGCGCCAGCCGAGCGGCAGCCACGCATAGATGCCCGCGCTCTCCTGCCGGATCATGCCGGTTCGCAGCATGAGCTGATGCGAAACGATCTCCGCTTCCTTCGGCGTTTCGCGCAGGATCGGCATGAAGAAGCGACTGAGGCGCATGGGCGTGTCCCCGTTTTGGCGTCGGCCGCTCTTAGCGTGACCTGCCGCGAAGGGCTAGCCCCGTCTGGTGCTGTTGGACGCCCTCTCGTACGCCACCCGCTTGATAGCGAGGAACCGCGCCGGAGTACTTGGCCGGTCAAAACAAGTCGATCAGCCTGTCGATATCGGGGCGAATGTTTCTGTAAAGTGCATCCTCGAAGCGAACCTGGGGGTGCAGCCCGTCGGTCGTCCGCAACCCCAGCAAGTCGAGGTGCGACTTCTCCTGCCACTCGTCGCCAGGGCGCTTCGGAGTGGACCCGTCCAACGGTGCCCAAAAGTTTTCAACGTACGCGAAATCACGATCCGCCTTGTGCTTTTCTGCGACCCAGTCGAACTGGTCGTTGAAGCTCTTGCTCCATGCGTTGACTTCCCGATCTATTCTGGGCGGCTGGTCTGGCGTTTTTATCATCTGCTGCTTAAATGGCAAATAAGTGCCAATGAGAATGACTTTCGATCCTGTATTGAGTGATTTAGTAACAAGATAGTCGAGATCTGCGCGAGTCTGCCCCAGCGTAATGCCGTTATGATAATTATTTACGCCGATGGCGATGACAATAAGGCCGGGCGTGGGATTTTCGATCAACGCGTTATCCAAAGTCGCCCTTGCGTTAAATTTGTCTGGCCCGCTTGAGGCCGAACTGCCGTGCGCCAGATTCCAAAGCTCCCAGTCTGTCTTTTCCCGATTCAATTCTTCTCGGAATGATCGAGTCCAGACGCCATTGTTGACGAGTTGCTCGTCGCTGAGGCTATCCCCAATCACGATGACTTCTTTTCTGTTGGGGTTGCGAATTTCAGATTCTGTGTTCTTCTTCGTGACTTGCTTGCTGCCGTCGTGCAAAATCTTTCCGTTGACTGTGATGCTCTCCGCACCAAACACATAATTTCCGGCAGGTTGGTAACCGCCCTTCACCTTGCCGGATAACCAAGCTTCCAAAGCAGTAGAAACTGCATCGAGAGGTCTCTCCCAAACCATGTCATCGAGGTCAGCTAAGGCTTTCCGGACATAGGCGCCATAATCGGTGATCTTCCCCGCCAACATGAACGTGCCTTTGTGGGCAGGATTGGACCAGTAGTGAGACCAGCCATGATCCTTACCATCGATCATGTTTTCGAACCACTCGGTGCTGCGCCACCACGTTCTAGCATCATAAGCGATACCGTCGATAATCGCCGCTTTCGTGCTTTGCCCGTCAACTGAAAATCCGAAATACTCAGTAGTTTCTCGAGTAGCGTCCTTCGTGGTGTGGAGGCGTATCTCGAAACTCTGGACGCCCTTCGGAACTATGATTTGCTTCAATCCGGCTTTTAGCTGAACTTGGTTCGTCGCTGAAGTGGCAATGATATCGCCGGTATCGATTCCATCCCTGATCCGGGGAATATCAAAGGCAAATTTAGTTGTCGTTGCGGTGGTAGGTCTGTCTAGCCAAACGCGAAAGACAAGTGGGTTACCTTCGAAAGCAGATGACGACCACAAGCGCGACACTCTTGGTCTTGTCATGGCATGCTCCATGTTCGCTCCTGCGAACGCGAAAATATGAACAATGTCCTAGGCAATCATAGATCAGGAGTCAACTGATGATCCGAAAAAGGATCGTCACGCCGCGCGCGTCGCTGGTAACCTTCTGGATCTCGATCGAACCGAGGCTGCCGACCGACAGGTAAGGCTTGAACCCGTTGGCGATGGTCGTCTGCATCGCGGGCTCGTTGATCTTCGCCTTTAGCGTGGCGTCGACTTCTTTGCGCAGCCGCTGGATGGTCGAGCGCGCGAACGGCAGCGAGAGATTGCAGAGGCTCGTCGAGATCACGCCGCTCTCGTTGCGGCAAACGGGCGCCAAAACGCCCCCGAGCCGGGCACTTTTGACTTCGAGTGAGACGCTGCCCGCCACCAGAACCGGCACGAGGTCGACGGTCACGGTCGGGTCGGTCCACTCGACCTGCGGCATGGCGTTGGCGAGGCGGCAAGGCCCCGAGACGCAGGCGCCGACGAGTTCCGGCCCGTCGCTCTCGAATGCGACTGTGATGCGCAGCACCCCCGTCTCCGCCGAGACGCGGACGGCCGCCGAAGAAATGTCGGTGACATAATAGGCATAGCGGCTGTCGAGGATCGGGAAGGTCGAGGCTGGCAGCGGCAGTGGAGCCTGCTTGCCGGCCAGCGTCACCGACGACTGTGGCGCGAGGCCGAGAAATCCGCCGGGCTTGTTGTTGAGGTAGATCTTCGCGTCGCCGACCACCTTCTGGGCGACCGTCGCGAGTTCGGCGAACGAGAGACGGAGTTCGGCCGCTTGCGCGACTCCAGACGTCGCGAGCCACGCCACCACTGCTGCCGCAAAACGCCCGATCACCGCACCAACGCCCCGCACCGCCGATGACCCTGATTAGCAGAGCGGGCGTTGGCCGGCAGGCCGATCGCCCTCGTGAACCGGCGCGGACTGGGGAGACGTGGCCCACCGGCAACACCGAAGCACGAGCCCTGTCCACGGGTCGCCACATACCCCAGGGTTCACCCCCGGCGGCCCCCCGCTTATGGTCCCGCCATGACCGTCATGATTCCCGCCACCGAAGGCGCCACACCCGCCGCCGCTCCCGCGGTCGCCCGCTTCGTGCACCTCAAGGTGCACTCCGCCTATTCGCTCCTCGAGGGCGCGCTCCCCATCGGCAAACTCGCCAAGCTCGCGGAAAAGCAGGGTTTCCCGGCCGTCGGGCTGACCGATACCGACAATCTCTTCGGCATCCTCGAATTCTCCGACAAGCTCGCCTCTGCCGGCATTCAGCCGATCGCGGGCCTGTCGCTCGCGGTCGACTTCGGCGATGCGCCGCGCGCCAACGCGCTGCAACGGCCCGGGCAGAACGAGCCGCAATCGGGGCCGGCCGGCCGCGTCGCGCTCTTCGCGATGGACGACGCCGGCTACACCAACCTCATGCGCCTGACGACGCGCGGCTACTTCGATCCGGACCTGACCGAGCCCGCGCACGTGAAATCCCCCGTGCTCTCCGAGTGCGCGACGGGGTTGATCGCGCTGACCGGCGGGCCGGACGGCCCGATCGATCGGGCCTTGGCGGAGGGCCAACGCGATCGCGCGGTCGAGCGGCTGAAAGCGCTGCACCGCATGTTCGGCGATCGCCTGTACGTCGAGATCCAGCGCCACGGCGCCAAGTCGGAGGCCGAAGTCGAGCCGCAATTGCTCGCGCTCGCCTACGAACTCGGGCTTCCGATCGTGGCGACGAACGAGTGTTATTTCGCGGCGCCCGACGATTACGAGGCGCATGATGCGCTGCTGTGTATCGCCGAGGGCCGCTACGTCACCGAGGACGACCGGCGCCGGCTGACGCGCGAGCACTACTTCAAGAGCGCCGACGAGATGGCGTCGGTGTTCGCGGATCTCCCCGAAGCCCTCGCAAACACGATCGAAATCGCCAAGCGCTGTGCGTTCCGGCCGCGTGGCAAGAAGCCCATTCTGCCGCGCTACGTCTCGGCCGGCGATGGCGCGAGCGAAGCGGAGCAACTCGCCGCCGAGGCCGCCGAGTTGAAGCGTCAGGCTGAAGCCGGACTGGCGCGGCGCCTCGAGACGACCGAGATGGCGCCGGGGTTCACCCGCGAGGACTACGAGAAGCGTCTCGCGTTCGAGGTGGAAATCATCACCCGGATGAAATTCCCGGGCTACTTCCTGATCGTCGCCGACTTCATTCAGTGGTCGAAGGCAAACGGCATCCCGGTCGGACCGGGCCGCGGTTCCGGTGCCGGCTCACTCGTAGCCTGGTCGCTCACCATCACCGACCTCGACCCGCTCCGCTTCGGCCTGCTGTTCGAGCGCTTCCTCAACCCGGAACGCGTCTCGATGCCCGACTTCGACATCGACTTCTGCCAGGACCGGCGCGATGAAGTCATTCGCTACGTCCAGCAGAAGTATGGGGCCGCCCGCGTCGCTCAGATCATCACGCACGGAAAGCTGCAGGCGCGCGCCGTGCTTCGCGACGTCGGCCGTGTCCTGCAGATGCCGTACGGTCAGGTCGATAAGCTCTGCAAGCTCGTGCCGAACAATCCGGCCAATCCGGTCACGCTGACCCAGGCCATCGACGGCGAACCAAAGCTGCAGGCCGAACGCGACGAAGACCCGCTCGTCGCGCGACTGCTGGAAATCGCCCAGAAGCTCGAAGGGCTCTACCGGCACGCCTCGACACACGCGGCCGGCATGGTGATCGGCGACCGCGACCTCGTGCAGCTCGTGCCGCTCTACCGCGACCCGAAGTCGAGTTTCCCGATCACCCAGTTCAACTGGAAGCTCGTCGAGGCGGCTGGCCTCGTGAAGTTCGACTTCCTCGGCTTGAAAACTCTGACGGTGCTGCAGAAAGCCTGTGAGCTGATCAAGCGCGGCCGCGGCATCGACGTCGATCTCCCGACGTTGCCGCTTGACGATCGGGCGAGTTACGAACTGCTCGCCAAGGCCGATACGGTCGGCGTGTTCCAGCTCGAAAGTACGGGCATGCGCGAAAGCCTGAAACGGCTAAAGCCTGACCGCTTCGAGGACATCATCGCCATGGTGGCGCTCTATCGCCCGGGCCCCATGGACAACATCCCGACCTACATCAACCGCAAGCACGGCGAGGAACCGGTCGACTGCCTCCACCCGCTGCTCGAAAGCATCCTGAAGGAGACCTACGGCGTCATCATCTACCAGGAGCAGGTGATGCAGATCGCCCAGGTGATGGCCGGCTACAGCCTCGGCGAAGCCGACCTGCTCCGCCGTGCGATGGGCAAAAAAGACAAGAACGAAATGGCGAAGCAGCAGGCCCGCTTCGTCGAGGGCGCCGAGAAGAACGGCGTGAAGAAATCCGACGCCGTCTACATCTTCGAGCTGGTCGACAAGTTCGCCGGCTACGGCTTCAACAAATCTCACGCCGCCGCCTACGCCCTCGTCAGCTATCACACGGCCTATCTCAAGGCGAACTTCCGCGAGGAGTTCCTCGCGGCCTCGATGACGCTCGACATGGCGAACACGGACAAGCTCGCGATGTTCGCCGCGGAAGCGCGCAAGTCGGGCATCGAGGTGCGCCCGCCCTGCGTCAACGCCTCCGAGGTCGACTTCGGCGCCGAACCCGGCCGCGACGGCAAGCCGGGCGCCATTCGCTATTCGCTCGCCGCGTTGAAAAACATCGGGGCCGGCGCCGTCGAAACGATCGTCGCGGCGCGTGGGTCGGGCGGCGACTATCGCGACCTCTCCGATTTCGCCTCGCGGCTCGATACCAAGGCGCTCAACAAGCGCGCGCTCGAAACGCTGGCCGCCGCGGGTGCCTTCGACGGGCTCGAGAAGAACCGCGCTCTTGTCCACGGCAACGTCGACCAGATGCTCGCGCTCGCACAGCGCCTTCAGGCCAATGCCGCTCAGGGAACGGATGATCTGTTCGGCGGTGGCGGGGCGGCGAAACCGAAGATCGATCTCCGCCCGGCCAAGATGTGGACCCCGATGGAGCGGCTGGAGAAGGAGTTCCAGGCGGTCGGCTTCTTCCTGTCGGGCCACCCGCTCGACAGTTACGCGAGCGCGCTGAAGAGCCTCGGCGTCAAGCGCTGGGTCGATTTCGAGGCCGACTGCGAGCGCGGCGCCTCGGCTGGCCGGCTCGCCGCCATCGTCGTGTCGGCCCGTGAGCGCAAATCGCAGAAGGGTAACAAGTTCGCCTTCGCCATGTTCTCGGACCAGACCGGCCAGTTCGAGGCCGTGATCTTCTCCGATACGCTCGCGGTGGCGCGTGACCTGCTGGAGCCGGGGACACCCGTGCTCCTCAACGTCGAGGCGGAACGCGACGGCGAGACGATCAAGATGCGTGTGCAGGGCGTGGAAGCGCTCGACAAGGCCGTCGCGAATGCGCAGCGCGGCTGGCGGATCGTGCTCGACGGACGCGAGATCAAGCGCAACCCGCAGCTCGTGACCGAGCTGACCCAGCATCTCGTGCCGGGCGGCAAGGGCGAAATTCGCCTCGACCTGCAGCTCTACGAGAAGGGGCGCGAACTCGCGATCCCGCTCAAGGGCCGCTTCGATGTCTCCCCCATGCACAAGGGCAAGGTCATGACCGTACCCGGCGTGCTGGAGGTGGTGGACCTCTGAACCGGTCCACCCTTGCGGTCGCCCCAATCCTCGTGTCTCTGGTCCACAGATTTTACTCTGAGGACCGACCACGATGCCCGCGCCTGAGTCCTTCTCCGGCATCCCCGCCGTCGACCGCTATCTGACCGACGGCTATGCCTCGGTCATCGGCATGTCGTCGCGCTTCGCGGCCGGCATCTGCAGCGGCCTGATGCGCATTCAGTCGGAGGCGGGGGTCTCCGGCCACGTCGCCGAAATCGGCGCCTTCGAGGGCCGTTTCTTCATCGCGCTCGCGCATGCGCTGAAGGACAGCGAGAAGGCGCTCGGCATCGACGTCTTCGAATGGCCGAACCCGCAGGTGATCGAGCGCTTCGAGCGCAACTGTGCGCGCCACGGCATCGGACCCGACCGCCGGATCACCTGGAAAGCGTCGAGCGCCGACATGACGCCCGCCGACATTCTCGGCAAGTTCGGCGATGGCCGCGTCCGCTTCTTTCATATCGACGGCGAGCACTCCCGCAAGGCGCTCGCCCACGACCTCGAACTGGCGACTTCCGTTCTGGCACCGGGCGGCGTCATCGTTCTCGATGACATGCTGCACCCCGGCTACCCGACCCTCGTTGTGACCGTGCACGAGTACCTGGCGAAGCACCCGGAAATGGTGGTGCTCTGCGTCATCGACCGCGAGACGATTACCGCCGCGACGAAGTTCGTGCTCTGCGAGGCGGCGTGGTTTAAGCGCTACGAGCAGGCCTTGCTCGACGCCTACCGCGACAACGTCTGGCCGATGGGATCCGACTTCGAGCCCCACTGGTGCCTCGTGCTGTCGAAGGACACCTCGCTCGCGCCGATCGAGTGAAAGTGGCTCAAGCCTCCCCCGGCAGGAAGAGGCAGCGGACGACGTAGCGGCCTTCGATGTTTCGGTAGACGCAGATATGCGCCTCGCGATCGAGGCTCGCCTCTGCCGGGAAACCACGTGGAACGATCACGTCGATGTGGCCGGCGCTGACGGCGAGGCTACCATCTGCCAACCGCTCGATCCGGGTGACCACGAAGCAGTCCTGCTCGGTGCAGCAGCGATGTGGATACCACGAGTGACCCTGCGCCGCCTGAGGACCGATCAGGGCGAGCAACAAGCCACCCAGAAATGGCCATGCAACTCGTGCGCCGCTTACGGTTCGACCGCTCGTCACCTGCTTGGCCATCGGACCAGCCCTTGCCAAAGGCGCCACTTTCGGACATAAGCCCGGCCATCTCTCACGCGGATCGCTCGCGCCTGCCGGATTGAAAGCCCCGGCACGTGCTCCGGTGGACGGTCTCGACCGTCTCTCCTGGTCCGCGGCGGCTCAACCGGAAAAGGATCGTTACGCATGACGCTGCCGGCGTTCAACATGCGCCAGCTTCTTGAAGCTGGCGTTCACTTCG
>Ga0073934_10005615_pt1 | contig 19143 bp, 19 predicted proteins | sample LarsenN4metaG_FD_76834 | JGI IMG/M metagenome (GOLD analysis project Ga0073934, IMG submission 76834) | Hot spring sediment bacterial and archeal communities from British Columbia, Canada, to study Microbial Dark Matter (Phase II) - Larsen... ... | reverse complement strand
TTCACGCGCCGGCCGTTGCGGCTGATGAAGATCTCGCTGCTGAACGAGCCGGCCAGCTTGGACAGCTTGGCCGAAGCGCGGGCGTGCAGCCCGAGCTTATTGCTGATGGTGAGCGTCGATCGAATCATCGGCAGCGGGGGTGAGGGTCTGGTTCTGCGGCCGCGAGGTGGCCACCTGCATGACGCCCTGCGTCGCTCCCGCCAGCGCGCGCGTGACCACCGACTCCAGCGGCTCGCCGAGGTAGCACAAGGTGCGCCACAGCATCGGCACGTTCACGCCGGTGATCACCTTGACCGTGGTGCCGTCGGCCAGGCGCTGCGCCACGTTGCACGGAGTGGCGCCGAACACGTCGGTGAGGATCAGCGCCTCGGGGTTGCGCACGCGGGCCAGCAGTTCGCGCGCGGCACGCTCGATCTCCTCGGGCGGCATGCCCTGCGGCACGTCCAGCGCCTCGAGCGCCGCACCGCAGTCGGGGAACGTGTGCATCGCCACGGCCTTGAGCGACGAGGCGAGCGGGGCGTGCGCGATGACGAGGAGGCCGGGCATGGACGGCTCCGATTATGGGCACTCAGGCATCGCGCGCCGCCACCGAGCTGCGGGTGACCTCGGCGTCGTCGCGCAGCAGGAACCACAGGTACGACGCCGCGCAGCACAGCGCCAGCAAGCCGAACGCGCCGCGATACGCGGCAAGCGTGTCGTGCCCGGCCGCGCGCAGCAGGTCGATCACGAGGCCCATGCCCCACTGCACCGCGAACACGCCGGCGAAGATCACGAGGTTGAACGCCGACAGCGCACGCCCCGCCAGCGACGCCGGAAAGGCCTGTCCGACCGCCGGCTGCGTGACCGACACGAAGGTGCTCGACACGCAGAACAGCGCCCACGCCCAGGCGGTCGCCGCAGGCCCGAGCAGCAGCGCGAGCCCGATCACGCCCAGGCTGATCGGCAGGCCGCCACGCACCAGCGACTGCGCGGTGTGCCCGCGCGCATACAGGCGCGGCAGCACCGCGCCCCAGGTCAGGAAGGCCAGCAGCATCGAGGCGTTGACGGCGAACAGCCCGCCCGCGGCCTCGGCGGCGCTCCAGCCGCACACGTTGGTCAGCCACGGGCCGATCCACAGCGCCTGCAGCGCGACCATGCCGCCGTAGTGGAAGAAGCCCATGGGGGCGAAACGCACGAACGTGGGATGCCGGAAGACGGCGGCATAGCCCGCGGCGCGACCGGCGCCCCGCGCCGTGGCGGCCTGCGGCACCGTGGCGGCCGCCGCGGCGCCCGCCACGGCGCGATCGTGCGGCGCGATCCACGCGATCAGCGCCATCGCGAGCGCGATGCCAGCCGCGAGCAGCCAGAACAGCCCGCGCCAGCCGAGCAGCGGCAGCAGCCATTGCACCGGCAGCGTCGACGCCAGCATGCCCAGCGAGCCGGTCATCAGCATCCACGACGACGCGCGCATCTGGCCGTGCGCCGAGAACAGCAGCCGGTAGGCGGTCATCGGCGCCATCAGGCAGGCCGACACGCCGACGCCGATGAGCGCCCGCGCCACGATCAGCGAGCCGAAGTCGCGCGCCAGCGCGAACGCGCCGGTGCCGATCACCGCCACCGCGAGGAACGCGAGCAGCACCCGCTTGGGCCCGAAGCGGTCGAGCGCGCCGCCCAGCGGCAGCTGCGTCGCCGCGAAGCCGAGGAAGTACGCGCCGGCGAGCAAGCCGAGATCGGCCGCCGCGAGACCCAGCTCGCTGCTGAACACGGGCGCCAGGGTCGCGGTGATCGCGCGCAGCAGCGCAGAGAAGAAGTACGCGAACGCGAATGCGAGAAAGATCGCGACGGCGGCGCGCGTGCTCGTCGAGGCCGTCGCGTCGGTGCTCATGAAGCGATGCGCAGGCCGTCGAAGAACTGGCGCGCGGCCTCGTCGTCGATGCGCTCGCCGAGCACCGTGGCCTGGTAGACCCGCGTGCCGAACGCGAACACGGCGAGCTGTTCGCGGATCGCGCTGCCGTCGGGCCGCCGGCCGGCGAGCACCACGCGGCGCGCCTCGTCGTTCGGCGTCATGCCCGTCACGCGGGCGGGTTCGCCGGGGGCATCGGCCGCGCCGACGTTGCCGGCGGCCGCGCGGCGCAGCTCGGCCAGCGCCGGCGTGACGCGCGCCGGGTCGGTCAGGTCGGCGAAGGTCACCGCGTACAGCACGTCGCCGGCGCGGCAGGCGTGCATCGTCATGCGCACGGTGGCGCCGGCGAGCGCCACGTCGCGCGCGTGGCTGGCCGGCTTGCAGGGGAACATCGCGACCAGGCTGCTGCCGTCGGGGCGCACGCTGCGCCAGTCGAGCGCGGGCGAGCACGCCACCGTCGCCACGGCGGCGCCGATCGCGAACCACGGGCGCCACGGCATGGATTCATTATCGGCCTGCTCCACAATCGCGCTTCGTGAGCGATCCCACCGCAGTCCCCCCGCAGCCGCTGCACGGCGTGCGCGTGCTCGACCTGTCGCGCGTGCTGGCCGGCCCGTGGTGCACGCAGACGCTGGCCGACCTCGGCGCCGACGTGGTGAAGGTCGAACGCCCCGGCAGCGGCGACGACACGCGCGGCTGGGGTCCGCCCTTCCTGCGCGACCGCGACGGTCGCGACACCGGCGAGTCGGCCTATTACCTCGGCACCAACCGCAACAAGCGCTCGATCACGGTCGACATCGCGCGGCCCGAAGGCCAGGCCCTGATCCGGCGCCTGGCGGCGCAGTGCGACGTGTTCGTCGAGAACTTCAAGGTCGGCGACATGGCCCGCTACGGCCTCGACGCGCCCTGCTTGCGCGGCCTGAACCCGCGCCTCGTGTACTGCTCGATCACCGGCTTCGGGCAAAGCGGCCCGTACCGCGATCGCGCCGGCTACGACTACGCGATCCAGGGCCTGGGCGGCCTGATGAGCGTGACCGGCGAGCGCGACGACCTGCCCGGCGGCGGCCCGCAGAAGGTCGGCGTGGCGGTGGCCGACCTGTTCACCGGCATGTACGCCACCGTCGCGATCCTCGCCGCGCTGCGCCACCGCGACACGACCGGCGAGGGCCAGGCGATCGACATGGCGCTGCTGGACTCGCAGGTGGCGATGCTCGCCAACCTCGGCGCCAACTACCTGGTCAGCGGCACCGTGCCGCGGCGCATGGGCAACGCCCACCAGAACATCGTGCCGTACCAGGTCTTCGAGGCCGCCGACGGTCACGTGATCGTGGCGGTGGGCAACGACGGGCAGTTCGCCAAGTTCTGCGAGGTCGCGGGCTGTCGCGAGCTGGCCTCGGACCCGCGCTTCGCGAAGAACGCCGACCGCGTGCGCCATCGCGAGGTGCTGGTGCCGCTGCTCGCGGCGGTGATGAAGACGCGCCGCAAGCAGGACTGGCTCGACGCGCTCGAGGCCGCCAAGGTGCCGTGCGGTGCGATCAACGACCTGGCCGAGGTGTTCGCCGACCCGCAGGTGCGCGCGCGCGGCATGACGGTGGAGCTGCCGCACGCGCTGTCGGGCACCGTGCGGCTGGTGGCCAGCCCGATGAAGCTCGACGCGACGCCGGTGCAGTACCGCCACGCGCCGCCGCGGCTGGGCGAGCACACCGACGAGGTGCTCGAGGCCTTCGGCATCGGTGCCGACGAACGCGCCACGCTGCGCTCGAAAGGCGTGCTGTGACGCGCGCTTGCACCGCTTCGCGTGAGCTTTTCACTCCCCGGGCCGCGGGTCGACGCGCGGCGCCGCGCCGCTTCTGACGCAGGATCGCGCATGGACATGTCCGACATTCGCCAACGCCCTGCGGCCGGCACCGCCGCCGATGCCGCCTCCGACGCCGACGCGACCGACGAGGCGCGCTGGCGCGACCTCGTCGCGCAGCTCAGCGTGGAGATCGCCGCGCCCCTGACGGCCGCGCTCGAGCGCGTGCACGCGCTCGCCAGCACCGGCCGCATCGACCGCGCCAGCCTGCGCGCGCTGCGCGAGGAGATCGTGCAGGCGCGCGCGGCCGGCATGATCGGCCAGCAGCTCGCGCGCTTCGCGTCGGGCCGGCTGCGCCAGTCGCACGAGCGGCTGCAGCTCACCTCCATCCTGCAAGGCGTGCTGACGCACCGCGCGCGCGAGACGCAGGCCCGCGGCGTGCAGCTCAAGCAGGTGCTCAAGCCGGCCGAGGTGATCGTCGACGCGTCCTTGCTGGCCAGCTTGCTCGACACCCTGGTCGACTGGGCGCTCGACAACGCGCAGTCGAGCATCGAGTTCCGCATCGACATGAAGCCGTGGCCGGTGCACGCGCGGCTGTCGTGCCGCTTCGCCTACCGCCCGGCCGACCGCCCCGACGCGGGCCCGTCGGCCGGGCTCGATTCGCTGGCCTGGCGGCTGCTGCAGCAGACCGCGGCGACGATGGGCCTGGTCGTCGAGCGCCGCGAGGCCGACGGCGAGACCACGCTGGTGCTGGAGTTCCCGCGCACGGTCAACGAGCAGATCGAAGGCGCCGCCGTCATCGAGATCGACCACGGCTTCTCGCCGTCGGCCAACTCCAAGCCGCTGGCGGGCAGCCACGTGCTGGTGGTGGCCGCTCGTCGCGAGGTGCGCTCGCAGGTGCGCGAGTCGATCCGCCACATGGGGCTCATCATCGACCTCGTGGGCTCGGTCGACGAGGCCACCGAGTTCTGCCGCGACGGCCTGCCGCACGCGATCGTCTACGAGTCGGCGCTGCGCGGCGAGCGCTTCGAGCGGCTGCGCGAGGAGATCCTGGCGCAGGCGCCGGAGTTCGTCTTCATCGAGATCATCGAGGAAGGCAACGTCTTCGAGGTGTCGAGTTTCAGCGGCACGGGCACGGCGCGCGTCGGCCGCGACGCCATCGCGGCCTCGCTGCCGTCGGCGCTGATGTTCGAGCTGACCAAGGGCGTCTGAGCCCGCCGGACGACGCCGGCGGCGCGCCCGGCCTCTCAAGTCGATGTGGCTTCGCCACTCGACTTGAACCCCCTCGGGGGCGGGCCGGCCGGGCCGGCCTTTTGGGGGCGCTCAGTACGGCGCCGGCCAGCCTAGGCGGTCGCAGATGCGCTCGTAGCGGCGACGCAGATCGGCCGCGTCGCGGCCCGGCAGGTTCAGCAGCGCCCAGCGGTGCGACCCGAGCCACTTCATGTCGCGCGCCAGCGAGCCACCGCGCTTGGGGTACACCTCGAGCCGCGCCTCGGGGTACTCGCGCGCGAGCCAGGCACGGTCGTCGCGCGTCGGCAGGCGCGGGCACGACGTACCGTCGAAGCTGCGCCAGACGAAGCTCGCCGCCGCGCCGAAGCGCGGCGGACGCGCGAACGGCAGCGGGCGGCCCAGCGCCATCGCGAAGCCGAGCTCGTAGGTGTCGATGCCGAGCACCCAGTCGTAGAACGGCGCCAGCTGCGCGGCCAGCCGCGGGTTCACCTCGATCAGCCTGAGCTCGCCGGTCGCGTCGTCGACGAAGAACTCGAGATTGAAGAAGCCGTGGTCCAGCTCGAGCGCGGCGACGATGCGCTCGGCCGCGTCGCGCAGCCGCGCGCTCAGGCGCTCGCACGAGCGGCCGGGGAACTCGAAGCGCATGAACGCCATCGTGCCGGGGTACATGACCTCGTCGGTCACGCCCAGCAGGTGCACCGCGCCGCCGTGCACGAAACCGTCGACGTTGATCTGCCGGCCCTGCAGCACCGGCTCGACCACGAGATGGTGCGTGCCGATGCGGAACTGCGGATAGCGTTCGCGCGCCTGATCGTGCGGCGCGATCAGCCGGCGGATGACGTGCTTCTCCCACGGCCGCAGCCGCATGTGCTCGACCAGCTCCCGCGGCGTGTCGCAGCGGCGCGCCAGCACCGAGAACGTCGCCTTGACCGGCTTGACGAACAGCGGGTACTCGAGGCGGCCGGCCTCGGCCAGCGAGATGTCGTAGGGCACCAGCGTGAACGGCGGCACCAGGTCAGGCGCCGCCTCGGCCAGCCGGCATCTGGCCTCGTACTTGTGCTGCGCCCGCAGGATCGACGCCGGCCGGGCGCCGGGCAGCCCGAGCCGCTCGGCGATCAGCGCGGCCGCCAGCGCGCCGAACTGCTCGTTGCTGCTGAACACGGCGTCGACGCGGCCGCGGTAGCGCTCGACCATGCGGTCGACGAAGCGCCACAGGTCGAACCACATCAGCTGCGCATTGCTCGGGAAGCGGAACAGGTCGAAGCCGTGGCTGTGGAAGCGGTAGCGGCCGCCGCGCTCGTAGTGCGGCAGCACGTGGTCGTCCCAGTCGGCGCCGAACAGCAGCAGCACCCGCGCCGGCGCGGGACGTGCCAGCGCCGCGCCGCCGTGCCCCTCGGGGAAGGCCTCGACGAACGGCTCGGCCACCGGGGCGAGGGGCAACGGGCTCTTGAGCGTCATGCGGCGTGGTACGCGCGGGCGTGGGCGACGGATGCGGCAGGCGCGCCGCAGCACGGATACGCGCGGACGGCCGCCGGCATTCCGCGGCGCGCCGGCGCCGCGCGCCAAGGCCGCGCCGGCCGTCGGACGGCAGCCCGCGTCACCGGCCGAACACCTTCTTCAGGATCGCGCTGCCGGTGGCGACCGGGTCGCGGCGGATCTTGCGTTCCTCCTCGCCGATCATCAGGTACAGCCCGTCGAGCGCCTTGCCGGTGACGTATTGCTGGACGTTGGCGTCCTGCTGCTTCACCAGCCCGAGCCCGGCGGCCTTGCCGGCCACCGCGTTGTACTTGGCCGCCAGCGCCACGCGCTCGGTCGCGCGGGTCACGATGGGCAGGAACCTGGCCGACAGCGGCGAGCGCGTCTTGCCGGCGAAGAAGTCGGTGACCGACGTGTCGCCGCCGCGCACGATGCCCAGCGCGTCCTCGACGCTCATCGACTTGACCGCCGACACCAGCAGCGGCCTGGCCTCGGGCACCGCCTGCTCGGCGGCGCGGTTCATCGCGGTGACCAGCTCGTCGACCCGCCGCCCCTGGCCAGTGGCGCGCAGCAGCTTCGCCGCGTCTTCCAGCGCCCCGGGCAGCGGGATGCGCACCTTCGGGTTGGCGAGAAAGCCGTCGGGCCGGCCGAGCAGCCCGACCGCCGCGACGGCGCCGCGCTCCAGCGCCGTGCGCACGCCCACCGCCGCGTCGGACTCGCTGAGCGGCGCGGCGCGCACGGCCACGGGCATCACGGCGACCGAGCCGCAAAGGCCGAGCGTCGCCCAGGGCCACAGCGCGGCCGTAAACTCGCGTCGTCTCATCGAGGGTCCTCCCATGAAGGTGTCCCGCTATGTTGCGGCCGCGGCCGTCGCCTTGGCAATCGGGGTCGGCGCGCTGCTCACCTGGCAGTCGGTCGGCGTGCAGGAGAAGGCGCCGTCGGTCAGCTATACCTTGCTCGACGGCCGCAAGGCCGAGCTCGACCAGCTGCGCGGCAAGGTCGTGCTGATCAACTTCTGGGCGACCAGCTGCACGACCTGCGTCAAGGAGATGCCGCACATCGTCGAGACGTACCAGAAGTACCGCGACCGCGGCTACGAGACCCTGGCCGTCGCGATGCACTACGACCCGCCGTCGTTCGTCGCCAAGTTCGCCGAGTCGCGCCAGCTGCCGTTCGGCGTGGCGATCGACAACACCGGCGCGGTGGCCAAGGCCTTCGGCGACGTGCGGCTGACGCCCACGACCTTCCTGATCGACAAGCGCGGCCACATCGTCAAGCGCTACGTCGGCGAGCCCGACTTCGCCGCGCTGCACGCGCTGGTCGAGAAGCTGCTCGCCGAGGCCTGACGCGGCCGGATCTCGACCCGGCAGCCTCGCGCGGGTCGGACCTCGACCCGGCAGTCTCGCCAGGGCCGGGCCTCAGCCCGGCCAGAGCCACCACAGCAGCGCCAGCACCAGCAGCGCGGCGAACCAGCGCACGGCGGGACGCGGCTCGTCGGGGTCGACCCAGGCGCGCAAGGTGTCGAGCGCCGACGCGCGATCGTCGCCGTGACCGATGCGGTGCTCGGGCGCCGTGCCGGCCTCCATCTCGCGCACCCATTGCCGGTGGCGATCGGGGTCGGCGCGCTGACGGTCCAGGCGGCGTCGCACGACGTGCGGCGCGGGCGACTGCTGGTGGCGGCGCAACGCCGGCTCCAGCACCTGCAGCGCGGCGTGCACCTCGCGCAGGTCGCCGACCGCCAGGGTCGCGTCGCAATGCGAACACCGCAGCGCCGGACCCTGCGGCAACGCGGCACCGCAGGCGACGCAGTTGCGCGCGTGCCGCGCCAGCGGCGTGCGGTGCAGCGGATCGGCCTCGGTCGCGCCTTCGACGTCGAGCGCGCCGGCGAGCCGCGCCAGGTCGATCACGCCGGCCGGCGTCTCGCACCAGCGGCAGCGTGCGGTGCCTTCGAGCGCGCCGCCGCAGTTGAGGCAATGCAGTCCGTGCGACGCGCCGGGCAGGCGTTGCAGCGCCGCACGGTCGGGCCCGGTCAGTTCGCGCCACAGGCCCTTCTCGGCCAGCCACATGCCGAAGGTCTGCGCCATGCCGTGGCGCTCGGGGCACTCGAGCTGCACGGTGGCGCCGAAGCGCGAGCGGTTCGACACCGGCTCGAGCGGCCGTGCGCAGCGCGGGCAGGCGGTCGCGCCGAGCGGCCGGTGCGCCAGGCGCTGCGCCTGCGCCATCTCGCCGATCAGCGCGAGCAGCGACACGCCGGTCAGCCGCACCGATTCGAGCGTGTCGAACCACAGCAGGTGGCACGGCGCGCACAGGTCGATCTCGACCGTGCTGCCGTAGTGGCCGTCGAGCACGAGGCGCCGCAGTCCGGCACCGCAGTTGCCGCAGGCGAGGGGGCCGTCCTCCATGGCTGCATCGTAGCGGGCGCGGACCTCGCCGCCCGTGATGCGGCTCGTGATCCGCTGCGCAGACCGACGGCAGACGCACCGCCCGCGGGCCGACGCCCGTGCGGACGCCGGTTCCGACGCTGGCTTGGACGGCGGTCCCGAGGCGCCGCCGGACTACGCCGCCGGCAGCGCGTCGGCCACGCCCGCGGCGTGCGCCTGCTGGTCGGCGTGGTAGCTCGATCGCACCAGCGCACCGACGGCCGCGTGCGTGAAGCCCATGGCCTGCGCCTCGCGCTCGAACATGCGGAAGGTGTCGGGGTGCACGTAGCGCCGCACCGGCAGGTGATGCCCCGACGGCGCGAGGTACTGGCCGATGGTGAGCATGTCGATGTCGTGCGCGCGCATGTCGCGCATCACGGCGAGGATCTCGTCGTCGGTCTCGCCCAGGCCGACCATCAGCCCGCTCTTGGTGGGCACGTGCGGAAACAGCGCCTTGAACTTCTTCAGCAGGTTGAGGCTGAACGCGTAGTCGCTGCCCGGCCGCGCCTCCTTGTACAGGCGCGGCACGGTCTCGAGGTTGTGGTTCATCACGTCCGGCGGCGCGGCCTTCAGGATCTCGAGCGCGCGCTCGTCGCGGCCGCGGAAGTCGGGCGTGAGGATCTCGATGCGCGTGGCCGGCGACAGCTCGCGCACCCGGCGGATGCACTCGACGAAGTGCGCCGCGCCGCCGTCGCGCAGGTCGTCGCGGTCGACGCTGGTGATCACCACGTACTGCAGCTTCAGCGCGGCGATCGTGCGCGCGAGGTTCAGCGGCTCGTCGGCGTCGAGCGGGTCGGGCCGGCCGTGGCCCACGTCGCAGAACGGACAGCGGCGCGTGCACTTGTCGCCCATGATCATGAAGGTGGCGGTGCCCTTGCCGAAGCACTCGCCGATGTTCGGGCACGACGCCTCCTCGCACACCGTGTGCAGCCGGTGCTCGCGCAGGATGTTCTTGATCTCGTAGAAGCGGCTCGTCGCCGAGCCCGCCTTGACGCGGATCCAGTCGGGCTTCTTCAGCGGCTCGGCCGGCACCGGCTTGATCGGGATGCGCGCGGTCTTGGCCTGCGACTTCTGCTTGGCGCTGGGGTCGTACGGAGCGGCGGGGGAGGTCATCGCGGGGTGAGCTGTGCGGCCAGGCGCTCGGCCAGGCGCGCGGCGGCGTCGTGCCAGTCGGCGGTGACGCCGAGTCTAGCGAGGTCGACCGTCCGCAGTCCTGCGTAGCCGCAAGGATTGATTCGACCGAAGGGTTGCAGATCCATCGCCACGTTGAGCGCCACGCCGTGGTAGCTGCGGTGCCCCGACACCTTGATGCCCAGCGCCGCGATCTTGCCCAGCCCGCGGAACGGATCGCGCGGGTCGGCCGGCCCGGCCGGCGCCGCGTGCGCGGCCGGGTCGTCGAGGCGCACGTAGATGCCCGGCGCGCCGGCCACGCGCAGGCCGGTGACGGCGTAGCCCGCCAGCACCTGGATGACGGCCGTCTCCAGCCGGAACACGTACTCCTTGACGTAGATGCCGAGCCGGCGCAGGTCGACCAGCGGGTACGCGACCACCTGCCCGGGCCCGTGGTACGTGACCTGTCCGCCGCGGTTGGTGGCCACCACCGGAATGCCGCCGGGGTCGAGCACGTGCTCCGCCCGGCCGGCCACGCCCTGCGTGAACACCGGCTCGTGCTCGCACAGCCACAGTTCGTCCGGCGTGGTGTCGTCGCGCCGCGCGGTGAAGGCCTGCATCGCCTCGACGGTGGCGGCATACGGCACGCGGCCGAGGGTGCGCACGATCATGCGCGCGATGGTGGCACAGCGGCGCGCGCGGTGCGGCCCGGGGGGCGGTGGCTCAGGCGTCGTCGAAGCGCAGTTCCACGTCGCCGCGCACCCACAGGGTGAGCGCGCTGTCGGCCACGTGCAGCCCGTGCGACACGCCCACCGGCGCGAGCTGCCAGTCGCCCGCGCGCAGCAGGATGTCGCCGAGGTACAGGTCGCCGTCGAGCATCAGGCACTCCTCGTCGATGCGATGGCCATGTGCCGGCACCTGGGCACCGGGCTCGGCGCGCACGAGGTAAGCGGCCTCGACGCCGTCGGTCCACAAGGTGCGGCGGCGGATGCCCGGCGCGTACTCGTGCCACGCGGACTCGGCGTCGCGTGCGGTGGCCGCGACCGTGCCGGCGGCCGCCGGGCCTGCCGTCGCATCGGCGGCGCCGGGCCGCGGCGCGAAGCGCAGGTACACGCGCGCACCGCCGGGCGAGCGCAGACGGCGCGGCGGGCAGCCGGGCGGAGCGCCGTGGAAGTCGAGCGCGCGCAGCGCCTGCGTGCCGATGTCGGGTGCGTCGAGCAGCAGCTCGCCGCGCATCACCAGACATTCGCGCTGCTGCGCGGTCGCGAGCGCGGGCGTCCACTCGGCACCGGGCGCCAGCTCGACGATCCAGGCCCCCAGCGGCTGGCCCGGACGCAGCGCGCGCGCTTCGGCGCCCTCGCTCAGCGCGCGCAAGCGCACGCCGGGCGCCACCTCGCGCCATGGTGCATGGCGCTCGCGCACGGTGCGCAGGTCGGCGTGGCGGCGCACGCTGTCCGTCACGCGGTCGAACACGCGCTCGCGCAGCGCGGGCGCCTCGACGGCGGCCAGCAGCGAGCGCAGCCGGCGCTCGTGCGCGTCCGCGTCGGGCCCGGCCGAAGGAGTCTGCAAGGTCTTGCTCATGGTCGGTCTCACGATGCCGGATCGGGCGACAGTGCCGCGCCGAGCACCGCGCGCAGCGCACCGAGCGCGCGGCGGATGGTCGACTTGACGGTGCCCAGCGGCAGGCCGGTCTCGGCCGCGACTTCCTCGTGCGTGAGGCCGCGGAAGAACGCGAGCGACACGAGCTGCCGCGGCTGCGGCTCGAGCGTGTCCAGTGCCGCGCGCAGCGCGTCGGCGCGCCGCGACTCGGCCAGCCGCTGCGCCGGATCGGCCGCGTCGTCGGGCTCCATCGCCGCGTCGAGCTCGTCGTCCTCGACGTGCAGCTCGACACTGTCACGCTCGACGCGGCGCAGCGCGTCCAGCGCGCGGCTGCGCGCGATGGTCAGCAGCCAGGCCATCGGGCACCCGCGCGCCGCGTCGAAGCGCGGCGCGTCGCGCCACACCTGGAAGAACACGTCCTCGGCCACCTCTTCCAGCCGCGCCGCGTCGCGCACGTAGCGGCGCAGCATCGCGAACACGCGGCGGCAGGTCGTGTCGTAGAAGGCCTCGAACGCGCGCTGGTCGCGCTCGACGATGCGCTCGAGCAGCGCGACCAGGCTCGCGTCGTCGTCGCCCGGCCGGCCGCCGGCACGGCCCGCCGCGAGCGCGTCGTTCGCGGCGTCGGTCGTCGCGAGCGTGTCGCGGTGGAGCGCGTCGTCGCGGTCGGTATCGTCGCGGTCGGTATCGTCGCGGTCGGTGTCGTCGTGATCGGCGTCGTTGCGGTCGGCATCGTCGTCGATCGCGCCGGGCGACTCGAAGCCGTCCGCGGCCTCGTCCGGCGCCACGCCCGCACCGAAGGCGGCATCGTGACCGCCGTGCATCGACGCACTCACGCGGCGCCTCGTGGGCTGCACGTCGGCAGCGTCGCTGCTCGTCATCGTCGGCTCCTCCGGTCACTCGGTCTCCCGAAGCGCATACGCCGGAGGCGGCGGTTCGGATGCAGCGGACCGGTGTCCGGACGGACGCGCGGACGAACACATGAACGGAACGGCAACGCGCGCACGCCGTCATGCCGGCACGCAGGACCGGATGCGCGCCGCGGCATCCAGCCGGGCCGGCGCTGCGTACTGCGCCGACATGCGCCGACACCACCTCACGTCCGCCGCGGCAGCCGCCCTCGCCCTGAACACCGTCCTGGCGCAGGCGCCGCCGTACGCCCCGGCCTCGCTGCCCGAAGCCCGGGTGATCGGCCACTACGAAAACGGCATCGGCAGCGGCAGCGCCGCCAGCGAAGGCGCGGTCACGCAGCGCCTCATCGCCAACCGGCCGGCGCTGCGCGCGGCCGAGGTGCTGGAGTTCGTGCCCGGCGTCATCGTCACGCAGCACTCCGGCGACGGCAAGGCGAACCAGTACTTCCTGCGCGGCTTCAACCTCGACCACGGCACCGACTTCGCGACCTTCGTCGACGGGATGCCGGTCAACATGGTCAGCCACGCGCACGGCCAGGGCTACTCGGACCTCAATTTCCTGATCCCGGAGCTGGTCGCGCGCATCGACTACCGCAAGGGACCGTACCGCGCCGCCGACGGCGACTTCTCGTCGGCCGGCAGCGCGCGCTTCTCGCTCGTCGACGAGCTGCCGCGCGGGCTGGCGCAGTTCACGCTCGGCGAGCACCGCTACCGCCGCGTGCTGCTGGCCGACAGCACGGCACTGGCCGGCGGCAGCCTGCTCGGTGCGGTCGAGGCGCACACGCACGACGGGCCCTGGCAGCTGCCGCAGGACCTGCGACGGTTCAACGGCTGGCTGCGCTGGAGCGAGCGCAGCGCGGCGCGCTCGCGCAGCCTCACGCTGATGGCCTACGACGCGCGCTGGACCGCCACCGACCAGATCCCGCAGCGCGCGGTGGACTCCGGCCGCATCGACCGCTTCGGCTTCGTCGACCCGACCGACGGCGGGCGCGCGCAGCGCCTGAGCCTGTCGGGCCAGTGGCGCGAAGTCGCCGACGGCGGCGAGTGGCGCGCCAGCGCCTACGCCATCGGCTCGCGACTGAACCTGTTCTCCAACTTCACCTACTTCCTCGACGACCCGGTCGACGGCGACCAGTTCGAGCAGGCCGAGCGCCGCCGCCTGGTCGGCGGCGAGCTGGCCCGCCGCATCGACTTCGCGTGGGGCGGTCGCGAGCAGCAGCTCACGCTGGGCGTGCAGGCGCGCCACGACCGGCTGCAACCGGTGGGTCTGTACGCGACGGCCGCGCGCCAGCGCCGCGCGACCACGCAGGAAAGCCGCGTGCGCCAGACGCAGCTCGGCGCGTTCGCCGAACTCGGCACCGAGTGGACGCCGTGGCTGCGCAGCGTGGCGGGGCTGCGCGTGGACGGCTGGCGCGCGCGCGTGGCCAGCAGCATCGCGGCCAACGGCGGCAGCGCGTCGGACACGCTCGCCTCGCCGAAGCTCTCGCTGGTGTTCGGTCCGTGGGCGAAGACCGAGCTGTTCGCCAACGCGGGGCGCGGCTTCCACAGCAACGACGCGCGCGGCACGGTGGCGCGCGTGTCGCCGAAGGCCGGCACGCCGGTCGATGCGGTGCCGCCGCTCGTGAAGAGCCGCGGCGCCGAGCTCGGCGCGCGCACCGAGCTCGTGCCGGGCCTGCAGAGCTCGCTCGCGCTGTGGCGGCTGGACCTCGACAGCGAGCTGGTGTTCGTGGGCGACGCCGGCGACACCGAAGCCGCGCGCGCCAGCCGCCGACGCGGCATCGAGTGGAACAACCACTGGACGCTCGACGCGCTGGGCGCGCCAGGCTGGCTGGTCGACCTCGACCTCGCCGCGTCGCGCGCGCTACCGCGACACCGCGCCGGAAGGCGACCGCATTCCCGGCGCAGTGGACCGCGTGGCCTCGTTCGGCGTGACGTGGGCGCCCGAAAGCGGGCGCTGGTTCGGGCAGTTCCAGCTGCGCCACTTCGGCCCGCGCGACCTGGTGGAAGACGGCTCGCAGCGCTCGGCCGCCACCACGCTCGCGTCCTTGCGCACCGGCTGGCGGGCGTCGCGGCACGCGACCCTGAGCGTCGACGTGTTCAACCTGTTCGACCGCCGTGCCAGCGACATCGACTACTTCTACACCTCGCGGCTGCCCGGCGAGCCGCCCGGCGGCGTCGACGACCGGCACTTCCATCCGGTCGAACCGCGCACGCTGCGCGTGACCCTGAGCGTGAACTGGCGCTGACCGCGAGACGGCGCCGCGGCGCGGCACCCGCTGCGGTGTCCGCTGCGGTGCCCGTTACAGCACCACCTTGACCATCGGGTGCGAGCTCAGCGTGCGGTACAGCTCGTCGAGCTGCTCGCGGCTGGTGGCGGTGATGGTGAGCGTCAGGCCGAGGTAGTGGCCGGCCCTGCTGGGCCGGCGCTCGACGGTGGCGGGGTCGAAGGCGGGGTCGAAGCGCAGCGCCACGTCGACGATGGCCTCGGCGAAGCCTTCGACGTTCGCGCCCATCACCTTGATCGGGAAGGCGCTCGGATACTCGATCAGGCTCTGTTCGGGCGGGATGTCGCGCAAGGGACGGCTCCGCTGCGTGTCTTCAGATCGATTGCGCTGCCTTCGCGCGCTGGTACGCCTCGTACAGCCGCGCGTACACCGGGCCGGGCTTGCCGCGCAGCGCGCCGTGGCCCACCGGCTCGCCGTCGAGCACGGTGACCGGCAGGATCTCCTTGGTCGCCGAGCTGATGAGCAGCTCGTCGGCGGAGAACACGTCGGCCTCGGGGATGGGGCGCAGGTTGTAGGCGATGCCTTCCTCCTCGCACAGCTCGCGCAGCAGGTCGTAGCGGATGCCCTCGAGCACGTGCTCGCTCTTGGGCGGGCCGAGCAGCGCGCCTTCGTGCACCACCCACACGTTGCAGCCCGAGCCTTCGGTCAGGTAGCCGTCGCGGAACATGATGGTCTCGGCCGCGCCCTTGTCGGCGGAGATCTGCCGCGCCAGCACGTTGCCCAGCAGCGAGACGCTCTTGATGTCGCCGCGCTCCCAGCGGAAGTCGCGCGCGGTGACGCAGGCCACGCCGTGATGGCGCTGCTCGGGCGTGGGCGGCTTCATCGGATTGGCCATGATGAACACCGTGGGCTCGAGGTCCGGCGGCATCACGTGGTCGCGCATCGCCACGCCGCGCGTGACCTGCACGTAGACCAGCTGGTCCTCGGCGCCGGGCAGCGCGGCCGACACCCGCCGGCATTGCTGCAGCCACTGCTCGCGCGACATCGGGTTGGCGATGCGCAGCTTGGCGAGGCTGCGGCCCAGGCGCGCCATGTGCTCGTCGAAGCGGAACAACCGCCGGCCGTAGACCGGGATGACCTCGTACACGCCGTCGCCGAAGATGAAGCCGCGGTCGAGCACCGACACCTTGGCGTCGCGCAGCGGCACCAGCTCGCCGTTGAGGTAGCAGAGGTTGTCGGGCAGCGGGGTCATGGCGTCAGCTTACTCCTGCGTCGCGCGGCGCATCACTTGATCCACAGGCGGATCGAGTCCCAGGCGCGGCCGAACAGGCCGGCCTCGGGCACCGCTTCCTGCACCACCAGCGGCAGTTCGGCGACCGGCGTGCCGCCGGCGGTGGCGACCTTGATGGTGCCGACGCGCTGGCCCGCGGCCAGCGGCGCGACCAGCGGGTCGGTGCGCTCGATCTTCGTCTGCAGCCGCGGGCCCTCGCCGCGCGGCACGGCGATGTACACCGGACCCGGCGCGCCGAGCTTCGCGGTCTTGGCCGTGCCCTTCCAGACCTCGGGCGTGACCATCGGCTTGCCGGCCTCGAACAGGCGCACCGCGTCCCATGCGGTGAAGCCCCAGTTGAGCAGCTTCTGGCTCTCGCCGGCGCGCGCCTCGCGCGAGGACGTGCCCAGCACCACCGACAGCAGCCGGCGCTTGCCGCCGCCCGCGCCGCTGGCCGCGAGGTTCGGGAAGTCGCGCTGCGCGCTGGCCACGAGGCAGTAGCCCGCCGAGTCGGTGTAGCCGGTCTTCATGCCGTCGACGCTCGGGTCGCGGCCGAGCAGCAGGTTGCGGTTGTCCTGCTTGATGTTGTTGTAGGTGTACTGGCGGATCGAGTAGTAGGGGTAGTACTGCGGAAAGTCCTCGATGATCTTCGCGGCGATCACCGCGATGTCGCGCGCGGTGCTGGCGTGGCCCGCCTCGCTCATGCCCGCGACGTTGCGGAACGACGTGTTCTTCAGGCCCCAGGCCTGCGCCTGCTTGTTCATCATCGAGACGAAGGTCTCGACCGAGCCGGCCACGCCCTCGGCCAGCGCGACCGACGCGTCGTTGCCCGACTGCACGATCATGCCCTTGAGCAGTTCGTCGACCTTCGGGGTCATCGTCGGGTCGATGAACATCACCGACGCACCGCCCTTGCGCTCGTCCCACGCGCGCTTGCTGACCGGCAGGGTCTGCTCCAGGCCGAGGCGGCCTTCCTTGATCGCCTGGAACACGAGGTAGGCGGTCATCAGCTTGGTCAGCGAGGCCGGGTCGGCCGGCGCGTCGGCGTCCTTCTCGGCCAGCGTCTTCTTCGTGGTGAGGTCGAGCAGCACGTAGCTGCGCGCCGCGATCTCGGGAGGCTGCGGCGCCTGCGCGCGCGACACGTCGACAGCGACGGCCGCAACGGCGGCGAGCAAGGCGGTGAGGAGTCTTTTCATCGGTAGCGGAAGCGAGGCGAGGGAGGTCGTCGGGCGCCCGCGGCACGCGCCTCAGGCGCGCCACGAACGCAGGATCAGGTTCTTCAGCACGGTGAGCTGGCCGTGGAAGAAGTGCCCGACACCGGGCACCACCACCACCGGCAGCGCCTGCGGCCGCGCCCAGTCGAGCACGGCCGCCAGCGGCACCACGTCGTCGGCCTCGCCGTGCACGACGAGCGTGTCGTCCGACACCGGTGCCATGTCGAAGTTCACCACCGCCGGCCCGACCAGCAGCAGCCGCTCGGGCTTCGCATCATCGGGCAGCCGGTGCGCGGCCTGTGTCGCGACGTAAGCACCGAACGAGAAGCCGGCCAGCGCGAAGCGCGCGCCGGGCACGCGCTGCGCGGCGATCACCGCCAGCGCGTCGTCGACCTCGCCGCGGCCGTGGTCCCACTCGCCGGCCGAGCCGCCGACGCCGCGGAAGTTGAAGCGCACCGCGCGCCAGCCCATCTGCACGAAGGCGCGCGCGACGGTCTGCACGACCTTGTTGTCCATCGTGCCGCCGTGTTGCGGGTGCGGGTGGCAGACGACCACGGTGCCGACCACGTGGCCGGCCGACGCGTCGCCGCGCGGCTCGTCGAGCGCGCAGTCGATCGCGCCGGCCGGGCCGGTCACCGCGACGCGCTGCGTGTGCGGGCTCAACGCCGGTCAGCGGCCCACGTCGGGCGGCAGCAGCAGCCGCTCGACGACACGGCCGTTCTTCAGGTGCGAGTCGACGATCTCGTCGATGTCGTGCCGGTCGACGTAGGTGTACCAGACCGCCTCGGGGTAGACCACGGCCACCGGGCCGCCGGCGCAGCGGTCGAGGCAGCCAGCCTTGTTGACGCGCACGCGCCCGGGCCCGTTGAGCCGCTCGCCCTTGACGCGCGACTTGCAGTGCTCGAAGGCCGTCTGCGCGTCGTGCTGCGCGCAGCAGGCCTCGCCGTGGTCGCGCTGGTTGAGGCAGAAGAAGATGTGGCGCTCGTAGTAGCCCATGGGCGCGGATTGTAGGTTTGGGCCTCAGGTCCCTTCGCCGCGCGAGGCCACGCGCGCGAGCAGCAGCACGAGCGCCGCGAACGGCCACAGCCAGCCGACCCATTGCGCCGCGCCGTGGAAGCGGATGAAGCGGCCCTGCTCCCAGGCCTGCAGGCTCTCGGCGTAGTACGGGTCCGACGGCGCCTGCGCGACCAGCACGATCAGCGCGGTCACCACCACCAGGCCGATGCCGGCCACCGCGCGCGGCGGCAGCCAGGCGAGCGCTGCACCGACGGCCAGCGCGCCGGCGGCTGCCGGCAGCACCGGCGGCGTGAGCCACGTCAGCGCGTTGTGCGGGCCGAAGTTGAGCGCGGTGGCGAAGGTCATCGCCGCGAAGCCGACCCCGACCGAGCCGGCCAGCAGCAGCAGCCGCCGCCAGCCCGGCCGCGTGATCGTGTAGGCGAGCAGGCACGGCGCCAGCAGCCCCAGCACGATGGCCAGCGCCTCGCTCGGCACGCTGAGCCGGTCGAACATCACGGGGATCGGCCAGTCGTGGAGCAGCGGCATCCAGGGCGTGTCGGCCAGCAGCCACTCGGCGAGGTCGCGCAGGCGGTCGAACACCTGACCGAGCCCGAACGGCACCGGAGCCGGGAACAGCAGGCCGACCGGCCACAGCAGCAGCAGCGCCACCACGCCGGCGCTGGCGCCGACGAACCAGCGCTCGCGCCAGCGCCGCCACGCGGCGAGCACCCCGCCGCGCTCGAGCAGCCCTCCCAGCGCGGCGCCGGCCGCCGCGCCGCCGGAATTCAGCGCGAGGTCCAGCCGCGACGGCACGCGGCCGGGCAGGAAGGTCTGCGTGAGCTCCAGTGCGTACGACAGCGCGGCCGGCCCGACGACGGCCAGCAGCAGCGCGCGCGGCGCGCCCAGCCCGCGCGCGGCGACGAACACGAGCACGCCCAGCGGCAGGTAGGCCAGCACGTTGGACCAGCGGTCGAACGAGCGGCAGCGCCGAGCTGCGGGGCGGCCGGACGGCAGCCGC
>Ga0073934_10005611_pt1 | contig 19150 bp, 21 predicted proteins | sample LarsenN4metaG_FD_76834 | JGI IMG/M metagenome (GOLD analysis project Ga0073934, IMG submission 76834) | Hot spring sediment bacterial and archeal communities from British Columbia, Canada, to study Microbial Dark Matter (Phase II) - Larsen... ... | reverse complement strand
CGGTGTGGCAAGAACGGTCCTGAAAATGGCAGACGTGCCTCTCTCCCCCAGGCACGAGAGCCTCTACGATCGCGTGGTCGGGAGTCGCCGCGATGTTCGGCGCCGTTGCCCTGGCCGCAAGCCTGGCGCCCTCGTGGCGGGCTGCCCGGCTCGACCCCATTCAGGCACTCAGGCGGGTGTAGACGTGAAAGCATTGCCTCGGGACATCCTGGACTGCATCGGCGATACGCCGCTCGTGCCGCTGCGGCACATCGTGCCGCAGGGCGGCGCGCGGATCGTGCTGAAGATCGAAAGCAGCAATCCCACCGGCAGCATGAAAGACCGGATGGCGCTCGCGATTGTCGAGGCGGCCGAACGGGATGGCCGCCTGGCGTCGGGGGCGCCGGTGGTGGAGTACACGACCGGCAGCACGGGCACGTCGCTCGCACTCGTCTGTGCCGTCAGGGGCTATCCGCTGCACATCGTCACGTCGGATGCGTTTGCACGTGAGAAGCGCGATCACATCGCGCTGCTGGGCGCGCGCCTGCACGTGCTGGAAAGCGAGGCGGGCCGCATGACCGAGAAGCTCACCCTCGACATGGTCGAGGCCGCACGCGCCATCGCCGCCGACACGGGCGGCTTCTGGGTGGATCAATTGAGAAACCGCAGCCAGCTCGCCGCCTACCACCGCATGGCGCGCGAGATCCTGGAGCAGTGCGGGGGGCGCGTGGACGCGTTCGTGCAGAGCGTGGGGAGCGCCGGATGCATTCGCGGCGTCTCGGAAGAGCTCAGGCACGCCGTCCCGCACGTGCAGGTCTTCGCCGTCGAACCAGCGGAGTCGCCCGTGCTGTCAGGCGGACGAAAAGGCGCCCACGGCATCGACGGCATGGGCGCCGGCTTCGTCGTGCCGCTCTGGGAGCCATCCATTGCGAACGGCATCGAGCGCGTGTCGACCGCCGAGGCGATGTCGACGTGCGCCCGGCTCGCCCGGGAAGAGGGGATCTTCGGCGGCATCTCTACCGGCGCGAATGTCGCGGCCGCCCTGCGAATCGCGGAGCGCATGGGCCCGGGCGCTACGATCGTGACGGTGATGTGCGACAGCGGCGTGAAGTACCTGTCCAAGCTTCATCACGCGCTGTCCGCCGGATCAGGCGGCTGATCGACGGCGGTGTCCCGAACGCCGCGAGGCGGGATCGCTGGGCCAGGGGAGTGTGCCTCCCACTCACCCAGCGCAGTGCTCGTGCGCGTCGACCCAGGAACGAGGTCAACGAAATATCGCGCGCGTGCCAGGCCGGCGATGCGCGGTCGCGTGTATCCTGCGATGGAACGATGCCGCTCGCGGTCACGCGTCAGGCGGCCGTCGAGGCGAGCGCCCGGCCGATGCGCCTGCGCGCCCGGGCCGGGCAGACACGGAGGCTCTGGTGCCGGCGACAATCGTACCGCTCACTCCCGACCGCTTCGAGGATTTTGTCGCGCTGGTCAACGCCCTCGCCGACTTCGAGCGTCTCGACCGCCCGGACGCCGACGCCGTCGCGCGGCTTCGGCATGATGCGTTCGGGCCCCGCCCCCGCTACGAGGCGGCGCTGGCGCTCGACGAGTCGGGCCGCGCTGTTGGCTATGCCATGTGGTTCGAGACGTACTCCAGCCTCCTGGCGAGGCCGACGATGTACCTGGAAGATCTGTTCGTCATGGAATCGGCGCGCGGAGCGGGTGTGGGAGGCGCGCTGTTCGACCACGTGCGCGCGCGTGGCCGCGAACGCGGCTGCGGCCGGATGGACTGGCAGGTGCTCGAATGGAACACGCCGGCACGCGAGTTTTACGCGCGGCGGGGCGCTCGGGTGCTGAAACAGTGGTTGACCTGCCGGATTACCTGCTGAGGCCGAGGCGGGGCCCGGCGAAAAAGCAGATCGGACATGCCTCGTTCGCATCGCCGCACCGAAAGATGCTGACAGCGCCCGCGCATCTCATGCGCCGATGCTGACGCCACACAGAGATGCCGTTCCCGATCCGGCGGCGGTCAGAACAGCTCGGCGAGCGTCCGATCGCCGTTACTCTGATCGCAGGCGTGTTCGTGGCGGCCGGCCTCTTCGGGTTCGGCTACCACGTCAGAAAGCTGGCTGGCGGGGACGCACCCTCCGCAGGCCTCATCTGGGTCCTGGCCTTGCGGCTCATTGCCGTGGCGGCCGGCCTGCTGCTCCTGTGGGGTGTCGCAGGCGCGCGCTGGATCGCGATCGCCTGGCTTGCTTATCACACCGTGTCGAGTGCCGTGCGCTCAACGGGCGAATTCGCCGTGCACGCCCTGCTCCTCGCGGCCATCGCCTTCGCGCTGTTTCGCCGGGCGGTGTCACCCCCGCGGAACGCGCCGTCGAGAATGCATCCACCTTCGACACGCTGGCGATAGACAGAACTGACGCGTGGCGGCCCGCCGGCGCCGCGGCTGGCCGCGCGGGGCCGAGCAGGGCGCCGGCGGCCGCCACGGGCGCCAGCTCAGTGTCCTGCCTGTGCGAACTGGCTCACGAGCTCCGTATGATGCTGCGCGGCGTCCCCCGTACACGCCTCGGATCCGGTGTAGAGCTGGCGGATCTCGCACTCACCGTCGCCGGCAACCTCGAGGAACTCTTTCGCAAGCTCGACGGCTTCTTCCCGGGAATTCGCCTGGAGGATCGCGAAGCCGCCGACCACCTCCTTCGTCTCGGTGAACGGTCCGTCGGTGACGACGATCTTGTCGCCCGAGCGCCGGACGCGCGCACCGAGCGCGCTCGGCAGGCAACCCTCGGTCGCGAGCAGCGTGCCGGCTTTCATGCTCTTCTCGATGAGCTTCTCCATCCTGGCGACTTCTTCCGGTGTCGGTGGGGCGTTGCGCTCCGCAGTCCTGTAAATCGAGAGAAATTTCACGGTCGTCCCTCCTGAGGCAAATATCGCGTCTGTTCCCTTGTCGAACAGTCAAGCCCCAAATCGACACGACCGGCTGTCATGAATTTGCGATCGGCGAAACGAAGTGATGGGGGGCGGGCAGGACGGGCGCCGGCTACTGACCCTCGCGGGCCTCGACCTGCCGTTCGTCGAACCTGTCGAGCGTTCCGCTGCGGACGATCGAGACGAACTGCTGGACGAGGTCGCGCCGTCGCCAGTTGCGCCGGACGTGCTCCTCCAGGATCTCGATCGCCTGCTCGATCGAGTGCGCGCGCTGATACGGCCGCTGGGTCGTGACGGCATCGTAGACGTCCACGATGCCGATGATTTGCGCGACCACCGGAATGGCATCGCCGCGCAAGCCGTCCGGATAGCCCGATCCGTCGAGCCGTTCGTGATGCCATCGAATGATCGGCCTGACGGCCTGGAGCGACCGCAGGCTGCGGCAGAGCGAATCGCCGACGACCGTGTGCGATTTCATCAGCTCGTACTCGTCGGGTGCGAGGGAGCCGCTCTTTCGAAGGATCGAATCGGGAATCACCAGCATGCCGATATCGTGCAGAAACCCTCCACGATGCAGCGCGGACACGTCCTCGTCATCGAGGCCGATCCGCCGGCCGAGCGCCGTGGCGTAGTTCGCCATGCGATGGCAGTGCCCTTCGGTGTTGCCGTCGCGCGCTTCGATGAGCACCGCCAGCGACATGAGAATCGACGCGGCGGAGTCGAGGTCGTCCGTGTATCGCTTGATGCGAACCAGCGATCGCACCCGCGCAAGCAGTTCGTCGGCGTCGACCGGCTTGGTCAGGAAGTCGTCCGCCCCGGCGGCGCGCCCTTCGATCCGCCGGTCGCGATCCGCGAAGCCCGTCACGAGCACGACCGGCGTGAGGCGCGTCCGAGGCTCCTGCTTCAGCCGGCGGCAGATTTCGAAGCCGCTGACGCCGGGGAGCACGACGTCGAGCAGAACGACGTCGGGAGCGTTCCTGGACACGGCGGCGAACGCCGCGTCGGCGTCGCAGACGATCTCGACGTCGTACCCTTCTTTCGCGACGATGCGCGCCAGAAGGCTTGCGACCGCGAGGTCGTCGTCCACGACGAGTGTGCGGGCTGGGGTTGGGGGAGGCGCACTATTCATCAAAATTCACCAGGACGTCACACCATTGCGTGAACGTCGCCAGTGACGTTATCGGCTCGTTCGAGCGTGCCCTCCACGTCTGCCGACGCGCTCTGAAGACGCTGAACCGCACCTGAACGCCGGGCACAATCGATCCGTCCCGCCGGACGCGTGCGCGCCGGGAGTCTCGCAGTACTGACGTACCAGCCCTCTTCGGCTGACGCGGCCCCCGCACCCGATCGAAGGGAACTCCGCGAGCCGAATTACGCAAGAATGAGCTGCACGCATCTCCGCAGCCAGCGGGTGGAGCCGCGGGCTCGAGGAGGACCGACCGTGAGGTTTGCCAGGATTGTCTTCACCATCGCCGGCATCTGGGGCATCGTCGTGCTGACGCCGTTTTACTGGCTCGTGGATGTCACGGGGCGGCAGTACCCCGCACCCGCCGAGTATCTGCAGTTCTTCTACGGGTTCTTCTCGGTAGCCCTGGTCTGGCAGATTGCGTTTCTCGTCATCGGCACGAATCCCCAGCGGTTTCGGCCGCTGATGATCCCGAGCCTGCTCGAGAAACTCGGATTCGTCGCGACTCTGGCGGTGCTGTACGGGCGCGGCGGGATCTCCGCCGAGGATGCGGCACCCGCCGTGCCCGACCTGCTGCTGGGCGTGCTGTTTCTCGTGGCATTCATGAAGACGCGCGTGCAGGCGCGCGCGCCGCAGCCGGATCGCGAGTGAGGTGGAGCCCGGCGAGCGGAGTCATTCGACCGCGCCGGAGCACACGCAGGCGGAGAGCAGCTCGAGCCGCCTGACCCAGATCGGGTGGAGGAGGCGCGTGGCGAGGAAGCGCTGGAGCAGCCCCGCCACGCCGGCCGCCACGCGCAGCTCGGTCGAGATCGTCACGTCGGACGCGCAGCCCCCGTCGGCGGGCGTGACCGTGAACGTAGTCACCGCCATGCGGCCTTCCAGGCCCGTTTCGACCAGGACGCGTCCGGGCTCGGGTTCGGTAATGGCCGCCCGGCGGGTGACCGTTCGGCCGGCGAGCTTCAGCCGAACGCGGACGATCGTGCCGGTTCCAACCCCTCCTCGCTCGATCCGCAGGTCCGAGCATCGTTCCGGGAGCATTCGAGGATGCCCGCGGTAGTCGGCGAGTACCGCATAGACGCGTGTGGGAGGTGCGTCGATGCGGGCCGTAGCGGTCACGCGGTGCATCGGCATGGCGCCACCCGGGTCTCGTCTGGATCAATGGGTTTCCTCCCGGATGATGGGGTCGGGCACCCGGTTGTGGACCGGCGGAATGGAACGGAGGTAGGCGAAGATCGATTTCAGGTCTTCGTCCGTCAGGTTGCGGAAGACCCACCACGGCATCGGCGGGAGGATCGGGCGCGACACGCCCATGTGACGCCCCTTTCTGATTGCCGAGACGAACATGTCCTCGGTCCAGATGCCGAGGCCGGTGTTCTGGTCGGGGGTCAGGTTTGCCGCGTAGCTCACGCCCCACGGTCCCGTCCACGCAGTCAGGTCCCCCGTGGCGGCAATCGCCCACGCCGATTGACCGGTCGGCGCCTCCGGCAGCGGCGTGCCCTCAGGATGGCCGGCCAGCAGGCGAGTCGTGTCGAGCTCCATGCCCTGCGGCCCCATCTTCTTGGGCGTGTGACAGTCGCTGCATCCGATCCCCTCGACCAGGTACTTCCCGCGCGCGACGCGATCGACTTGATCGGCCGCCCGACTGGGAACACTCGCTGCGATCCACGCCGCAACCATGATCCCGATGGTGATGGTGGCTCCCCAGAAGATGCGCTTCATTGTCGTCCTCCAATCGTCGGTTCCGGAGGACTGTAGATGCCGTCAGGGGCGTTGCGCGTCGCCCCGTCGGACCAATTTGACAGCGGCCGTCGATTGGTCCGATCGGACCACGGCGATCAGCGGGCGAGCCCTTCGCGGATGGCGTACGCCGCGGCGGCGGCCCGTGTCGGGAGGTCGAGCTTGTTGAGGATGTTGGCGATATGGCGCTTGACGGTGTACGCGCTGATGAACAGCCGTTCGCCGATCTCCTGGTTGCTGATGCCCTGCGCGACGAGCGCGAGCACCTCGATTTCGCGCTCGGTGAGCAGGGCAGTCGGCCGGCGTTCCGCGCGCTCCCCGGCCAGCGCGTCCGACGCGCGCTGGGCGAGCCGGGTCGCGCCAATCTCGCGCGCGCCGGAGAGAGCCGCGTGGAGCACCCCCTCCGCCGAATCGGCGCGGCCGAGCGCCTTCAGGACATCTCCGAGCGCCAGCCTGGCGACGAGCCCCTCGTACGGGGCGCGCGTGAGGCTGTAGCCGTCGACGGCATCCTCGAGCAGCTTCCGGCCCTCGTCGAGATCCCCTTCGGCTACTCTGACGAGTCCCTGGAGCTCGCACGCCGCTGCCTGCATCATCGGCGTGGCCGAGCGGCGCACCACCTCGCCGTGCGCGTCGAGCGCGGCCCGCGCGGCGCGCGTATCTCCCAGCGCGATCGTCGCGCGCGTCAGCACATCAAGCCTTTGCAGCCGGCGGATCCGGTCGCCATCCGAGACCCGGCGGAAGTACCGTTCGATCAGATCGACGGCAAGCCGAGGGCTTCCCCGGTCGAGTGCGAGCCAGGCGAGGCTCAGCATCGCGGACGGCTTGGCGACCTGCGGTTCGAGCAGCGCGGCGGCCTCCTCGAGCCGCCCCTGTCGCCTGCGGATCTCGCCCAGACGGATGTCGCTGCGCGCGACGAACATCGGCGCGATGCCTTCGACCTCGCGCCGCATGCTTTCGATCTGGCGCTCGGCGCCCGCGTAGTCGCCGCGCCAAGTCAGGATGCCGATGTAATGCTCGCGGCACGCGCCCATGAGGTGCTGGATTCCGAGATCGCGCTCCATCTCGAACGCGCGGTCGATCCACTGCGAAGCTCGATCGATGTCGCGAACGTTCTCGCACGCGTCGAGCACGTAGCAGTACGTCCAGCCGATCGTCTGCGGCGTCGGGAGCTTCTCGGCCGTCACCGCGGCCGTTGCCTCGTCCAGCCGCCGGAGACCCTCGTCAATCGCTCCTTCGCTGATCGCCATCAGGCCGCGAAGCCCGCGCATCATGAGCTCCAGCTCGGTGCCCGGACCGGTCTGCTCGCTCAGCCGAAGCGCTTCCTCGAGGCTGGGCTCGCCCCTGGCGACCTCTCCATGCACGTGGATGTCGAGATGCGCCTTCCAGAACGCGAGCCACGCATGTTCGGGCGAGGGTGGGACGGTAGCGAGCAGGCTGCGCGCCCGCTCGAACCATCCGCTGGCGATCGCCAGCTCGCCGCGATACGCATCGTGGTACAGCGCCAGCTGGATGGCGACGCGCGCGGCGCCGCGGAAATCCCCACGTTCCAGATACTCGCGATACGCCCGCTCGTGCGCCTTGCGGCTCCCTGCCCCGTCGTCCAGGAACATGGCCGCCGCTCCGAGCCCCTCCCAGGCGGATCCCGACGAGGGGTCGAGATCGACCGCCTCCTGGAACGCGGCGCGGGCCTCGGGCCACTCGCGATTCTTCAGACACGACCAGCCGCGCTCGACCGGGTGGCTCGTACCGGCGTGCTGCATGACCGCCACAGTGTACTCGGCGTACTCGGTACACGGCGTACTCGGCGCAGAGGCGCGGCTCGCGGAGCGGGAGCGGTGGTGAACCCACGGCCGTTCGCTGCCCGCTGGTTCCAGGTCGGGCCTGGGCAATGTGGTCAGAGCAATTGACATATATAGTGACCACATAATATAGCTATTGCTCTATGGAAGCTGCGGAATGGCTCTTCCTGATCCACAACCTTCCGCCGAAGCCGCCGTATCTGCGGGCCAAGGTCATGCGGAGACTGACGCAACTGGGCGCCCTTGCGCTCAAGCGCTCGATCTATCTCCTTCCCGTGAACGAATCGACGCTCGAGGACTTTCAGTGGCTGCGGCAGGAGATCGGCGCTGACGGGGGCGATGCCTGGATCGTGCAGGGGCGGTTTGCCGGCGGACTGCGCGACGAGGAGATCCGGGAGCAGTTCCGGACCGTGCGGGCCGCCGAGTATCGGACGTTGGCCGCGGAGGCGCGATCGCTGCTCGAACGTCTCCGAGAACGCGGCGATGCGCCCCTCGATCCGGCGCTCGACGCCGACCGGCGGCGCCTGGGCCGACGCGTCGAGGCCGCGCGGCGGCACGACTTCTTCCAGGCGGACGGTCGCGAAGAACTGGAGGTGTTGATGTCCACGATCGAACGGCTCTCAGAACGTACGGTCCGAACCGCTGCACAGGCGCCGGCGCACGGCGAGCTCCGTGCGCGAACCTGGGTGACCCGCAGCGGGGTGAAAGTCGATCGCATGGCCTCCGCGTGGTTGATTCGGCGCTTTATCGACCCGGCCGGCACGTTCGTGTTCGTCGGAACGGGCGATCCCATGCCTGCCGGCGCGCTGCGCTTCGACATGTTCGAGGGGGAGTTCACCCACGACGGCGATCGCTGCACGTTCGAGGTTCTGCTGGAGATGTCCGGACGGACTAACGACAAAGCCCTGGACGCGATCGGCCAGATCGTTCACGACATCGACCTGCGGGAGGATCGCTTTCAGCGTCCCGAAACGGCGGGCCTGTCTGCGCTCGTGGACGGCATCGCGGCCCGTTACGCCGACGACCACCGGCGGCTGGCCGAGAGCGCGCCGATCTTCGATGCCTTGTACGCCAGCCTCGGGGGTTCCACGACCAGTTCTTCGACGGGAGCGTGATCATGCGAGCGAATCGCCGGCAGTTCCTCTCGGTATGTGCGGCCACGCTGGCCTGCGAAGGCGTGCGGGCGCGCACCGCGCCTCCCGCCCTGCCGAACCAGGAGTGGCCATCGTCCTTTCCCGCGCTGGGGCAGCGGGTCAACGGATTTCCGCTCGCGTACCTCGACAGCGCTGCAACCACGCTGCGCCCCGGGTCGGTCATCGACGCCGTGACCGCGTACTACTCGATGGATAACGCCAACCCGGCGCGCGCTCACACACTGGCGATGCGGGCCGCCGACCATCTGTCGAACGCCAGGCGCACGGTCGCGCGTTTCATCAACGCCGCGGATCCGTCGAAAATCATCTTCGTGCGCGGCACCACGGAAGGCATCAATCTCGTCGCGACGTCCTGGGGCGGCCGTCATCTCGGACGCGGCGACGAGGTGCTGCTCACCATCGCGGAGCACTCGTCGAATCTCCTCCCATGGACGAGAGCGGCCCGGACGGCCGGCGCGATCGTCCGCGTGCTGGATGTCGATGACGACGGGCGGCCGCGGCTCGATCGGCTGAAGGAGATGCTTTCCCCGCGAACGCGCGTGCTGGCGTTCGGCCACGTGTCGAACGTGCTCGGGTACATCAACCCCGTCAAGGAGATGTGCGCGCTGGCGCGTCAGGTCGGGGCGTGCACGGTGGTCGACGGCGCTCAGGGCGCTCCGCACGTTCGTATCGACGTGCAGGACCTCGGCTGTGACTTCTACGTCTTCTCGGGCCACAAAATGCTGGGGCCGATGGCGACCGGCGTCGTGTGGGGCCGGCGGGATCTGCTCGATGCGATGCCGCCGTACCATGTCGGGAGCAACATGGCCCACGCCGTCGATTTCGAGGGCTTCGAGCTCGAGCACGCGGCGCTCAAATTTCAGGCGGGTACGCCCGATGTGGCAGGGCCGGTAGGCCTGGCTGCGGCCGTTCGATTTCTGGAGGCCGCCGGCCACGAGCGGCTTCGGAAGCACGACGAGGATCTGGTCGAGTACGGTCTGGCCCGGCTCGCCGACGTGCCCGGCCTTCGAATCCTCGGGCCGGCTCGCACGACGACCGGGCGCGTGCCGGTCTTCACGTTCGTCATGCGCGACCACGCGCCGGCGGCAGTGGCACGTGCGCTGGATGCACGAGGCATCGCCATACGTGCGGGCGACATGGCTGCCCTGCCGCTCCTCAAGCGATTTGGTGTGACCGAGGCCGCGCGCGCATCCGCGTACGTGTACTCGACGCGTGAGGATCTCGATCGTCTGGCCGAGGCGCTCCGCGCGTTGGCGTGACGGGCGCGTGCCGAGGGCATAGGCCGAAAGTACCGTCGGCCGCGGCTCGTCCCTCCACTCGTCCCTACAACTGCACAAGACTTCCTGCCGAGGCGGCGATCCTGCGCTCACGCGCGCGCGAATGGGGTAAGGTGACGTCGCCTGCCTGCAATCGAACCTCACGATCGTCCGGCATCCGGGCTCCTGGTTCGCCTCGGCGTCGCGGCACACGTTCTCCGCCGAACCGGCCGAGGCGCTCCAGCACTGGGTTGCGTCCACCCGCGCCAGCCTTGCCGCCGCCGAGCAGTACGGCCACCGCGTGCAGGTGCTGCTCTTCGAGGATCTCGTGCTCCATACCGAAGCGGTGATGCGCGCGGTGTGCGCGACGACGGGACTGACGTTCGACCCGGTCCTGCTTCGGCCGACGTACAACTCAATCCCGGTGCTCTCCGACAGCAGCTTCGAGCCGTCCACGGGTGTCGATGCCAATGTGACACGCCGGTATGCCGCGGCGCTCGACCCCGAACAGACGGCGGTCGTCGAGCGGCTGGGGACCGCCCTCTACGCCGAAGCGGCCTCCCGATATTCGCTGCGCGCAGGGGGCTTTGCGGCTTCGACGACGCTCGGCGGTGTCGCGGAGGTGCAGGCGCCGTCCTGACGTCGAGGGGCGTATGGCCATATCGACATCAAATTTGGCGTTCTTGCCTCTGCCCGGCAGACGGCCCGGCCGCTACGCTCTGAAGACCACGGAAGGGTCCTTCAGAGGAGGTCGTCGATGCTCAAGGTTGGCCTGTTCGCCCGTCTCACCGCCATGCCCGGAAAGGAACAGGAACTGGCCGCGTTCCTGGACCAGGGCCTTCAACTCGCGCACCAGGAGAGCACCACCCCCGTGTGGTTCGCGCTGCGGCTCGGTCCGTCGACGTTCGGGGTGTTCGATGCCTTTCACGACGAGGCCGGACGCCAGAATCACCTGACCGGTCCGATCGCGACGGCGCTGATGGCGCAGGCGCCCGGGCTGCTCGCCGAGCCTCCCGCGATCGAACGCCTCGACGTGCTTGGCGCGAAGCTCCCCTGAGCGCAGGATGCCGCGGATCGGGGCGCCGTACCGCCGACACGCGCGTTCGACGCCCCGCCGCGATCAATGCTGGACCGTCCCGCCGCGCCCTCGCGCGAAGTCGCCGATCGTCGGCTGCACCGCGCGCGCGAAGTCGTCGTACTTCATCGTCACCGCTTCGCGGTGTGAGCCGCCGTCGAACGTGATCTCGCCTGCGTCCGTCAGCCGCCGATCCACATAGACAGGTTGCCCGTACAGCGGTCCCAACGGGGGCATCGCCCCGGTCTCGCAGTCGGGATACAGGCGTTCGAACTCCCGTTCGGCCGCGAGCCGCACCTGTCGAGCCCCGGCGACCTGGCGCAGCCGATCGAAATCCACGAAGGACGTGGCCGGTACCACCGCGAGGACCGGTCGATCGTCGGCGATGCAGGCTACGGTCTTGGCCCACTGCCGGCCGGGCACGTGCGCGACGGCCGCCTCCTCCTGCGCGGTGTAGGCGGCCCGATGGTGGAGCACTGAATACGCCACGTGTTGATCCTGGAGAAACTGTTCGATCGAGCGTGGAATCGGCATGTTGACCTCCCCAGCTCACGACGTCGAAGTCCGACGCCTCCCTCGTCCGATCCTACGCCCGCACCGGGCGGCTGCCGACCTTTCCGGCACGGCCCTGCCCGGCAGTCCCAGGTCCGCCCGTCGGTGCCGCGGGGAAGGCACGGTACATGCACTCTTCGTGGCCTCTCGGCAGTATTGAAGGTCGATACGGCAGGGCCATCGGACGGCTTGCGGCTCCGATGACCAGGCCCCGCCGTACGTGCGTAAGGGATTTCACCGCATGGCAGATCGTTCGGACCGTTCCGCAGACGACCAGGGATGCCCCATGTGCCACAGCCTCGCCAATCGCGAATCTATCGCTCGTGACTGGTGGTTTTGCGCGATTTGCGGGTGCCGGTTCATGATGCGGGAGGGCGAGGTCGTTCGATGGCTTCCGCCGAGAAGCGGCGCGCACCGGGCGAATGACACCGAGAGCTGATGCATCAGAGGGAGGCGCGGACAGGCAAAAGCCGGGCGGGCGGGCACAGGGAAAAGATCCCCGCTCCCGCGGACAATTCCGCAGTGTTGAGGGGCGAGGGCTGGAAATTTTCCGTAGCGGCCGTCCAGTCAATCAGGGGGAAGGCTGATGGACCGTGTGTTGATCGTTGACGATGATCCGGGCGTGCGGCGCACCTTTCGCGCCATCTTTGCGCGCGCCGGGTTCGAGGTCGAGACCTGCGGTGACTTCGCGAGCGCGCGGCGGGCCCTCGAACGCGATCCTCCGGACGCGCTCGTCGTCGACGTGCGCCTGGGGGCGTTCAACGGCGTCCAGCTCGCGGTCGTCGCGCGCGCGCTTCGCCCCGACACCAGGATCGTGGTGGTCTCGGGGTGGGACGATGCCGTGTTGAAAAGAGAGGCGGCGAGCGTTGGCGCCACGTTCGTGCTGAAACCAGTCGCACCGGAAGCGTTGCTCGCGGCGACCGTGCCTCCGTCGCTGCCGCCCGCGGACGGCGGCGCGCATCAGAACGGCTGACCTTCGATGTTCAGCACGTGACCGGACGCGCCTGTCGAGCAGACAGAGTGGCGGCGCGGTGAATTCACATCGGGCAGAGCGACTCAACCGTCGAGCGCCTTGCGAACCTCGTCGAGGAGCACCGCCGGCGTAAACGGCTTTCTCAGGAAACGCAGCGCGTCAACCGTCTGGTGCAGCGCCGCGTGGCTGTCGTAGCCGGACATGTAGAGCACGCGCGTGTCGGGCCACTGCCGCCGGACGTCGGCAGCCAGCTGCCGCCCGTTAATCCCCGGAAGGACGACGTCGGTCACCACGAGATCGGGCTTCACGCCGCCTCTGACGTGCGTCATCGCCGAGGCGCCGTCGGCCGCCTCCACGACGGTGTATCCGTAGCGCTTCAGGACCTGTCCGGCGAGGCTGCGCACGGCCGGTTCGTCTTCGACGAGCAGGATCGTTTCGGTGCCGTACGCAGGCGCTCCTGCCGGGGCGCTCGCGGCCGTGCACTCAGGCGAGGCGTGCGTGCAGACGGGAAGGTAAATGAAAAACGTGGTGCCGTGGTTCACCTTGCTTGCGCACCCGATGTAGCCGCCGCTCTGCTTGACGATTCCGTACACCGTGGAGAGGCCAAGACCGGTTCCGGTCGACCCCTTGGTGGAGAAGAACGGCTCGAACATCCGGACCTGCGTCTCCTCGTCCATCCCACAGCCGGAATCCGAGATGGCGAGCCGTACGTAGGTGCCCGCGGCAATCAGCGGCGTGTCGCCTGCCGAGGGAAGCGCCGTCGGCACCTTGAACTCGACCGTGTCGGTCTCGATGGTCAGCAGACCGCCATTCGGCATCGCATCGCGGGCGTTGACCACCAGATTCAACAGCACCTGTTCCACCTGCGTGGGATCGACCAGGACGATGCCGAGATCGGAGCCGAGCTTCGTCACGAGCGTGATGTCCTCGCCGATGACGCGCCGCAGCATGGTGGACATGTTGGCGATTACGTCGTTCAGATGCAGCGGCTTCGGCTGGAGGATCTGCCGGCGGCTGAACGCCAGCAGCTGGTGCGTCAGCTGCTTCGCACGCTCGGCCGCGGCGAGCACCTCGGTCACGGCGGCGCGCGCAGCGGGGCTCTTGACGAGATCGGACAGCTCCTCGCCGAAGCCGATGATGACGGTCAGGATGTTGTTGAAATCGTGCGCCACGCCGCCGGCCAGCTGGCCGATCGCCTCGAGCCGCTGCGCCTGGCGGCCCTGCAGCTCGCGCGCCTGCAGCATGTCGGCGGTTCGGTTGAAGCCTGCGGCCAGCTCCCTCAGCTCGCTGGCGCCGCGCACGGACGTGACCCGCGCGGTCAGGTCGCCGTCCCCAAGGCGCGAGGCCGCCTCGAGGAGCGCAACGATCGGGCGGCGGATGTCCTGGTTGGCGAACGTCGCCGTCATTGCGAACACGACCACCATCGCGCCGCCCAGGACCCAGAGCGCGGCGATGAACGACTGGTCGGCGGCCTGCGTGGCTCGCGCGATGGGCAGGCCGGCCACGGCGAACATCGAACGATCGACGTCCACCGCCACCGACGCGTAGAGGCGCTGCACGCCGTCGGCGCCGGCAGCCTCGAACACGGCAGGCGAGGCGGCTCGAACGAGCTTCGCCGGAGAAGGAGGCGCTCCGCCGCCTGCCCGCTTGCTTGCGGCCTCGTGTTTGGCGACGATGGCGCCCCAGCGATCCAGCAGGAGCAGGACGCCCCCTTCCGGGAGGCGCACGCGCTCCAGCATGGCCTGGATCGCTTCAACGGCCAGGGAGGCGAAGAGGACGCTCCCCAGCGAGGGTTCGTCGGTGAGCGCCCGCGCGAAGTTGACCGCCCGGCGTCCGGTGATCCGGCCGACCGTGAGCCCGCCAACGGTGAAGCGCCCGGTCCGGCGGGTTTCACGGAAATACCACCGATCGCCCGCGGTCGCGGAACGGCCGGGAGACGTAATCGCGACGCAGATTGAGACTCCCTGCGGATCGAGCAGGCCGAAATTGGTATAGACGTCGGGAAAATCGCGAACGAGGCCGACCAGCACCGGCTGGCAGAATTCCGGTCTGGCGCTGCGGACAGCCGCGTTGCGCGACAGGGCGGCCAGCAGCTGCTGCCCCGCCTCGTGCCGCCGGGCCTGACCCTCGGCGGCGAGCTGGGCGAGCTCGATGACGGCCCGGCGCAGCTCCTCCCGGTGCACGCTGCGGGTCTCCTGCCAGACCCAGATGAGCAGGCCCACGCCGGGCGTCATCGCCAGCAGGACGAGCGTCATCAGCCGGACGCGGAGCCCGGCAGGGGGAAATTTCACATATCTTGTATCGGTTCGCTGGCGGACGCGGAGTATGGCACGCGCCTGATGTCTCTGACGCCGAGATTGAGCCGGCGCCTCAGGAGCGCCCGGAGGGTTGCTCCGTCGGCGTATCCCACCCGCTCGGCGACCTCCTCCACCGAGGCCGGACTGGTCTTGAGCAGGTGCACCGCCCGTTCGACACGCAGACTCTGGAAGTAGGCGAGCGGCGAGCGTCCGAGGACGCGTTGCATGTGCCGGGCCAGGGTGCGCTTGCTCGCACCCACGGCCCGTGCGGCGTCTTCCAGGGAGAAGCCCCGTTTCAAGTGGGCCCGCGCCCAAGCCTCGAAGCGCTGGACCAGCGGATCGGCGTGAAGGAGGTGATCCGTCAACGCGTACGCCGACTGCGACGGCCTCGAATCCACGATCAGGTACCTCGCTGTCAGCGACGCCAGCTGCGGACTGGCCTGTCGCACCAGCCAGAGCGCGAGATCCATGTGGCTGAGCGCCGCGCCGGCCGTGATCCGCTTGCCGGACGTCACGATCATCCTCGAGTCGTCCAGCAGCACGCCGGGATACCGTCTGCGAAACAGCGGCGCGAGCCACCACGTCGTCGTGGCCCGATGTCCGTCGAGCAGTCCGGATTCGGCCAGCACGAACGTTCCGATGCACGCGGCGCCGATGGTGGCGCCGCGCCGGGCCCAGTGCTGGAGCGCGCCGGTTGCATCGGCGACATCGCGCCGATCGAGGGCCGCCTCGAGCGGGCCCGGCATCTTGAAGCCGAGCGCGGGTACCAGGGCGCAGTCAGGGATCGACGCGCCGATCGGACGAACCGGGACGCTGAAGCCCTGCGCCGTCCGAACCGCCTTGCGGACGCCCACGACCCGCACGTCGAACGGGGCAACCGTGAGCCGCGCCGCGTCGATCAGCTCGTTGGCTGTCTGAAACGCGTCGAGGAACGCCGAGAGGCCGAGGTCGAAGACTCCATCGAGCGCCAGCACGCTGACACGCATGGCGCTAACGATACGCCATGCTCAGCTGCCGACGTGCCCGTCCGCCCCTTCGGCGAGAGACGCAAGACCTTCGAGAATTCGAGTCCATCCCGCTTCGGTTTGAGCCGCCCACTCCGGCAGGACGTTTTCGTGCGTGAGGGTCAGCTCGCACCCCGATCCGGCGGGCACGATGTCGATGGTCACCCGCGTGACCTGCGGCGAGTACTTCGGGACCGCGAAGGTGAAGACGAGCCGCCGCGGCCGATCGATTTCGAGGTACGTGCCGACGTGGTCCACGTCCTCGCCGTCGCGGCGATCGGTGAAGCAGAACGCGCCCCCCACGCGGGCGTCGATGTCCGTTCGGACCATGCGTCCCGTCGGCGTGGCAAACAGAAACCGGCCGGCCCGTCCAGGGTCGAGCCACGCGTCGAACACGCGCTCGGCGGGCGCGTCGAAGCGGCGGGCGACGCGCACCACGATCGGCGACGGAGTCATCGAGTGCCTCCCTTCCTGCGGGTGTTCCGACGATCTCGCGCGGCGGTCTTCTCCGTTCGCGCCGCGCGGCGGTCTTCAGCCTTCAACAGCGCATCGAGCGCGTCGAGCCTCGCGGCCCAGAACGCCCGCTGCGCGGCCATCCATCCGGCGACCTCGTCGAGCGGCGCCGGGTTGAGCGACAGCACGTGTTCGCGGCCGCTTCGGCGGCGCTGCACGAGCCTGGCGCGCTCGAGCACGCGAATGTGCTTCGAGACGGCATTCAGCGACATGCTGAACGGCGCCGCGAGATCGGTCACGCGCGCGTCGCCTCCGGCCAGGCGGCTGAGGATGGTGCGCCTCGTGCGATCCGCGAGCGCGATCAGCGTGGCATCCAGACGGGACTCCAGGACTGGCGTCATATTCAACCGTGAGGTTGAATGTATGCCGTCTCCTCTCCGCCTGTCAACGGGGCCAGCTCGCGCGCGGTGCGCGGGGCGCCGAACATCCGCTGACACGCGTCCGGCGCACGATCTATCGTGGTGCGAGAGGGGAGGCGTGATGGATTCATTGCCCGAAGCCGCGCGGAAGGTGCAGGCGGCGCTCGAGGCGCTGGGGCTGCACTGTCGCGTGATGGCGATGCCGGACACGACGCGGACGGCGGAGGGGCGGCGCGCACCATCGGGTGCCACGTCGGCCAGATCGCGAAGACGGTGCTGTTTCGCGGGGAGCGAAGCGGCAAGCCGCTCCTGGTGATCGCGAGCGGTCTCAACCGCGTCGATGAACGGCTCATGGCCGAGCGCGCCGGCGAAGGGCTCGTCAAGCCCCAAGCCGATTTCGTCCGGGAAGCCACCGGCTACGCCATCGGCGGAGTCCCGCCAATCGGGTTTCCGCGGCCGATCGAAACCTGGATCGACGAAGACCTGCTCCAGTATCCGGACGTGTGGGCCGCCGCCGGAACGCCGAACGCCGTGTTCAACGTCGATCCCGCGAGGCTGGCCGCCATGACCGGCGGCACGGTCGCGCGCGTGCGGTAGACGCGGCGAGTCTGCCGAGCTCTTGCGTTCAACGGGGACGGCACGCGGCGCATGGCGGCGTGTGCAGGCGGATCTCCCGCGCCGGCTCAGGCGGCCGGGCGGCTGCGGCGCAGGTTCTGGCCGGATTCTCGCATGCGGATGCGATTGTCGAGCAACACGAGCGAGGTCAGCCATGCCACCACGCGGCGTCAAGAGCCGGAAGCGGAAGCGGCAGTACGAGCACATCAAGGAGTCGGCGCAGAAGCGCGGCACGAGTACGAGACGGGCGAAGGAGATCGCGGCGCGAACGGTGAACAGGCAGCGGAGCCAGGCTGGCGAGACAAAGTCCCGCAGCTCCAGCTCGCGGTCGCGTTCGACCGGCGCCGGCCGGCAGACGCGCTGATCCCCGGGAGGAGCGCAAATCCATCCGGACGTCTTCACGGACCAGCCGCTCGCGGCCATCGAGGTGACGACAACAGGCCAGCGCATCACCGCCATTCGCGTCGGCGGTGCGGCGGTGGTGGTGGGCGAAGGCACAGTCACCGTATCCACGTCGACCACCGGGCCACCTGCCGGCGCCCGCGCCCAGCCAGGATCTGCAGACTGAGGCCACAGCCGACACGCGCGTTGTCGATTCGGGTTCCTGCCGTTCGACTACTCCGTGGAAGCACCCGCCGGAACCTCGGCCTCTCTCGTGGCCACGAACGCTGCGAGTCGAAGGCGCGCCGCGCGGGCTCGAAAGGAGACACCAGGATGCGGGTCGTCGTTCTCGTGAAGGCCAACAGGGACTCGGAAGCCGGGCGGATGCCTACCGAAGAGATGCTGAGAGAGATGGGCGCGTTCAACGAGCAGCTCGTCAACGCCGGCATCATGCTCGCGGGCGAGGGGCTTCACCCGACGTCGAAGGGAAAGCGTGTGAGGTTCTCCGGCGCGCAGCGCACGGTGATCGACGGTCCCTTCGCGGAGACGAAGGAGCTCGTGGCCGGCTTCTGGATCTGGAAGGTGAAATCAATGGACGAGGCGGTCCACTGGTTGAAGAAGGCGCCGTTCGAAGACGGCGCGGAAGTCGAGATTCGCCCCATCTTCGAGGCGGAAGACTTCGGCGAGGCGTTCACGCCCGAACTGCGCGAGCAGGAAGAGCGCCTTCGCGCTCGCATCACGGCGAAGGCGTAGGCGGCACGCGAGCCGGGCCGGCACCCGCTCGCCACGGCGGCTCGAGCCGCCGCCGCGCCTCAGACGTGATCCAGCGGATCCTCGCGCACCGGCTCCTGAAGATGGCGTTCGAGGGCTCGGCCGACGACGTCCCGGGCGCCCAGGCCCACCGCGAGCGCCATCGCGAGCACGGCGCCGCCGAAGAGGATGCCGAAGGCCAGCAGCAGCACGGTTCGTCCGATGCCGAGATGATCGAGCGCCATCGCCACGGCCACGATCAGGACCAGCCACTTGACGGTCAGGCTCATGAGCCGCGCGTACTGCAGCCCCATGTTCACGGACCCAATCAAAATGGCGCGGGCGAGAAAACGCGCGACGAGCCCGCCGACGAGGAGGATGCCGACTGCGGCAAGCAGGTGAGGCAGGTACTCCAGCACCGACACCGCGAACCGCGACGGGAGCGCCGCGTCGAGCGCCGTCAGGCCGAACAGCAGCCCGACGGCCAGAACCGCCCAGTAGGCAATCGACGCGACCACGATGGACGGCGAGTGAGACGGCCCCCAGACAGCGGTCGAGAACCCCAGCAGCTCCGCCCGGCGGTCCAGGTCGAGGCGGCCGAGCG
>Ga0073934_10005610_pt1 | contig 19150 bp, 10 predicted proteins | sample LarsenN4metaG_FD_76834 | JGI IMG/M metagenome (GOLD analysis project Ga0073934, IMG submission 76834) | Hot spring sediment bacterial and archeal communities from British Columbia, Canada, to study Microbial Dark Matter (Phase II) - Larsen... ... | reverse complement strand
AGATCTACTTCCGCTCTGGGCAGAGGGCAGATACTTTCCGTTGCTCTTCAGCAAAGAGAAAGTCAAGAGGAATGCCAAACAGCGATTGATACTTGAACCGAAAAGCAGCAGACAGTGACTAAGGCAGTGTTGAAAAAACGCGGTCAACTTCACTGTTGCTGATAATGAAAACTTCTTTTACCGCCGAGGCGCAGAGAGCACAGAGGGGGGGTAGATAAAATTCTGCGCATCCTCTACGTACTACGGCGTCTGCGGCGGTGAACTGATTTCTGGAGGCGCCGTAGTTTTAGTGAGGGTCCCTTGCTCAAAGCTTTTACGGAAGATGCTCCTGGCTTTCGTGTGCGTTTTGATCGGCATCACGAATGCCATCCCACAGACTACGCTATCTGCCGTTGCGCCACAAATACTAGAAGTTGAGCCGCCGAATTGGTGGGCTGCACACACGATAAATCCAGTGCGGTTACTTGTGCGGGGCGCAAACCTTCACGGCGCGCGTGTTATAGCAACGCGGCCGGAAACTAGACCAGCCGCTGTCCGTGTCAACAGCGCAGGTGCGTACTTATTCGTTAGTATTGAAATTAAATCAACAGCGCAGCCGGGAGATTATCCGTTAATTGTAGAGACTGCCGCAGGCAAAACAACGATTCCATTTCGCCTTGAGACGCCGCTTGATCCGACCAAGAACTTTCAGGGGATCACTAATGACGATGTAATCTATTTAATAATGCCCGACAGGTTTGCAAATGGCGACCCGACCAACGACTTCCCGGCTGATGCTCCGCGCGCTGCGACCGACCGGCAGAATCCGCGTGCTTATCATGGAGGTGATTTTCGCGGCATCATTGAACGGTTGCCCTACCTCAAGGATTTAGGGATCACCGCTATATGGCTTAATCCCTGGTACGACAACTGGAATGGTTTACACAACTGCGAGAAGCCGTGGTGCCCAACCACGTATTATCACGGTTATCACGCTATCGACTATTACGCGGTTGAGGATCGTTTCGGTGATATGACCATCCTGCGAGAGCTGGTCGATAAAGCGCATGCGCTGGGACTGAAAGTAATTCAAGATCAAATAGCCAACCATGTCGGTTCCTATCATTCGTGGGTCAAAGATCCGCCACTTGACAATTGGTTTCATCCGCATCAGGTCATGCGCCCTTTTCGCGCAGATTTGTTACTATCACCACACGCCAGTCCAGCGGCGCGGCAAGCATTATTGAATAGTTGGTTTTCGGACGATCTGCCGGATATGAATCAAGAAGAGCCAGAGGTGGCTCGCTACTTGATTCAGAACGCTCTATGGTGGATTGGAATGACGGGCCTGGATGGCATTCGCCAGGATACGGCTCAATATATGCCGCGCGGATTTCTCCGTGAGCTGTGTCTTGCGCTGCGCCGACAGTATCCCAGGATGTGGATGGTCGGTGAGGTCTTCAACCGTGACCCCGCACACACGGCTTTTTTTATCGGCGGCCACAAAGGATGGGATGGCATTGATACTGAGCTTGATTCAGTCTTCGACTTCCCCTTGTGGCAAGTTTCGATCGATGTCTTCACCAATAAGAAGCCGGTCTCTGCGCTCCGCGACATGTTGAAATATGATGCGCTCTATCCCGATGCATCGCGCTTAACCACAATGACAGGTAACCACGATGTTCGGCGCTTCGTTTCGCTTGATGGCGGCACGGTAGAAGGAGCGATGTTGCATACCGCCTTTACACTCACAGTGCGAGGGACACCACAGCTTTACTATGGCGACGAAATTGCTCTGGAAGGAGCAGATGACCCCGACAATCGGCGCGACTTCCCTGGCGGCTTTCCTGGCGATAAACGCAACGGCTTTGAAGCCCGGGAGCGCACCCCGACAGCGCAGCGGATGTACGAGTGGACTCACGCGTGGCTTCATTTGCGTCGGAGCCATCCTGCTCTCCGGCGCGGCAACTTGATTGATCTGGCCTTCGATGACGAGACCTATCTCTACGCGCGCCGCACTGCTGAAGAGACGCTTGTCATCGCTATCAATCGCGCGGCAGTTCCAATGAAGATATCGGCTCCGGCCACTGCAATTAATGTTGCAAGCGGCGCGCTACTCTTACCATTGTTGGGAGCAAAAGATCCCAGTGTAGTAATAGAGGGAACGATTACGTTGAATGTGAGGGCGCGAACGGCTGTCGCTTATCGGATTGCTAGTAATGTGAGAAGAGAGGGTCGATTAGGCAACCGCAATCACACAGGTTGGGCTCGTGATAACGATCACAATCAGCCGTGATTAGCATCACAGATTTTACTAAAGGAAGCTCTATATTTTGCAAGGGTAAAAGTAAAGAGCTGATCGCTTGCTGAGGCTCTACCGTCCAGAACCCCATCTCACAATGAATACGCAGTAGGTCAGGAGCCCAGCTATCGTTTGCCAGGCCCTTGCGGAGGCACAACTATGGAAAGCCATTTCCATCTGAGATTAATATTCAACTAAGCTTGTGCTAATCCTTTGGGTGTGATATTGACAACTATGGAAAAGCATTTCCGTCTGAGATTGATACTGGCCTTTGCTGTATTAACCGTAGCTTTGACAGTGATAATCATACTCGGCTGGGAGCGCTACTTGATGAGGCCCTTCTACGCCTGGGTGGATGCCAGATATACAGATCCGGTTGAAAGCTGGAAGATCAAACAGAGGACTGAGCACTTGCTTATATCAATATCAGTCGATCTCGTAGTAGTCACTCTGCTGCTGCGCGCCGTTGACAGTGAGCGTAGGAAGCTGCAACAGTCGGAAGAGAAGTATCACACGCTGTTTGAGAATGCCAATGATGGCATTGCTATTATTAGCCTCAACAATGGTCACATCGAAGAAGCAAACCGAAAGCTGGTGGAGATCTCCGGATACTTACAGAGCGAGTTATCAGGCAAAAGCCTGATAGAGGTCTTGCCTGCCGGCAGTTGGCAAATGGTGCTGGAGCGGTTAAGAAATAACGGTAACCTGGAGGCAGATCTCATCAGGAAAGATCGCGCTCTTACGCCAGTAGCAGTATCTTTCAGTGTGGTAGAAACCGATAATCAGGGGTTTGTGATCAGTATTATCCGCGATATTTCTGAGGCCAGGAACCTGGAGAAAGAGAGAGAACAGATCCACAGGAAGCTATACCAATCCTCAAGACTAGTCTCTTTGGGCGAACTATCGGCTGGAGTTGCCCATGAGATAAACAATCCATTAAACAGCATAATCAACTTTGCTCAATTGATGCTCGATGATACTGCGCCTGAGCGCCCTGAGCGCAGAATGCTGGAAGGTATTATCAGTGAAGGCGACCGCATTACAAGAATTGTCCGCGATCTTCTGACCTTCGCGCGGCACGACTCCTACCAGCGCCGTCCCATTCACCTCAGACAGATCATAGAACAGTCTTTTTCGTTATTTGGACACCAGCTCGAAAGGATGGCATTCGCGTAAATATAGAGACCGATCCTGAACTGCCTCCAATTAACGCCGAGGCATCTCAGCTCAAGCAAGTGCTAATTAACTTGATCAGCAATGCCCATTATGCGCTCAAAACGCGCGGCGCCGATGAGAGAGAAAGAACAATAAAGGTCAGCGCCATTAGTGAAAATAGCAACGGTCAACGTCGAGTGAAGATCCGGTTTTTCGATAATGGGATAGGCATTGCCCAGGAGGATATAGGTCATGTCTTCGATCCGTTCTTCACTACCAAGCGAGATCACGGGGGCACCGGGCTGGGGTTGAGTGTGAGCTTTGGCATTGTGTGCGATCACGGCGGGACCATTCAAGTTGAGAGCCAAAGAGGAGAATATACTTGCTTCACCATTGACCTTCCAGTTAACGGAGAGGCGCAATCAGCAGCAGGCCCTCAATAGATTAATAGGAGGAGTAGGTGAGAACAGTTGCCATTATTGATGATGAACCCAATATCCGCTGGACGCTTGGCGAGTTTCTGAGGCGCGAAGGCTATGAAGTATTAACTGCCGAGGATTATCAGGGCGGCCTCAGCGCTATCACTGAGCACCCCGTCGATGTTGCTATAGTTGATGTCATCTTACCTAAGGTCAGCGGCATTGAACTGCTCAAAGAGATCCGCAAGAATCAGGAATACATCCCCGTCGTCATGATCACTGGCGAGCCCAACTTCTCGACCGTTTCTGAGATTGTTCGAATCGGCGCGTATGATTACATAATCAAGCCGGTAGTCAAAGAGCAGTTACTTCACGTCGTCCGCAGAGCAGTCGAAAAACGCGAGTTGGTCGCCGGTAAACAGAGGCTGCAGCAAAAGTTGCATGAGCATGCGCTGAATTTGGAGCAGGAAGTAAGCAGGCGAACCAGAGAGCTCGAATCAACCTTGAAGAAGCTGGCCAGCAACGAACAAGCAGCGTCGCTTGGCCGCATGGCTGCGCAGATTGCCCACGAAGTCAAAAATCCTCTTGGCGGCCTCCGCTTATACGCTCTTCACTTGAAGTCCAAAGTCAACGGCAAGCTTGAAGCGAAAGAAGCAGAACTGCTTGATAAGATATGCGAAATCATAGAGCATCTGATTGAGGTTGTAGAGCGGATACTCGACTTCACCCGCCCGATCTCGCTTGAAAGAAAGCCGATGGATATCAATCAAATGCTGGAGGATCTCCTGCTCCTGATTGAAGACCGGATTTCGCTCAAACATATAACTGTCACCAAAGAGCTAGCCCCCTCTCTTCCCCAGTGCCTCATTGATGGGCCGAGCATGGCATCGGCTCTCCTTAACCTGTTGATCAATGCCATCGAAGCCCTGAGTGATAGGGGAAGCCTGGTGGTGCGCACTGCCAGAGCATTGTACTCAGACACCGACCGCGGCGCAGTTGAAGTCGAGATCGCAGATACTGGTTGCGGGATGAGTAAAGAACAATTGGAGAAGATTTTCGAACCCTTTTATACCACCAAAGCCAAACGGCCTGGGACTCGGCATGGCTCAGGTCCACAAAGTCATTGAGATGCACCAAGGTAGAATCAACATTGAGAGCAAGCCAGGCAACGGCACCAGGGTACGAGTCATAATCCCATCGGAGGCAGTCCAGTGAACGCAAGGAAAGCCATACTTATCATTGACGATGAAACCAGCATCAGCGACGCAATGCAGATTGTGCTCGAAGACCGTGGCTATCGAGTCTCAATTGCGACCACTGGCGTAGCAGGGCTGCAGTATCTGCGCTACAGACAGGTCGATCTTGTCATCGCTGACCTTCGCCTTCCAGATACTTCGGGAATAGATCTGTTATCAGAGATCAAGCACAACTGGCCACATACTGAGGTAATACTTATCACCGGATACGGCTCCATAGATGTAGCCATCGAGGCGATAAAGATGGGAGCCTACTACTATCTATCCAAACCATTTACTCCTGACCAGTTGTTGGTACTGGTGGAAAAGGCTATCGAGTGGCGCAGCACACTCATTGAGCGCGATAACCTGAAAAAGAGTCTGCAAACCGAGAAAGGATTCTTCGGCATGGTAGGCATCAGCAAAAAGATGCGCCAGATATACGAAATAATAGACATGACCGCCCGCTCGGATGCGTCAATATTGATCGAAGGTGAAAGCGGCACGGGCAAAGAGTTGATCGCTACAGCATTTCACCTTCAGAGCAACCGGGCCACTCGGCCACTGATACGCATTAACTGTGCTGCCATTCCGCCCGAACTCATTGAGTCAGAACTGTTCGGATACCGGCGCGGGGCATTCACAGGAGCAGATCGCGACAAGCGCGGGTTGATTGAAACTGCATCCGGCGGCACACTATTTTTAGATGAGATAACAGAGATGCTAGCGCATTTACAGACCAAGTTGCTGCGCGTGCTTCAAGAGCGAAAACTGCGCCGCCTTGGCGACGAGCAGGAAACGGATGTTGATTTCAGATTAATCTCAGCAACCAATCGCGACAGTTTGCAAGCGATGCGAGAGGGCGCTCTGCGTGAGGACCTCTATTTCCGCATTAGCACAGTTAAGATCAAGGTGCCGCCACTGCGCGAGCGCCTAGATGATCTGCTCCCGCTTGCCGAGCACTTCCTGCGCCGTTATAGCAAAAGATACAACAAAAAGATTCGCGCTATATCGCAGTCCGCTTTCTCTTTGCTCGCGCACTACCACTGGTCAGGCAATGTGCGCGAACTTGAGAGCGTCATTGAGCGCGCAGTCCTGTTCTGCCAGGGGGATCAACTAACTCCTGAAAACCTGCCTGAGTATATACAGGGTACCCAGATCAAACAGTTCAGATGCGAAATACCTCCTTACCTGACGATGGAAGAGATCGAACGCGAAGCAATCGAGCAAACACTCCAACGCACCCAGGGCAATATCAAAAAGACCGCCCAGATACTAAAAATTCACCGCCCGACGCTATACCGCAAATTGAAGCGGTTCAAGATAAAGGGCAATGGCTCTGTTTCAGAATAGAACATTGTGAAAAAGGTCCTGACTGTGGGTCGGGCGCCGGAATGAACAAGACGTTGAGCATCAAGTTGCGCTTGCCATAACAGTTGCTGACAATTCTTGAAATTTGTAACCCGGATGCAACGGCAGTTATCAATCATCGTATCACAGATGCTGAGCGGAGCCGGAGCGGTCGTAAGCAGGAAGAATCAGTACTGACAGTGCAGCAATGGGATAGAGAATTAGAATTCTAATATCGATCTCGAGTGTTGTATTTTGGCCTGAGGCCGCTATACGTTGTGGAAGAAAAGATCCTCCATGACAATATGTGGGCCCATTATTCACAAATCACAACAGTCAAGTATCGATGATGAGCCGGGCATAGCCGATGCGCTCAAAGTAATACTGGATGATAGCGGCCAATTGGCCCCCTGTCTCTGTTTGAAACATGCGGCACACACCGGTGTTTCACTGTGAAACACATTGCTCACTTCGCCCAGCAATCGCCGACTGGTCTAAATGACGCAGTTTTATACTTTGGCGCTGAAAAGCGATGAGGGCACAGAAATTGCTTATTGCCCGATGCTACCTCGAAGTTCATATTTCTGAGTGTAGCTGAGGAGATCGGTAGTTAATTCCTTAACAACTTAAAGTCCAATTTCAAATCGCATATCAGTACTGCACTGCTCGCAAAAGCGAGTCGCTAGGGGCCCTGCAAAGCGATGGGCTTCTAACTGAGAGGAGGAGTTTGTCTCTCCCCAGCTCAATGAGAAAGGAGAAAAGTATGTATCTAAAGCGCCTCTTTCGACGATGCCAAATGCTCGTCTTGTGTGGCATGGCGGTCATGGTGCTCCTGGCAATTCCCGGGACTGCAAGAGCACAAACTGGTGATACGACTGCTCTAACGCCAACCTGTGCGCGCATAATCAAAGCCGATGTAGTGGCTCTGGATCAGGTCTTCTTCTGGAATCGGCTGGGAGCAGTTCAGCCACAGGGGATGATCTTTGCATTGAAGCGAGATGTTGTTCCAATCAATCCGGCGCTGGGCCTGGTCGCAGGCAATGTCCAACTCAGGCCTGACAAACGCCCGCGGCCGATAGTGTTGCGCATGAATGTGGGCGATTGCCTGCAAATCAACTTTCAAAATCTTTTGAATCCTGTGCCCGTCGATGATAAACAACCTGCTACGCGCACGGCTTCAGTTCACGTTGTGGGACTACAACTGGTGGGGAGCATTGCCTCTGATGGCTCTAAGGTCGGCGCCAATCCTAGCAGTTTGGTCCCTCCAGGCGGCTCAGCCACCTACACCTTCTATGCCGAGCGCGAAGGCTCTCATCTGATGCATAGCGCAGCCGCAAATAGTGGCGGCGAAGGCGACGGCGGCTCGCTCAATGCCGGGCTCTTTGGCGCAGTCAATGTTCAGGCCAAGGGAGCAGAGTGGTATCGCAGCCAGGTGACGGCAACTGACCTGGCGCTCGCGACTATTGGCAAGACACCGGATGGGCACCCCATCATCAACTACAATGCGGTTTATCCAGCAGGCCACCCGCGCGCTGGGCTTCCCATACTGAGGATGACGTCAGGCAGTGAGATTGTCCATACAGACATAAACGCTATAATTACTGGTCCGAACGCGGGACGATTCCCAGCCGGAACCTTCCGTTCCACTCCTGTCAATCCCGACCGCGATCAGCCTTACCGTGAATTCACTGTGATCTACCATGACGAGATTGGGGCAGTTCAGGCATTCCCTATTTTCAAGGATCCGGTGTTTGAATTTACCCTGCACAGCGTGAGGGATGGATTTGCCTTAAATTATGGCACAGGAGGAATCGGCGCTGAGATCCTGGCCAATCGATTTGGCGTCGGCCCGATGCATAATTGCACTGAGTGTAAGTATGAAGAGTTCTTCCTCTCTTCCTGGACTGTCGGTGATCCGGCGCAGGTTGTGGATATTCCGGCCAACGCCACAGACAGCACAGGCAAGCTCATTGTTGGGCCCAAAGCCACGAAGGTACTATATCCTGACGACCCGTCCAATGTCCACCACGCATATAACCGCGACCATGTGAGATTCAGGATTCTCCATGGAGGGTCGAAAGAGCACCACATACACCATCAACATACTCACCAATGGGTGCACACGCCCAACAGCGACAACTCCACTTACCTTGACAGTCAGGCGCTTGGACCGGGCAGCTCCTTTACATTGGAGATGACCTACTACGGCAGCGGCAATCGCAATGGTGCTGTTGGTGATTCTATTTTCCATTGCCACTTCTATCCGCATTTTGCCCAAGGGATGTGGGCGCTGTATCGCGTTCACGACGTCTTCGAATCTGGGACACAGCTTGATGCCAATGGGCGCCCGGCGCCCGGTTCGCGCGCACTACCTGATGGCGAGATAGCGGCAGGCACGCCTATTCCTGCAGTAGTGCCTCTTCCTACATTAGCGATGGCCCCAATGCCAGGAGCAACGGTCCAGATCGTCAACGGCCAGGCTCAGGTGACAGGGAGCGGAAATCCCGGCTTTCCCTTCTTTGTTCCCGGTGTTGCCGGCCATCGTCCCCCTCACCCACCGCTCGATACTGTCGATGATGGCGGGTTGCCTCGGCACATTATAACCGGCGGAACAGCGCACCATGTCGAGACCCGGCTTGATTTCAGCAAGGAGCTTCTTACCGCTGAGGCATCGGCTATTCCTGAGACTGGAACACCGGTGGAAGTGGCGGCCATGAACTTCCACGCACAGCGCCAGCATGCTAGCTTCAAGCCTGATGGCACCCCGGCCTATTTCATAACTAACGGCCTGCCGCCGAAGCCGGGTGCGCCTTTCGCAGATCCCTGTGTAAATGACAATGGAACCCCTGCCGGAGTTTCTCGCATCTACAAGGCTGCAGCTATTCAGTTAGATGTGACACTGAACAAAGCAGGCTGGCACTTCCCGCAGCAGCGCATTCTCACGTTGTGGGGCGATGTCCAGCCCACATTGGCAGGAACGAGGCCGCCAGAGCCATTCTTCTTCCGCGCCAATACTAATGATTGCATAACCTACTTCCACACCAACCTGGTACCTAATGTCTATCTTCAAGACGATTTCCAAGTTCGAACGCCGACTGACATCCTAGGACAACATATCCATTTGGTGAAGTTTGATGTGACTGCATCTGATGGCGCAGGAAATGGATGGAATTACGAGGATGGGACCTTCAGCCCCGACGAAGTGATCGAGCGCATAAATGCGATCAATGCGGCCGGAGGATTGACGTCCTCTGCGGGAAGCACACCCACGAAACTCGCGCCCAAACCTCATCCATTCTTCGGAACGCTCGGCGCACAAACAACGATTCAACGCTGGTACGCTGATAACACTCTGAACAATGTCGGTCAGGATCGGACGCTGAGGACCGTCTTCACCCACGACCACTTCGGCCCCTCAACTCACCAGCAGGTTGGGCTCTACGGTGGTCTGGTCATTGAACCACAAGGTTCAATGTGGCGCCATTCGGAAACAGGCGAGATCTTTGGCTCTCGCTTTGACGGGGGCCCGACCAGTTGGCGCGCTGACATCCTGACAGCTAACACTGCCGACAGCTACCGCGAATTCTTGCTCGAGTTTGCTGATTTCCAACTCGCTTACACAGCAGATAACCAGCCGGTCAATCCACCCGGCAGAGTCGAGGTAGGTTTACCATTCCTGTTGGCGCCGCCCAAGGTCTGCCCCGGTGGAGCGCCGCCACCTTGCCCAGAAGCTATATCCGCCGACGATGTCGGCACTATGTCAGTCAATTACCGCAATGAACCGATTCCGCTGCGCGTGCGTGATCCCCATACAAACACGCAGGCGCCGGGTGCGGCGGGAGATTTATCGAACGTATTCCGGTCAGATATCACACGAGCTGACCCGGCGTTCAATGTGCAACCAATCTTCTATCCGCCTCTGACAGGTGGACTACAGGGAGGAGATCCGTTTACGCCTCTGCTGCGAGCTTATGAGGATGACAAAGTTCAGATACGCATCCTGGTGGGAGCGCATGAAGAAGGCCACAACTTCAGCGTTCATGGAATCAAGTGGCTGTTTGAGCCTTCTGACCGGAATTCCGGTTTCCGCAACTCGCAGATGATGGGTATCTCCGAACACTTTGAATTCGTAGTACCGGCGTTGCCCAAGAACTCAGTGGGGCCCTTTGCTGACTATCTCTACCAGCCGGGTGCATCAGTCGATGACCTGTGGAACGGCTTGTGGGGGATTCTGCGCGCTTATAACTCGACACGACCCGATTTGCAGCCGTTGCCCAACAATCCCGATGGCCATGCGCCGCCGATCTCCAATGTGGGTGACTTTAACGGCGTCTGCCCAAAGACTGCGCCTGTGAGAAACTTTGATATCACTGCGGTCACTGCGCAACAAGTCCTGCCCAAAGGGACCTTGATCTACCATCCGCGCATCACCTCAGTGAAGAATCCTATCACCGGTGAAGTTCATTCGGGGCCGCTGCATGATCCCACTGCGATCCTTTACCTGCTGACCAGCGACATAGACCCCTTGACCGGCAAGCTCAAGTCTGACGTGCCGATCGAACCACTCATATTGCGGGCTAATGCAGGAGATTGTATCCAAGTCACCCTAAATAATCGCCTGCTTGCCAATCCTCCGGACCTGGCTGGCTTCAGCACTCTGCCCATGATTGTGAACAACTTCAATGCCAACCAGGTCGCGCCATCAAATCAAGTGGGGCTGCATCCACAACTGGTGTTCTTTGACGTTACTCGCAGCGACGGCGCGAATGTCGGCTTCAATCCGGTGCAGACTGCCAAACCCGGCCTGCGAACCACCTACCAGTGGTATGCAGGCGATATCCAAATAGATCCTGCTACCGGCTATGCTACTCCGATTCCGATCGAATTTGGCGCAATCAATCTGATCTCGTCAGATCCGATCAAGCATAGCAACAAGGGGGCAATCGGAGCGTTGATTATCGAGCCGCAGAGTTCGACCTGGACAGTAGATGCGAAGTCCCGAGCATCAGCAACCGTCACACAGTACACAGCATGGGGCAGCTCAAGCTTTCGCGAGTTTGTGCTGCTGTTCCAGAACGACGTCAATCTTCGGTACAGTGATGGATCTCCTGTTCTGAACCTCGCTGATGCCGAAGATCCAGAGGATTCGGGCCAGAAGGCGATCAACTATCGGACCGAGCCGATCTGGTTGCGAATGGGCTTTGCCCCCGAGACTCCGCTGGAAACCACGCGCACGTTCGACTTCACTAACGCACTTTCCAATACTCAGGTTGGCGATGATCCTGTCACCCCTGTGTTTACCGCCACGGTGGGGACCCAGGTTCGCTTCCGAGTGCTGCACCCAAGCGGACATCAGCGAAACAACGTCTTCGTGCTCCATGGCCACATTTGGGAAGAGGAACCATATATCAAGGACTCGACAGCGATTGGTTCTAATCCCCTTTCAGAGTGGAAGGGAGCTCAAATGGGCCACGGACCTTCGAATCACTTTGACGCTATTCCCAAAAATGGAGCTGGAGGCAAGTTCGGAATTACCGGCGATTACCTGTACCGGACTTTTCAGTCGTTCCAGTTCGACGCGGGGATCTGGGGCATCTTCCGAGTTCTGCCTTAGTTGGAAATCTTGCTTTGATTGTCCGACTCTCCAATAGGCATTGTGTCAACTTCCCCCAACTGGCGGTTGGGGTAACCGAGGCCGGATGCTCCACGCGCTGGCCTCGGCTTTGACCTGCGCGGGTGTGATCAATAAACGATGAACCTTAGCGAGAGATGAACGAATGATGAACCTTTCTGAGAAGACCATCACCCGCCAGGCCAAGCCTTCGGAAAGGGAATGTATTGCAGAGGAGAGTGAACAATGAATAATAGTTGTGGACTTCAGGCATCTATTTCCGAAAAGAGAGACTCGTTTCAGAGTATTGCGCGTTTTGTTCTTCATCTGGCCTTTTTGCTCTTGTTGGCGCTCAGTGTTGCCCAGGGAGGTCAGCAAGAGAATAGCAAAGGGTCCGAAAGCGAGATAGGCATCCAAAGAACATCAAATGTCGGAGCGACTGCGACTGTTCAAAACCAAGACGCAACAGAGGGCGCGAAAAAGGCTGGAGCAGTCGAAGCGAGCTCAAATGTGAAGCCGGCAACGGCTGATGAACAAGTTCACAGAGTGCAAAGAATTGTCAAGGAAGGGGTAACGGTTGAATTCGCCGTTGATCCTGTTGCTAGTGGGAGAGAAAAGTCAGTTGATCTCATGGAAGGTGAAGATGCGGTGGTTCAATTCAAAATCATCGACAGCACAGGCACCCCAATGCGTGGCCTGCGACCTGCGGTCTGGATGGACCTCCGACGGGGAGATAAAATTACTGAAGCCAAAGAATGTCGAGACAAGATTCAGGCGTTCTTGCAAACAAGCCTTAGTTCTCGCCCTGCTATCGACTTAAATACCTACTATATACTTGCGCTAAACCAGGAACCCAATATTTCGGTAATTGACCCTCTCCTGGGGTATGGCAGCAGCAAACTGCTCACTCTAGTTCTGTTGAAGAGCCCGGGTGAGGACTGGGTGTTGAGCAGTGATAGGAAAAGGCTCTTCGTCACCATGCCTCTGGCAAACCAGGTTGCAGTCATCGATACCAACAATTGGAAAGTAATAGCTAATATCGACGCGGGATCCAAGCCCAGTCGTATTGCCTTTCAGCCTGACGAGAAGTATCTGTGGGTGACCAATGATTTGGCAGACAGCAGCGAAAGTGGAGTGACCGTCATCGACTCTGCTGAGCTTAAACTGGTGTCTCGAATTAAGACCGGGACAGGCCATCATCAGATCACCTTCACTTCTGATGACCGCTATGGCTTCGTAACCAACCAGCAAGAAGGGACGGTCTCGATTATTAATGTGCAAAAGCTGGTAAAGATCAAAGACATAAAGCTAGGGCATCTTCCCAAAGCCCTGGCATATTCTCCGCTTAGTAAAGCCATTTACGTAATAGATGAGACGGAGGGAACCATAGCTGTCGTAGATAGCCAGCAGCACCAGATTTTGACGCGCTTGAAAGCGCAGCCCGGTCTGAGCGCAATTCGATTTACCGCGGACGGTCGTTGGGGATTTGTAGCTAATGGGAAAGAGAATGTTGTGCATATCTTCGACTCATCCACCAATCGCATTTTACAAACCATTGGAGTGGGGAAAGGCCCTGACCAGATCTCTTTCACCAAAACCTTTGCCTACATTCGATCGATCGGCTCCGCGCAAGTCAGTATGATCCAACTAACCGATCTCGGCAAAGCCGGAGCCGCATCCGTCCTTGAATTCCCAGGCGGACAGATTCCCCCTGAAAGTTCTCCAAACAGATCGGTCGCGGATGCTATAGTGCCTGCGCCTGAAGGCGGTTCTGTTCTGGTGGCCAATCCAGCGGACAAATTCATCTACTACTACTCAGAAGGAATGGCTGCTCCGATGGGGAGCTTTAAAAACTATGGTCGCGAGCCGAGGGCAGTCATTGTAGTAGATAGAAGCCTTCGTGAAACGACGCCGGGCATTTATTCGACTAGCGTTAAACTGACTGCGAGTGGGGATTATGATGTAGCGTTCCTCTTGGATTCGCCCCGCATCGTTCACTGTTTTAATGCGCCGGTGATGTCGAATCCGGCGCTCAAGAAGAAAGGAGAGGTTGCACTTCAAATCGAGTCGCTGATCAAAGAGAGAAGGATTCGCGCGCGAGAAACTGTTCGATTGCAATTCAAGCTGACGGATAGGAAAACAAACCAGCCAAAGGTAGGGCTGAAAGATGTAGGAGTACTGACATTCCTTTCCCCAGGTATTTGGCAAAAGCGCCAATGGGCCAATCCAGTCGGTGAGGGTATTTACGAAATAACCTTTGTTCCTCCGGAACCAGGAGTCTATTTCATCTTCTTTGAGTGTCCCTCATTGCTGGTGCGATACAACCAACTGCCTCATCTCATTCTTCAAGCGACGGATGAAAGCCCAGCCGAAAAAGATTCCAAGAAAGGAGAGGAAATTCAATGATAGAAGAAAAGGCATTCTCAGAAGAACCGATCAAGCTGTTTTCAGTCCTCAGAGCAATAATTATCTGTCTTCTCTCCTGTCCGTTCTCGTTATACGCAAGTGCGAGCGCAGCTCAGCAGAAAGCTCCACAGGAACAATCAGCCAATCAGCACAGCGAACACCAGCATCAGCATCCATCTTCTATGGGTAACAGAGAGAAAGAGGAAACGACGGAGAAAATGTCGATTCCCGATATTGTTCTCCTCAACCAGGATGGGAAGAGGATCGACTTCTATAGTGACCTGATAAAAGACAAGGCGGTCGCTATCAATTTCATCTTCACCACCTGTACCACTATTTGTCCGCCGCTGGCAGTCACGTTCTCAAAACTGCAGGACTTGCTCAGCAATCGGTTAGGCAAAGACTTCCACCTTATCTCTATCAGCGTCGACCCAGCGACTGATACCCCGGAGCGGCTCAAAGCCTGGGGAGCGAGGTTCGGCGCCAAATCAGGCTGGACATTTGTGACAGGAGAAAAGCAGGAGGTGGATAAACTGCTAAGAGCATTGGGGGGCTACAGTGCGCGCAAAGAAGATCACTCGCCTACAGTTCTAATAGGCAATGATACAACCGGAAAGTGGACTCGCACATATGGACTGGCGCCGGCGACCAAGCTGGTCAATATTATTGAGGCTATGATAAACGAAGGCCACGCTCAGCAGCAACAGAACACTGCTGCCCAGAAGTATTTTACTGATGTGCTTCTGGTAAATCAGAACGGTGACGAGATGCGCTTCTACAGTGACCTGCTAAAAGGAAAAGTGGTTGTGATCAATTCGTTTTTTACCAGCTGCACTAGTATCTGCCCTCCGATGAACCGAAACCTTGAGAAGATTCAAGATTGGTTGGGCGATCGTTTGGGCAAAGATGTCTATCTCATTTCGTTGAGTGTGGACCCCGTCACAGATACGCCACCACGGCTTAAAGAGTATGCTAAAGGATTTCATGCCAAACCGGGCTGGTATTTCCTCACAGGCAAAAAGGAGAATGTGGACTGGGCTTTGTACAAGCTAGGCCAGTATACGGAAGTCAGGGATAACCACACCAGTATCGTAATCGTAGGCAACGAGCCGACAGGCTTATGGAAAAAAGTGTTTGGCCTGGCCAAACCCGATGAGATCATCAAGGTAGTGGAAAGTGTGCTGAATGACAAAGCTGATGCGATGAGGTGACTTCATTGACAAAGCATTACATCTTTAAAAGAGCTACCGATACTGCTCGCCTAATTGCGTTCTTTCTTCTAACCTCGCTTTTGGGCTGCGCATTTGCCGCAGCCGCCTCATCAGGCCCATTGACACCGCAGGAGAGGCGAGGCAAGCAGATCTACCTGCGAGGGAGTAGCCCTTCGGGTAAAGAGATCAAAGCTATCCTCGGTGATGCCTCAATGGAAGTTCCAGGCAGCATGTTGACTTGCGTTAGCTGCCACGGCCACGATGGACGGGGCAGAAGCGAAGGCGGCGTGACGCCGTCCAACATTACCTGGGAGTATCTGACCAAGCCCTATGGTCTCACTCACATCACCGGACGAAAACGTCCTCCTTATACCGATAGCTCGCTGGGACTTGCTATTATGGCCGGATTAGATTCGGCCGGCAATGAACTGCTTGCCGCCATGCCCAGGTACAGGATGTCTCGCGAAGACCTCGCGGATCTCATCGCTTATCTGAAACGCTTAGGCGAAGACTACGATCCGGGACTCTCTGAAACAAGCATCAGAGTGGGTACCATTCTGCCATCAACCGGGCCGATGAGAGAAATGGGCCAGGCTATGAAAGCAATGATGATGGCCTATTTCGATGAGGTCAACAAGCAAGGGGGGATCTTCAATCGCAAGATCGAGCTGCGAGTTACAGAATCCGGCCTCAGCCCAACGGCGACAATAACCAATGCCAAACACTTAATAGAAGAGGATCAGGTTTTCGCTATTGTGGGCGCCTTTAGCGCCGGAGCGGATAAAGAGATTGCTTCGCTCATGGAGAGCGAAGAGGTGCCGCTGGTTGGCCCCTTCACTTCCCTCCCTCAAATCAGCTTTCCTTTGAACCGGCATGTGTTCTATTTGTTCTCAGGTCTCAAAGAACAGTCCCGCGTGCTGCTCAGCTTCGCTGCGCAGAAATTGAAGCTCCAGGGCCCCCGGGTCACCATTGTATATCCCAGGACTAAGATTACTGGCGAGATCGCTGAAGTAGTTATGGAGCAGTGTAGTAAGTTTGGCTGGGCAGCGGCCAAGATCGATTACTCACGCGACCGATTTGAGGCAGCGCAAATGGCTAGGGAGTTAAGCCAGGAGAAGACCGACATTCTGTTTTTTCTCGGTTCAAGCGCAGAGCAAAGAGCATTGCTCAAAGAGGCTGAGCGGGTGAACTGGATGCCCTATATTTTCTTGCCGGGCCCTCTGGCAGGGAGAGATATTCTCGATAGCCCGCCGAGTTTCAAAGACAGAATCTTCCTTGCCTATCCCGCTGCTCCATCCGATCAAACCCGCGCCGGGGCAGTAGAGTATCGCGCGCTGGTTGAAAAACATGATCTTCCTGCGCAGCATACACCAGCCCAGATCTCCGCCTATTGCGCGGCCAAAATACTGGTAGAGGGTCTAAAGCTTGCCGGCAGGGATGTAAGCCGAGAGAAATTGATGACTGCGCTTGAGGGGCTTTACGAGTTTGACACTGGCTTGACTCAGCGCATCAGCTATGGCCCCAACCGGCGCATTGGTGCGCTGGGAGCATATATTGTGTCTGTAGATATCGATAGGAAAGGATTCATTCCCGTAAGCGAATGGATCACTCTGAATTAATAGTTATGAGCTCTAGGTTTTGAGTTCTGAGTTATAACGGCAGATTGTGCCAAAAACTCGTAACTCAGTCCTTATAATTCAAAACCGATAACTTTACTTATTAGGAGGTCTCCAATGAACCGGCTATTGTTGATTATTCTCATCTCCACAACAACCTGCGCATTTACTGTGCAAGCACAGACCGTATCTGGCGCAGAAAAGGGCTCAAGGCAGGGCGCTTTGACACATTCTGTCGCTGCACCAAATGAAAAGAAGGAAGGCGATTGCGGCTGCGACTCAAAGGTTCTGCCTGATGTGTTAGCAATCATCAATGATGTGAGGATTACCAGCAAAGATATTGATGAACCGATCAAAAACAGCTTGAGCAGCCTGTACCAGCAGGTGATCGATGCACGTAAGCGTGAACTCTACCTGCAGATCAATTCGATACTGCTCGATGCTGAAGCGAAAAAGCGCGGAATAAGCCCGTCCAAACTCCTTGAGGAAGAGGTCATAGCGAAAACTAAAGAGCCAACCGATGAAGAGGCCCAAGTATTTTATAACCAGAACAAAGATCGCATCCTGGGTGAGTTCAAAGATGTGAAGGCTGCCATAATCAACTATCTGCTTAACCAGCGTCAAAGCAATGAGGCAAAGAAGCTGGCTGATCGATTGCGCGCTGCTTCTGATGTGAAGATCCTGGCGGCAGATGTCACCCCGCCTGAAAGCGAAGCGGATCGAGCCCGTATACTTGCCACAGTTGACGGAAAGGGTATCACATCGGGTGATGTCGAAGATGCCCTTCAGCCGTTGATATTCAGTGTGCAAGAGCAGATCTACAACCTGCGCAAGAATGAGCTTGAGTTGAAGATCAACAACTTGCTCCTTGAGCAGGAAGCACAAAAGAGAAAGATCACCAGCAGAGCACTGCTCGAAACCGAAGTTACATTGAAGATAAAGAAGGTATCTGAGACAGATGCGCGGGGATTTTACGAACAGAATAAGGACAAGATTGGCGGGGAATACGCACAACTGAAGGATCAATTAGTCCAATACCTGCAAGCGCGCGAACAGCGCACCGCCGAATCATCTTTCGCCTCCGCATTGCGCCAGGCGGCGTCAATCCAGGTGTTTCTGCCAGCTCCTGAAGCTCCAGTTTATGCTATCGCCACCGACGATCAACCGTCAAAAGGCGATGCAGCGGCTCCGGTAACGATTGTTGAGTTCACCGATTACCAGTGCCCAAGCTGCGCTGGAACACAACCGATAATCGAACAGCTACTGAAGGAATATGCCAACAAACTGAGATTGGTCATGTGCGACTTCCCGTTAGCCAAACATCAGAATGCCTTCAAGGCAGCCGAAGCTGCCGAGGCGGCTCGTGAGCAGGGAAAATACTGGGACTATATTGCCATCCTGTTTAATAGCCAGTCGGCACTCGGCATAGACAAACTTAAAGAGTACGCGAGCAAGTTAGGACTTGATCGACAGAAGTTCGATCAAGCGCTCGATTCAGGTAAATTTGCTGAGAAAGTCCGGAGGGATCTCCAAGACGGCCTGAAGATTGGAATCAATTCCACGCCTACTATATTTGTCAACGGCAAGCGAATACAAGAGAGGAGCTATGAATCACTGAAAGCAGCAGTAGAGAATGCTCTTAAGACGGCGGCGAAGCAATAGCCAGATATTGTTCCTTACTGATGCAGCTAGAGTGGGGTCTTATAGCGGTTTGCACTTGCATTCAACCCTTAATCGGATAGATACCGTGATTGCTAGTTTGAAATAAGGTGGGCCGCCGAGTAGAATGGAAGATCAATTTAAACCCATCTATTAGCAGGAACCCATGTCTGGAATACTTGGTTTATTATAACCGTTTTCGTTTCT
>Ga0073934_10005609_pt1 | contig 19165 bp, 20 predicted proteins | sample LarsenN4metaG_FD_76834 | JGI IMG/M metagenome (GOLD analysis project Ga0073934, IMG submission 76834) | Hot spring sediment bacterial and archeal communities from British Columbia, Canada, to study Microbial Dark Matter (Phase II) - Larsen... ... | reverse complement strand
GTGAGGAAATAGACCGCGAAGTATTCCGGCGAACTGAAGCGCAGGGCGAACTTCGCCACCCAGCTCGACAGCCCGGTGATCACCAGCACGCCGAACAGCGCGCCGATGCCCGCCGACAGGAACGCCAGCGTCAGCGCGTGCGTCGCCGCCCCCTTCCGCGCCAGTGGATAGCCGTCGAAGGTCGTGGCGACGGAGGACGGTTCGCCCGGAATGTTGAACAGGATCGACGTGGTCGATCCGCCGATCAGCGCGCCCCAGTACATGCTGGTCAGCAGGATGATCGCGGAGACGGGCTCCATCGTGAAGGTCAGCGGCAACAGCAGGCTCACGCCGTTCGGCGCACCGAGCCCCGGCAATACGCCGACGACCAGGCCGAACAGCACACCCGCGAACATCAGCACGACGTGCTGAGCCGTGAACGCGACGGCGAAGCCGCCCATGAGGCTCGCGATGTTGTCGATCATGGAGGCCTCAGGGCATACCGAGCAGCGCGCCGAGGGGGCCCTTCGGCAACGGCACCTTGAAGAAGAACTCGAACAGGACGAACAGGCTGGCGGGGGCCAGGAGCGCTACGGCGGCGGTGGTGGGCCAACTCACTTTGCCGACGAGACCGATCGCGGCGACGAGGTAGAGCGTGATCGCGAGGTAAAGGCCGAGCCAGGGCGCCGCCACCACCAGGATGGTCAGAGGTACGACGAAGCGGACCAGGTTCGCCGCCTTGCGATCGGTCAGGAACGGCTCGGACGGCCGGCGATCGAGCAGGCTACGGAGGAAAATGAAGGCCGACGCGCCGATCAGAAGCCACGCGATGCGCATCGGGAAGTAGCCGGCCTCAGGCCCGGAGCGAGTCCAGCCCGTGTCGAGTTCGTGCGCGCCCGAGAGGATCACGCCGCCGACGGCGAGCGTGAACAGCGAGAAGCCGATCTCGGCGGCACGGCGGGAGAGGGTCCAGCGCGGTGCATCGTCGTTCATGGACCCTCCCGGCGGCGTTGCCCGCGGGTTCAGGGACGTGACCGGGCGGAGCGAAAGGCCGCCCCGCCCGAGGAAGGGCTCACTTCACCAGCCAGCCCTGCTGCTCGAACACCTTCCGGCTGCGCGCTTCGTCGGCGACGATGAACTGAGCGAAGGCGTCGCCGGTCAGGAACGTTCCCGTCTGCGAGGTGCGGGCGATGTACTCTTTCCAGTCGTCGGTAGCGAACACCTTTTGGAGCACGTCGGCCCAGAATTTCACCGCGTCGGCCGGCACGCCGGGCGGCAGGTAGACGGCGCGCGGCATCTTGAACTCGTCGACCGGGATGCCCTGCTCCTTGCAGGTCGGAATGTCCGACCAGCCCATGGTCTCGGTGACCTTGGGGCCAGCGGCGAGGCGCGCCTTGGAGAAGACGCAGAGTGGACGGCCCTGCCCCGCTTTCCACTGTCCGACGTTCTCGGCCGGATTGTTGGTGTTGCTGTCGATGTGGCCGCCGGCGAGCTGGACCGCAGCTTCGCCACCCGACTTGAAGGGAATGTAGGTGACCTGCATGCCGGCGGCCGTCTCGATGATGCGCACCAGCGTCTCGTCGAGATCCTTCGACTGTGAGCCGCCCATCTTGATCGTGCCGGCCTTCGCCGCGGCGACGTACTCGGCTGCCGTCTTCCAGGGCGCGTCCTGGCGCACCCACAGCAGGAACTCGTCGAACGCCAGCGCGGCCACCGGGGTGATCTCATCACGCTTCCAGCCGACCTTGGCGACCATCGGCAGCAGCCACGCGTTCGAAGTGCCGAACACGACGCGGTGCGCGTCCCCCGTCGCGGTCTTGCCGTAGACGAACCCTTCGGCGCCCGATCCACCGCCCTTCAGCGTCACGACGATCGGCTGGGAGACCAGATTGTGCTTCTGGATGATCGACTGAACGGTCCGTGTGAAGATGTCGGTCCCGCCGCCGGCGCCCGCGGTGACGACGAACTCGACCGGCTTCGACGGCGTGAAGGCGTGAGCCACCGATAGGCTCATGCCCAGGACAACGGCCGCTCCGGCGGCCAAAATGCGTGATCCAAACGACATGCTCGTTTCCTCCTGTTGAATAGGCCTTTTGTTTTTGTCCGAGACGACCGGCACTCAGGCGGCGCTGGCGCGGCGCTGGCGGGTCGCGAGTTTCGCCGCCAGCAGCATCGCGGCCTTGCTCGCCCCGACGTTGGCGACGTTCTTGCCGGCGATGTCGTAGGCAGTGCCGTGCGCCGGCGTGCAGACCGGGACCTTGTAACCGCCGATGAAGGTGACGCCCTGGTCGAAGCCCATCAGCTTGATCGCGATCTGACCCTGGTCATGGTACATGGTCTGGACGGCATCGAAGTCGCCGCGGCGGGCGCGCAGGAACACCGTATCCGATGGGAACGGACCTTCGCAGACGATGCCGCGGGCCTGCGCGTCGCGCACTGCGGGCGCAATCTCGGCGTCGTCCTCGTGCCCGAAGTTGCCGCCGTCGCCGGCGTGCGGATTGAGCGCCGCGACGGCGATACGGGGCCGCTCGAAACCGGAATCCCGCATGCAGCGATCGGTCAGGATGAGACCGTCGAGGACGGCCTTGCGCGTGATCAGTCCGGACACGGCGGACAAGGGCACATGCGACGTCACGCGCGCGTTCCAGACCGTCGGCAGCACGTTGAACTCACGGCCTGCGCCGCCCGGCAGCTCTTCGTTGAGGATCTCGATCTCGTCAACGTAGGACGGCAGCGCGAGCCGCATCGCGTGCTTGTTGAAGGGCGTGAACGTGACGGCGTCTGCCACGCCCGTGTTGCCGAGCTGGAGGGCCTTGCGGAAGTTGGCGAGCGAGAAACTGCCGCCGCTCGCCGAACTCTTGCCGGTCGAGAGCGTCGCCGGATCGAGGTGGCGGAGGTCGAGCAGCACGGCGCCACCCTCGCGCTTCCAGTTTTGATCGGCAGGGTTCCAATCGGGCATCTCGACGGAGACGCCGGCGATCCGCGCCCCCTCGGCGAGCGCACGACGGTCGCCGACGACGATGAAGTTGGCCGCCCGGCGGACGTCGGCGTCGGCCATGAGCTTGGCGACCAGTTCGAGGCCGATGCCGGCCGGGTCGCCCATCGCGAGGGCCAGCGTCGGGCGGTCTGAAGACGGGAAACCGTGCGTCATGTTCTTGCTACGCCATCGAGAGGGTTGGTGCAGCGAGAATTCCATGCAATCTTCTCAGTCGTCAACCAAAAGCTCGCTTGTTCGCTCGAGAAGGCGTCGCTTTGCATGCAATACGACGAGAGTCGCCTCGAACGGGGAGAAGCCGCGAGCGCCGCGCGTCCGGCCGGGCACGGGCTCGCGACGCAGGCCGCCGTCGAGGCCCTGAGAGGCCTTATTCTCGAGGGTGAGTTGCGGCCCGGGATGCGCCTCTCGGAGCGGGCGGTCCTGACGCGTCTCGACATCTCGCGCACGCCCCTCAGAGAGGCGCTGAAAATCCTGAGCTTCGAAGGGCTCGTGACGCTCGAACCCAACCGCGGCGCGACGGTCACTCGGCTGTCGCTCGACGATCTCAAATCCACGTTCGAGCTCCTGGCGGCCCTCGAAGGGACGGCGGCGGAACTCGCCTGCCTTCGGGCGAGCGACGACGAGATCGCCGCCATTGGGGTCCTTCATGACACGATGATCGCCCACTACGAGGCGAAGGATCTCGCGAGCTATTTCCGCCTGAACAAAGCGATCCATCTCGCGATCGTCGAGGCGGGCCACAACGGCGCGATCATGCGCGTCTATCGCTCGGAATCCGCCCGGGTCGATCGCTACCGATACCGGAGCAATCGCGATCCCGAAACATGGGCGCGGTCGGTGCGCCAGCACGTCCAGATCCTCGATGCGCTCCACCAGCGGGAGGGTGCGCTCCTGCGGGAAACCCTCGTCAGCCATCGCCGCACCGGCTGGGAGCTGGCGCGGCGCCAGTACGAAGCGGAGTTTCCGGACGGCCCTTGACCGGTCAGCACGCCGACCACACCGGATTCTCCGAGTTGTAGCTCGGCAGCTCCCTGCACAACTGATGTGGCCGAGACGTCCTGCGGCCGGGCGTGAATCCGATGAGAACACGCGCCGAAAGCGCCGTTCTGGCACCTCCGGTCATTCTTTCGTAACTCCGGCCAATCCTCGCATTTAACGAGGATCGTGCACACTGGCCCCGGGGTCGGAGGTCGAGTGCAATGACGAGTTACGTGGGAGCGGTGCGCGGCTCCCTCTTCGAGTCGGTTCGGCGTGCCGCCGTCTCGAACACGAGCGCCACACTTTTGATCGGCGGATCGGCCCTCGGCGCGGCCGTGTTCCTACTGATCGGCTTTGCCATCATCGGCTGGCTGCGGGTGCAAGCCTGGCAGCAGACCGAGCGGGAGACGACGAAGGTCGTCGCTCTGCTGACGGATCGCCTTCACCATCAGATCGAGCAGATCGACCTGATGCTGATGAGCCGCGCCCGCATCATGGAGACCCAGGCATTCAAGAGCGCTTCTCTCCGCGACAAGAAGTCGATCCTGTTCGATGGTGTCTCGCCGTTCGACATCGGCGAACTGCGTGTTCTGAGCTTCTACGGAGACATTTCCTACAGCTCCGGTTCGGCCGATACGTCCCTCGGCGATCACCTGGCCCTGCTGCAGCATGCTCACTCGTCCGTCGACCGCCTGCACATCAGCGATCCCTACCGGGATGGGCAAGCCGTCGAAATCGTGCTCAGCCGCCGCTTCATGGATGGGGGCTCGTTCGGTGGCGTCGTAACCGCCCGCATCACGTCCGAGCAACTGGCGGACCTCTTCGAGACCGTCCAACTCGACGCCAACGATACGATCACGCTCCTGTACGACGACACGCGTCTCGTTTATCGCTCCATCGACGGCATTCGGAGCGCCGGCCGCGATGTCAGCCAGACCGAACTCGCGCGAGCGACGACCGCTGCCTCTGCCGGATCCATCAAGTTGAAAGGCACCGTCGACGGCGTCCCTCGCCTCTACGTGCACAGCCTCGTCGAGGGCTTTCCCCTTCGCATCTATTACGGGCGCAGCATCGAGGCGCTGGATACCGCTTTCTGGGCCGGCGCCCGGTGGATCGTCGCGCTGCTCGGCGCTGCGGCGGCGCTGCAGGTCATCGTCACGATCTTCCTGACGCGCGAATTCCGCCTCCGCCGTCAATACGAGATCCGGCTCGAAGTGGTCGCGGAGACTGACGGACTGACGCAGATTGCCAACCGGCGGCGCTTCGACGAAGCGCTCCTGGACGAGTGGCATCGATCGGCGCGCAGCGGCCAGCCCGTCGGCCTCATCATGCTCGATGCCGACCACTTCAAAAAGTACAACGACAAGTACGGCCATCCAGCCGGCGACAAACTCCTGCAGGAGCTGGCTCGCCAGGTCGCGAAGATCGCCAAGCGATCGACGGATGTGGCGGCCCGTTTCGGCGGCGAGGAGTTCGCGATTCTCCTGCCGGGCATCGACACGGATGCGGCGGTGTTTCTCGCCGAGCAATTGCGAGAGGCCATCGACGAGGCGCAAATCCCGCACGCGGATCATCCATCGGGCCGCGTCACGGTCAGCTTGGGCGTCGCGTCGACGACAGGCGACATGACGAAACCTGCGACGGATCTCGTCAGCAAGGCCGATGAAGCCCTCTATGCCGCCAAGCGGCTCGGCCGCAACCGGGTCGAGGTGTTCCGATGTGTGAGCCTCGACGCGCGCGCCGCGGCATGAGCCGGTCATTGCCGACGGTCTAAGGCCGACAACCCTCGTCGTCGCACGCCGCGCCGTCGTCCGCTCGCGGGCGGTCATCCGGTCGCGCGCCGGCTCTCGGGTCCTCGGCCAGCAGTAGTCCGAGCCGCAAGCCGATCGCGATGTCGTCCTCTTGTCCGAACCCGGAGTAGCGGATCAGACCTTGCCGATCGATGAGCACGGTCGAGGGCGTGCCCTGCAGCCCATAGGCCGCCATGGTCTGCGGCACCGGCCCATGCGTGCCCGCAACGTCGACGCCGACGGGATAGTTGATCCGGTACTCGTGCAGAAAGGCCTCGAGGCTCACGGGCGTCATCGCCGCGTGGCGTTCGAAGACCGTATGCAGACCGACCACCACGAGTTCCGTATCGCGCAGCATCCGCGCAATGCGCTGCACTTGCGGGATCGCGTGGGACGCAGCCCGGGCAGAGCATCTGGAAGGTGTGCAGCAGGACCGGCCGACCGCGCAGCCGATCGAGCGAGATCGGCTGCGGAGTGTTGAACCAGCGCTCGACGACCAGTTCCGGCGCGGCGAGACGATCGAATGGAGCGCTCATGTGCCGACGTCCGTCGATGGACCGGGCGATTGTGGAAGCCGATGCAGCGTCCTCATTTCTTGTCTCCCTTCGCGTCGTCGGCCTTCTTCGCGGGTGCGGCTTTGCCGGGGAGCGACAGGTCTCCGGACGCGATCTTGAACACGTCGCTGACGCACAGCAACGGCGCATGAAGGTTGCCGTTGACCTTGAGCGCGCTGGTGACGCCGTCGAACTGAACCGATGCTGCGACCTCGGCACTTTCGAAGGGCACCGTGACGCGGACCGTGTTGCTCGCGAAGCGCGGCTTGTAGCCGGGGCTGTCGATCAGGATCGGCGCGCCCGGCCACGTCTTCGGCAGCTTGGGTTTGGAGCCCGCTTCGATGTCGCGAACTTTCAAACCGGCGGGGCCGCAGGCTGGGTCCTTCGTCAAGACGACCCAGTGGAAATGCCAGTTGGCGCCGTTGTTCTCGAACAGCGGCTCGTCGTTGAAGTCGGGATGCGCCGTCACGGCGGCGGCGAGGATGCCCGCGCCCTTCTCGAAACCGACGGCTTCCGGATCGACCTTCGTCGGCCAGACATAGGCGTAGACCGCAGACCCGGCGAACTTGCCCGTCTTCTTCGGCGTCTCGGCGCCCGCCTGGCCGCGGGTGGTCATGATGAAGGTCACCTTGTTGCCCTCCGCCTCGGCGCGCGCCTCCAGGATGTCGAACGAGGCGCGGACCTTGCCGTTGGGGGGCGTCTTGACGTCGTGTGCGAGCGCGGACGGGCCGGCGCAGACCACGAGGGCGGCGGCAAACAGGGAACGTGGAATAAAGGTCATCGGAACGATCCAGTTGTTCATTTAATAGCGACACGCTACTAAAGCTCGGTGCGCTTGGTCAACACTGATATCGAGTCGCTATCATGTCTAATCGTGAGACCGCGCTGGAACTGGCCCAGCTGATCGACCGTCTGGACCGGCTCGTGCGATCGGGGGAGACGCTGCAAGGCCTCAACCCCGCGCAGTGGGAGGCGCTACGCTATCTCGCGCGCGCCAATCGCTTCTCACGCACGCCGGCGGCCCTTGCCGACTATCTCGGCTCGACGCGCGGAACGGTTTCCCAGACGCTGATCGTGCTGGAGCAGAAGGGGCACGTCGCGCGCCTCCGCAGCAGTCGCGACAAGCGATCGATCGACCTCGGTCTGACCGAGAGCGGGCGGGCGATGCTCACCCATGATCCGCTGCATCAGCTCGCCGCCGACCTCGCCGCGACACGATCGGTCGACCTCGCGGCCGTGGTGACGCTGCTGAGAGAGGTTCTGTTTCGCGCCATCGCACGCAACGGTGGTCGCGCCTTCGGCGTCTGCCGCTCGTGCCGCCACTTCCGGCAATTGCCGCCGTCCGCCGACAGCTATGGACGCTGCACGCTGCTCGACGAGCCCCTCAGCGAGGCCGATGCGGCGGCCATTTGCAGCGAGCAGGTCGCCGTTTGAGATGGCAAGGCCGCCCGCGTCACCGGGTCGCCAGCACTGTCAACGTACGCTGATGTTGCGTGTGCGCCCTTCTTCCGGCTAGTCTTCTCGCCGATATGTCGGGGGAAGTCGTTTCATGCGTCGATGGCTGTCTGCACTGGTCGTGTTTTTGCTGGCGACGGAACCGCAGCTCGCACGGGGACAAGTTGCAGAGGCCGGCGCGTTCGCGACGGTCGCCCAGATCCGGCAGGGCCTCAACGAGACGCTGGTGGGCATTCAGAACGCCATAGTGACGGCCGGGTCGGAGGCTCGAGCCCTCGGAAACTCCCTGCAGGCGAACATCCAGAACGTCATCGCCGATATCGACGCGCGCTTCGCCAGGCGGCTCGACACCACGCTCGAGAAGCTCGATGCCGCCGAGCGCCAATTCGCCACCGATGCACGGGACCTGATCTTCAAGGGACGCGCCGCCTCGGAGGCGTTGGCGGCGAAACTCGGCGACGAGAGCCGAAGGACGATCGGGGAAGCGGATATCGCCGCCTACAATGCGAGCTACTCCCTGCCGTGCCGAACGCAAGCGCCGCGGATCGTCTACTGGACACCCACCAGCGCGACGGCGAAGGGCGAGGAGCTGCTCGTCTCCATCCACGGCAATTTCCTCAACTTCGGAACCGATCTCTCGGTGACCATCGACGGCGTCGCTGCGTCTGCCATCACTCGCAACGATCGGGTCATCACCGTCAAGATCCCGAGCGAGGTCGTGCAGAAGGTCACGGAGACGTCCTCGCTGACCATCGCACTCTCGGGCTTGCAGACGCGCGTTCTGGAGCCGCGGCCGCTGGCGATCCTCTTCGGCTGCAGCGAAGAGTTCTCGAAAGCGCAAGACAGCTCGGTCGCCGTGCAGCTCGTACCGCGCGTTCACTATCGCGTCGTATCGGAGGTCTGGGCCACCTACAAAGAGTGGTCGCCGGAATTCGTGCACGTGCGCGAGAACCTACAGCGCCGCAGTGACAACTGCGACCACGACGAGAACCTCAGCTTCACGTCTTGCGTGCCGACCGAGACCATGCGGGCGGTCCGCGGGAACTACAATATCAAAACCAAGAGCGGGCCTTCGGGCTTCGGGCCTGCGACCCAGAGCGGGGGAACTTGCATCCAGTTCAATGCTCGGCTGAAGGGCAGCGGGTACGAGCACATCCTCGGTATCAAGAATTGCAGAGGCAGCGCGTGGCTCGACGTCGACTGGGAAGTCGTCGCGCAGCGCCTCGACACCAAGGAAACGGAACGCAAAACACGTGATGAGACCTTGCCGATCGGGCAGTACTCCCATGCCGTGAACCACTCCATGGCGCCCATCGGCGAGGATTGGCGGTGGCGCTACGTCGTCAAGATCGACCAGATGCGCGGGTCGCAGATGCTCGCGTCCGAAACGCTGACGGACGGTCGCCTCGACAACGGCAAAGGCTGGATCAGCACGATCCGGGACGGCGTCTTGACCGTCACGCTGCCGTCGGAGGTGGATTAGCGTTCAGAGCCAGTCTCTGCGGCTCGTCTACCGACTGGCGCGGCAACTCCCCCGAGCATCGCCCCATGCATCCGCGCGTTCGGTCATAAGCAATCCAGCGGGGCTCATAAGGCCGGCTTGGCACGGCATGCGTGCCGCCAAGCGGTTCGTGGGCCGTGAATTCCCGCTCGCCGTCTGCCAGCGGAACGAAATGTGCGCCGGACACAGCATGTCGCGATGAGCATTCTTTTTGTCCGGACGCCGAGCGACGCGGGCGGCCGGCGCCTATGTTTGGCGGCATCGACGACCCGAGAAGAAGACGCACGGCGATAGACCCGACATGAGCACCGACACGTCACCCGCGCAGACGGCCCGCGCGCTCGACACCCTTTTCGCCAAAACCTCCGACCTCGCCGAGCGGCTTGCTCTTGTGCGAGAGCATGTCTCCGGACGCATTGCCTTCACATCGAGTTTCGGCCGCGAGGATCAAGCGATCGTGCATGCGATCGCAACTCGGCGCCTCGATATCTCGGTCGTCACCTTCGATACGGGACGTCTCTTCCCCGAGACGCTGGAGACGATCGCGGCCACGGCGGACCGCTACCGGATCGCGATCTCGGTCCTCTCGCCGGACGCCGACGCGACCCGCTCTCTCGTCGCCCGCGACGGCATTCTCGGATTTCGCACGTCCGTCGAAGCCCGCAAGGCCTGCTGCAAAGTTCGGAAGGTCATGCCGCTGGCAAACTCCCTCGAAGGTGCCGCCGGCTGGATCGTCGGATTGCGGCGGGATCAATCGACGGACCGCTCGGGCACGCCATTCGTTGCCTACGACGACGTGTTCGGCGTCGTCAAAGTCAGCCCGCTCGCCGATTGGACGGAGGAGCGCCTGTCGGACTACCTCGCCATCAACGACATCCCGACCAATCCACTCCACGCTGCAGGTTACCCGTCGATCGGATGCGCGCCCTGCACGCGCGCCGTCGCGCCCGGCGACGATCCGCGATCGGGGCGCTGGTGGTGGGAGCAGTACGAAGGAAAAGAGTGCGGGCTGCATGCCGGCCGTCGCAAAGGAGCTGCCGCATGACGAGCGTCCTCACGCATCTCGACGTCCTCGAAGCCGAGAGCATCCACATCTTCCGCGAGGCGGCGGCCCAGTTCCGTAAGCCCGTGTTGCTTTACTCGATCGGGAAGGACTCGACCGTTCTCCTGCATCTCGCGCGCAAGGCTTTCTGGCCGGCGCGATTGCCGTTCTCGCTGTTCCACGTCGACACAGGCTGGAAATTCCGCGAGATGATCGCGTTTCGCGACGCACAGGTGCGCCACTACGGGCTCGATCTGATCGTTCAGACGAACCGGTCGGATGCGGCGCGCCACGTCGATCCGTTCTCCAGCGCGCCATCCGTCTACACGTCCGTCATGAAGACGGATGCGCTGAAGCAGGGGCTCGATGCGCATCGTTTCGATGCGGCGTTCGGCGGCGCCCGGAGAGACGAGGAAGCTTCGCGGGCCAAGGAGCGTGTTTTTTCCGTGCGCGGCCCCGGCCATACGTGGGACCCGCGCCGCCAGCGTCCGGAACTCTGGCATCTGCTCGACGGCACCGTGGGGCCGCAGGAAACGGTACGCATCTTCCCACTTTCGAATTGGACCGAGCGCGACATCTGGCGCTACATCCGGCGCGAGCAGCTCGAAATCGTCCCTCTTTACATGGCTGCGCCGCGCCCGACCTACGAGCGCGACGGAAAGCTCTTCGTCGCCGACGACGACCGTCTGCCCGAGCCCTATCGCAGCCGGGTGGTGACCAGGTCCGTCCGTTTCCGGACTTTGGGCTGCTGGCCTCTGACGGCCGCCGTCGAATCGGCCGCGCAAGACCTCGATGCCGTCGTCGCCGAGACGCTCGCCGCACGCGCGTCCGAGCGGCAGGGCCGCATGATCGATCACGATCAGTCCGGCGCCATGGAACGCAAGAAGCAGGAAGGCTATTTCTGATGTCGTCCGTCGCCAAGCGCATCGATGCGCGCGCCCCGATTTTCGATCCGCGCCGCGACCCGTCGGGGCTCGCCAGCATCACCCGCATTCTGACTTGCGGATCCGTCGACGACGGCAAGTCGACCCTGATCGGCCGCCTGCTGTGGGAAATCGCCGAACTCCCGGAGGACCAGCGCGAGCACGTCCGTGAGGCTTCGCGCGGCCGCCCCTTTCCCGACTTCAGTCTGCTCGTCGACGGGCTCGTCGACGAGCGTGCGCAGGGCATCACGATCGACGTGGCGTGGCGCTACTTCGATACACGCGAGCGCCGCTACGTCCTGATCGACAGCCCCGGCCATGAAACCTACACCCGCAACATGGCGAGCGGAGCATCGCACGCCGACATGGCGCTGTTGCTCGTCGATGCCCGCAAGGGCGTTCGTCAGCAGACTCGGCGGCACGCGGCGATCCTCGATCTTGTCGGCGTGCGTCACGTGCTGGTCGCGGTCAACAAGATGGATCTGGTCGGCTGGTCCGAGGAGGTGTTTGCCGCGATCGCCAAAGACATCCGCGACACGCTCGGCACCTTCGCGTTCGAGAGTGTCGAGATCATCCCGCTTTCCGCCCTGACCGGCGACAACGTCGTCACCGCAGGCGAGACGTCACTCTGGTACGGCGGGCCGACGCTGGTCGAGGCGATCGCGCGCGTCGAGACGCGCCTCGAAGAAAAGCGCAGCGCCGACACATCGGGGAGCAGCGGCTTTCGATTTCCGGTTCAGCTCGTGCTGCGCGACGGTGCCGATTTCCGCGGCTTGGCAGGTACGGTGCGATCGGGATCGGTAGAAGTCGGGGACGAGGTGATCGATGCCCTTTCGGGCGCGGTCGCACGTGTTTCGGCGATCAGCCAGATGGGCGGCGATCTCGACGTCGCGACGACCGGAAGCGCCGTCGTGTTGCGCCTGGACCGAGATTTGGACATCGCCCGAGGCGCAGTTCTAAGCAAGCCCACGGATCGCCCGATCGTCGCCGGCGCCGCGACGCTCAGACTGATCTGGCTGCAGACTGCGCCGCCAGGGGACGCCGGCTATATCGTTCGCACATCGACCGATGCAACGCCGGTCTGCCGCCTTGCGATCAGACGCCGTCTCGACTTCGCATCGCTCGTCGAGGCGAATGCGTCGACGTGCGGCGTCAACGATCTGGTGACGGCCGACATCACCTTCGTCCGGCCCGTCGCACTCGACCCCTTCGCCGCGTCGGCGGCAACGGGGGCCGTGCTTCTGGTCGATCGCCTCTCCGGCGCCGTCGCAGCAGCTGGCGTCGTCCTGGCGGCGCACGAGACGGCGACACGACCCGATCTCGAGTTGACCGAGGCACTCCTGCGCGAAGGCCTCTGCTCAGACCTCGGCACGGACGAGACGAGCCGTAATGAACTTCGCCGCCGCAGCCGGGAAGTCGAGCGCCTTTTCGCGCGCGCCGGCCTGCATGTCCGGAACACGATTGCCTGACAAATCACCGAGGATGATAAGGTCATCAGAAAAGATTGGTTCAGGTGCGGGTTTGTCTACGGCATGGTCTGCACGTTTCCGACTCGAAAGGAGAGCGTGCATGAATTCGACCGGATACTTTATCCGTGGCGCGCAAAGCGATGTCGCGGGTCTCGCCGTTCGTTACACCAATAGCACCGGCTATAAGTTTTACGCGTCATGTGCGACCTACGCTCACCTCGACGGCCGCGTCTTCGCAACGCTCGAGGCGGTGGAGAACGCGGCCCGCGCCGCGACCGCCGTGGACGATTTGGCTCCGGCTCGCCGTCTCGCAACGGCATGACGGACGGCGAGAAAGCCGCCCGCGTCCTGCTTGCGTGGTGGAATTCCGTTCGGCGACCTTCCGCTGAAAGACGACCGTCCGACCAGACGGGTCCAGCACATCCCATTCCTGGTTGGTCGGGTTCCCCTAGACGCCCGTCCAACTCGACTTGAGGCCGGCTGCTGCAGCCGGCCTTTTTTCTTGTCCGCGCATAACAATATCATTTTTAATTGGTTGGTCGGGACCGAACGAGCCATTACCAAAACACCGGTGAATAGACCGGGAGATTAAAAATGGTTCGACTTTCGGCACTGTCGGGTCTCGCCGTCGCGGCGTCGTTGATGCTGGCTCAGCCGGCGGCCGCACAGACGACCCTACTCAATGTTTCGTACGACCCGACGCGCGAGCTTTACCAGGATTTCAACGCCGCGTTCGCGAAGCACTGGAAGGAAAAGACCGGCGAGACCGTCACGGTTCGCCAGTCGCACGGCGGCTCGGGCAAGCAGGCCCGCTCCGTGATCGACGGTGTCGAGGCGGACGTCGTCACGCTCGGCCGATTGGCAGAAGCGTCTGCCGAACAATGCGTCGCCCTATACGTCGACGATCGTCTTCCTGGTCCGCAAGGGCAATCCGAAGAGCATCAAGGACTGGAATGACCTTGCCCGAGCGGGCGTGGAGGTGGTGACGCCCAATCCGAAGACATCGGGTGGCGCACGATGGAACTATCTCGCGGCCTGGGGTTATGCGCTGCGCCTGCCTAGCGGCAACGATGCGAGTGCCCGCGATCTCGTGACGAAGATCTATCGAAACACCAAGGTGCTCGACAGCGGCGCCCGCGGATCGTTGACGACGTTCGCGGAACGCGGCATCGGCGACGTCTTCATCTCCTGGGAGAACGAAGCGTTCCTCGCCACCAAGGAACTCGGCAACGATCGCTTCGAGATCGTCACGCCGAGCATTTCGATCCTCGCCGAGCCACCGGTTTCGGTGGTCGACAAGGTCGTCGACAAGCGCGGTACGCGCAAAGTTGCCGAGGCCTACCTCCAGTACCTCTACTCACCTGAGGGCCAAGAGCTCGCGGCCAAGCATTTCTATCGGCCCCGCGATCCGGCCGTGGCGGCTCGGCACGCCGAGGTCTTCAAGAAGGTCTCGCTGTTCACCGTCGACGAGGTGTTCGGCGGCTGGACGAACGCCCAGAAGACGCACTTCGGCGATGGCGGCGTGTTCGACCAGATCTATCAGAGGTGACGTGGGGCCGACGGTGGCCGGTCGGGATAGCGCCCCCGGCCGGCCGCCGTTTTGCACGAAACAGAATATCGATATCTCGACTTCTTCGTTCGGGCGCCCACGCCACCGCGCTAGAAAATCATTGCGCTAAACGCGCGTCCGATCGCCTTCCCGGAGTATCTGATGCTCGCCGCTTCCCTGTTTCGCCCGATCGCATGGGTCGGCTTTACGTGCGCCTGGCTTCTGGTGCTGAGCGTGGTGGTGCTCGCCCAGACAACGATCTTGAACGTTTCGTATGACGTCACGCGCGAACTCTACAAGGACATCAACACGGCCTTCGCCACAGTCCACAAAAAGCGCACGGGCGAGGCGGTGACGGTCAACCAATCCCACGGCGGATCCAGCCGGCAGGCGCTCTCCGTCGCGAGCGGTCTCGAAGCCGATGTGGTCACCATGAACCAGGCACCCGACATCGACATTCTCGTCGAGCGCGGCGGCCTCGTCGCCAAGGCGTGGCGCGAGCGGTTCCCGCACGGCGCGGTGCCGTATACCACGACCACGGTCTTCCTGGTTCGCAAGGGCAATCCGAAGAACATCAAAGATTGGCCGGATCTCGCGCGCAGCGGCATCCAGGTGATCGTTCCCAATCCCAAGACCTCCGGCAACGGACGGTATACCTATCTTGCCGCCTGGGGCTTCGCGCTGCACAAGGACGGGAACGAAGCCGCCGCACGGGAATTCGTGACGCGCGTCTTTGCGAACGTCCCCGTGCTCGACGGCGGCGGCCGCGGCGCGACTACGACATTCACGCAGCGCGATACCGGCGACGTGCTGGTCACGTTCGAGAACGAAGCTCTGCTGATCGGCAAGGAACTCGGGGCCGACAAGTTCGACATCGTGTACCCTTCGGTGAGCATCGAAGCGGCGGCACCTGTCGCGCTCGTCGAGACCGTGGTCGACAAACGCGGCACGCGGAAGACGGCGACGGCCTATCTCGAGTTCCTTTTCTCGCCGGCCGGTCAGGAGATCATCGCCCGTCACTACTTCCGCCCGCAGGACCGGAACGTCCTCGCCGCGAACAAGGCGCGCTTCCCGGACGTGGCCCTGATCTCCGTCGAGCGTGATCTCGGCGGCTGGGAGAAGGTGCAGTCCGCGCACTTCGCCGACAACGGGATCTACGACCAGATCTCGGTCAAGCGCTGATGCGACGGACCACGCCGCGGGTCTTGCCGGGCTTCGGTCTGTCGCTCGGCATCACCGTCGTCTATCTGACGCTGATCGTGCTCATCCCGCTGTCGGCCGTCTTTCTGAAGACATCGGGTCTGACGTTCGAACGCTTCTGGGCGCTCACGACATCGCCCCGCGTGCTCGCCTCCTATCGGCTGACGTTCGGGGCCTCGCTGCTCGCCGCGCTGATCGATGTGGTCTTCGGCCTGATCCTGGCCTGGGGGCTCGTTCGACATTCGTTTCCCCTGAAGCGGCTCGTCGACGCGCTGATCGATCTCCCGTTTGCGCTGCCGACCGCCGTGGCCGGCATCGCGCTGACGGCGATCTATGCCAAGAACGGCTGGCTCGGACAGTATCTCGAACCACTCGGCCTCAAGATAGCGTTCGGGCCGCCGGGCGTCGTCGTCGCGCTCATGTTCATCGGCTTGCCGTTCGTCGTCCGGACCGTGCAGCCCGTGCTCGAAGACCTCGAACTCGAACTCGAGGAAGCGGCGGCAACGCTCGGCGCGTCGCGCTGGCAGATCGTGAGATCCGTCGTGCTTCCGACCCTCTTTCCCGCCATCCTGACCGGCTTCACGCTCGCCTTCGCGCGCGCCGTCGGTGAATACGGATCCGTGATTTTCATCGCGGGCAACATCCCGATGGTGAGCGAGATCACGCCGCTGCTGATCATTACGCGGCTCGAGCAATACGACTACGTCGGCGCCACTGCCATCGCGACCGTCATGCTCGTCATTTCGTTCGCCCTGCTGCTGGCGATCAATGGCCTGCAGGCCTGGACGGCACGGCGGACCGGGCGGCTCGCCACATGACGGCCGCTCGCAACCGGACCCCGTTCGAACAACGCGCGGCCACGCGTGACCCGCCGTGGATCAAGGCACTGGTGCTGGGCGTCGGGCTGTCATTCTTCGTCGTGTTCTTGCTGCTGCCGCTGATCGCCGTCTTCGTCGAAGCGTTACGGCGCGGGCTCGACGTCTACTTCGCGGCCCTCGTCGAGCCCGACGCCCAGGCGGCGATCCGACTGACGCTGCTCGTCGCCTCCATCGCCGTGCCGCTGAATGTGGTGTTCGGCATTGCGGCCGCGTGGGCCGTAACGCGCTTCCGCTTCCGCGGCAAGCAGCTGCTCGTCACCATGATCGATCTTCCGTTCTCGGTGTCTCCTGTGATCGCCGGGCTGATCTACGTCCTCGTGTTCGGAGCCCAGGGCTGGTTCGGGCCGTGGCTACAAGCGAACGACATCAAGGTCATCTTTGCCGTTCCCGGCATCGTGCTGGCCACCATTTTCGTCACCTTTCCGTTCGTCGCGCGTGAACTCATCCCGCTGATGGAAGCGCAAGGCGCAGACGAAGAAGAGGCGGCGCTCGTCCTCGGGGCATCCGGCTGGCAGATGTTCTGGCGGGTCACGCTGCCGAACATCAAGTGGGGGCTGCTCTACGGCGTGATCCTGTGCAACGCCCGCGCCATGGGAGAATTCGGCGCCGTGTCGGTCGTCTCCGGTCATGTGCGGGGTCAGACCAATACGATGCCGCTGCATGTCGAGATTCTGTACAACGAGTATCAGTTTGCCGCCGCGTTCGCGGTCGCCTCACTGTTGGCGCTGCTCGCGCTGGTGACACTGGCGATCAAGACCTTCATCGGGTGGCGGACAACCGACGAGCGCCCGGAGCCAAATCCATGAGCATCGCCGTTCGCAACATCAGCAAGTCGTTCGGGTCGTTCAAGGCGCTCGACGACGTATCGCTCGACATGCCGACCGGTGAACTGATCGCCCTGCTGGGGCCATCGGGATGCGGAAAGACGACGCTGCTTCGCATCATCGCCGGTCTTGAGACCGCCGATCGCGGCTCCATCGTGCTGGAGGGTCGCGATGCTTCCGCGACGCACGTCCGCGATCGCCAGGTCGGCTTTGTCTTCCAGCACTACGCCCTCTTCCGTCACATGACGGTCTTCGAGAACGTCGCTTTCGGACTGCGCGTGAAGCCGCGGCGTGAGCGGCCGACAGAGACCCAGATCCGCGCACGCGTTCTCGAGCTCCTGGATCTCGTGAAGCTCGCGTGGCTGGCAGACCGGTATCCCTCACAGCTCTCCGGCGGTCAGCGCCAGCGCATCGCGCTCGCCCGCGCGCTTGCCGTCGAGCCGCGCGTGCTCCTTCTCGACGAACCCTTCGGCGCGCTCGACGCCGCCGTCCGCAAGGAGTTGCGCCGCTGGCTGAGGAGCCTTCACGACCGGTTACACATCACCTCGATCTTCGTCACGCACGATCAGGAAGAGGCGCTGGAAGTCGCTGATCGCATCGTGCTGATGAACCGGGGCAAGGTCGATCAGGTCGGCTCCCCGGCCGAGCTCTACGAGCGGCCAGCCAGCGATTTCGCGTTCGGCTTCCTCGGCACGACGAACAAGATCCCCGGCAAAGTCACGGGCGGGCGGATCGACATCGGCGGCGGCAGCATCGACGGCGGCCCGCAATGGCAGGACGGCGCGTCCGTCATCGTCCATGTGCGCCCGCACGATCTCGCCGTTGCGCGGGCCGCCGAGGCGCCGTCCGACATTCCGGTGCGCGTCCAGCGCGTGCTCGCTCTCGGCGCGACCGGACGCGTCGAGCTTCAGCTCGACGGCGTCGCGGGGGAAGCCGTCACACTCGAAGCCGAGATGCCGCGCCACGCCGTCAGCGAACTGCAGCTCGCGCCCGGAGAGCGGGTTTTTCTGTCGAGCCGATCTTTTCGGACGACCGCGGCGCCTTGAGCTTGCGATCCGCCTCGCCGGGGGCGGCCTCGTCACTCTCCCGCATCATGCCGGCCCGTACGGTATCCTCGGTCAGCGACGGCACGCAGAGTTCGATGAATCGGAACGCGAAGGTGCGGAGGAAGCCGCCGCGCCGCACCGCGATGCGCGCCACGTTCTCACCGAAGAGGTGCTCGCATCCGAGGCGCCGCAGACGCATGTCCCGCTCGTCGTCGTGCGCCATCGCCGCGACGATGCCGATGCCGAGACCGAGGCTCACGTATTCCTTGATCACGTCGGCATCGAGCGCCGACATGACGACGTCGGGTGAGAGCCCTGCGGCCGCGAAAGCCTTGTCGATGTTACCGCGCCCCGTGAACCCGGCGTGATAGGTGACGATCGGCCAGCGAGCGATGTCGGCGAGCGACGGATTGTCCAGACCACGGAGCGGATGGCCGACCGGCACGATGACGTCGTGCGTCCAGGTGTAATAGGGAAAAGTCGCCAGTTGCGGCTCTTCCTTCAGCGATTCCGTGGCGATGCCGATGTCCACCTGCCCGTCGAGCACCAGCGAGGCGATCTCCGGGGGGTTGCCTTGATGAAGCACGAGATGGACCTTCGGGAACTGCTGCTTGAACGCCGCGACCACTTTCGGCAGCACATAACGCGCCTGCGTGTGGGTGGTGGCGACGATGAGCTGGCCCTCGTCGCGCTTCGAGAACTGCTCGCTGAGGCGCTTGATGCTCGCCGCATCGAGCAGGATGCGCTCGACGAGACCGAGGAGCTCCTTCCCGGGCTCCGTCAGCCCCAGCAGGCGCTTTCCCTTGCGAACGAAAAGCTCGACGCCGAGTTCGTCTTCGAGATCCTTGATGTGCTTGCTGACACCTGACTGCGAAGTATAGAGAGTTGCCGCAACGCCGGTCAGATTGAAACCGCATCGAACGGTCTCGCGAACGATGCGGAGCTGCTGAAAGTTCATGGGCAGCCTCTTGCGAAGGTGCGC
>Ga0073934_10005608_pt1 | contig 19169 bp, 14 predicted proteins | sample LarsenN4metaG_FD_76834 | JGI IMG/M metagenome (GOLD analysis project Ga0073934, IMG submission 76834) | Hot spring sediment bacterial and archeal communities from British Columbia, Canada, to study Microbial Dark Matter (Phase II) - Larsen... ... | reverse complement strand
CGAGATCAATCCCTAGAATTTTCATAGCTTTTGTCCTTGGGTTGGAGATACACACTACAGGTCAGTTCGGATTTAGTTTAATTGTCCTGGTTTTTCCAACCCACGGCTTACATGGATTCTTTATGAATTTGTTAGCCAACGCGATTGATGCGCTGGAAGAAGTAGATGAACGCCATTGGCAAACTCCTCAACTCGCTGAGCCATCTCTCATTGGCGCAAATTACGATCAGGCTGTGTTGCCAACTCAAGTAACAAGCTTTCCACCAGCAACCGCCCCAACCATTCGAATTCGGACCCAAATCATTGAGGGCAAGCGGGTTCAAATTGCGATCGCCGACAATGGTTCTGGCATTCCGGTAAATGTGCGAGATCGTCTGTTTGACCCGTTCTACACCACAAAACCTGTTGGACGTGGCACCGGGTTAGGGTTATACATCAGCTTTCAAATCATCGACAAGCATAAGGGCACGTTAAAGTGCATCTCAGAACCCAATCAGGGAACAGAATTCATTATCGACATCCCGATTACAAAAGTGGATGCGTAAGCCTGAATTTGTTGTGGGTCAGTCATCCTGCAATCATTTGGCTCTGTGGGTTTGAGCGGCTATTAGACCAGACGGAGCGCTGATCCCAGTAAAATTACCCTGCAAAAGATTGCTTGCAAACCGCTTAGCTGCAAAGATAGTTCGGGTTGTTATGCTGTCTGGCAGAGTTTGAAACTAACAATGAAAATCCTTTCTTTAACATCGTTTTTTAGCAACTGTCGTCAAATTGCGATCGCCTCTGGTTTGGGACTGGTCATGTTGAGTAGTTGCACGCCCAGCGGTGATCCGATCGCCAAAACGAGTTGCACACGGGCGATCGCCGAAGCAACCTACACCTGGCGCGTCAACTATTGGACGAGCCGCACAGGTGGGCCAAATGCTCAACGCTGGGAAGAGTTTGACAGCACCTCTTTAACCACCTTTAATGCCGAGAAGCCCGAAGGCGCAGTAACCGGGCCAGATGATAATGAGGTCTGGTACCCGGCATTACCCAAACGTCCGACTCCGGATGAGATGGATGAGCGGCGTGAACCCGGTGAGAGCCAGGATCCGCCTGAGATGCTCACGACCGTAAACTACAGCTTAGACTGCGCCGATGGCAAGCTAAAGGCGGATAAGAATATTTATCGGCAGGTCGCAAAGGGGGTCAAGGCAACCGGGTCTGCAAATGTAAACTACACCCTGGGACGGGCGATTAATCTGGCTCAGTAGAGGCAGGAAGACACAAAAGCGAAAGAAGACACAAAGGATTGCAGTAAAAAACTCTCCACACTGCACGAATGGAAGACTAGACTAAAAATGAGGAAGGCGTATTATTTCGCAAGGAGAGCTAATCGTTTCTACCCTCTGTCCTTTTACTTCCCCGCCTGCCTATGGAGCGCCCCTCTTCTCCAGACCCCATTATTGCGCTGAATGAGCGATCGCTGAATACGTTAATTCGCACTCTGCAATTTTCGCGGGGTGAATTTTCGCTGATTTTGGCACGGTGTAATTATGTCAGCCTGCGATCGCAGATTGTTCAACAGTTGCAAGAGCGTTGCCCATTTCCAATTACGACAGTGACGCTGCCAGAATCGGCAAAAACACTGCTCACGAGTATTCGAGTCGCTCTCAATGGTGAAGGAATGGAGCAAGGGATCGAGGTGGGCACCCTTAGCTGTGAGAACTTAGGAGACGATTTTACTCCGGTTCGGCCTGAAGCATTGATGGTTTTTGGATTAGAAGCAGTCCATGCCCTCGACGCTTTGCTCAACTCGACAAACCAGGTGCGCGAAGAGTTTCGCAAGCGTTTTCCGTTTCCAGTAGTGCTATGGGTTAACGATCACATTTTGGCGCGATTAATTCAACAAGCGGCGGATTTTAAGAACTGGGCATCTGTCTCGATTCGGTTTGAGATGATGCATGACGAGTTAATCCGCTTTCTGAAAAACCATACAGATCGGCTGTTTGCAGCTATCTTAAACGCGGGGGACGAGCAAACGTTTGGGACGTGGTTGATCGCGCCGACCCCCAATCTATTGCGCTTGCCAGAGCTAGAATTCGCGATTAACGATATTCAAAATGGCTCTGAGATCGTTGATCCGACGTTGGGGGCGAGTCTGGATTTTTTGAGAGGGCAACTAGCCCACGCCCAAGGACAACTGGAATCTGCCCAGACTTACTATGAGAAAAGTTTGGCCCACTGGTTGCAAGAGTCCACCAAGCCGGAATCAGAACCCTCCTCAGAGTCAGCTCCGCCGCTCAAGGAAACCGCTCCAAAGCTAATCGCAGAGGCCAACACTTGCACAGTTCCAGCGATTCCTGCCCACCCTTCCTACTTAGAACGGGCAGCCTGTGTCTACTTCTATTTAGGACTGGCTTGGCGATCGCACGCGGTTTTTCAACGTACTCATCGCATTTTTTCTTACCGTCAGGCTGAAGCGTACTTTCACCAGAGTCTTGACTTATTTGAGCGAGAAAATCGGCAAGATTTGGTGGCGCGTTTTATCATTTCCCGCCTGGAAGTGATTCAGAAATTGGCGAATTCGGTTAAGGCTCCCCGGCGCGACTGGTGGCGAGAGCTTGAGATCCTGGCAAATAATGCGCTGAAGCTGCACCATCTCTATATTGATCCAATTCGGCAGGCACGGGATCATGGTTTTTTAGCTGAAGTCATGCTGATGCGCTTAGAGTGGGCACATGCAAAACATCATGCAGAGGCATCCTTACGGATTTTAGAAAAGATGGAAGCCGATGCTAATGACTATGATTTGTTGCATCCCAACTTAGAAACAAGTCTAGAAATCGCGAATACCTATCATCGTAGTTGGTATTTACTATTGCTTGCAAAAGCAGAGAAAGGTTTGGGGAACCTTGAAAATGCGATCGCCCATCTGGAAGCTGCCAGTCAGCAAGCCTATCCTCAACCTGACCCGCCGCTCTACATTCGAATTTTGGATACACTGCGCGACTTTTACTATCAACAAAAGCGCTACTTAGAAGCGTTTCAAATTAAGCAATATCAGCGCACCATTGAGCGTCAATTTGGGTTTCGGGCATTTGTTGGCGCATTACGACTGGAACCTCAGGCGATCGCAGGTTTACCTCTCACATTCGATACCCAGGAGTTACTAGCCCAAGAAATTGCAGCATCGGGTCGGCAGCAAGATGTGGATCGTCTGATTGCGCGTCTGGGTCGAGAAGACCTCAAATTAACGGTGATTCATGGCCATTCTGGCGTTGGCAAAAGTTCCATTCTGAATGCCGGATTAATTCCCCTGTTGAAAGAACGGTTGATTGGCGAACGAACGGCTTTATCAAGCTTGTGCGATCGCTACCGAGACTGGCAAACAGCCCTACGCACCACTCTCGTTTCGCTTGAGTCGGTTAGTCTAGAACCAAATCAGTTGTCACCTGAAGCAAATAATCACCCACCCAATCCTTCGCCGGAAGAAATCATTGCTTCGCTTACACCGTTGCTTGATACATTGCGATCGCTCACCGCTCAAAATTACCTGCCCGTCCTGATCTTTGACCAATTTGAAGAGTTCTTTTTTGTGCAAGAAACCTTGGCTCAACGCCGTCCGTTTTACGAGTTTCTGCGTGAGTGCCTGGACTTGGATTATGTGAAGATTATCCTCTCTGTGCGAGAAGATTACCTCCACTACTTACTGGAATTTCAACGACTGGCACGACAAGATGGTTTAGAACTGGATGCGATCGCAGATATTTTAGGGAAGTCTGTTCGGTATCCGTTAAGTGATTTCTCACCAGAGGATGCTAAGACCGTGATTACCAGTCTGACCAACCAATCACAGTTTTATTTAGAACCTGACTTGATTGATGAGTTAGTGCGTGATCTTGCCCGCGAAACCGGAGAAGTCCGCCCAATCGAGTTACAGGTCGTTGGTGCAGAGCTACAAGCAGAAGGCATTGATACCCTCGAAGAGTATCGTCAAAAAGGCCCCAAACAACGACTGGTGCAGCGATCAGTGGAGGCTGTTGTGCATGACTGTGGGGTTGAAAATGAGTTGGTCGCTCGCACCGTTCTCTTCTCCCTGACGAACGATAAGAACACCCGTCCTCTCAAAACCCGCGAAGATTTAGAAACTGATCTGGTGGATTTAGGTTTGACTCACGAATTGAATAAGCTAGATCTGGTTTTGACCGTTTTAGTTGGCTCTGGCCTGGTCTTTCAGTTTCCAGATAATCCTGACGATTACTATCAACTGGTACATGATTATTTGGTGAGCTTTATTCGAGACCACTGCCGTCCCAAAGAAGCAGAGTCGAGTCAAGCAGAAGAAGATTAAGTCTTCAGCAGGTTGAAGTCGGAAATTTGGAAAACCCAATAATCAACGCGATCAGCCCAAATAATTTGGAAAGGTCACGCGATCGCCTCAAACATTAAAGAGAGTTTAATCGAGCAGCCAGAACTGTAATTTGTATAGCAACTGCCAGTTTTGACTTGGACTTTAGACTAAACGCGATTTTCCACTATGTGTAAGGGCGAACAGCCGTATAGCCTTGCGGCAAAGCCTTTGGCATGGCTTCGCTAGGGCTGCGCTAGCGCCCCTCCTAAACATGGTGTATTTTTTGAATTATACCAATTCTCTAAATTCCATTTACAGATCCTCGTAGGGGCGGTTCGCGTTCGTGTAGCGTTTCCGAAGGAAATACCGCCCTTACAGATAATTGTAGACCAGTTTTGAAGAATTGGTATTAGTCCAAACTCCAGTTTGACATAACACGAAATCGAGGACATAGCAGAAACCATATCTCCAGCTAAAAGCTTTATCTGAACTTTGTCTTAGCCTACCGCTTAGTAGTGACAGAAGAATTTTTAATTGTGCGCCAAATATTATCGACTCAATCCATTTTTTATCTACAAATGAATCTTAAAGTATCCTCCAAACTCGCTCTTTGGTATAGCTATAGTTTGACCCCATAGACAGACTCCAGCAACAAAATGCAAACCTAAGATTGGTGTAACAAATCGTTAAGGAGTTTTGGTCATGCAATCCAATGAAACGCGTCCTAGCACTGATCTACCCAATATTGCTCGTGCCTACAATGGTGTTGATCGCAATGCCTTTCTGTTTGGTTGGAATCCACAAGCCGAGTTGTGGAATGGTCGCCTAGCAATGATTGGCTTTCTGGCTTACTTATTGTGGGATTTAGCAGGTTACAGCGTCGTGCGTGATTTGCTCCATCTCGTAGGTTAGACAGATTTCACGTTTTTCAGGACTATTAGAACTGGGTTTAACGTAAGCTTGAAAACCATCCTTTGGAACCTGCGAACAAACAAAATCCTGGTTGTAGAACCGCCTGTGGTAAGGGGGTTGGCATGCCAACCCTACCCACGAGGATGACATTTACCTGCAAGTCCCTCCCTTCCGGTTTACGTTCCAGGCAAAAATCTGTAGGGAAGCTGATCCAACAACCTCCACTAGACTTTCTACGGCTTCACGATATAGGGCGAGTTAATGGCTCCAGCCTTACCAGCTTGCACTAAACCCTGATAAACCATGGCCGTTACTTCTGCTCGCGTTGCATTTCGGTTTGGGTTGAGTAGCCGCACATTTGGATAATTCACCACAATTTGTTGCTGTGTGGTTGCGGCTACAGCGGGTTGCCCTGCTGCGACAATACTGTCCTTATCGTCATAAACATTGAGGACATTTGAATTCGCGGCAGGCAATCCTAGACCGCTAGCGAGCGAAAGCAAGATTTGCAAGCGCAGCACATTCTCATTCGGCTTAAACGTACCGTCGGGAAAGCCAGAGATAAATCCACCGCGATAGGCTTTTTCGATATAAGGTTTAGCCCAAAAGTCAGACGGCACATCCACAAAGGCGATCGCCTCACGCTTTGCAGGTGGATTGTAAGCATTGGCGATCAAAGTGGCATATTGGGCACGCGTCATTGTCAGATCTGGGCGAAATGTTCCATCTTCAAAGCCACGGATCAAGTTCATTGTCGCGAGTGCCTGAATAAAGTCGGCAGCCCAGTGGTTTGCAATATCGGTAAACAGATAACTTGGTAAGTCAGGTGAAACGATGTAAGGCGAAGTGATCGCCGGAGCCTGATTGAGCGTCACAAGCGCCTGATAAACCAGTGCGGAAACTTCAGCCCGCGTGATTTCGCGCATCGGTTCGAGCTGCTGCACATCAGGATAATCGACTACCATGCGTTTTTGCGTCGCAGTTGCCACCTTATCAGTGCCGTAGGGTGGTATTTGGGCGCGATCGCGATAAATTCCCAACAAGTCAAGCGTCCCCCCAGTTAGCCCCAGGCCACCCACTAACGCAACGATCGCCTGCACTCGTGTCAAAAACTGATTAGGCCGAAACGTGCCATCGGGGAAGCCTGCGATAAAGCCCATCTGGTTTGCTTTCCGAATATACTCTTTTGCCCAGAAATTGTTGGGTACATCCGAAAAAGGCGTGGCAGGTTGCTTTTCGGGCAAGGTAAAAGCATTAGAGATCATCGTTGCAAACTGTGCCCGCGTGAGCGAGTCTCCTGGCTTAAAGGTGCCATCGGGATAGCCACTAATCACTTTCTTTTCGATCAAGCCTTTAATAAAACCCTCTGCCCAATGCCCTTTTGTGTCACTAAAACCAGCATCAGGGTTAGGTGTCGGCGGCTGAGGATCCGGTGGGGTAGGTTCGGGTGTGGGGTCTGGTTCAGATGGTGGCCCCGGAATGGGTGGCGGCACTTCATTCGCCAGAAACTCAACAATGCCGCGTACCCGGCGCGGGTTGATTAAATTGCCGACTGAGATTAACTTGGCGCTGGTGTCATTTGCCAGATCAATTTCGCCATTGCTGCGCAGAATATTGCCACCCGGGTCTTGCGTTTGCCCTAGATCAGGAAATGCCTCCTGAGTGACGGAAATCCCCTCATCAGTGTTGGTTTCAACCACATTTGTGCGTAAAACAGGACGGCAAGAACGGTTCAGCACCATACCAATCCGGTTTTTTAAGATACGGTTATCAGCAATCAGTGGGGCAGCGTTATCGCTAATCGCCATGCCATAGCCCGTTTGCTCACACACATTGCCACGCCATTCACCTTTGGTGTTGCGCACGATAGTGAAACCACTGGCACTGTTCTGCCGCACTACATTGTTCAAAACAACAGGATTAGCATTTCCTGTAGCAAACACCCCTTCCCGCTTGGAGTTGACCAGGGTGTTATTGGCGATCGTTGGGTTTGTTGACTCAACCCACACAGCCGTTCCCCGTACAGCCGGATTCGTCACAGTCACTCCCCTAAGCTGAGCATTATTGCTCATTTGAATCGTGACCGCTTGATTGGCAAAAGTTGGGCTGGGGTAAAGACCACTACCCGTAATTTGAATGCCTGCCCCCTTATTGGACTCATTGCCTAACAACGTCACACCAGCCGGCACTGAGATCGGAAAGACTTCTCCGGTTGCGTCACTATAAGTTCCCGGTAAAAGTTGAATCGTGTCGTTGGCTTTTGCCTGCTTAATAGCGCGAGTGATCGTCTTAAACGGAGCTGCCTGATTACCGGCGGCTGAATCGTTACCACTCGTGGGATTTACGTAAAACAACATCAGTAGAAGACCTCGAAGCACACCCGCAATTCTTACCGATCTAACGCATTTGGAATGACAGGCTTTTGTTTTTCTGATAAAACGCTGAGCTGGCGGGCTTTTGAGATGTAAAGATGTGTAAATTAAAGCCCACAAATTGTTTGCTTGATATTTTTCTAGCAAAAATTATCAAGCTCAAAAAAATTTTTCACCCTTCGTCATCTCTTGAATAAAGTTTGCTATACTCGTTAAGCAAGTTTGCTGGTGTAGCTCAGCTGGTAGAGCAACTGACTTGTAATCAGTAGGTCGCAAGTTCGATTCTTGTCACCAGCTTTCAAATTTATTTCCAGTCCTATATTGATGGTAGGTCTGGTTCTGAAAGTGCTTCTTTAGGGAGTACTTTTTGCTTTTTAAAGCCGCTTACTTAGTTCAATTGTCCAAATCGCAATCCCTGGCTGCAGCCAAAGCAGCAGATGCAATCTACTTTGGCTGGGCATGAGGTAAACAATGCGGTAGCCTGACCTTAGCTAATCCCTTTGTTTCGATCAAGATCCCTATGACCACTGCTTTCACTGCCCTGCTGCAGCCCTTAGAAAAGGGGTTAATTATTTCCTGTCAGGCTCCAGCCGATTCCCCCTTGTATGAGCCATCGATTATCGCCGCGATCGCCCAAGCTTCGGTGCAGCGGGGGGCAGTTGCCGTGCGGATTGATACTCCCGCCCATGTGACGGCAGTGCGGCAACAGTGTGCGGTGCCCATCATTGGCTTATGGAAGCAGGTAATTCCAGGCTATGAGGTCTACATTACACCCCAGTTTCATCATGCGGAGGCGATCGCTGCAGCGGGTGCCGACATCATTGCAATTGATGCAACCACACGGCCACGTCCGGGGGGAGAGACACTAAAAAGCCTGGTGCAAAACATTCATCAAGAGCTACAAAAACCTGTCATGGCAGATGTTGATACGCTGGAGAATGCGATCGCGGCAGTTGAGGCGGGTGCAGACATTGTTGGCACCACACTCTACGGTTACACGGCTGAGACGAAGCACCAGAAACCACCTGGGTTTGACTTGTTGAGCGCGATCGTCCGTCAGTTGTCGGTATTCACAATTTGCGAGGGTGGCATTGCTTCGCCTGCAATGGCTCGTCAGGCGCTTGATTTGGGTGCAGACGCTGTTGTTGTTGGCACTGCTATTACAGGCATTGACCTTCAGGTGCAAGCTTATCAGGCTGCCCTTCGAGCAGAGAGCTGATTTGTGTGAATGAGGCATTGCTGACTCTGAGTCTGAATTTGTTCCCACCCCCAATTTCAGGCTGCGGTGTGTACCGATCGCACATCCACTCACTAATCCCTGCGCCGATCCTCGCATTTTCTACAGGGATGCGTCTGCGGCGTAGAAAAAGTGGGCCTCAGGCAGAAAGTAAGACTACTGACTAAAGAAAACTGACAACAGAGATTTTGCTTATATTGCTCGTCGTTTTCTTGGTAAGGACACTCATCCAAGTTTAAAGATACGGCTTTTAACTCAGGGATCTGCCGTATTTTCGGTAATCTAGAGTAAAAGATTGGCATGCTTCAAATGCAGTTTTGTTTAAGCATGAGATAGCTAGCAACGCTGGCTATTTCAGTAGTCCTGAAATTAAATGATGCGAGTTAACTTATTTCTAATTTTTTGTAAAAAGACTTCAGGAGCGACTCTAAGCGCAAATGTCTAAAAAATCTCTCGGTCTTAGCGATCGCTTATATGATTACCTCCTATCCGTCTCTTTGAGAGAGCCAGAAATTTTGCAGCAACTGCGGGAAGAAACAGCCCAGATGCCCAATGCAAATATGCAAATTGCGCCTGAGCAGGGGCAGTTTATGGCGCTGTTGGTTCAACTGATTGGGGCGCAAAAAGCTTTAGAAGTTGGGGTTTTTACGGGTTACAGTTCTCTAGCAGTGGCGCGTGCATTGCCACCCGGAGGGCAACTGGTTGCCTGTGATATTAGCGAAACCTATACCGAAATCGCGCGGCGCTATTGGCAGGCGGCTGGGGTCGCCTACAAGATTGACCTGCGCATCGCTCCCGCGCTAGAAACACTAGATGCGTTGTTGCAAGCAGGGCAAGCAGAATCCTTTGATTTTGTCTTCATCGACGCAGACAAGGTCAACTATGGGGCTTACTTTGAGCGATCGCTGCAATTGGTGCGAACGGGGGGCTTGATTGCCGTTGACAACGTGCTGTGGGATGGAGCCGTTGCAGACCCAGCGAATCAGGAGGCAAGCACCCAGGCAATTCGCACTTTTAACCAAAAGTTATACGAAGACACGCGAATTGACTTGAGCCTGGTGCCGATCGCCGATGGCTTGACGCTTGCTATCAAACGTTAAAGTGAAATCGCAGTAGAGTAGAGAAAGTTGAAACTTCAGAAACCGATGATAGTGTTGCGTTGTCTACTCGCGATTGTACTGACCTTTATGGTTAGTTTGTGGGCTTTGCCAAGTCAGGCAGAAGCAGTGCAAGGCAAATCCTACAACCAACAGTATGCTCCTCCTCCCTCCTACAGCAATGCTGAGCTAGCCGGAAAAGACTTTTCAGGGCAGCGGTTACGCATCGCCGAGTTTTCCAACGCGAATGTGAACCGGGCTAACTTTGAGAACGCTGATCTACAAGGAGCTGTGTTCAGCGCAGCAACCATGACTGAAACGAATCTGCATGGTGCTGACTTGACGCAAGCCATGATGGACTCAACCAAGTTGATTCGAGTCGATTTACGGGATGCGGTTTTAGAAGATGCTATTTTGCTACGCACCGAATTTGATACGGTCAACATTACCGGGGCTGATTTTACAAACGCCATGCTGGATGGAGCGCAGGTGAAGCAGTTGTGCAAAACTGCAGCAGGCACAAATTCTAAAACGGGGGTCGAAACCCGTGAATCGTTGGGGTGCCGATAGCGATGGTGGTGCAACGCATTGGTGTGATTGGGGGTGGTCAGCTTGCCTGGATGATGGCAGGTGCCGCTAAAAAATTGGGGGTCAAGCTTGTCGTTCAGACACCATCCAAGGATGACCCCGCGATCGCGATCGCAAGTGATTGGGTTCTGGCTGACATTGATGATGCAGCGGCGACGGCGCGACTTGCCTGTTTGTCAGATGTTGTCACCTTTGAGAATGAGTTTGTTGATTTAACAGCTCTGCAGCAACTAGAGCAACGGGGCGTTCGCTTTCGGCCTCGGCTAGGTGTTCTGGCTCCCTTACTCGACAAGTATGAGCAGCGCCAGTATTTGCATCATTTGAACTTGCCAGTGCCTCAATTTGCAGCTGTGACGCCTGACTTCGAGCCGAGTTTTCCCTGTGTTTTAAAGACGCGTCGGCATGGCTATGACGGTTATGGGACGGTGATCATTCGCGATCGCACTGAATGGGATGCAGCCCTTGCAAACCTCCGCGATCGCCCCCTACTGGTGGAGGAATTTGTGCCCTTTGAGCGTGAGTTAGCGGCGATCGCAGCTCGCTCGGTCAGTGGCGAGTTTTCGCTGTACCCGATTGTAGAGACGCAGCAGGTCAATCAGGTCTGTCGGCGTGTGTTTGCCCCAGTGCGACTAGAACCGAGTATTGCCCTCCAAATTGAGTCGATTACTCGCACCCTGTTAGAAAGTTTGGATGCGATTGGGGTGTTGGCGATTGAGTTGTTTCTAACGGCTGACCAGAAGGTGTTAATCAACGAAATTGCACCCCGCGTCCATAATTCGGGACACTTTAGCCTCGATGCCTGTGAAACTTCTCAATTTGAGCAACATCTACGGGCGATCGCGGGGTTGCCGCTAGGGAATCCGGTGATGCGCTATCCCCAAGCTGTGATGGTGAACTTGTTGGGTTACGAAGTGGCTCAAAGCGACTACGCTGAAAAACGTAAGCAGCTTGAACAAATTCCTCATTCATTTACTCATTGGTATGGCAAGTCCGAAGCCCGCCCCGGTCGTAAACTAGGGCATGTCACCGTGTTGCTAAAGCAGGAGGATCGCCATGCTGCCGAAGCGATCGCTCAAGAAATTGAAGCAATTTGGTACGGTGATGCCTAATTTCTTCCGGATTCAGTAATCCGCTCAGTGACCCTGTTGACAGAGCTTGTTTTCTCTCAGCGGGGTGCAAAAATGCAGAAATTTCTCTCAGCGCAACAGTTTGGGCAGCGAATCGAGTCATGGCGATGGCTTGCTGCAGGACTTTTAAGCTTGAGTGCGATCGCCTTTTCATTGCATCCGATACCTGACCTTGCTTCCCTTCAGATTCGGGTTGAAAGCGAGGATTCCACCCTAAATTCTGGGCAGCGAGCGATTTCTCCCCAACTCCAGATGCCACTCTACTGGCTCAGCACAACCAATAACCAGATTCGCTTGATCGCGGTGCCCACAACAATTCCAGCAGGGGATACGACGACGCAGCAAATCACGCAAGCCATCAACGCCTTACTGCTAACTACTCCTCCGAGTGGAACTGCAACAACCATTCCACCCCAGACCCGTTTGTATAAAGTTGAGATTCACGATCAGGCGATCGCCATCGATTTATCCCCCGAATTTCTCAATCAAAGCAGCCCGACAACCCTCGCAACCAGTATCGCGCAGATTGTCTTGACCGCAACCGTTGCTAACCCAGAGGCACAAGTTTATCTAGCGATCGCGGGTAAACCTCTCACCTCTATCAGCAAAACAGGTGTCTTATTAAAACAACCTTTGACCCGTCAGCAGTTTGAGCAGCAGTTTGCGCTTTAAGTGGTCAGGAATGTTGCAGGTGCATCAATCCACCAGGAATTCACCCGTCGCGATCGGAATCACCCTGCCCCCCACTTGAATCTGAATTGCGGTCGCTTGCTTCTGCGCCTTTAACCGTAAAAGCGACGGTCTGCCCATTTCATAGCCCTGTTCAACGCACACATCGACCTCGCCGCTACCCAGATACTCGTGCTGCGATAAATATCCTGCAAAACAGGCGTTTGCACTCCCTGTCGCCGGATCTTCTGGAATCCCAAGAAAATGAGCAAACATGCGCGCACTAAAGTGATTCTCAGGGTTGCGCGTCTCAGGACAAAACACAAAAATTTCTTTGGCGCTCAAGTTCTCAACCAATGTAAACAACTGATCGAGATTCACTTTGATCCTTTGCAGTGCCGATAATGACTTGAGCGGCGCAATCAGAAAAGGAACCCCGGTAGACACCACCTGCACCGGAAAACGCGGATCAATGTCCTCCGATGTCAGACTCAGGACAGGGGCGATCGCCTCAGCTGTTACGGTTTCACCAAACGTAGGGGGATTCGGTTTCATCCACAGCACCTGCGGTTGCCCCGCTTCATAGTGCAAGTTCACGGGAATTTGTCCCACCTGCAAGTTGAGGTTAATCTGCCCTACAGGTTGCTGCGCGATCGCCTGCTGAATCACAAACGCGGTTCCCAAGGTGGGATGCCCAGCAAAGGGTAATTCCTTCGCAGGCGTAAAAATGCGGACATCATAACCCCCATTACGTAGCTCAGACGAAAGAATAAACGTCGTCTCTGAAAAATTGATTTCCTTTGCTATCTGTTGCATCTGCTCACTAGAGAGATGTCCAGCATCAGTGAAGACAGCCAACTGGTTTCCAGCAAATTTTGACTCAGCAAAGACATCGACAATCCAAAAGGAGAGACTCATGGGAATCGTGCAGCAATAGTAACGAGACTATTTTAGAGGCGATCCAACCGTTTCCTTAAGTTATGAAAACAACGTTAGCGCGAGTGTCTTGAGCATTCCCCCTCCTCCTTCTCCACACCTTCATATCCCTGCAAGAGGCATAGGGAAAGGTTAGGGGGCTTTTCTGCGGTTAAAACGCTTCCTCAAACTTTGCAGGCGTGCCCTAAAATTTATCTGCCTGTCTAGCTTCAAAAATTAGTTTTCGCCCTTTCTGGTATTCTGTGTGAAGACATGATGAGGAGAGGACATAGTGGGTGAAAACGACAAAAGCAGATATAGGGCTTGAAGCTGATACAAGTGCTGACTTGGAAACTCTTGAACTCTCCATTATCATGCCTTGTCTAAATGAAGCGGAGACGCTGGGCACGTGTATTCGAAAAGCGCAAAATTTTCTTTGTCGAGAGCAAATAGTAGGTGAAGTGCTGATTGCAGATAATGGTAGTACTGATGGTTCTGTCGCGATCGCCCAGCAACTCGGTGCTCGCGTTGTTCATGTTTCTGAACGAGGCTATGGTAGTGCGCTGGGTCATGGAATTGCTGCTGCCAGGGGGCAATACATCATCATGGGCGATGCAGACGACAGTTATGACTTTTCTGATTTGAGCTTGTTTGTCCAGCAGCTCCGCAACGGCTATGACCTTGTCATGGGTAATCGCTTCAAAGGTGGCATTAAACAAGGAGCGATGCCACCTCTGCATCGATATCTAGGTAATCCAGTCTTAACGTGGATCGGTCGCCTTTTTTTTGGTAGCCCTTGTCGTGACTTTCACTGTGGTTTGCGCGGGTTCCGTCGAGCAGCAATTGAACGACTCGACCTGCGTACCACAGGGATGGAGTTTGCCAGTGAAATGGTCGTGAAGGCGAGTCTTTATCATCTGCGCGTTACTGAAGTACCCACTACGTTATCACCCGACGGGCGCAGCCGCCCCCCACACCTCCGCACATGGCGAGATGGCTGGCGGCATCTCCGCTTTCTCTTACTTTACAGTCCTCGCTGGCTTTTTCTCTATCCAGGGATAATGCTCATGATTGCAGGGCTGATCGTTGGAGCCTGGCTTTTACCAGGCACACGTGGCGTATTTGACGTACATACTCTTCTCTACGCCGCCGCCGCTATTGTTGTAGGCTTCCAATCTGCTACATTTGCCGTTTTCACCAAAATATTTGCTATTAATCAGGGTTTACTGCCTGAAGATCGTCGGCTCCTCCGCTTCTTTCGCATCATCAATCTAGAAAAAGGCTTAATTGTTGGAGCTGTGCTTTTGATGATTGGGTTTCTCGGTTCGCTCTATGCTTTTCTGATCTGGGGACAACGAGGCTTTGGTACACTTGATGCGTCTTCCATGATGCGGCTCACAATCCCTTCTGTGACAGCTATTATTATTGGCTTTCAAGTTTTTCTATCCAGTTTCTTTTTAAGTATTTTGGGGTTGAATCGGCGATGACCAAAACCAAAAGCGATTACGTTGGTAGCTCTGTAGGTGGGCTAGCGACACGTCTATCGATGCATATCCGTAACCAGATGTTTCGAGACGTGATGCGATTAGTGCAACCAAACTCTCATACAAAAGTGTTAGACGTTGGTGTCACCTGCGATCGCCGGATTGATTCCAACTTTTTTGAGCGGCTGTACCCCTATCCTGAAAAACTGATAGCCGTGGGTATGGAGGATGCTTCGTTTTTAGAAGAGCTGTATCCAGGCGTGACTTTTTGTCAAACGGATGGGCGATCGCTCCCTTTTCCTGACAAGATGTTCGATCTTGTGGTTAGTTTTGCTGTCGTTGAACATGTTGGCACCCGAGAACAACAAACGGCCTTCGTGAAGGAGTTGTGCCGCGTTGGGAAGCATGTCTTTATTGCCACCCCAAATCGTTGGTTTCCTGTCGAGTTTCATACGACTCTTCCCTTAGTCCATTGGCTTCCACCAAAAGTGTTTCGTCGTCTTCTACACTCGCTCGGCAGAGACTTCTGGGCACAAGAAAGCAATCTTAATCTGCTTGATTGTCCATCATTAGTAGCCATGTTTCCAGCAGCATCTCAGCTTAATGTCTACCGCTATCGCCTGCTTGGACTCGTCTCTAATTTGATGGTCTATGCAACTTGCAATGTATAGCTACAAAAGCATGGTATCAATTGGTGAATTGCTAAATGACCTTTGCTGAACTCGCAGAAAGACACGACTTTCAGAAATAAGCAGGTTTTACATTTAGTTGAATTTATCACCTTTCTGGAGTCACGATCAGTTAGCAATTTTCTCTGTAAAACTTTTTCAGTTGCTCTTTATGAAACTTTCTCAAGCACGGATACGACATCGTTGTATTTCCCGACTTCGAACTCCTGCTGCCCATCACGCCATCTGGTGATTTGTGCAACAACCTTAAAGCCATTTGATTCGGCAATATCGACAAATAATTCAGAAGTCATATTGCTGCGCCATCCTCCAGCCACATCCCCCTTCTGGGCATGGTGAATTGCTACACATCCACCTGTTCTCACTATTCGCTGAAACTCTTTAATGTACTGGGTTACTTCAGCAACATTAATGTGAACAAATACATCAAAAGACCAAACGCAGTCGATCGAGTTATCAGCAATAAAAGGCAATTCCGAGCCGTTGTTAACAAAGAAGTCTACGTTACTACATCCTGCGAACTTGTTTCTACAGATTTCAACGCAGCGATCTGAAATGTCTACTGCAATCAAATAGCTAGCAATTTTTTGCAGAGTCTCAGTCCAACGTCCAGCACCAGGGCCAATTTCAAGGATTCGACCATCCGTTTTCATATACCTGAGCAGGATATTTCTGATCAAGGATTCTTTCCATTCCGTCGATTGGGTCCACTCCTCTCCACCATTGCGCCAATCCCAGTTGCGCCAAATCTCATAATTCATCGTCGTGCTATTAAGCCCTGGAAGATTATGCTTCTTTCTAAACAAGCTCATCTGACTGTACGCCCATTCAGAAATGGAACTGGACAAGTAGTAGATTAATAAATAAGTTGTCCATACTGGACCATTTTCACGTAATGAGAGCAGAATGAGCCGAGCTTTATGAGATAGCTTAACTTTGCTTCGATTCGCAACAATATCTTTCATCAATTCACCTTTGAAATTTGTGTAAGTGAACTAGCCAAGGACGTCGATCAAAACTATCTAGCAATTAGGGCTAGATGTATAATTGAATACGCTAAAGCTTATTCTAAATTAATTGAACTTGATTATATGCTGATAGCTTTGTTATTTTGGATTCATTGTTTAATATATTGAAATTATCACTTTAGTTATTAGTCTTACTTCGGTTAAAAAATGCAATATTTAAAGCTCTAGATTAGAGTAGACTGCTCAATCAGTAAAAGTAAATAACAGATAATAATTTTATTCATTGCCATATTGTGTGACTTTTGAATCAATTAAGTCAATCAGGTTTGGGAACGAGATGTTGATTTAGGGATTGTAAGTTTATGCTTCTCCTTAGACAAGTCAAAGACTATGTTGCCTCACTTAGCGAGCATTGATGTTCTCACTTTTACTTCTGTAGTTTGGTTTTGACCTTATCACTACTGCCTTTTCCCCGCTTTTTCTAAGATGATTTACTCTCCAGATTTTGTGCAGTCATGAAAATTAAAAACCTCCTAGGAAGAAAATCTTTTTATCCGCTTCTAGGGTTTATTACACTTTTAGTATTATTTCTTGGTTCTAGTCGTCAAATCCAAGCTTTTACGGGCGCAGGACATGATGATCGGCTATTTGTTAATCATGCTATCAGCTTAGTACAGGGCAACTGGCTTGGTAGTTATAGCCAATTCACTCTGATAAAGGGGCCGTTTTACCCATTTTTTCTCGCAATCAATTACGTTCTAGGTTTGCCTTTGCTGCTGAGCCAGCAAGCTTTCTATTGCCTATCTGGTTTAGCTCTAATCTATGCACTTTCCTACTTCTGCCGCGATCGCCTGGTTCTCCTGCTGATTTACACTCTGTATGTCTTTCATCCAATTCCTTTTGGAATCAATCGAGTTATACGCGAAGGCATCTATGCAAGCCTTACAACCTTCGTCATTGCAGGCTCTATTCTGATGATGGCGAACCTGATGGGTAAAGTGCCGCAGGCAAAAGTGGCAGTTACTCATGCGTGTCTTTTTGGCATCAGCCTTGGGTGCTTTTGGCTCACCCGAGAAGAAGGCATCTGGCTCTTGCCTAGTATTGGTTTACTTATCAGTTTGGGTTTAGTCAATCAATTTCGCCAAAGTCGTGACCTTAAAGTCCTAATCAAACAAAGCCGCCCGTTAATTTTAGGATTGCTCATTACAGTTATGTGTGTAGTAGGTGTTGCCTTTACTAACTACACTCATTACGGTGTATTTCTAGCTCGTAGCGAGTTAGTATCGACGGAGTTTAAGGCTGCTTATGGAGCATTGACCCGAGTTAAGTCAAAATCCTGGGATGCTTATATACCTGTTCCTCGAGAGGTTAGACAGCAGCTCTATTCTAAAAGCGGCAAGTTTCGTTCACTCCAGGCATATTTAGAAGACCCTGAGACTGTCAAGGTTTGGAGTCAAGCTGGTTGTCAATTTTACCTCTCAGCATGTAATGACTATGCTGGGGGGTGGTTTGTTTGGGTCTTGCGCGACGCTGTAGCGAGTGCTGGTTATGCTGACACCGCCCCTCAAGCATTAAAGTTTTACCGAGAGCTAGCAACCGAAATAAACGGACTGTGCGACTCGAAGCAGCTTGAGTGCTTACCGCGACGCACAGGTACAATGCCACCTCTCAGGGTTACTACGCTGCAAGCTTTACCTCATGGCATCAAGCAGGGAATTAAGATGTCTTTAAGGTTACCTAATCTGAACCTTCAAGGTCAGCAGACATCGATGGGAGATCTAGAAGGACTTATGCTCTTCACCAAATGGACACGTGTTCCAGCATCCCCTACGATAAGTTCGATAGAATGTCATTTCAACCGCCTGGAAATTTTGGGCTGGTTTAATCGGGTTGACGGAAAGCTCCAACTTGTAGGACTTCCTAAGAGGATAGTGAACAATGGAGAGTTTTTCTGGAAAACTACTCTCCCCTCCCCCGATCTCGTAAAGGCTTTCAACAATCCTAAACTTTATCGGAGTCGCTTTAAATTAGATGTCTGTTGCAAAACATGCAAACTAGCTTTAACCGACAAGAAAGATAAACTCTTAAAAGAGGTGGATTTACTACAAGGGGCTACGCATGGAAATGGTCCCTGGGGCGCTTATCACCTCGATAGCGTTCAAAAAATCGTACCAGGATCCAATGAATCCAAATTACCAGAGCCAGCAGTTATTAAGTCAGGCATTTTAAATTGGGTGAATGTATTTGTATATCAACATTTAGTGTACTACGCCAACATTTTCGCCCTTGGAATATGGTGTTTAAGATTCATCCTTATGATCCTTCGGTTCCTACCTTGGTCAATAATCTACGGCATTGCTACTAGCTTACTTGTGGCAATTCTAATTCGTGTCACAATTCTTTCGCTTATTGAAGCCACGTCGTTTCCAGCGGTCAATTTCTACTATTTATTGCCAAGTGCAACACTTGTGCCGATCTTCACACTTCTGATGCTAAGTGATTTTGTTTTGCTTTGTCGTAGGCGATGGTCTCTCAACTCCTGATTTTGCCTCACCTGGCTCTTTCATCTAAGCAGAGAACCGTACTTATTATCCATCGTTGCACTTCAGAGGATGAATATAGACTCAATCAAGTTGCCAACTTGTAGTCGGTCCGGGCGCATCTAGCGGTTGGGGGAGTACAGAGTGGGAGACAGAGGGCGATCGCCAAACAAGGAATCGAACCTCCCATTTACCCAGGCGACCCGGAGATGCAGCAAATGATTGAAACCAGTTT
>Ga0073934_10005607_pt1 | contig 19171 bp, 17 predicted proteins | sample LarsenN4metaG_FD_76834 | JGI IMG/M metagenome (GOLD analysis project Ga0073934, IMG submission 76834) | Hot spring sediment bacterial and archeal communities from British Columbia, Canada, to study Microbial Dark Matter (Phase II) - Larsen... ... | reverse complement strand
GTCACCGCTGCCGCGTTTGCCCTGCCGTTCGGTGTGTGGTGGATTTCGTCACTAGCCCGACGCGCAAGTGAGGGAATCTTCTCGCGCGAAAAGATTCCGTCGCTTGCGCATCGGGCGAGTGTTTCGACGACGGTTGCCCTCGGTGCGCCGCTGGTGTGCGGCTGGGGCGTGATGCTGGCATACAACAGCGCCGTGACCGGCGACTGGCTCAAGTCGCCCTACCAGCTCTACACCGACATCTACACGCCGCGGCACGTGTTCGGGCTTAACAACGTCGTGCGCGGCGAACAGCATCTGGGGCCGAAGGTTCTCGACGAATACGACCGCTGGGCCGAAAACCTCACGCCCGAACTTGCCTGGCGAAACGTTCGCGACCGGCTGCTGACGTCGGGGCTCGCCACAATCGACCTGCCCCTGTTGTCCATCACAGCGGTGATGCTCGTCGCCGTGTGTCGGGCGAGCGACGTCCGCTGGACATGGCTGGCGCTGTCGATCGTGTCGCTGCATGCAGTTCATTGGGCGTACTGGTATGTCGGGATCATGGGTTGGCACTACGTATTCGAGACGGCCCCATTGTGGTGCCTGGCCTGTGGGAGGCTGACCGATCTGTTGTGGCGCACGTGGCGGCAAGAGAAGCGCGACTTGCTGCCAGTGTGGTGGTGCGGTCTCATCGCTCTGGCCTGGGGCGGGATGTACCTCGACCTGTCTGACGAGTGGCCATCACGCTGGCGACGGGCGTGCAAGGCTATCCAATACCCGCGCGCCAAGCACCTCGAATTTCGCCAATGGGTGGAGCAGTCCGTCGGCAATGCGCCGGCGCTGGTGCTCGTCGCCCCGGGCGCGGAGGGCGCGCATCTGGACTACGTCATCAACGTGCCGGGACTCAACGAGGCACTGCTCATCGGCCGCTATCGGCCGGGAAAGACGGACCTGGCCGCGGTGGTGCGAGACTTTCCAGAGCGACAGGTTTACCTGTGCCGTCCCGATCGCCGCGAGCTGCGCCGCGTAGAAGCGCCGTCGCAGACTAATTCGCCCTGACGTTCGGCTCCATCTCGATTTCGGTCATCTGCATTTCGGTCATCTGCAGCAGGTCAAGAATGCTGAACGAGTCGTCGTCCCGGACCACAATGACTGTTCGACTCGATGGGGACATCCACATGAAATCCGGATGCGGAATCGGGAACATTCGCCCATCCGCCATTCGGATCGTGAACGGTCGAAACGGAGTCGACCTGTGCGCGGCCTTCAACTGTTCAATCGTCATCGAGTGGCCTCTCACGTCAATGTAACCGTTCACACCTGGAAGTCACGATGGCGGTGAAGTTGGTCTTCGCGCGTTGGCGAAAATCGGCGACATCACGCGCATGTCGTCGCCCGTCACGCCGGAACAGAGCGCCGCCCTGCCGCCAGAATTTCGGGCGCTGCTGCAGGCTGTCATCGACCATGACGAGCGTCGCATCGCGGCCTTGGAGGCCGAGTTGGCGGCGACGAAGCAGGAACTCGCCGCGCTGAAGTAGACGCCCCGCAATTCGTTGCTGCCGCCTTCGAGCGAGCATCCGCACGCTAAGCCGATTCCCGAAAAGCCCAAATCGGCCCGGAAGGAGGGTGGACAGCCCGGTCAGGGACGCGGCGGTGACGCTGTACTTAGTTGAACATCGTGAGCGGTGAGGCAATGGCACTATGGATGAATCGCGCCGGGAATCACGGCGAGTGGGAGCCGAACTTCCATGGGTGGCTTCAAGTCCTCCGTCGACAAGGAAGAGGCGAGACATTTCTTTCGCGTGCGGCTTTGGGACCAGAAAGCGTTGATCGATCAGATCCTCGACAACCACGACAAGCTTGACGAGGACTTGCGTGCCGAGTTGCCGTGGAAGCGCATTTGGACGGTGGCTCAGACAGAAGACGCGAGTGCAGAAGAATAGGCTTGAGGCATGTCGAACCCTGCGTACCGAGCCTAAACTCTGTCAGGAGTGGCCGAGCTCGCTCACCGGTTGAAGCTCACTCTGGCGGACGCTACCTTTGACCCTTCGCCTGCATGTCGCGCGGGCGGGATCATTTCGGAGAGCGATTATGGGTCTGATGGACGGCAAAAGAGGGCTGGTGTTCGGCATTGCGAACGATTACTCGATTGCCTGGGCGATCACTGAAGCGCTGCACAAGGCCGGGGCGAGCCTGGGGTTCACGCATCTCCCAGACAAGGATCCGGCCAATCCGAAAATGGAGCGGCGGGTGCGGAAGCTGGTGGATCCGCTGGGGGCGAAGATGGTCGTCCCCTGCAACGTGCAGGACGACGCCGATCTCGACCGCGCGTTTGCCAAGGCCAAGGAGACGTTCGGGGAACTGGACTTCGTCGTGCATTCGGTGGCCTACGCGCCGATCGAAGACCTGAAGGGTCCCGTGTACGCCGTCAGCCGCGAGGGCTTCAAGACCTCAATGGACGTCAGCGTGTACAGCCTGATGGCGATGTGCGGCCGGGCGCGAGTGCTGATGCCGAGTGGCGGCAGCATTCTGACGCTGACCTATCTTGGCGGCGAGCGCGTCATTCCCGGCTACAACGTGATGGGGTTGTGTAAAGCGGCGCTGGAGTCGGCGGTCGGGTATCTCGCGCACGAGCTGGGACCGGAGTAAATCCGCGTGAATGCGCTGAGCGCAGGGCCGATCAAAACATTGAGCTCGTCGGCCGTGAAGGATATCGACCAGATGTTCAAGGCCTACGAATACATGGCGCCGCTGGGGCGCAACGTCGACACGGAGGAAGTCGGGCAGACGGCGCTGTACCTGTTGAGCAGCATGTCCAGCGGCGTGACCGGCGAAACGCTGCACGTCGATTGCGGCTACCACGTGATGGGGGCTCCGCCGCTCGGTGCCAAGCTGCCGGGAATGGGTTGATGACGACTCCCGTTCTCACGACGCGCGTCGGCATTGCGGTGGTCGAGCACGACGGCCGCTATCTCGTGGGCGTCCGCGCCGCGGAGGGCCCGCTGCCGGGCGCGGCGGAGTTCCCCGGCGGCAAGTGCGGCCCCGAGGAATGCCCCGAAGACTGTGCGATCCGCGAGTGCCGGGAAGAAACCGGTCTGGAAGTCGAATCGGTGCGGTTGCTCGATTACCGCACGCACACGTATCCGCACGGCGAGGTGGAACTGCACTTCTGGCTGTGCCGGCCGGTCGAGGGGCAGGACCTGGCCGCGCTACAAGGGGGATTTCGCTGGGTCCCGCGCGAGGAACTGAGTTCGCTGAGTTTTCCCGACGCGAACGCGACGGTGTTGAAGGGACTCACGTCCGTGTCTTAACCCCCGTCCAAGGGCCGGGGGCCGAGCGCTTCGAGAAATGCTCCGACACAAAATGGCTTTTCGATTCGCACGACGCTAAACGTGCTCGGCCCCCGGCGACTCACCGGGGGCTAAGACGCGGAGGTGATGACATTCGCGATCCGTTCGGCGGCCTCTTCGCCGCTGGCGATGGCGTCGGGCACGCCCACGCCGCGGTAGGCATTGCCCGCGAGCGCGAATCCGGCATGACGGTCGGACAGTCGTTCGATTTCTGCGACGCGATCCAGGTGGCCCAGGTGGTACTGGGGCATTGAGCGCGGATAGCGGTAGATCTCCAGGAAATCCGGCGAACCTGTCACGCCTAATGCGTCCCTCAACTCCTCCAGCACCAGCGCACGGATGGCCGCGTCGTTGAGATCGAACAGCTCCGGCTGCATCGCCCCGCCCACGAATGTCCGCAGCAGCACTCGTCCCGTCGGGGCACGGTTGGGAAACTTCCGGCTGCTAAACGAGACGGCAATGATGCGCCGATGTTCGCAATGCGGGATCACCAGGCCGAACGCGTTCAATGGGTCAACGATATCGGCAAGCGAATGCCCCGAGACCACGATGAGGCTGGAGGCATAGTCGATCGCTCGGAGCAAAGAACTCAACTGCGAGTCGAATGCATCGATCAGATCCGCGGCCCGATAGGTGGGGAGCGTGATCACCACGGCGTCGAATGTCAAGGTCCGAGTGTCGCGAAGCTGCAAGCGGTAGACGGGACGTGATGAAGCGCTCGCCTCCAGCTGGACCGAGGTAACCTCCGTTCCCAGTTCGACGCGACATCCCTGTCGAACGCGCACTGCGAGGGCATCGACCAGTTGCTTCATCCCACCGCGCAGGCCGGCAAACAATCCATATCGCGCGCCGCTGCTCGTTCGGTCGTCGTCGATCGCCGTTGGTTTCGCCGCTCGCGCCGCACGGATCAGGCTCCCGTGCTCGCGTTCCATGTCGAGGAACCGCGGCATGGTGGCGGCGAGGCTGAGCTGCTCCGGATCGGACGTGTAGATGCCGGCAACAAGGGGCTGCACCAGTCGGTCGAGAACTTCGGCACCGAAGCGTCGCCGCACAAAGCTGGCCAGAGCTTCGTCGGAACCGTCGCGGCGCGGCGGCACGAAGTATTCCCACGCCAGCCGCACTTTTCCCCACGGTGAAAGGATTGGCGAGGCGAGCACAGGCCACAACGCCGTAGGACTGAGAAGTTGAAAACCCTCCGGCACCGCGAGCGGCCGCCCGTCGCGAAGGACGAGCGCCCCGCGATACTGCGGCTCGGTCTCCTGAAGCTGGTCTTCCAATCCCAGGCGGCGACAGAGGTTGATCGCACCAGGCTTGTTGGTGATGAACGAGTCGGCCCCAACGTCGATCAGGTAACCGTCGCGCTCGACCGTGCCAACCAGGCCGCCGAGCCGCGGACCGGCTTCGAACAACGTCACGTCGAAGGGAATGCCGCGCTCGCGGCTCAACTCCATCAATCGATGGGCCGCGGCCAGTCCAGTGAGCCCTCCGCCAATGACGGCGATGTGCCGCGGTCGAGACGTTTCTTCCTTCATGCCGCCAGTGTGGCGAAGGTTGCGGCACACTTAAAGTGTGCGGCTAAGCCGGGGGGCATCATACTTTTCGCGTTGGCGATCGAGCGCCGCGCGGCGTTCCGATGCCGTTTCCGCATGAATGCGGCGCAGGAGTCGCTCCTGGGCGTTGGAGAGTTCGATGCCGCGGCGGTTCATGGCCGCGCGAGCCGTGGCGAGGCCATGTTCCAGCGGAAATCCCTCGGCAATCTCGCCGTGCCAGACGCGGCTGAACGACGGGATGTGCTTCGGCAGCAGTTCGCCGGCGGGAAGCACCTGGCACATCACGCCCACGGAGGTGCCCGTGTTGAAGCAGCTTCCGATTGCCGTCTTGGTGTGGTCTCCAAGGAAGCAACCGACCTTCATCTGACCCGATTCGATGGATTGGCCGGCGAGGGGCACCTTCACTGTGGAATAGTCGTTCTTTAGATCGCTGTTGGTGGTGAGGGCGCCGAGGTTGCACCACGGACACACATACGCGTGTCCCAGAAAGCCGTCGTGGTACTTGTTGACGTAGCCGTGCAAGATGGCGCCTTCCACTTCGCCGCCGACGCGGCAGACCGGGCCGATGGACGTGCCTTCGCGGAGGTTGGTGCGGAAGAGTTGCGACTGCCGGCCGATGTAGCACGGGCCTTCGAGCCGGGTGAAGGCCTGGATCGTAGCGCCGGCGTCGATGAAGATCGGGCCTTTGCGCGCGTCGAGGACGACAAACGGATCCATCACCGCAGTGGCATCGACATGGACATTCACCGCGTCGCCGACGATGGCAATTCTGTTATCACCGATGCTCTGCGATGCGGGCTTTGGCCGCGCGGCGAAGTCCGCCGCGAGTTGGGCCGGATTGTGATGGACCAGATCCCAGGGATAGCGCACCAGGCATCCCGGCGACCTCACGCGTCGCCGCGTGCGGGCCAGTTGGGCGACGGCGTCGTCGAACGGTTGAGCGGCGAACAATGGTGCTTCCTCCGGCTCGACGGTGAGCCACGCGACTTCCCCGTCGACGATGCCGGCCGCGTCGGGGTCGCACTGCATCAGGTCCCGCGGGTCGCAGAGCCAGCGGCCGTTGATGAACAGTGTGGCCCCGGCATCCAGCCAATCGACTTCGTTCGCGTGCGCTTCGGGGTGCTCCTCGGCGTAGGCCTCGGTCAGCCACTCGCGACAGAAGACACCCCAGTCCGTCACCGGGAGGAAACGCACCGCGCGTTCGCGCACCGAGAAGTGCCCGCACAACAGCTCGAACACCGGACGCAGCCAGGCAATGGGTGTAAAGTTTGCCGCGGACTGGTCTTCAAACAAAGCCACGCGCATGACGGTCCCCTCCCTGGGCGCGGCGGACTGTAAATCAATGCCGCAAATGGCGGAAGAGGAATTCGCAGAACCCACGGGATGGCGGGTGCACGGGTCCAGAGAGTGGATCAGGACTTCCCTGAAGGCGCGGCGTCTCGTAGCTGACCGCGCGACCACAAGCCAGGGCTTCTCGGCCGGTAACTCGGCGCACACCCGATGGCGCGATGGCGCCACGCCATCGTTTGCGCTCCCGGTTCCTTCGGCGAGGAGGTATTATGAATCAACGGTCTCGGCCGGGCGGTGACCGTCTCTCACGCCGCGGCTCGAGGTTTGTGGAGACACGGCAATGCGGCAACAGCGTTGGATTTTTGTGGCGGCAGCGGTGATCGTTGCGGGGAACGCCTGGGCGGACCACTCGTTTTCGATCCGGTCGGTTGGACGGCACTTGTTGGAGGCGGTCGTCGGCTGCCCGTTCTGTTCGGCACCGTCCCTCACCATGGCGGAACAACTGGCGCAGTCTGATGCCATCCTCCTCGTCAAATGGACCGGTGGAAAGCCGGCCACCGGCAGCGACGGCGGGACCACCGAATTCGAGATTCTCGACATCGTTCGGCAGCCGATGAGCGGCGGATTGAAGCGCGGCGGCACGATCTCGCTGGTGCGGTATCGCGCCGCCAAGACCGGCACCCTCTTCGCGCTGTTGGGAACCAAGGCCGGCGCCACCATCGACTGGGGCAGTCCAATCGAGGTCACCAGCGACTCATTCGCCTACATGAAGAATGCCCCGGCCCCCGACGTAGAACCGCGGAAACGGCTCAAGTTCTTCCTGCAGCACCTCGACTCCGCCGATCCGATGATCTCCGCCGATGCCTACGGCGAGTTCGCGAATGCCCAGTATGCCGATATCGCCGCCATCGCGCCGCAGTTCCCCCGCGAAAAATTGCAGAAGTGGGTAGCCGACCCCAACGTCTCCCCCTCACGGCTGGGGCTGTACGGGTTGATGCTCGGCCTGTGCGGCCAGGATGACGACGCCCAAGTGCTGGAGAAAAAGGTGCTGGAGACGTCGGGCGAATTCCGCGTGGGGATCGACGGCGTGATGGGCGGGTATCTGCTGCTCACCCGCGACGCCGGTCTGAAGAAGCTCGAACAGGCCATGATCGTCAACAAAAAGGCCCAGTTCAGCGACACTTACGCCACCATGCAGGCGCTGCGGTTCATGTGGCAATACGGCGACGACAGGATCTCAAAAGATCGCCTGCGGCAGTCGATGCGGCTGTTGCTGGAGCGGCCGGAGCTGGCCGACATGGTGATCGCCGACCTCGCACGGTGGCAGGACTGGTCGGTGCAGGGCCGGTTGATGGAGTTATATGGCGCCGAGGAATACGACATCCCGTCGATCAAGCGAGCCATCGTGCGGTACATGCTCGCCAGCACCAAGGACGGGGCGAAACCCGTCGAAGAGGGCAGCGCTCCTGCCGAACCGCCGCCGCACGTGCTGCAGGGCCAGAAGTACCTCGCCGAGCTTGAGCAGAAGGACCCCAAAACCGTCGCCGACGCCAAACGGTTTTATTTCATCAAGTAAGACATTGAGCCCGCGACTCAACGGGTCGCAGGCTTCTCCGGTCCATTGGACTGGCGTCCGAACGGCAAGGCACCAGGCATGTCGCGTCAGGAAACGCTTCTGGCGGTGTTCGCTGCAGTGACGGCGCTCTGCGCATCGCAACCGGCAGAGGCGAGCTGCCCGTTCTGTCCTCCCGCCCAACCCACCATCAGCGAGCAACTGGACAACTCCGAACTGGCCGTGCTCGCCAAGTGGGAAAAGATCGAAAAGCCCACCGGCGAGCTGGAGGGGGCCGAGCCGCAGACGACTTTCCGAATCCTGGAGGTATTCAGGCCGCCGAAAATCGCCGAACCGGAACTCAAGCCTGGCGCCGCAATCACCGTCAATTTCCAGCGCGACGGCAAGCCGGGCGAATGGATGCTGCTGCTCCGCGGCACCGACGCCAACGGCCTCAAGCAGTGGAACATCTCGTCGGTCGATGAGGTGTCCTATGGTTACGTGAAGAACGCGCCGAGGCTGGAACGGCCCACGAACGAACGGCTGAGCTACTTTCTCAACTACCTCGAACACGACGACCCCTTCATCGCCAACGACGCCTTCGCCGAGTTCACGCAGGCCAAGTATCAGGACGTCGCGCAGCTCGCTCCCAAGTTCTCTCGCGAGAAGCTGCGCGCCTGGCTGGAAGACATGTCGGACGCCCGGCTGATGCGGCATGGGTTTTATGGCATGTTGCTCGGCCTGTGCGGCAACCAGGACGACGCCGAGTACCTCGCCCGGCGCATCATGTCGCCTCCCGTTCCCGATAAGCCGCGGTTGGGCATCGACGGCATGATGGCCGGTTACGTGCTGTTGACGGGCGAGCCGGGGTTCCAACGGATCATCGACGTCAAGCTGCGCGTCACCGAGCGCATCGAAAGCGAAGTCACGTTCGTGATGACCACGCTGCGGTTCCTTTGGGAGTACGCCCCGGATCGCGTGCCGCAGGAGAAAGTCGCCGCGGCGATGCGGCTCCTGCTCGACGACGTCAAGTACGCCGAAATCGTCATCATCGACCTGGCCCGCTGGAAGGACTGGGAGATCGCGCCGCGACTCATCGACAACTACGGCCGTCCGCCGTTTGAGCTGCCCTCCGGCAAGCAGCGCGTAGTGCAGTTCGCGCTGACGGCCCAGAAGCATTTGACAAAAAAGGAGCAGCTCTCGCCGCAAGCGAAGAAGAGGCTGTCCTCGATCAACACGTTCCTCGACCGTCTGCGGCGCGACGAGCCGAATCTGGTCGAATCGGCGGAGCGTTCCCTGAACCCTGAGCCGAGACCAGTCAAAACCGACGGGCCGCGGAACCAACTCGAAGGAAACCTCGATGTTCAACCTGCCGGCGCTGCAAACCGCAATCCGTGACCAGGGCTGCGACGGATGGCTGCTGTACGACTTCCGAGCCAGCAACCTCCTCGCCCGCCGCGTGCTGGGCTTTCCGATCGACCAGGTGGGCTCGCGACGATGGATGTACTTCATTCCCGCGAATGGCAAGCCCAGAAAGCTGGTGCACCGCATCGAAAGCGGCGCGCTCGACCACCTGCCCGGCGAGTCCATCGTGTATCTCCGCTGGCAGGAGTTTGAAGCCGGCGTGCAGTCGCTCGTCCACGGTTGCCGACGCGTTGCCATGGAGTATGCGCCGCGCAACGGCAACCCCTATGTGTCACGCGTGGACGCCGGCACGGTGGAACTGGTCCGCAGTTTCGGCGTCGAAGTCGTCTCGTCCGGCGACCTCGTCCAGCAGTTCGAGGCCATCTGGGATGAAGAACAGTGGCGGATGCACCTCGAAGCAGGAAAACACACCGACGCCGCCTACGGCATCGTGTGGCAGTTTATTGCCGACCAGGTCCGCAACCGCGGCGAGAGCTCCGAAGACGCCGTGCAGCGCGTCATCATGAATCATTTTGAGGACCACGGCCTCACGACGTATCACCCGCCCATCGTCGCCGTGAACGAGCACAGCGGCGACCCGCACTACGAAACCGGTTCCATGCCGATCCGAGAAGGTGATTTTGTGCTGGTCGACCTGTGGGCCAAGCTCGATCAGCCGCGGGCCGTGTACAGCGACCTGACCCGCGTCGGCTTCGTCGGAACGACCGTGCCGGAGAAGTACACGAAGATCTTCGACATCGTGGCGGCGGCGCGGGATGCGGCCATCAACTGCGTGCGTCGGGCGTTTGTCGAGGGGCGGCCGCTGTGCGGATGGGAAGTGGACAATGCTGCCCGCTGCGTCATCGACGACGCGGGCTACGGCCAGTACTTCGTCCACCGCACGGGGCACAGCATCGGCCAGGAGACACACGGCAACGGCGCCAACATGGACAACCTCGAAACTCGCGAAGAACGCCGTGTGTTGCCCGGCACGTGCTTTTCCGTCGAGCCGGGCATCTACCTGCCCGACGAGTTCGGCGTGCGCAGCGAGGTGGATGTGTTCGTGGACTGGCAAGGCCAGGTGCACGTCACCGCCGGAGAGGTCCAGACGGAAGTCGTGCCCATCCTGCGCAAGCGTTGAGCGTCTTGCTTTGTCCCCTCTCCCGGCGAAGACGCCGGGCGAGGGATGTCCGTCGCATCATCCCACCCGCAGCACCGACTCGGCTCCCGGCAGGCTCCAGCCTTTGCGGTATTCGGTGCGAACGAGCGCATCGGCCTCGGGGGCGTTCGTCGCCTTGAGCGATCTGGCGTTCCACTCGATCTTCTTCCCCAGACGCACCGCCAGGTTGCCCAAGAGCACCATCTCGGTAAACGGCCCGGCGTAGTCAAAACTGGATAACGCCTTTGGCCCGCCCTGACAGGCTTCGATCCATTCGATGTCTTCGTTGGCCACGCGGCGGATCGTCTTGGGCACATCGGCGAACTCCGCGGCCTGCGCACCGGGCGTCACAATCCACTCGGTGCTGCTGCGGTTGAACAGCAACAGCCCCTTGTCGCCGACGAGGATCAGATCCCACCGGCTGGGCGCATCGACGTCGCCGCCGCGCTTCTTCTTGCCGCCGTCGGCATCGAAAGCTGTGCCGGCTTTCTTCGCTTCTTCCGTGGCGCGGGCCAGCAGCTCATAGGGCGCGTTCTGCCTGCCATCGCGGTTGCCGTCGTACCATACAAACTTCACGGCCGGTTGCTCGACAGCCGCCTTCGGTCCCACCGAGCCGCCGAGATCTCCGCCACCCACGGACCTTCGTGCCGCGAACTGGTACGTGATGGTCGACCAGTCGGGACCGGTCTCCGCTGTCTGGCCACTCGATTCGGCTTCGACCGAGATCGGCGCGCCGAGGTCGAGCGCCCAATAGGGCATGTCCATGATGTGGCACGCCATGTCCCCCAGCGCACCGGTGCCGAAGTCCCACCAGCCGCGCCATTTGAACGGCACGTAGCAGGCGTTGTAGTCGCGCGGTTTCGCGGGACCGAGCCACAGGTCCCAATCCAGATCGGCGGGCTTGGGCTGATCCTTCAGCCTGGTGCGTTCATCCAGCGCGCCCTGTCCCTGCGGCCAGATGGGGCGGTTGGTCCAGCAGTGCACTTCACGCACAGAGCCAACGATTCCCGCCCGCACCAGCTCCACCGCCCGGCGGATTGGTTCGCCAGCGTGGGCCTGGTTGCCCATCTGCGTCTGCACTTTGTAGTACGCCGCCGCCTGGGCCAGCACGCGGGCCTCGTAGATGGAATGCGTGAGCGGCTTCTGGCAGTACACGTGCTTGCCCAGAGCCATCGCAGTCATGGCGGCAACGGCGTGCGTGTGGTCGGGCGTGCTGACGGTGACCGCGTCGATCCCTTTCTCCTGTTCCAGCATCTTGCGGAAGTCGGTGTAGATCTTCGCCCCTTCGATGCTTTTGAAGGTCTTGGCCGCGCGGGTGGCGTCGACATCGCACAGCGCGACGAATGTGCCCCCCGCTTCGGTGATGTCCTTCACCTCACCGGCCCCTTTGCCGCCCACGCCGATCCCCGCCACATAGAACCGCTCGTTGGCGCCCCACACGCGGCGCGGGATGTACGTGAACGCAAACGCCGAAGCCGAGGCGGCAGAGACGAACTGGCGGCGATTGACGCGCGTGCTCATGGCGGGTGCTCCTTACTCAATGGTCAAGGTGCGTTCGATGCAATCCCGTCCCCCCGGACCGGCTCGGGAACTGTTTCAATTATGGATAATGGCCAGCCGCGGAAACGCAGCCGGCGGTATTGCAATTTGCACCATTCGTTGCATTGTAATTGATTACCGCCCAATTCAGGTATTTGTACAGTATTCCCGCTTCTGAAATCGCCTAAAAACCAGCGCTTTTTTGCAGACTCTGTAGCAGCCGCAGCAGAGCGAGACGCTTATTGCGGGTTGAATGACGTCAACAACGCCTAGAATTCACGGGTTTTGGACGGTAATCAATCACGGCGGGACACGGCGTATGTCGTGGTACTCGCACTGAATGACACCGACCAGGTGGCAGCGGTTTGCCGGGCGCTAGTTGTATCGAATAGCCCCCACTGGTCGTGGGGTGGAGGAAGCTGGCTGTTCAGCAGCTACGGTCACACCTGGTACAACCACGTCCACACGCCGAACTCGCCGTTGCCCGATTGCGCCTGCAAAGCAAACCTGGACTCCATTTTGGACGGGAATACCAGTGGCGCCCATACGGCGCGGAGTTTGCACCGCGGCGGAGTCAACGTGGCGTTTGGCGACGGCGCCACGCGCTTCATTAACGGCAGCATCGAGCTCCAGGTCTGGCGAGCCCTCGGCACCGAAGCCGGCGGCGAAACTGTGGCCAATTTTTGAGGCTCGTCCGTGGGGGCGCCGGCATGAAACGATTACTGCCAATCTTGATCGTCGCGATCGGTGTGGCCGCCATCGCGGGCGGTGTCGTTAGACATGGGGCCGGACGAAGTCAGTGGAATCGATCTCGGGCTGGTGGCCGCCCCGGATTCCTTCGACGTCTCGGTGAACGACGAATCGCCGCAGATTCAACGGGTTGTAGCACGGCTGAGAAATGCCTCGCACAAGCCAAGCCACATCATCGAAGTGAAAAGCTCTTGCGGATGCACGGTGCCGGACCGGGTGCCGGCCCAACCGGTCCCTCCTGGGAAAAGCCTCGAGCTACCGCTTGCGGTATCGCCGCCGGGCGTCGGAACGAAACAGATCCTCGTATCGGTCACGACTGACTCCACCGTGACGCCGACCGTTTCTTTGCGGATCACCGCCTATGGTACGGCCCTGACCGCTCCGTGTGTCATGTTCGGGCCAAAGCGACTTCAATTCACTGGCAAGCGCCCTGGGGAAGTTGTCGAGCAGGAGTTGACCATTCAAACGGTTGAGCGTCGCGATGAGCCGCCTTGGATCATCGGTGCCAAGTCACAGGCCGATTGGTTGACGGTCAAGCCCACCAATGGTCCCGAAACGGAGCGCTCCATTGACGACATGGAAAGGCGGACCTACCGGATTCTGCTCATGGCAAAAGTGCCGCGGAGCGAACAGTCGATATCAACTGCTCTCGATCTCAAGAAAGTCTATGACGGAAGTCGTGCTGTGGCGCCGGTGTGGGTTACGGCTGCCTACAGTCCGCCCCTTCGCGCTATTCCGAGCCTGTTGAATGTTCGCTTTGGCGCGGACGAATCGACCGTCGAGCGCACCGTCCTGATTGTTGCGAGTGGACTGGAGGAGTGGAATTGTAAGGTCGTCGATGGTCTTCCAGCAGGTGTGACCGTCGTGGAGAAGCAAACATCTGACGACAAACAGCATGCAACCAAGAGCCTCAGAGTTTCATTCGAAAAGTCGCTTCTCGATGCTGCGGACCAGCGAATGACGCTCCGATTTCTTACGGGAGTCGAAGAGCAACCTGTCATCGAACTCCCTGTCACGCTCATCCGATGACAGACGTGTCCACCGGGACTTTAGCTGGTTGATCGACATCATCTTGCACATAGGTCCACACGGGCTGACACAGATTCTGAAAAGCGACTTCCGTACGCTTCCGTGTTCATCCGTGGCTACGCCTTTTCTTTGAAACGGCATGAGTCCATCACGCGGCGGCCTTCTTGCGGTTCTTCTTCTTGGTGCCGCCGCCGTCCGCAGGCACTGTCTTACCACCCTTCGGGTTGAGTTCATCCAACACGGCCTGCAACCGCTGGCGCGCGGCTTTGGCGTCGGCTGCGGACGAGTCGGCGGGAACCAGCTCCTCCGCGAACGGGGCATCCTTCATGGAGAACAACTCTCCCTTTTCGTTCATCTTCCAGCCGCTGTCGCGCACGTACCAGCCGGCGCCGAGCTGCACGAAGATCCACTCCCGCGGCTGGCCTGCTTCCCCGCGGAGCTGCGGGGCAAAGCTTTTGCCGTCGAACTTGACGTTGGCCGGCAGCTTCGCACCGGCGAGGTCGGCGAACGTTGGCAGCAGGTCGCTGAAATCGATCAGGTCGCTCGACGACTTGCCGGGCGGCAGCGTGCCCTTCCAACTGGCAATCAAAGGCACGCGCGATCCGCCCTCGAGCAGTTGCCCCTTGCGGCCATTGACCGCTCGGCCGCCGATTTTGCCGATGTCCATCTTCGGATCGTGCTGGGGCTGATACGCCGGCGGCGCGGTGCCGTTGTCGGTGGTGAACAGGATCATCGTCTTCTCGCGCAATCCCAATTCCTCAAGCGCCTTCACCATCTGTCCGACGCGCTGATCGAGGTGGACGATCATGTCGTTGTAGATCTGGTCGGGCGCCGCGTCGGGGTTGGAAGCGGGCGTCTTCACAATCGGGCCGTGCACGAGGTGCTCGGAGAGATAGAAATAGAACGGCCGGTCTTTGTTGCGCCTCATGAAGTCGATGGCGAAGTCGGCACAGACGTCCGGGTAGTATACTTCCTTGTCTGTTTTGACCTCCTGGCCGTTCTTGGTGTAGTTGTCTTTCCAGAACCAGCCGCCGGCGGTAGGGCTCATCACGTACTCGTCGAAGCCCCAGTCGCCTGGGGTTTCGCCCATCTGCCGCCACTTGCCGGCCATGGCGGTGGCATAGCCGGCCTGCTTGAGGATCTTCGCCAGCGAGGGCTCGTCCTGGCTTTTGGGGCTGCCGGCGGTCTGGTTCGTCAGCCCTCCGGTGCGAAAGCCGTAGCGGCCGGTCATGATGACGCACCGCGACGGCCCGCACAGCGGCGTGGAATAGCACCGTTCGAACTTCGTACCCGATTTCGCCAAGGCGTCGATGTTCGGCGTGAGCGACTTGGCCCGGTCGGAGCCGTAGCAGCCGATGCCGTCAATTCCGAGGTCGTCGCCGAAGATGAACAGGATGTTTGGTCGCGACCCTTCTGCGGCCGACGCATTGCAAGCTGCGGCGAGGCAGGCAATTCCACAAGCGAGAATGCGAAGAACCATTGATGAACCTCCTGGAGCTGGGCAAGAAGGGAATTCCCTGACGAGAAACCGACGCGCATCGTGCGACGATTATTCTCCCCGTGCAAGGGAATCGTGTAGAAATCTGGTGGCATGCCGTGTTCCGCGCTGTTGACGTTCGCGTGCCGAGCGCTCCCCCTTCGGGTCGCGGCTAATCGGCACAGGTGGTTCTTGATCGCCGCGCCCGGAATGGGCTAAGATCATCGCGACTGCAGGGCCAGGTCACCGTTCCCGCCTTCTCAAAGAGCTTTGGAGAAATGTCTCGCGCGACCGACGTCCGGATCAAGTTTGCCTCGCTGGCGTTCGAGCCGCTGGCCTATCGCACTCCCATCAAGTTCGGCGGTCGCGTCATCGAGAAGGGCTTCCTTGCCAACGTCACACTCACCGTCGAATCGCGCGACGGCAAGAAGCACGCCACCGGCTTCGGCAGCATGCCCGTCGGTAACATCTGGGCCTGGCCGTCCGATCGGGTTTCCGCCGACCGGACCGAAGCCGCGATGAAGCAGTTCGCGGAAGAGATTGTCGAGCTGGGCAGCGAGTGCACCGAGCACGGCCACCCTCTCGACCTCAGTTACCATCTCTCCGCGGAATACGACCACACCGCCAAAACGCTGTGCCAGAAGCTGAAGCTGGCCGAGAGCCTGCCGGAGCTCGCCCAGCTCGTCGCGGCCAGCCCGTTCGATGCGGCCCTGCACGATGCCTATGGCCGGCTGCACGGCATTAACAGCTACGACGCGCTCACGTCGAAGTTCATGAACCACGACCTGGCGTATTATCTCGACAAGCAGTTCACCGGCGAGTATCTCGACAAATACACGCTGCGCGAGCCGAAGCCGCGGATGCCGCTGTACCACCTCGTCGGGGCGCTCGATCCGCTGACCGATGCCGACGTGAAAAAAAAAGTGGGCGACGGCCTGCCGGAGACGCTGACGCAGTGGATCCCGTACAACGGCCTGACGCACATGAAGATCAAGCTGGCGGGCGACGACTTCAAATGGGACGTCGACCGCGTGCTGGCGGTGGATCAAGTTGCCACCCTCGTGCAGGAGAAGCGTGGCTGCAAGACGTGGTTCTATTCGCTCGACTTCAACGAAAAGTGCGCAAACGTCGATTACGTGATTGACTTTTTGAAGAAGATTCGCGAGCAGGCTCCAGCGGCATTCGACCGCGTACAGTACGTCGAGCAGCCCACCAGCCGCGACATGAAGGCCCACCCCGAGCAGAAGATGCACCAGGCGGCCGAGCTGAAGCCGGTGGTGATCGACGAAGGCCTGATCAACTACGACGCGCTGCTCTTAAGCCGCGAAATGGGTTACACGGGCGTGGCGCTCAAGGCGTGCAAGGGACACACCGAATCGCTGCTGCTCGGCGCGGCGGCGCAGAAGTTCGGCCTGTTCCTGTGCGTGCAGGATCTGACGTGCCCCGGGTATTCGTTCCTGCACTCGGCGAGCATTGCGGCCCGCATTCCGGGTATTGCCGCCATCGAAGGCAACAGCCGCCAATACTGCCCCGGTCCAAATAAGCCGTTCGCCAAACGGTTCCCCGGCATGTTCGACATCAAGGACGGCACGGTGGAGACGGGGCTGCTGAACGGGCCGGGGTTGGGGTTCTGAATTCCGCGTCTTAGCCCCCGTCCAATGGCCGGGGGCCGAGCGCCTCAAAAACTCATCGAAGTTGGAACGGCGCGTAGGAAGATTTCTCGAAGCGTTCGACCCCCGGCGACTCGCCGGGGGCTAAGACGCTGAACGCTTCACGACGTCAGTGCGTCCGCCACGTCGGTGCGGTAGGCGGTCATGGCCGGCAGCACGCCGGCGATGATCGAAAGCGCGAGCAGCCCCGGCATCAGCCACAACTCTGTCGGCTCAAACGTCCACGGCTGCATGATGATGCCCGAATACCGCTCCACAAGGGGCCCCGCAACGAACACCAGGCCGTGGCCCATCAAAAGGCCTACCAGTCCGCCGCCGACGCAAAGGATCATCGACTCTGCCAGAATGATCCACTGCACGGTCTGCCGCCGCGCGCCTAGCGCCCGCATGATGGCGATCTCGCGTTTGCGGGCCGCCATCGAGTTGTAGATGCTCACGAAGATGCCGATGCCCGACACGGCGATAATCAGCCCCGTCAGCACCAGCAGCATCACCTTCACGCCGCCCAGAATGTCGTTCATCAATTGCTGCATGGGAAAGATCGGGTTCACCGCCTGCGCCTGTAATCCCTTCTGCAGCTCGGCAGAGATCAGCCGGGCCACGATGGGCGTCTTGGTCCGCACCAGGATCGACGTGACTTCCTTCTGCAGATCGGGCACGCCGTGGAAGTGCTCGTGGCCGCCGGCGTGGTCGTGATGTTCGTGGGAGTACTTCTTCTCGAGGCGTCGCACCTCGGCCTCCAGCACGTCCTCCGGCAGCGGCGGTTCCTCGAAGAACTTGCGCTCGCGGATGAGGGCGTCGCGGAACGGCTTGTCGTGCCCGCTCACCATGTAAAAGCCTTCGAGATGCACGAACACCGATTTGTCGTTCGGCGTGCCGGTGGGGGCGAGAATGCCCACCACGGTGAACTCCTCATCGTGCACGTGGGCCTCGTTGCCGCCGTGGACCATCTTGAACTTGGAGCCGATGGTCCAGCCGTTCACCTGCGCCACGCGGCTGCCGATAAGGGCGTCGAACGGCTTCTGCAGCGAGTTGCCCTTGATGAAGAACTGCCGGTTGGGGGCGTAGTCCAGCACGAAGTACCGCGGGATGGTGCCCACAATGGGAAAGCTGCCTTCCTGCGTGTGGTCGCCGATGGCCACGGGAATGGCTTCCGTCACGCCGGGCTTCTTCAGAAACTCTCGGTAATAGCGGTAGGGCAGGTTCTCGATCGGCGGGTTCGTGTGATAGACGGTGCTGAGGACCAGTTGCAATGGACTGCCCTTGGGACCAACGATGAGGTCGTAGCCGATGGAATGCTGGCTGAACGTGGTTTCGAGCACGCTGTAAATCACCAGCACGGCGACCATCAGCATCACCCCCAGCGCCACGCTGAACGCCGTCAGCGACGACGCCAGCGCCCGCTGCCGGAGGCTCTTCCAGGCAATGGTAGGGACGCGCATTCGATCTCCTTGTTCGCCGTTTTAACAGATTCGGCTACGTCCCGCACCACGGTCGCAGACTGCCCACGACGAGCGGTTCGCGACTGGCGAGCGGTTCGCCGAATTTGCGGCCGATCGACCAGCCCCAGTACCGCGCACGGTCGTAAATGTCGTCCAGTGCCGTGGGAAACTCCGGCGAGCGCCCCAGCAGGAATTGGCTCTCATAGCAGCGAAGCGCTTCCATCTTCTGGTCGATGAACGGGCTGATGTCCACCACGCACGCCGGCGCGGGATGGATCCGCAGGTGGATGCTCCAGTAATAGAACACGTGCGGGGGCAAATGCGGCTCGCCGGGCATGTCGGTCCGCGTGAGCTTCGCCCAGAACCGGGCCGCGTCGCATAGGCTGCTTGCGGCCACGTGGTCGGGATGCGAGTCTTCCCAATAGGGCACGAGCAGGATCTGCGGCCGCGTAATGCGGATCGCACCGGCGAGCGCCCGCCGCGCGTCGAGCGTGTGCTCCAGCGACCGGTTCGGAAGGCCCAGGTTGCCGCGCCAATGGAGTCCCAGCACGCGCGTGGCCGCGGCCGTTTCACGGGCCCGCAGCTCCGGCGACCCGTGCGGCGTGGGCTCGCCGTTGGTCAGCTCGAGCACGCCGACGCGCAGCCCTTCCGCTCGGCAGGCGAGCAGCGTCCCGCCCGCGCCGATTTCCGCATCATCCGGATGCGGCGCGACGGCAAGGACGTCCAACGGGATCTCGGGCGGGATCATTGGTTCCTCTTCCAGGGGCGCGGATTCTGCTCTCGACGCGTTTCGTCCCATCTGAGATAACCCGCAGCCTCTCCCTTGTCCACACAGTTTGCCGGTGCGTCGCGCGCGATGCGGCGCGGATGCCGTTCCGCGCGCGGCCACCTCGCGAGGGTCGCGGTATGTCTCGAAGTCAACTCCACGGCGGGTGGGTGGCGTTCGGTTTGCTGCTGGCCTTGGGCGGATGTGCGACATC
>Ga0073934_10005604_pt1 | contig 19204 bp, 18 predicted proteins | sample LarsenN4metaG_FD_76834 | JGI IMG/M metagenome (GOLD analysis project Ga0073934, IMG submission 76834) | Hot spring sediment bacterial and archeal communities from British Columbia, Canada, to study Microbial Dark Matter (Phase II) - Larsen... ... | reverse complement strand
GTTGGATGTGCGTGCGGCGGTGCGCGATCAGCGGCGCGCTCCTACTGCTGCAGCCCGGGGATGCCGCCGATGCCCAGGCTCCCCGCCAGCCCCGCGAGCTGCGTCATCTGCATCGCCTGCACCTTCGCCAGCGCCTCGTTCAGCGCTGCCGTCAGCATGTCCTCGAGCATCTCCACGTCGTCCGGGTCGACGACTTCCTTGTCGATCTTCAGCGAGTCGACCTTCATCCCGCCCGTCAGCACCAGCTTGATGGCGCCGCCGCCCGCCGTCGCTTCCGCGCGCTGCTCCGCGAGGTCCGCCTGCGCCTTCATCAGGCGCTCCTGCATCTGGGCCAGCTTCGCCATCATGTCGCGGTTCATCGCCATCGCTGCGCGCTCCTACTCGTCCGAGATGATCTTCGCCCCGTGATTCTCGACCGCGTGCTGCACCAGCGGGCTCTTCGATAGCGCCTTCGCCGGCTTCGGTGCAATGATACATCGCACCGATACCGGCTGGCCGAGCAACTGCGACGCGATCTCCTCGTACTGCTTGCGCGTCCCCGGCTGCTCCACCGTCTTCTTCTGGTGCGCGTCCAGGTAAAACCCGAGCGTCAGCACGCCGTCCTCGAACGACACCGCGCGGCACGCGCCGTTGAGCAGCGCGTCGAGCTTCACGCTCCGCTTGCGCGCCTCCGGGCGCAGCACCTCGTCCACAAACGTGTCGATGTTGATGCCGTTGCTCACGCCCGCCGGCGGCGTGCCCGTCGCCGCGGCCGTCGCCGTGGGCGCGTCTGGCGCCGCGGGCGCCTCCTCCGGCGCATCCGGCGCATCCGGAATCACCGGCGACGTGCTCCCCACCATCCTCGCGATCTCTTCCGGCGACGCGCCGGTGATGTTGTCCTTACGCAACTGCTGCGGCACGCGCTCCCGCTCGCTCGTTCGCGGCTGCTGCGTCGCTGGCGCCGGTGCCCGCGCCTGCGTCGGCCGGTTCGAGAACTCCGGCACGCGCGTCGGTGGCGCCTGCCGTTGCGGGCCCGCCTGTCGTGATGGCGCCTGCGGCGACGGCACCGGCGGCGCTGGCTCGGTCATCGCCTCCGCCAGCGCGATCTCCAGCGGCAGCGGCGACAGCGGGTCCGCGCGCAGGTCCGCTTGCGCCAGCAGCTTCAGCACCCGCACGATGTGGTCGCGCGGCACGCCCTCCACGCTCGCCCGCACCTCGGCGAGTTGCTCCGGCGTCCATGACCCCGCGCCGTCGGCGCCTGCCTGCGCCAGCAGCATCTCCCGCAGCCGCATGACCACTTCCTTCTGGAACTGGCGCAGGTCGAGCCCGTCGTCGCGCACTTCGTTCACCGTCGCCAGCGCCCCCGAGAGGTCGCGCTTCGCCGCCTGCGCCGCCAGCAGCGCCGCGCGCTCGTCGCCGACCATCCCCAGCGCCTCGCGCACTGCCTCCAGCGACGCGTCCTTGCCGTAGGAGTCGCACACCTGCTCCAGCAGGTTGATGCCGTCGCGGAGGCTGCCCGTCGCCGCCCGCGCGATCATCTCCAGACCCTCGCTGGGCAGCGTCATCCCCTCCTGCTCGGCGATGTAGGCGAGCCGGCCGACGATCGCCGAGAGCGGGATGCGCTTGAAGTCGTGCCGCTGGCACCGCGAGACGATCGTCGGCGGCACCTTGTGCGCGTCCGTCGTCGCCAGGATGAACACGATGTGCGCCGGCGGCTCCTCCAGCGTCTTCAGCAGCGCGTTGAACGCCTGGTCGGTCAGCATGTGCACCTCGTCGATGAGGTACACCTTGTGCGCCAGCGCGCCGCCCGCCGGCGCGTAGTTCGCCTTCTCGCGCAGGTCGCGGATCTCGTCGATGCCGCGGTTGCTCGCCGCGTCCAGCTCCACCAGGTCGAGCGCCCGCCCCTCGTTGAACGCCACGCACGATGGGCACGCGTTGCACGGCTCGCCCGGGCGGTCCCGGCGGTCCGCGGCGTTCTGCTCGCAGTTGATCGCCTTCGCCAGCAGACGCCCCGTCGTCGTCTTGCCCGTGCCGCGCGGCCCCGAGAACAGGTACGCGTGCGACACCTTGTGCGACGCCAGCGCGTTGATCAGCGTCCGCGTCACCAGCTCCTGCCCCGCCACGTCGGCGAAGCGCTGGGGGCGCCACTTCCGGTAGAGGACCTCTGTAGGCATGCGGGGCTCCGGCCTGCGCGCTCGTTTGGGGTAATCGCAGTATACGGAGTCTCACCCGGATGTGGAACAGGTGTGCGTACGGTGCCCTTTTGGGGCAGCAACGTCCACGGGCTCGCGAGTAGCTCCCATCTTGACATACGCCCCCCCCCCGAGAGCGGATAATTGGACCATTAATAGTTCGGTCGGACGCACCATTTCGACGGGCAGAACATGAGATTCGCAATTTCGCGACCGTCGTCGACCTGTACACGCGCGAGGCGCTAGCGATCGAGGTGGACACGTCGCTCTCCGGCGTGGGCGTCGCGCGCGTGCTCGACGCCGTGATCGCAGAGCGCGGGCAAGCGCCCGAGGCGATCGTGATGGACCGGCACGACTGCCTGAACGACCACTGGTTCACGAGCCTGTACGACGCGCGGCAGAAAGTCGAGACGTGGCGGCAGGACTTCAACACCGTGCGGCCCACCAGTCGCTCGGAGACCTGACGCCGGAGCAGTTTCGGGAGGTCAGCCGGAGACCCCACCCCACCCCTGCTCAGAGAGGGACGAGGCCAGCGATTGTCTCACAATGAATGGAAGGATCTGGGGGGCAGCGCATGGGGACGCTCATGAGTGCGATAACACGAAGTCGCCGCACCGTCGCAGTCATCGTCGCAGCGTTGGCTGCTTCGATAGGCGTGATCGCTGCCAGCGTTGTCTACGTTGCGCTCGGCGAGGAGTCCGAAGACTACGCTGCGAAAATCGATGGAGAGTCCATCCCGAAGCAAGAGGTCGCGAACAAAATCGCGTTCAACGAGCGGCTCCGCGAGCTCATTGAGAAAGGTAGATACTCCGCCTCGGAGCTGCCGTCGACCGACCAGGGCATCATTACGCAAGAGCTCATCGATGATCGTCTATTGGCACGAGAAGCTGCACGTCGTGGCGTCACTTGTTCGAGCGACGAAGTTCAGACGCTCATCGACCGACAGCGTGCGCTTACCCAATGGGAGTTCGTGATTCCGGTCGCCATCGCCATTGGCCTCGCAGCCCCGAATTACCTTGACGTCGACCCGGCGGAACGCACGCCGACAGCACAGGATGTCGTCGACTCATACTGGGCCCATTCTGATGTGCGTGAGACCTACGCTGAGCAGTGCCAGCGAGGAAAGCTCTTCCAGTCCCTTGAGGATCCCACGCCGGAGAACCCAAAGTCGGCGCAGGATCGCAGCGCCGCTATCCAGGCCCTCGTGCAGCAACTGCGAGAGGGCGCAACGATCGAGCGCGCGCCCGGTTACTGACGCGTCCGTTTACGCCGCCTGCGGCTGCTCCTCGCGCGATGCCAGCAGCAGGTCGACGCAGCGCGCGTCCAGCTCGACGCCCGCCACCCGCCGCAGCTCCGCCGCCGCCTCCGCGTGCGACATCGCCGGCCGGTACGGCCGCGACGACGTCATCGCGTCGTACGAGTCGGCCACGGCGATGATCCGCGCCAGCAGCGGGATCTCCTCGCCGCGCAGCCCGTCCGGGTAGCCCGAGCCGTTGAGCCGCTCGTGGTGCGCGCGGATGACGGGCGCCAGCTCGCGCAGCTGCGCGATGCGGGTCGCGATGTCGTAGCCGCGCCACGTGTGCTTCTTGATCTCCGCGTACTCCTCCGGCGTCAGCGCGCCCGGCTTGAGCAGGATCGCGTCCGGCACGCCGATCTTCCCCACGTCGTGCAGCTCCGCCGCCAGCGCCAGCGCCCGCAGCTCCGCCGCCGAGAGCCCCAGCCCCTTGTCAATCGTCAGCGCGTACTCGCCGACGCGGTGCACGTGCCCGCGCGTCGCGCGGTCCTTCGCCTCGATCGCGTCGACAAGCTCCAAAACGTGTTCGTCGTAGCCGCGCGCCAGCTGCGCCAGCGCGTCGCGCATCGAGAGCGCCTCGGCGATCACCTTGAGCGATCCCGCGCGCCGCACCTCGATCGCCCAGCCGGCGAACAGCACGCAGAACGCCAGCCCGTACACCACGTGGTACATCCACCACGACGCGTGCCACAGCACGCCCCAGTTGAGGATCGCCGGGACCTGCGCCAGCAGCACCAGCGCCACCGTCACGGCAAGCTGCGACGGCAGCCGCGCGAACTGGTACGCCTGCGCGTACCGCAGCGCCGCGAACGCGAACAGGACGGTCGACAAGAGTGTCAGCAGGTGCTGTACGCTCCGCCGCTCCGTCGGCGCCCAGCCGAGCCATGACGGGAAGAGGAAGCTCGCGAGGATGTACGCGGCCAGCGCCACCGTCGACCACGCGAAGATCGCGCCACCTGCGCGCTGCACGGCGCGCTCGAGAGGCTTCGGCGTCGGCATCGCGCTCATCGCGACCAGGGCTGACCCCGCGATGATGCTCGCCCAGCTCGACACGACGAGCGGCTGGTGGAACTCCTCCATGACGATGCCCGGCGTCAGCAGCCCGTGCACCGAGAAGATCGCCCCGATCGCGATGAACGCCAGCGCCAGGAACAGCAGCCGCGTCTCCCGCAGCGACCGCGCGGACCCCACGACGACGGCGCATGCGGCAGCCGCCGCCAGCGCCGTCACACCCACCGACCAGAAGTGCAACGTCTGCCCCATGATCACGGGGTCGTGTGACGGGACCGCGCGGAAGTACGCGAGCAGCGCCAGCGGCGATAGCAACGCCGCCACACCGACACTCTGCCAGGCGCGTGATCGCATCGGGCCTCCTGTCACCCCCGCCCGAGTATCGGCGGCGCGTCGCCGTCGTTGCAGCGCCCGTTCCCTTAGGCGTTCGCCCCATGCGCGCGTCCTTTTGGCACCGCAGCCTGCGCGGTATCCTCGCCGCGAGGAGGAAGCGTGGCCATTAAGAACGTCCTGTTCGACCTCGGCGACACCCTCTGGCACTTCCCGAAGATGCCGCCCGCCGACGTCATCCGCGGCGAGACCATGCGCCGCATCGGCGGCCTGCTCGGCTCGTGGGGCATCCCGCTCGAGGGCGACCTGCGCTTCATCGGCCGCGAGATCCGCCTCGGCGTCGAGCGCGCCGACCGCGCCGCCTACGAGTCCGACCTCGTCAGCCCCGACTTCAACGAGGTCGTCCGCCAGATCGCCGCCGGCATGGGCCTCGACCTCACCTACGAACAGGCGGCGCAGCTCTGGGACGCCTGGAACCTCGGCGGCCTCACGCTCGGCCGCACCATGTTCGACGACGCCTTCGAGACGCTCGACTGGCTCCGCGACCGCGGCGTCCGCCTCGGCTGCGTGACCAACCGCGTGTTCGGCGGGCCCCGTTTCGACGAGGAGCTGCGCGAGCTCGGCCTCGACAAGTACTTCGAGTGTGTCGCCGTCTCCTGCGACATCGGCTACATGAAGCCCCACCCGCGCATCTTCGAGCACGCCTTCGAACAGATGGGCATCGATCCGTCCGAGACGGCGATGGTCGGCGACTCGCTGCGCGCGGACGTCGAGGCCGCGCAGGCGCTCGGCATGACGTCGATCTGGCGCCGCGTGCGCAAGGAGGACCCACCGCACGAACCGGAGCAGGTCGGCGAAGGTCTCTCCGGCAACGTCAAGCGGCAGGCGTCGCCGCGCGGTGCCACGCGCGCCGAGACCGGCCGCGCGCTCGGCGAATGGGGCGGCGGCGAAGGCGTCACGCCCGACTACACGATCTGGACGCTGACGGAGCTGACCGCGCTCCCGATCTTCAAATAGCCGATGACGTTCCCCTGGCTGGTGGCCATCTCGATCGCGGTGGCCGGCGCAGGTTGGGGCATCGCGCGCGTCATGCGCCGCTACGACGTCGCCGCCATCGTCAGCGGCGGCGTCATCCTCTGGCTGCACGCCATCGTCTACTTCGACTACACCTCCGACGACGCCTACATCTCCTATCGTTACGCGCGCAACTTCGCCGACGGCCTCGGCATCGTCTGGAACCCCGGCGAGCACGTCGAGGGATACACGAACTTCCTCTGGGTGCTCGTCCTCAGCGGCCTCGACAAGGCCGGTGCAGACCTCGTGCTCACGGGCCGCTGGCTCGGCTTCGGGCTCGGCGTCGTCGCCATCGCCGGCGCGTACCAGCTCTCCCGCGAATTGCTCGACGGTCACGCAGGCAAGGTCGCCGGCTTCGTCGCCGCGTTGCTGCTCGCCGCCTCAGGCCCCTTCGCCGTCTGGTCGAGCGCCGGCCTCGAGAACTCGCTCTTCGCCGCGCTCGTCGCCGCCGCCGCGATCCTCCACGTGCGCGAGTGCGAGCATGGCTGGTTCCCGGCGTCCGGCGCCGTCTGGGCGTTCGCCGCCATGGCGCGGCCTGAAGGCCTGCTGCTCTTCGCCGTCTCCGGCGTCTTCAAGCTCGTCGAGACCGTCCCGCGCATCCGCTCGGACGACGAAGCCGAACGCACGAGCGCCTTCGACGAGGCGGTGTGGATCGCCGTCTGGGCGCTCGGCTTCGCGCTCATCTTCGCGCCGTACTTCGCCTGGCGCTACGTCACCTACGACTGGATCTTCCCCAACACCTACTACGCGAAAGTCGGCGACGGCAAAGAGCAGTACGAGCGCGGCCTCCAGTACCTGCAGACGTTCGCGCAGCAGTACGCCGCCTGGCTCGTGCTGCTCGCGCCGGTCGCCGCAGCCGTCAGCGCCATCCGCCGCATCCCCGCGCTCTACGTCTTCGCGCTCGTGCTCGCGTGGTGCGGCTACGTCGTCTACGTCGGCGGCGATGGCCTCGTGCGTCTCCGCTTCTTCTCCTTCATCTCGCCGCTCATGTACGCGCTCGTCGCCGCCTCCGCTGGCGCGTTGATCGCCGGCGCGCGCTTCGAGCGACAGCCTCCGCGCTGGCTCGCCGAAGCCGCTCTCGTCGTCGCCGTCGCCGGCCTGCTCGCCTTTACGCTGCAGCCGTCGTCGCGCGACTTCGCCCTCCGCGATGAGCGCGCCGCCATGGAGGATCGCATCGCCATGGGCCGCTGGCTCCGCGACAACGCCGACAGCAATGACGTCATCGCCGTCGTCGCCGCCGGCGCCATCCCCTATGAGTCCCGTCTCGTCACCATCGACATGCTCGGCCTCAACGACGAGCACATCGCCCACCGCGAGATCGACGTCGGCCTCCTGCCCGCCGGCCACGAGAAATACGACTCCCAGTACGTGCTCGATCGGCAGCCTGATATCATCATCCTCGTAGACTTCCTGACCGAGAATCCCTTCGCGCGCGAGGACTACGCCACGTTCGAAGGGACGCTGATCCCGGCCCGTGTCGACCTGCTCAAGCAGCAGCGCCTCTGGGCCGAGTACGAGGTGCGGGCGGTCGAGATCGAGGAGGGGCGTTGGTTCAACATGCTGGTCCGCCGCGCGCCGGTGGCCGTGCGGGCAAGCGCGTCCGCACAACCGTGAACGGCGCCCGCCCGCCGCGCCGCAAGCCTGCCCAGGAAGGCCGCAAACCATGGGGCGGCCGCTTCGAGGCGCAGACCGACGCGCTCGTCGAGGCCTACACCGCCTCGCTCGCCGCCGACATCCGCCTCCTCCCCTATGACATCGCCGCGTCCATCGCGCACGCCCGCATGCTCGGGCGCCAGCGCATCATCCCCAAGAAGGACGCCGACGCCATCGTCCGTGGCCTCGCCGAGATCCTGGAGGAGCACGCGCGCGGCGAGTTCGTCATGCGCCCGGACCTCGAGGACGTCCACATGAACGTCGAGGCCCGCCTCGCCGAGAAGATCGGGCCCGTCGCGGGCAAGCTCCACACTGCGCGCTCGCGCAACGATCAGGTGGCGACCGACTTCCGCATGTACGTGAAGGCCGCCTGCGAGCGTATGGCAACCAAGCTCGTGGACCTGCAGTCGGCGCTGCTCGACCTCGCCGAGGCTAACAAGGGCGCCGTCATGCCCGGCTACACCCACCTCCAGCGCGCGCAGCCCGTCCTCTTCGCGCACCACCTCCTCGCCTACGTCGAGATGTTCTCCCGCGACTACACGCGCTTCGCCTTCGCGCATCTGCTGATGGACCAGCTCCCGCTCGGCAGCGGCGCCCTCGCCGGCGTGCCGTACCCCGTCGACCGCGCGTCCGTCGCCGCCGAACTGGACTTCACCGACGTCACCGCCAACAGCATCGACGCCGTCGCCGACCGCGACTTCGTCTTCGACTTCGTGAGCGCCTGTTCGCTGACGATGGTCCACCTCTCGCGCCTCGCCGAGGAGCTGGTGCTCTGGTCGAGCGCCGAGTTCGCCTTCATCCGCCTCCCCGACGCCTTCGCCACCGGCTCCAGCATCATGCCGCAGAAGAAGAACCCCGATGTCGCCGAGCTGGCGCGCGGCCGCACCGGCCGCGTCGCCGGCCAGCTCGTCAACGTGCTGACGATGCTCAAGGGCCTCCCGCTCGCCTACAACCGCGACCTGCAGGAGGACAAGCCCGCCCTCTTCGACGCCGAGGACACGCTCGCCGCGACCCTCGACGTCTTCACCGCCATGCTCCCGAAGATCGAGGTCGACGCGAAGCGCGCGCGCAAGGCCGCCACCGAGCACTTCTCGCTCGCCACCGACCTCGCCGACTATCTCGTGCGCAAGGGCCTGCCATTCCGCGACGCGCACGAGGCCGTCGGCAAGCTCGTGCGTTACGCCGAGGAGCGCGGAAGCGATCTCGGCAGGCTCTCGCTCGATGAGATGCGCCGCTTCTCGCCGCTCTTCGCCGAGGACGCGCGTGCCATCACGGTTATGACGTCGCTGCGCTCGCGCGACGTCCCCGGCGGCACCGCCCCGCGCCAGGTGGCGGCGGCGCTCCGGCGCGCCCGCAGGCGCGTCGACGCGCTCCGGCAGGAGCAGTCGGCCGCGAAACGCTCGCGCCGCGCGCGGCGTTGATGTAGAGGAGGCACATGGCGATCAAGCTCGCGCCCTCCATCCTCACCGCCGACTTTGGCCGCATCGCCGAACAGATCAGCGCGGCCGAGGCCGGCGGCGCCGACATGATCCACCTCGACGTCATGGACGGGCACTTCGTCCCCCCGATCACCTTCGGCCCGCTCGTCGTCGAGGCCGTCCGCAAGGTCACGTCGCTGCCGCTCGACATCCACCTCATGATCGAGCAGCCCGAGCGCCAGTTCGACGCCTTCATCGACGCCGGCGGCGACATCATCAACTTCCACGTCGAGGCGGCGCCGCACGCCGACCGCCTCCTCCGCAGCATCCACGCCAAGCGCAAGCGCGCCGGCATCTGCCTCAACCCGGGCACCCCGCTCTCCGCCATCGAAGAGCTGCTCGCCGTCGCCGACCAGGTGATGGTGATGATGATCAACCCCGGATGGGGCGGCCAGAAGCTGCTGCCGCCCATGATCGACAAGGTGCGCCGCCTCCGCGCCATGCTCGACGAGCGCGGCCTCTCGCCCCTCATCGAGCTCGACGGCGGCGTCAAGGAGCACAACGTCGCCGCCTGCGTCGAAGCCGGCGCCGACATCCTCGTCTGCGGCTCCTCCGTCTACAACAGCGAAGCCTCGCCGCAGGTCAACCTCCGCGCCCTCCGCATCGCCGCCTCCAAGGTGAAGGTCTAGTCCATTCCCGGGTGTGCACCTACCTCGTTGTCGCTGTATCCTAGCTGTCCCCCGGGATCTGGAGGTGAGCCACATGCAAGAGGTTGAGATTCCCCGCGGATCGGGCAGCGTCGAGACGACGATGGCGCAGGTCGGCAATCTCGTCGATACGGTTCTCAAGCTTCCGGAAATTCAGCGCGGCTACGTTTGGAGTCGGCCGCAGGTGCGGGACCTCTTAGACTCACTTTATCGCGGGTACCCCGTCGGGACCGTTCTCCTTTGGCAGACTGACGAACTAACGGAAACCCGTGCATTCGCTGCGTCCGATGTCGGCGACGGGACATTCGGGGGCGGCCAGTATTTGCTTGATGGTCAGCAACGGCTCACATCACTTCGCCGTGTGATGTATCCGAGCGACGATGATAAGCCAATCGTCGACATCCGCTTCAACTTCGAAACCGAGGAGTTCCAAGTCGCCAACGCAGCGATTAAGAAGGATCCGCGATGGGTAAGCGTCACAGACGTCTTCCAGCAGGGACCGATTGCGCTTTCCAATCAACTTGGTCTTCTGTCGCGCACGGATGCTCAGGAGATCCTAACGCGCATCGGGCACGTGCATGACATCCGCAAGTACCACGTACCCGTGCATCTCCTGAAGGGCTTTGACTATGAACAGGTGACGGACATCTTCGTTCGGGTTAATTCCAAGGGGACGCGCCTCCGTGAGGCCGAACTCGCCATCGCTCGGCTGGCATTTCGATTGCCAGGCATGGTCACGAAGGAGTTGGGCAAATTCGAAGACAAGCTCGAGAACCGCAACTACGACGTGGAGCTTCGCTTCCTTGTGCGCTGTCTCACGGCAGTAACGACCGGTCAGAGCCGTTACCCGCGACTCGCGTCCACGAGCGAAGATGACCTGCGGGCTGCCTGGCCCAAGACGAGGCGCGCTGTCGAGCACTTCGTGAACTTGCTTGTCAACAACCTGGGAATCGAGTCATCTGACTGGTTGCCATCGATGAATGCGATTGTCGTTCCGGTTGCGTACCTCGCCCGGATGAATCCCAAGAATGCGGACATCCGTGGGATGCTGCGTTGGTTCGTCCTCGCGTCCATTTGGCAACGTTACGGCGGATCAGCAGAAACCACGCTCGATCAGGACTTGCGCGTCTTGACAGAGAAGGATCCATTCGCGCTCTTGATCCACGACCTCCGGCAGTCCGTTGGCCGCCTCGAAGTGACTCCGGACGATCTGGACGACGCGGGTGTGAGAAGCGCGTTCTTCTTGGGGATGTACTTGGCCTGTCGGAACAACGGGGCCGTTGACTGGTTCTATAACGTCAAACTCTCGACGACGAACCTCGGCACTGACCACGCGCTTGAACTGCATCACATCTTTCCTCGTGCTGTCGTGAAAGATGTCTACCCAAAGCAAGATGTCAACGAGTTAGCGAATATCGCGTTCCTCTCCAAGAAGCCCAATATCGAAATCGGAGCGACCACGCCCGGAGATTATCTTTCGGGTGTTGCCGAGGATCGGCTCACGCAGCAATTCGTTCCCCTCGACCGTGGGCTATGGAGAATCGAACGATTTCAGGACTTCCTCGCGGCACGACGGAGGCTGTTGGCTGAGGGCATCAACAGGTTCCTGCGTTCGCTCGAGTAACACGATGGAGTTGCAGCGTCGTGTTGTTGCGCGACGCATGAGGTTCGCCAATGCGCCGGCCATACCTCATGGAGCGCATCGTGCGTAGTCCCTTGCACTATGGCACCTCCCGTGTGTCGAGAGTTTCATAGGCCTCCCCTCACTCCCCCAACGCCCGATCGAGATCCGCCTCCGACCGCAACGCCTGCGCCGCCCGCACGAACACCTCCACCGACCCGCTCCGCTCCCGCAGCATCTCCAGCTTCGGCCCGATCGGGTCGATCGACGCCGGCGTGTCCGCGTACGCGCCGTGAAACGCGAAGTACGCCTGGTTCAGCCGCCGGATGTAGTAGCCGTGCTCCGCCAGGTACGCCCGCTTCTCCTCCATCAGCCGCTCCGCCTCCTCGACGCGCCCCTCCGCCAGCATCGCCTCCACGTCACGCCGCAGCGTCCGCATCTCGACCGTGAAGTCGACCGCCGGATCGGGCGCCGCCCGCTCCGAGCCGCCGTCAGCGCGCGCCTGCTTCTCCGGCAGCGGATACAGCTGGCCCAGCATGTCGCCCAGCTCTTCGCCGGCGAGATTCGCGAGTGTCTCGTTCAGCGTGCGCAGCTCGTCGTTCGCGTAGTACCGGCGACCCAGCGGCGTGAAGTACAGGTAGTGGTGCATCCACTCATGCGCCATGTCCCGCAGCACCGACAGGTAGCTGTCGCTCGGCGGGATCAGCGCCGGGTACATCGCGATGCCGCCGATGCGCACCACCAGCGCTGACGTCTGTCCGTCCGACTCCGCCCGCCGCTCGATCTCCTGCACCCGCTCGACTGGCAGGTCGCCCTGTAGCAGCCGTTCCGACTCCTTGCGGATCTCCGACCGCGGCGACGTCACCAGCACCGACGGCGTCTCCTCGAACTCGATGTCCACCGGCGGCCACACCAGCTCCACCCCGTAGTCGCGCGTCAGGCCGATGTCCTCCGCCAGCTCCGTCAGCCGCCCCTCGAGGATCTTCTCGACGCTGTTCTCGATCGCGCCGCGTTCATCGAGCCATGCGTCTGCGTCGCGCCGCGCCCGCGACGCCTTCTCCGGCGGTGTCGCCGGGTCGCCGGCGACGCGCTCCGCTTCCGCGATCAGGCCGGTCAGCTCGAGGAAGCGCGCGACGCGCGTGTCCTCCTCAGCACGGCTCAAATCGTCGCGGAACGGTTCGGCGGCCAGGTAGCCGAACTTCATCCACGCGTGCGTCACGACGAACTTCGGCGAGTTGTACTCGTCCTCGCCGTTCGGCAGCGGCGTCACGAACGCGCCCGCCGCCGCAGCGCCCGCGCACAGCAGCACGATGAAGGAGATGATCAGATGGGGGACGAACCGGCGCGGCGAACGAATCATCAATCAATGTCGAGCAGGGCACCCCACTCTGACACATCCACCGCCATGTCCACTACGGCGCCGCCAGTCTCCACCGACCCGCGTCCAGCCTCCAGCGCCTCGTATCCTCGATCATCACCATGCGCGCGCTATCCACCCTCCAGCTTCCACCCTCCACCCTCCAGCGCCCCACCCTCCAGCCAGCGCCCCACCCTCCAGCCAGTGCCCAACCCTCCAGCCTCCAGTGCCCGACCCTCCAGCCTCCAGCCTCCAGCCTCCAGCGCCCCATTCCCTCAGCCGTCGCCATCCACCCTCCACCCTCCACCCTCCACCATCCACCATCCACCCTCCACCCTCCAGCCTCCGGCGCCCCATTCCCGCAGCCATGACCATGCCCGCCGTCCAGCCTCTAGCCTCCAGCCGCACATCGAATCATCGCTTCGAGCGACCGCTCCACATCCTCCTCAGTCGTCGCCCACGAGCTGACGCTGATCCGCATCGCCGTCCGACCCTGCCACACCGTCCCTCCGCAGAAGCACGTGCCGTCCTCCTGGATCGCCGCGATCGTCCGCTGCGTCCGCTCCGCATCGCCGAACGCCACGAGCGCCTGGTTCAGCACCACGTCGTTCAGCACCTCGAAGCCCGCGGCCCGCAGCCCCTCCGCGAAGCGCGTCGCGTGGCGGCAGCACCGCTCGATCATCTCCGCCACGCCCGAACGCCCCAGCGCCCGCAACGCGGCGTAGATCTCTACGCCGCGCGCCCGCCGCGACAGCTCCGGCGTGTAGTCCGACGGTTCGCGCCGTTCCCCCATCGGCAAGTACGCCGCCGAGACGGACATCGCCCCGCGCAGCGCCGCCGCATCCCGCACGAACGCCACGCCGCTGTCGTACGGCACGTTCAGCCACTTGTGCGCGTCCGTCGCCCACGAGTCCGCCATCTCGATGCCGTCCACGAGGTGCTTGCGCGCCGGCGCCGCCGCCGCCCACAGCCCGAACGCCCCGTCGACGTGCACCCAAGCGTCGCGCTCAAGCGCCCATTCGCAGATCTCGCGCAGCGGATCGATCGCGCCCGTGTTGACGTTGCCCGCCTGCGCGCAAACGATCATCGGCCCCGTCACGTCCGGCAGCTCCGACGCCATCATCCGTCCCTGTCCGTCCGCCGAGACCGTGATCACGCGCGACCGCCCCAGCCCCAGCATCGATAGCGCCTTCAGCGCCGTCGGGTGCGCCTCCGCCCCGACGACGACGTTGATCGGCGGCGCGCCGAACAGCCCGTCCGCCTCGACGTCCCAGCCCGCGCGACGCAGCAGCGCGTGTCGCGCCGCCGCCAGCCCGGTGAAGTTCGCCATCGTCGCGCCCGTCACGAATCCGCCGCCGCTCTCGCGCGGCAGGTCGAGCACGTCGAGCAGCCATCCCAGCGCCACCTCCTCCAGCGCCGACGCCACCGGAGCCACGTTCCACAGCCCCGCGTTCTGGTCCCACGCCGTCGCCAGCCAGTTCGCCGCCACCGTCACCGGCAGCGCCCCGCCGATCACCCACCCGAAGAACCGCGGCCCCGCGTTCCCGTGCGCCCCCGGCGACCCGATGTCATCGAGCAGCGCCAGCACCGACGCCGCATCGCTCGGCCCCTCGGGCAGCGCCCCGTCGAACCGGGCCAGCCCCGCTACGTCCGCCGCCGACGGCATCACCCGCCGCTCCTGCACGCCATCGAGAAACCGCGCCGCCCGCCGCGCCGCATCCATCAGCAACTCATCATGCACCCGTCGCCTCCCTCCAACCTCCAACCCAAACCCCAAACCTCCAACCCAAACCCCAAACCTCCAACCTCCAACCTCCAAACCCCTACCCTTCAGCGCCCAACTGCCTCCCCCCCACCACATGCATGTGCAGGTGCGGGATCGTCATCCCCGCGTCCTCTCCCACGTTGAACGCGATGCGGTACCCCCGCTTCGACAGCCCCTCCCGCTCCGCGAGCTCCGCAGCCACCGCGAACATCCGCCCGAGCGCTGCGCCGTGCTCGTCGCGCACCTCGCGCGCGTCGGCGATGTGCCGCTTCGGGATCACCAGCAGGTGCACGGGCGCCCGCGGGTTGATGTCGCGGATAGCGAACACGGCGTCGTCGTCGTGCAGCTTCGGCGCCTCCATCTCGCCCGAGGCCATCTTGCAGAACAGGCAGCCGTCGCTCATACATCACCTCCGTCGCCCGATCCTACCGCCGCCGGCGCGCACCCGCCCATCCGCAATCATCCCGCCCGCAGTGCATAATGCAGCCATCGCGCGAACGATCAGGGAGGTTCTTCCATGGACTGGCGCCAGAAGTACGCGGACAAGCTCATGCCCGTCGAGGACGCCGTGCGCCTCGTGCAGTCCGGCGACCGCGTCTACATCGGCATGTTCACCAGCTCGCCGGAGACCCTCACCGCCGCGCTCCTCGCCCGCAAGGACGAGCTGCGCGACGTCGACATCTATCACTACGTCGCGCACTTCGTCTGGTCGACGCCAGACACCGCCGGCCACTTCCGCCTCATCACCGCCTTCACCACGCCCGCCGACCGCCGCCAGGTGCACACCGGCCTCGCCGACTATCTCCCGCTCGGCAACTTCCGCGAGTCGTACATCAAGGAAGTGATGGCCGGCATGAGCATCGCCCTCGTCAAGACGTCGCCGCCCGACGAGAACGGCTACATGAGCTTCGGCACGGCGCTCTGGGCCAACCGCACCGCCTGCGACATCGCCGCCCCCAACATCATCTGCGAGGTCGACGAGCGCCTCATCCGCACCTTCGGCGAAAACTTCATCCACATCTCCGAGGTACGCGCGCTCGTCGAGCACAACGTGTCCGACGACCGCGATCCGCCCATTCCGCCGCGCACCGATGAAGTGATCGCCGCCACCGAGGTCATCTGCAGCCTCATCGCCAGCGAGCTCGTCAACGACGGCGACACGCTGCAGATCGGCATCGGCGACGTCACCGCCGCCATGGCGCTCTACCTCGACGGCAAGCGCGATCTCGGCATCCAGACCGAGCTCATCCCCGGCGGCGTCGCCCATCTCGTCCAGCGCGGCGTCGTCACCGGCCGCCGCAAGCAGATCGCGCCGCGCAAGGTCGTCGGCTCCGCCTTCGCCGTCCTCCCGCCCGACGAGCGCGAGATCGTCCACAACAACCCGGTCTTCGAGCTCTGGGACTTCTGCCACAGCGACGACCTCCGCACCCTCGTCCGCGAGGAGAACTTCGTCGCCATCAACAACGCGCTCCAGGTCGACCTCACCGGCCAGGTCACCGCGGAGACCCTCAACGGCCAGGTCTACAGCGGCCCCGGCGGCCAGACCGTCTTCGCCGTCGCCGCCTCCTACAGCGAGGGCGGCCGCTCGATCATCGCGCTGCCGTCCAGTTCGACCGTCGACGGCGGCCGCCACTCGCGCATCCTGCCGCTGCTCCCGCAGGGCACGATCGTCACCGTGCCGCGCACGTTCGTCGACTACGTGGTCACCGAGCACGGCATCGCCACGCTGCGCGGCAAGACGCTGCGCCAGCGCGCGATGGAGATGATCAGCGTCGCCCACCCCGACTTCCGCGAGGAGCTGCGTCGCGAGGCCGAGCGCCTTTACTGCTGCTGACGCGCCCCGGCTTGCGCGCCCAGAACAGACCGCGCTTCAGCACGCCCTCTTCGATCAGCTCGAGCGTGGCGCGCCCGCTGCCCAGCCGATCCTCGAACGTCTCCGTGCCCCAGCTTTCCCGGAGCTCCTCGGCGTAGCGCGACGCCGTCTCGTAGAACGCCCGCGAGCTTCGTGCGAACGCCCGCGACACGTCGCGCGCATGCACGCCCTCGAAACCTGCCGCCGTCAGGAGGCCGGTGATCTCCCGTCGCGATCCCGATCCGCGCCCCCGCGCCGCGATCGCGCGCCTGTACTGCGCCTCCGTCGCGTCGGGCGCGACGAAGATCGACGTCAACACGATGCGCCCGCCCGGCTTCAGCAAGTCGTAGCATGCTCTCAACACGGAGAGCTTCGCCTTCAGTCAACACATCACGTCCGTGTGCACGATGGCGTCGAAGCTCCCGGGCCGGAACGGCGGGTACACCGCGCTCGACAGCACGAACCGCGCCCTCCCTGCCGTCCGCTGGCGTTCGGCGCGCCTTACGGCCAGCCGCACGCTCGCGAGCGGCAGGTCCGACTCCACCACGCTGCATCCCGTCTTGCGCGCCAGGTACAGCCCCGGATACCCGCGTCCGCAGCCGATGTCGAGCAGACGCATGCCACGCCGCAGCCCCGCCAGCCGCCCGATCTTGTCCGCCTGCTCGATCGTCGTGTAGCCGTTCGAGCCAACGTTCGCGCCGATCGCCGCCTTCTCCACCGCGCGCTCGGCGCGCGTGCCTGCGCGGGCGTACCGGTCCTTGAACCGCTCGATCGTCCGCGCCTCCTCGACGCTATGTCGCTTCACCATCGTCACCCCCCGCTCTTCTCACTGTTCGTCATCTGTTGTTTGTTGTTTGTTGCCCGTTATCTGCTGTCGAATGTCAGATGTCTGTCGTCTATCCTCCGTCCCTCTCCCCTCTACCCTCTACGAACGCGTCCGCCTCGATCTCCACGAGCATCCGCGGGTCGATCAACCGGCTCACCTCGACCATCGCCGTCGCCGGCCGCACGTCGCCGAAGAATTCACCATGCGCGCGCCCGACCGCCTCCCAGTCGTCGATGTTCGTCACGTACATGCGCGTCCGCACGACGTCCCGCAAAGACGCGCCCGCCTGCGCGAGCGCCGCTTCGATGTTGCGGATCGCCTGCACGGCCTGCGCGTGCGCGTCGCCCTCCCCGACGACCTCGCCGTCCGGCCTCGTCGCGGTCGTCCCCGACACGTGCACGTAGCCGCCAACCACCACCGCCCGCGAGTACCCGACGATCGGCTCCCACTTCGCCCCGCTGCTGATGTTCCTGCGTTCCATACGCCCCTCCATGAGTGCGAGGATTGTAGCCTGCCCCTTTGTTGTTTGTGTGTTGTCTGTTGTCCTAGGCTGTCTAAACGGTGCCCTATTTCCACTACCGCTCGCTCGACGACGTACGCAACGACATCGCAGCCCAGGGCGTCGACGTGCGCCTTTCCGACGATCTCGCGCCCGTCGCGCGGCGTGTGCGGATCGGCGCGCTCACCGCGTCGAACGCCATGGCCGTGCATCCCATGGAAGGCTGCGACGGCAACCTCGACGGCACGCCCGGCGAGCTCACGTTCCGCCGCTGGCGACGCTTCGCCGAAGGCGGCGCCGCCGTCCTCTGGGGCGAGGCCACCGCCGTCGTCCCAGAGGGCCGCGCCAACCCGCGCCAGCTCCTCATCTCGCGCGACACCGCGCCCGCGCTCAAGCGCCTCGTCGACGAGACACGCCAGGCCCGCCGCGACCGCTTCGGCTCCACCGACGGCTTCATCGTCGGCATGCAGCTCACCCACTCCGGCCGCTGGTCGCACCCGCAGCCCATCATCGCGCAGCATGGCGCCGCCATCGACGCCGTGCGCGGCTGCGCCGGGACGCCCGTCCTCACCGACGGCGACCTCGAGCGCCTGGAGGACCGCTTCGTCGAGGCCGCCACGCTCGCCGCCCAGATCGGCTTCGACTTCGTCGACATCAAGCAGTGCCACACCTACCTGCTCAACGAGCTGCTCGCGTCATCCACGCGCGACGGCATCTACGGCGGCGCCTACGAGAACCGCACGCGCTTCGTGAAGGACGTCTTCGCGAAGATCCGCGACCGCCTCGGCGACGCCATCATGCTCGCCACGCGCATCAACGTCTTCGACAGCCTGCCCTACGCGAAAGGCGCAGACGGCCGCGGCACGCCAGTCGCGCACGGCGCGCCGTACGAGCACGCATGGGGCACGGATCCGTCCGACCCGACGCAGCCGTCGCTCGATGAGCCGCTGCGCCTGCTGCGCGAGCTGCGCGACCGCGGCCTCGCCGTCGCCAACATCTCCATGGGCAGCCCCTACTACAACCCGCACATCGGCCGCCCCTTCGAGCGCCCGCCCGTCGATGGCTACGCGCCGCCCGAGCATCCGCTCGCCGGCGTCGCGCGGCACTTCCGTCTCACCGGCGAGCTGCAGCGCGCCCTGCCCGATCTCCCCCTCGTCGGCGCCGGCTACTCCTGGCTCCGCCACTACGCCATGCACGCCGGCGCCGCCAACCTCCGCGACGGCGCTGTCTCACTCGTCGGCCTCGGGCGCGGCGCGCTCGCCTACCCCGACTTCGCCGCCGACATCCTCGCCACCGGGTCGATGCAGCGCGACAAGGCCTGCATCGGCGTCAGCTACTGCACCGCGCTCATGCGCGCCAAGCACAACGACCTCGGCCAGTACGCCACCGGCTGCGTCCCCCGCGACCGCCTCTACGCCGCCGCCCTCAAGGATGCCCGCCGCACCGAGGGCTGGGCGTAGTTCGTCGACGCGGGGACGCTCAACTCCCGGGCGGTCATAGCGAGCTAGCTGTAGTTCCCCCATAGGTTGTTGACACAAGAGGACGCTCCGAGTCGGCTGTGGGTGCCAAACGCCTACAGTCGAAAGGAGCGCCTCTCGTGTCTCATGGTAACGCCCGTCTCTCCCC